>Ga0315277_10005985_pt1 | contig 16007 bp, 10 predicted proteins | sample YL17G05_15_MG_FD_203695 | JGI IMG/M metagenome (GOLD analysis project Ga0315277, IMG submission 203695) | Sediment microbial communities from Yellowstone Lake, YNP, Wyoming, USA - YL17G05_15 | ecosystem: Environmental > Aquatic > Freshwater > Lake > Sediment | place: USA: Wyoming | collected...
GTCGCCTGCATTTCGGTTGTGTATTCCTTATAGGCGTACCCTGCCCCTTTGCCGGCAGCCGACGACTTGTCGCGCTTTGTTCCAAAAGTCACCACAAATCGATCGGTCTTCGGAACATAATTGATGCGGGCGAAGCTGCCGGTGAGAAAAGTTGTATCCGGCGTCACCTGGACAGTTTTGATGAACTTGAACAGCCCCGTCGGTTCATCCGGCTGGAAATCCACGTAGTAGATCCGCAATCGGCCGTCCGCAAGTTCGACCAAAGTCGGGACGCTCCCCTTCACGATCGGAGTCTGTCCAATGGTCCAGGAAAAAGCATCCGTGCTTTCGGCCAGGTGCACTTCGTCGAGAAAGGGACCGGTTTGGCCGGCGGGACGGATTTTGTAGGCCATTCGAAAGTTGTCGTCCTTGCAGCGGATGGGGTCCGGATCGGCGACCATCCCGGCCCCCAGTGGCACGGGGATTCGCACGCCCAGCTCCGGCGTGAAGACAAGCCCGTCGTCGCTGATCAGGCTGGTGATGCTCACGTTGGTAGTACCCTGACCGCACACGAACAGACGGACTTTGCCGTTGGGAAGGACAAGGGCGCCGGGGACGCTGCCGGCCGTGGTTCGGATCCCCGGATCCTGCTTGAACGTACGGCCGTCGTCGCTGGCAGCGCTGAGAATGGCGGTCGTGCCGGCCACGTACATGCGGTACTTGCCGTTTGGGAGCTTCACCACGGCGGGATCCGTAAAGTCGCCGGGGAACTTAAACGCCTTGATGGGAGGTGAAAAATCCAGTCCGGCGCCGTCCATGGCCACGCTCCGGTAGACCACGGCCGTGTCGGTTTCTAGGCTCATGAGATCGAAAAAGTAAAAAACCAACGTGCCGTTGTCGAACAGGGCGCTGGGGTCTACTGGATTAAGAGCAGGCGCGTGGAACTCGGCATGCCCCTTGAATTTCCAGGTGGCGCCGTGGTCGGTCGACTCGATCATCCCCATTCTCTCGGCATATGCACCGCGGATGCGCGGAGATGCCGCGACCGCCATGCCGAGCAGCAATCCTGCGGCGGCAACGAACCATGCGATCGGTTTTTCAAGAATGCTCCGGAGTGTAGTCATCCGGTAACCCTCCTCATTTTTGCTCTTCCGGTGGATGAAATTTATCCCTTTTCATGATCAGAAGCATACCCGCAATACCGATGATGATCATGCCCATATCTTCCAACACACCTTTTGATACCGGCATAAAACCGCTGATGGACCACAAGAACGGTAACACCATCAGATACCTGGGGAATTTTTTATCCGTCAATAACAGAATTCCGACGGTAAACACGTTTGTGGGACACGGCACCAGACCCGGTGCGAAAAAGCGCGGGTAGCGATGGCCGATGAAATAGCCGAAAATTTGATAACCGGCCAGGGCATAGATAATGAATAGCAGACCCAGGAAGGAACGTGGATCGGGTTTGAATTGAAAGGAAATATCGGATTTGAAAACCCCGGAAACAAGAAAGAAAACACCTTGGACAATCCATAAAACACAAAACAGGTAAGCCGGTTTGTACACAGGACCCCAATAAAAAATGCAGAAAACAATACCGGTCCACAGCCAGAAAAAAGACAATATGGCCGATATCATTCTCGATGAATTTTTAAATGTCTTGATGGCAATGGTTGTGGACAGGATGCCGAGAAAATAAGACAGGATCTGCAGAGGCCAGATATTCTGATTGTACCCGGCCAGCAAGTTAAGAAATGTTTCCAGTTTGAAATCCAGCATGTTGCACCCCCTTGGTCTCAATGGTATCGGACGATCCGGATGGTGATGTCGAATGCTTTGGGAAGGGGTAAAATCCCCCCTGACCCCCCTTTGGAAAAGGGGGGAACCAAGTCCTCCTTTTTCAAAGAGCCTGTCACGACCGAAGGTCGGGAAAGCCCGACCGAAGGTCGGAAGGGGCCAGGGGGGATTTTTCAATCTATTTCTTCAATGGTTTTCCTTCAATGATTCGGGTTATACCGGGGCCACCCTGTCCAAGTTTTTCGATCGCCTTATCATTCGCGTGCGTACGAGTGCTTTTTCAATAATTTGATAAACCCGGGTTGGTTTCGAAGCGCATCCCACTGCGGGTCTATCTGAAGCCAACAGACAGATATCCAGGAAGGCGTGGAAAGAAGATAGTCGAGCCTGTCCAGGGCCGCATCGGTTTCTCCAACCAGCGTATAGATAAACGCAAGATCTTCGACGTACGGAAGGCCGTAGAAAGCATCCCTTGAAACCGTCAAGAGTTCCACTGCTTTCTTGCCCTCCCGGATTGCCTCCTTCTTTCGGCCCAGACTGGCATAAGCGATGCCCAGAGAGCTGTGAAAGCGTGGATCGTCGGGTGATTGTTTGACCTCGGCTTCCAGCTGGTATTTGGCGGATTCATAGGCGCGGAGTGATTGCTCCTGCTCACCCAACAGTTTATTTGCGAATGCGGTCAAAAGCGACTTCGGCATGGCCCAACACTTGGTACGGATCCAATCGCCGGGCGTGGAAGAAAGGCGTTCGATGGCTTCCCGGTATCGACGCTCGAACATATCCTGCCAGAACCATGCCCACGGCTCCCAGGCGTGGTTCGCCGGCACGGATTTCAATATGGACCGTGTCTCATGAAACGCACCCTTCCAGCTCCACAGGTTGAAAGCTTTGAAGAGATAGGGCCAGGCGTCATCCGGAGACAACTCAATGTCCAGATTGCTTGTCTCGAATGCCTCTTTATACCTCCGCAACGTCCAGTAAAAGAAAACCAGATCGGAAACCACCGATGCATCACGCGGGCTGAGTTCAAAAGCTTTTTTATCATTCTCCAGAGCATCCTCCCAGCGTCCCTGAAGCTCAGAAACCGCCGCCCTGGCTTGATAGATTTCCGCACTATGCATGAGTCCTTTTTCGGCTATGGTGAACTCCTCGAGCGCCTTCTTGGGATCCCGGAAGGCATAAAGATGATAATATCCCAGGGCAAGGTGAACACCGGGCAATTCCGGCGCCAGCGCCACGGCTTTGGCCGCCGCTTGCCTGGCCATGTCCAGACGATTTGTTGAATGATCGTACCAAAAGGTGTAAAAGCGGGCATGGGCTCTGGCGAGTTCCGCAAAAGCCAGCGCGAATCCAGGATCGAGCTTCACCGCCTGTTGGTAACCCTCAACCACACGCATCCAGTTTTCCACCGAAAAATGGGGCCGTCCCTCGTAATACCGCGCCCGGAGATATGCCTGATAGGCCTCCAGGTTTTTGGTCGGCGGCAGATCCACAGTCTTGCGCTCCGGTTCGAGAAGGGTGATCCCCAGTTTTTCAACCACTTTCTGGGATATTTCCGATTGGATCTGGAAGATGTCATCCATCACACGATCGTACGTTTCAGCCCACAGGGTGGTTTTGTCGGAGATTTGCGTGAGATTCGGGGTGATCCGGACACGGCTGGAACCGTCCCGGGCACGGGCCCAACGAACGGCGCCTTCGAGGGCATACTCAACGTTCAGCTCTTTCCCGATCTGTTCGATCGTCTTGTTCGTTTTGGCATAATGGAAGGCACTGGTTCGCGAGATCACACCCAGGCCGCTCAAGGTGGCAAGCCGGGTGGTCAGTTCCTCCGTCATGCCGTCGGTGAAATACTCGTTTTCCGCAGGACCTACATTCTCAAAGGGCAGTACGACCAGTCTTTTGATCGTGGATGTGGGCTGCCTTTTTCCGGGTGCAAAAACGAAATACAAGATGACTGCCGCAATGCCTCCCGCAAGAACGATTCCGTACAGGGCTGTCCGTGCTATTTTCATTCCAAACCGTCTGGTCCGGTATTTCGGTCTTACCACGATTGACTTCGAGTCGTATGCTTTCTCCAAGCATTCCAAATCCGTTGCAAGTTCAACCATTCCGGGATAACGATCCGACGGATTCTTGCAGAGACATCGGTTCAAAATGTCTTCTAGCTCCTGCGGAACATCCGGTCGAAGGGTCGACATGGGTTGTGGAAGTTCATTCAGGATGGAGTACAAAACGGCCTGGTCGTACTCCCCTTTGAATGGCATTTGACCGGTGAGCATTTCATACAGAATGACTCCCAGCGACCAGATGTCCGTCCGATGATCGATCGATTCGCCCTTTGCCTGCTCAGGCGACATGTAAGCCGTCGTGCCGAGCGTGGTGCCTGCTTTGGTCAGTTTGGTCTGTCCGGCAAGCTTTGTCAGTCCGAAATCGATGATTTTAACAACAGAATCGCACGTGATGAAGATATTGGCCGGTTTGATGTCGCGATGGACGATGCCGTGCTCGTGGGCCTTGGACAGTCCATGGGCGATCTGGATGGCGATGTCGAGCGCTTCGGGAATGGGAAGGGGGGAAGGGAAGGGAACACCCCCCTTGATCCCCCCTGAAGGGGGGAAAGTGGTGTCCCCCCTTGAGGGGGGAATTCGGACCAAGTCCCCCTTTGAAGGAGGATATAGGGGGATGTTTTCCAACCGTTCCTTCAGCGTCTGCCCCTCGTAACACGCCATGGCCATAAAAATTTGTCCGTCATCCGTTTCGCCAATTTCATGGATGGTGCAGATGTTGGGATGATCCATTGCAGATGCAGCCTGAGCTTCCTGGATGAAACGATTCTTGGCTTCTTTATTTCTTGTCATTTCGGGCGGAAGGAATTTTAAAGCGACAGTGCGCTTGAGCTTGGTGTCTTGGGCTTTGTAGACTACGCCCATCCCGCCGCGGCCAAGTTCTTCCATTATTTTGTAATGAGATACTGTTCGTCCGATCACTTCCATTGTCTCCTTTGCCGCGCGGGACCAAGTTGTTGTATGCTTAAATTATTGAAGGTCCCCCCTTCACCCAACTTTTCAAGTATTCGATAATGAGATATAGTTTTACCGATCATAGATGCCTCTCACCATGCGGCAACACATAATAGAAGATTATTTTATGGACATGACCGCCGGATGGCTCATGGTTTATCATTTTTATCGCTTTGAGCCTGCAAGGCGGTTAACCGTTGCTTTGCCTCATTTTTTTCCAGGATATCCTCATCGGAATTCTGCCAGATATTTAGAAAACGCTGGTAATGCGCAATTGCCAAATCCCGATACCCATGAAGCCCATACAACTTTGCCAGCCGATAGATGCTTTTTGGATACAGCACATTGATGCGCCAGGGATATTCTTGCCCGATCAACTTTTTATAGTATCGAATAGCTGTTTCGCTTTGACCCCGTGCCTCAAAAATCCGGGCCAACCACCACTCGCGTGGTATCCTCATATCGGTCATCCAGCCCCACCAGTTATTATAACGAAAACCCTTCACCATGCGGATTTCCGTATACTTTGGATCTTGTCCAAAGTTGATCTGTGCCATCAGGTCATCTTTGTATTGCATAAACAGGCTGTTGTTTTCTCCCTCGGCAATTTGCTGAATCTTGCCAGCCATCCTGCTCGAAAAAGCATACCGTTCTTCCATAACAGCAACAATTCCCAACAGATAATAACTTACCCCATAGCCAAAGCGTGCTCTGGGTTTGCCGGGGTTGGCAACCACATATTCAAATTCCTTGTTGGCTTCCGACAAGTCCGAGCGTAGACAGTAGAAAAGGCCCAACGTATTGTGACCAAAAGGAAGCATAAAATCCACGTGGTATGTTTCCATAATATCGATCATTTTTCTCAGATCATTTTCCGCCTGTTTATATTTCCCCAGCGCCAACGCATTCAAGCCCAGTTGATAATACGCTCCAATCCGGTGAATCGGCGCAAACGGTTCTGAAACCAACGGTGCAAGCTTGTCGTTTGACTCAGAAAATTTACCCTCCAAAGCCAACACCTGACCGATTCCTATTTCGGCATCGTGGTAGTTCAGGTCCAAGCGCAGGGCCTTCCGAAACTCGTCCATCGCCAATTCGGGCTTATCCTGAAAATAATAGACATAGCCCGTATGGTGGTGAGCTGCCGCATCATCGGGTGCCAACGCAAGGTACTTCATTGCATATTTTTTTCCTTCCTCATTCCAACCCAAATTCAAATAATCTCGAATAATCCATGAATAACCGACTTTAAAAGACGGATCCAATTGCAGCCATTTCTGATGGTAGGATATCGCCAGCAATGGATTGTACAAAGGTCCGCCCGTTCCCGTGGCGAGATTCAGCCAAGCTTCCTTCTCTTCCGGGTATTTCTTAAGGAACTCTTGCAGCACCGCCATATTTTCGTCGATGCCGGTTCGAAAAACTCCATTCAGCCATTCAACGCCATACCGCTCTTTTTCAGGAAGCCGAGCCTGGAATGCATACGCTTTTTCAGAGGTGGCGGCCGCGGATGCCATGTCTCCCAGTCCGAATCGAAATTGAACCCATGCCAATCGCCAGTACGCCAGGGCAAACGTCGAATCCAGATCGATGGCATTCCTGAAACTTTCCTCAGCGCTGTCCCAATTGAGGCGATAATAGTAATCCATCCCCTGCAAGTAGTATCGATACGCTTCCGGAGAATGGGTGGTTAATTCTGCCACCGGCAGATCCGTCGCTGTCACGCTGCCAGGAGGGAGCGCCAAATCCGCTTTGATTGATGCGGAGAGACTGTCTGCCAAGCTGAACAGATCCGATCCATCCACCCGTTGAGATTCAAGGATTTCTCCACTGCCGACATCAAGCAGTTGTGAAGTGAGTATGGTTTTTTTGCCCAGTTTGCTGATCTGTCCCAACAACATTTTTGCCGCCCGAGCCCGACGGGCAACCTTGGTCGCCACCGATTTGTCGATACGTTTTTGATCCTCCCTGCCCATTTCCTTGAGAATATCATACAAGCGTTGATCGCTCACTACCCGGATGCGGTCAGACTCCGAAAGATCGGTGATAATCAGATTGCTAATCATTCGGGCTTCGTGTTGAATATCCGCCGGGTCAACAAGATTCTCAAAAAACATGACGGCTAAGAGATTTTCTATTGGTTCCATCCCATGTGTATTGACGTGAAAAACCAGTTTGTAGACCACTAAAAAAAACACAATGACAACGACAAGTACGAAACCGGAAATCCGGAGCCGTTTCCCAAGGCTTACAACCCTGCCTTGGGGTTTTACCTTTCTTTTATCCGGCACAACCACCGATCTGTAGTGTACGTGCGCCGATTTGACTTTTTTAAGATCCACCAATAGTTCATCGATGTGTTGATAGCGTTCTTCGCGTTTCTTCGCCAGCGTTTTGTTGACGATCCGCTCAAGCTCCATGGGCACACCGGTCCGGACTGCCGTCATTGGTTCCGGTTCCTCGTTCAGAATGCCGTACACCACCGCCTGCTCATACTCCCCCTTGAAGGGCGCCTGACCCGTCACCATCTCGTACAGCACCACTCCCAGGGACCAGATGTCCGTCCGGTGGTCGATTGCCTCTCCCCTGGCCTGCTCCGGCGACATGGACTCCACCGTCCCAAGCGTCGAGCCTGTCTTCGTCAGCTTTGTCTTTCCCCCAAGCTTCGCCAGACCGAAATCGAGGATCTTCACCACCCCGTCGGAGGTGACCATGATGTTCGCCGTCTTGATGTCCCGGTGGACAATTCCCTTCTCATGGGCCTTCTGCAATCCCTGGCCAACCTGGACCGCAATGTCGAGGGCTTCGGGGATGGGAAGGGGGGAAGGGAAGGGAACACCCCCCTTGATCCCCCCTGAAGGGGGGAAAGTGGTGTCCCCCCTTGAGGGGGGAATTCGGACCAAGTCCCCCTTTGAAGGGGGATATAGGGGGATGTTTTCCAACCGTTCCTTCAGCGTCTGCCCCTCATAGCAATCCATGACAATGAACATGCAACCATCTTCTGTCTCATCGATATCATGGATATTACAAATGTTGTTGTGCTGCAGCGCCGAAGCTGCCTGGGCTTCGTGGATAAACCGCTTTTTGGCTTCCGGATCCCGCGTGAGTTCGGGCGGAAGAAATTTCAGGGCGACGGTGCGCTTGAGTTTGGTGTCCTCGGCTTTGTAGACAACGCCCATTCCTCCGGCACCCAACCGTTCCAATATCTTATAATGGGATATCGTTTTTCCAATCATGATCGCCGTCCAAAGCTGCTTGGAACCCAATGTCAATGATTACAAATCCATTTCAAATGAAATTTCATTTCCCCGATCATAACTGAAAACTTGATAGGATCAAGCGTTAGCACGTTTTCGATAAAGAAGGTGTGGACTCCGCGGATTCTTTCGAGGATTGGATCGTGAGAAAATATTTTGCCCGGCATGGATCTCCTCCATCCTGTACCGGCATCGCGGGACAATCCCCGCGATCGACGGGAAGAGGAACGGAATCCTACTCGACAGAGAAATGCAGTGCGGTTTCGCGAACCGCTTGCGGAATTGTTCTGCCGCAGGCGGGAACGATAATTGAATTGGATGATGGAATCAATATGATAAATACAGAGGAAAAAAACAAGCACTTATTGATCGGAGAGAAAAGCCATTGCTGTGCATCCATTTTACTTTTTATCCAATAAATACATCTGCCACAAGTCACGGGCGTGGGTTCGAAGAATCGGGGACATGGCGAGTGTACCGGTCCTCCCGATGGCTTTCTCCAAAAATTCCATTTCGGCGAATTTCTCCCCGATATCCGGAACCGCATCGGTGCGGAATCCCGCACCCCTCATGATTAACATGCCTTTTGCCCGTATGGCCAGCTCCAGGTGAAGCCGGAGAAAGCACAACATGTCCGCGACAGTGGCACCCGGAAACCGGCTCTTCAGGGACTGGAGGTAAATCCCGGTTTTGGTTTCCGAGATGTGGCCGGTGACGATGGAATCCAGAAGGTTGACGTCCGTATCCATCCCGATTTCAAGCCAGTCCTGAAGTGATTTCTCGCTGCGCGTGAACAGGACGACCACCAGAACGGGCAGGGCGATCAATTGGGTCACCGTCGTCATCAGGGGCGATATGAAAAAGTGATTAAAAAAGGAATGGATCAGAAAAGCCGCAAGCAACCCGGGCAGAAGGGTGACGCCCTTTTTCGAAGGATTCCGTTCGGATAGGCTTTTGGACAGAATAGCGAAACCGGCCGTGGTTCCTCCGTGCATCACGGCCGTACCAAAACCGCGGATCAACCAAAGAAGCAGGTTGGACCCCTGAATCGACAACAGGTAGTAGATATTTTCAACAAAAGCAAAACCTGCACCCAGTGCAAAACCGTAAATGGCACCATCCACCAAAAATCCCACCCGCTTCGTTTGCAGCAAGAAAATGATAAAAACGCCTTTTGCCAGTTCTTCGATCGCAGGGGAAACATACCGGGAATACAATGAAAGATCGAAAGGCAACGCGGATGACAGCCGTGCGTTGATGAACAGGCAAAGAACGGCAGCCAGGCAGCCGAAAAGGATTGTCCGCAACACGGAAGTCACCGCAACGAGTTTGTAGCTGTCGAGAACGATCAATGCCGCCAGAAAAAGAAAGACGGGAGCGAGGCTGAATACGATCTCGAGGAATTCGATCATAGGATTTTCAACGAAACCATGAATTCGTTCGAACGTCCTGTTTGCTTTTCGTGGGCAACCGCGTATCCGAGCGAAACGGTGGAATCAAACCGCGAAAACAGGACCATTCGAAAATCGACTTGTGCACCCAAATTGAAAAGCGTTCTTCCCGCGCCGTATTGCGGAAGGGGTTTGAAACCTTCCCGGCGCTCGAAGTTGGTGCGGATTCCCGAAGCAAAAAGCGCAGGGCGAGCCCACCGAAAATAAAAACCGGTGAACCCGACGCGGCGAAACCGGATGGGCGGCAAATTCCATTCGAGCATCGCTTTGCCGTAATTCCTGCCGCCAAAGGCGTTGAGCGCGGTTCCAGGGAAGCTGAAATATTCCCGGTAGCGCTTCTCCGTCAGGTCGTCCAGCCAATTGTTGCCAAAACCTCCGAAGAAAAAATTGGCGAACGGATCCCCCGCATCGCCGAACGAGTATCCCGCGGAACTTCTCAACCAAATCGAAGAATGGTTCATGGCCAGGGGGATTCCGTAGTTCACGTTGGCGATGATCCGGGGAAACATCTTGGACCGCACATACACGTTCTGGGAAATGACCTGCCCGCCGATTCCTTTTTCGTCATCGACCGCACCGAGCGATTTGCGGTAATACCGGTAATCCAGATTCGCCCGCATGGAGAGGAATTGGCCGAAAGGAGACGCCACATTCTGGTAATCGGGCAGCCTCTCCAGGCCTCCATACCCTGCGATACGGAAGTTGAAATCCAGGGTCTTGGGTTGGTCGTACACCAGCGATTTCTTGTATTGCAGCGCCAGGGAATATCCTTTTCGGCTCGTTTTGGTGGGACCCGCCAAATCAAAAAAATTCGCGCCGTTGTAGGAGGCGGAGACGTTCCATTGCCACCAATTGAAATCCAATCCCAGGTGGACCCTTTCGTCCGCCGGCAAGTCCGGATCCGGTGAATAGGAAACGGTCAGATGGCCGTTGCTCAATCCCAACAAATCCGAAAAATTGAGGCGATACCCGACGGCAGCCACATCCTTGTATCCTTCAACCACGGGATACGCCGAGTCGAGCCTGACACGGCGCACCGGATTGTACTGCCCGGAATACGTTTTCAGAGAGTCGATCGGAATCCGGGCAGGCGAACCGAGCATCCACGTTTTGACGATGGGATGCTTCACGGCAATCGCGTTTCCCAAAAATTGAACCGCTCCGACCTGCTCGGGCCGTTGAACCGGAATCACGACCGGCAAGAATCCTTTGCCCGTGTACCGCATCACAATCAGGGAATCCTTGGAAACGGGCAACGGCCGGAAAAAACCGGATTCGCAGTTGCTGAGAATTTCCATGGATTTGTTTTCAAAATCGTACCGGTACACATTCGAAACCCCGGAATAGTAGGACGATCCGTAAAGGAATCTGCCGTCCGGTGAGAACACAAAATTTTCAGGCAAATTGTTCTCGAAGTCGTACAGGATTTCGTACGGCGCATCGTTCTTGGTGAGTTGCGCGATGTCCATTTTGATCAATTGCTGTTTTCCGGAAATTTCCACAAGGGCGGCCGTGATGACGGAGCCGTCGGGTGAGACATCCAGATCAAAAATGTCTTTCCCGTAGGGGAAAGAATAGATTTGATTCCAGGCGTGATAGGGGTACGGTATTCTGACCAGCGTCGATATGCCGTTGAAATGACGAACCCCCCAGAGCGACCGATCCGTCCGATTGAAGGCCAGGTCGCCGGTCCGCGCATCCTGCATGAGCCTTTTCGACTTTCCCGTTTTGATGTCCAGGGCGTTCAAATCCCGCCATCGGGAATTGTCCGTTGTATAAAAGACCGTGCCGGAGGACGGATCGTACGCCAGGGACGCCACCTCGTACAGCGCAGGACCTTTGACCTCGCACAATTTTTCGATCGCGCCCGTATCGATGCGGATCGCGGCGATGTGGGCCACCTGCCCCGGATACAACACGGCAACGAAGAGTTTTTTCTGGGCGGAATCGTAGAATCCTCGCGATACCGAACCCAACGCCCGGGTTAAAATGGAACGGGACGGCGTGGTCGGATATTTCCGGATGGAGTCCAGATTGGCCTTCTGCCATTGGTGTTCCCACAGGATCCATCGGGACCATTCGGCATCGAGCGAAGTGCCGTACACATTTTTGAACTGCGAGGCAAAATATCTTTTACTGCCCTTGGACCGGGTCGTCCACTGCAGCAATGTCTCGGGGCCGTGAACATAGGCGAGGTAACTCAAGAAACGGGTTCCGTACAGGTATGCATTGGCTCCCACCTGAAAATCAATCGTTGTACCTTCCGATTCCAGACCCACGACATCATAAAAATAGCTGCTGTCACAAACCATGGACCGAAAAACCATTTCATCGTAGGCTCCCTGGGCGCGCCCCAGCCCGCCGGCCATCCAGGTCTCGAGGAAAACGGCAATCCCCTCGAGGTACCATCGGGGTGAAAGCTTTCTTGGGTTGGTGAGATACGAATACAGGGTGGATGCCGGATTGTCCTCGGCGGTCCACGCCTTACCCAGAAACAACGAACGGAAGAACGCATCGCTTCCCGCAGCCTGGTCCGTCGTTACGATATGAACCAGTTCATGGTTCATCATCCAATTCATTCTTTCGTTGGCAGGGCTGGTTTCAAAAACGAAATCGACGGGGGATAAATTCATCTGTATAAAGTTTCTGGGCACGGAAGTCGCCCCTCCGTTCCCGAAATCGCTGAAATCCTGCAAAAACACGGTCACTTTCTGCGTGGGGGTATAATGAAAAAGGCCGCGTTCGAATTGCAGCGCATTTTCGAAACAGCGGGCCAGGTGGGGGACAATGTATTCATGGGTTTTGTTGACATAGATAAGGTTCAGGTTTCTCGTTTCAAAGGTATAAAGCTGCCCGTACAGCAAGGATGCAAACCAAAAGCACATCGCAACGCTCAAGACGGAGGTTTTGGAAATGGATTTCATGGCGAAGACTCGCTTTTCACAAACAGCAAAAGGAGATGCCCGCACGGGCATCCCCTTCACCGTTTTCATGTTTTGTTTTGAGGGTTCGAGGGACGAACCGGAGATTCATCCCATCGGTTGGTTCTATGGATTTTGGCTGCGCGCGGCTTCGATCGACTTGGCTTCCAGGCTGCGCAACGCTTCAACCGCTTTGGAATCCATGCTTCGCAGGGTTTCAGCGGACTTGGAATCCAGGGTGCGCAACGCCTCGACCGACTTGGAATCCAGGCTGCGTACGGCTTCGATCGACTTGGCATCCAGGCTGCGGACAGCTTCAACGGACTTGGCATCCAGTGCGGTCAATGCCTCGACGGCTTTGGCGTCCATGCTGCGCACCGCCTCAACCGATTTCGGATCCATGAAACGAAGAGCATCGGCCGATTTGAGGTCCAGAGTCCGCAGGGCCTCGACCGATTTGGCGTCCATTTGACGCACGGCTTCAATTGATTTGCTGTCCATGTGTCGCAGCGCCTCGACCGATTTGGGATCCAAACTGCGCGCGGCTTCTGCAGCCTTGGCATCCGTCGAACGAAGCGTTTCAACGGACTTGGCATCCATCCCGCGCACGGCTTCCACGGATTTGCGATCCATGCTGAGCAGGGCTTCGACGGATTTGGAATCCATGCCGTTTAACAGAGACACCGACTTGCCGTCCATCGTGCGCAAGGCTTCAACGGATTTCCGATCCAGACTGCTCAACGCTTCCGCGGATAGCGGGTTCATACCGCGCACGGCTTCCAGGGATTTGAGGTCCAGACTTCGCAACGCTTCCATCGACTTCGCGTCCAGGCTGCGCAACGCTTCGACAGACTTGGAATCCATGCTCCGGATGGCTTCCATGGCATTCTTGTTGGTTAGCAGATTGTGCACCGCATCGTTTTGCAGCAGAGCCTGAATTTCGGGATTCTGAAGCACAACGTCCCCTTCTCCGATCTGATTCGCACGGTACTTTTCCGCTTTCTGCACGCCTCCGATGGTGCCTTTCACCTGATCGGATGAAGCGGGCGGATACAAAAAGGCAAAATACAGGATGACCGCGGCAACGACAACCGCTCCGCCGATCAGCACCGTCATTTTCGAATTCTTTTTCATGACCATACCCTCCTTCTTGGTTATGTCAATGCATGGGTTGAACCGCTCTCACATGAAATACAATCCGGCAAACAAAAAGTTGTTGCGGGTTTCATCGGATACGACACGAACCGGTCATTTCTCCGGTGTCTGTTTGAGAAAAAATGCGTGGGCATACTTTTCCTGCCCGGCCTGAAAAACGTTTATCCGGAAGGTGCTTGCGTCAGCGGATTCCCTGCGGAACAACAGCCGATAGGCGGCGTCGCCGTCCTGAATGGTCTGGATCCGGTTGCCGCGGTTCTCAAGGGTGATCTTGCCTTGGGACATCGGCTGAAAGCCCGTGAAACGCATGCGGGTTTCCTCAAACTCCAGGACCATCCGGGTTTCCGCCGATGGCTTGCTTTGAACCTCCACCGTCAGGATGTTTCCGGATTGCTTGACCGTCCAGGTGCTCCGGACTTCGGTCAGATCGCAGGAGGTTTGTTCCAGCGTTTTGAAACCGGTTTGTTCCGTCAATCCGATGGTCCCGGATACGTTCCTGACGTGCCATCCGTTTTTCGGGAGAACCATTGCCAGAAGCAGGACGCCGACCGACACGCCGAAAGCGAAGGCGAAGGCCATTTTGGGTTCAGGCCTGATGAAGCGTTTGAATATCCGGGAGGGCAACGGGAATGCCCTTCGGGGTATCGCCCGGCGTTTGGCATCGACCGAATTCATGATCCGCTTCCTGAGGTTCAACGACGGTTCGATCCGGCGGGCGTTGCACAGCATGCCGTTCAGTTGGATGAGCTCCCGATACAGCCGTTGAGCCTTTTGGTCTTTGAGCAGACGCCGGTGCAGCTTCTCTTTTTCGGCTTCGGTGATTTCTCCATCGATTTCTCGGTGGATTTGGTGGATGATGCGTTCGTCATTCATTTTCAAAGATCCCGCTTTGAACAAGGATTCCTTTCAACAGTTGCCTGGCCGAATACAGTCGGGATTTCACTGTTTTTTCTGGAATGTCCATGATGTAAGCCATCTCCTGGTACGAACAGTTTTGCAGGTGCTTGAGCACGATCAAACCGCGGTTCTCCGGATCCAATTTCATCAGGCTGTCCTGTATTTGATCGTTGAATTCCGTTTCTACAAAAGCCTCTTCGGGCGTGCTTCCGTTCGCGGCGAAATCTCCTTCAAGGCGGGTGGTTCGTTTTTGCCGGCGGATGAAGTTCAGAGCTTCGTTCACCGCGATGCGGTACAACCAGCTGAAAAACTTCTGACGAAGGTCGATACCCTGCAGGTTTTCATACACCTTGATGAAGACCGTCTGGGTGATGTCTTCCGCATCGTCATGGTTTTTCACCATGCGCTGCACCACATTCAAAATGGTCTTCAGGTACCTGTCGACCAACGTTTCAAAGGCCCGTGTGTCGCCGGCCTGACAGGCGCGCACCAGAGCAGGATCTTGGTCTTCTACCATATATACAAATGAAACCGCAAAAGGTTGGTGGATTATACGATTTCAAAAAGAACATCGAAACCGGCGTATCGGAAAACATCCCGAATGTGTTTGCTCATGTGGATGATTTTCAACCGGTGTCCCGTTTCACTCAGCCGTTTTTGGGTGACCAGCAGCACGCTCAATCCCGCGCTGGAAACATATTCCAAATCCTTGAAATTCAGCACGGCGGATTCTGAAAGCGAATCGAACACCGGCTGGGCACGATCGACCTGGGAAGCGTCAAAACGACCGCTCAGCAGGATTTCATGGTTTTCGGCTTTTTTGATTTCGAGCATGTGTATTCTCCAAAAAGGTTATTCGGTATGGCCGTGCGGATTCGATGCTTGCTTTCATTTCAACAGGTATCGGATGGCAAGGCAGGTGATGTCATCGTACTGGTTGACTCCCCGAGAGAAAGCCTGTACCTCTTGAATGACGTTTTGAACAATCTCCTTGACCGATGAACCGTGGATCCGCTTCAGACAGTCCTCGAGCCGTTTTTCCTCGAACATGGTTCCGGTCGCATCCATGGCTTCGGTGACTCCGTCCGTATAGAGAAACAGGCTGTCGCCGGGCTGTAGCACGACCATGTTGGATTCGTATTCCACATCCTTGATTCCGCCGAGCACCAGTCCCCCCTTGTTCTCAAGCTGTTTCACCTCGCCGCTTTTCGAGATCAAATAGGGCGGATTGTGTCCTCCGCTGCAGTATTCAAACGCGCCATTGCGCGTGTCGAAAATGCCGTAAAAAACGGTCACAAACATACCCGACAGGCTTTCTTCCACCAGCACGTTGTTGACCGTTTCCATGCACGTATCCGTCGGGATGCCCTTCAGCGCCGTCGCTTTCAGCAGTGTTTTGCTGACAGCCATGAACATGGCGGCTGGAATGCCTTTCCCGGAGACGTCCCCGACAATGCAACCCACGCGGTTTTTATCGATGAGAAAAAAGTCGTACAGATCGCCTCCGACCTCCTTTGC
>Ga0315277_10005986_pt1 | contig 16006 bp, 14 predicted proteins | sample YL17G05_15_MG_FD_203695 | JGI IMG/M metagenome (GOLD analysis project Ga0315277, IMG submission 203695) | Sediment microbial communities from Yellowstone Lake, YNP, Wyoming, USA - YL17G05_15 | ecosystem: Environmental > Aquatic > Freshwater > Lake > Sediment | place: USA: Wyoming | collected...
TGCACACCGACATCGCCTGCGTCGCGGCGCCTCGCATCTGCCCGCCCGGCGCTCGCGCCAAAGTGCAAACGTTATTCATTGACAGACCCTTAGGGCTCACGTAAACCTCATTCCTTTGCCGCGCTCAGCTTCTTGATCTCCTTCCAGCCCACGAGAATCACGTGATTTTCTTCGAGGGCTTTCCGGAATTCCGCACCCGTTACAATTTCGAAATCGCGCTGGCGCCAGCCGCTGCCGTAGGCGGGGTGTCCTTCGGTAATCGCCTGAAGCTCGGCGTCATCCTTGCCCAGGTGGACAATCATCTGTGTGAGACCCGGTTTCAATGACCGGATGACTCCCAGGTAATATTCCGTCCAACGCTCGGGCTTCAGGGTCTCATTGGCCATGACATAAGCGTCGGGAATGATGTCAGTGTCCTGGATCAGAGACCGCAGCGACGGCGCAGCGGTTAAGATCCGCAGGGCGAAAAACGGCAGACCGTATTCGCGCGCCACCTTTACGTAAACTGGAAAAAACGCCGGGGCAAAAAGGGCTGCCATGTGGCTGTCGAGATGCGTGGGCCGGATGCCGGCTTTCAACGCGGTTTCAATCTGAGCCCGAATCTCCATCTCGACCTCAGCAGGCTTGGCGTTCTTCATAACCAGCGGAGTCTCCGGCCAGAGGTAACCCATGGGATCAAGCAGACCGGTGACATCACGTCTCGAAGCGAGCGGACCCCAACGGAAATTCTTCCATTCGCTGGTGAGAGTGAGATGCAGCCCGAGATCCGCATCCGGGTGCTCCTTGACATAAGCCGCAACCTCAGTGAACCAAGGGCAAGGAACCATTATGCTCCCCGAAGTCACGGCTCCCTTGGAGAGGGCAACCAGGCTGGCCTGGTCGACCGAGTGGCTGAGTGCGAGATCGTCGGCGTGGATGATCAGCAGCTTGGCGTCTGCGGCATACCCGAGCCGCTCCGCCACCGATTTTTTCTGACCGAATGCAGTACCCACCGACAGTGCTGTCAAAAAACAAAGGCAGAAGACCCCCAAAAGAAATGATGAGTGTTTGCGCATGAAACAATTCCTCCAGATGAGAATCGCGTAGAATTTCACCACAGAGACCTAGCGCGGCCGACAGCCGCAACCAATTTGCCTGGTGTCCTTGACGCTCTTGGTGTCTTGGCGGTGAGGTTTTTTAAAATTACATCACCAAGACGCTAAGAACACCAAGAGCACAAAGATTTCTTGCGAAAAAGGCAAGGATCTTTGCCCTAAGTAGTACAGAGATCAACAACCTCCCTCAGAAAAGGCTCTCCAAGGAACAGAAGCTGCGGTCGCGCCACGACCTGAGTCTATGACCCGCTTCCTCGATAAGCGGCAAAACTCTCTCCTTTTCAGCAGGATTGATCAATTGCTCCCGCCAGATCGGCTCCAGAAAGGCTGAAGCCGGCTTCATCCCTTCCAGAAACGAGGGATCCATGGCTGCCAAGGCTGCGGCAACTCCGAAGGCAAACCGGCGCGGGATAATCCCCGCGCGCAACGCGACCCGCATTGTACCCACGAGACGGTCATCCCAGCTTAGCTTCCTCGCAGGATCGCGGCCGACTCTTTCCACGGTGTCCCCGAGGAAAGGGTTGCACATCCGAAGGAGAAGGTCGTCAGCGTATTCCCGATATCCCTCGGAAGTGAAAAGCGGATCGACGCCCTGATGCCTGCAGATCAGAGCCTGTCCGGATTCCTCGAGGAAGGCGGTCCTCAGGAATGAAAAGACAGCCGACTCGGCGAGGTCGGCGATTCGCTGCACGCCCATCACCGCGCCTACGTATGCCGCGAGAGCGTGCGTGGCATTGTGTCCGTAGAGCTTGGCTTCTTCAAAGGGCATCAAATCGTCTTTTTCTTCGAATACTTCGAGACCTCTGCGGAAGACGGGCTCACCGCCGGCATCGTTAAAAAGAATTCTGGAGATGAATATCCGGTTGAAAGCCTCGACCAGGAACGCTCGCCGGTCTCGAGGAGAGATCGGGGAAAGCCCGCGCTGCCGCACTTCCGCTTCATCGGAAACAACACCGCTCATCTTGCCAATCACCGTGTTGAGAAAGCGGACGCGCGCACGGAGCGCTTCCCTCTCAGCAGGCGGGATGAAGTCAAGCACGTGTGCTTCGAGGATCTCAGCCGCGTGGTTGTGATTTTCTGCGGCATAGACAACGGCGCGCGCTGCCCTGGCAGACGTCTTTTTTCGCAGCCCAGCCGCAAGTATGCAGTGGATGCTTCCGGGAGAGGATGAAGTGTAGTACTGAACGCTGGGAACGGCAGTGGCTATTTCCTGAGCCCGCGCCACAGCTTCCACGAGCAAGGATCGGTCCTCTATCGACGCCGGATCCGCAATCTCCACCGGCCCGACGCCTGCGATTTCAACGCTGTCAGCGTGAGCTATATTCACCGAGAATCGGCCCCCAGCGCGTCGAACCGAGTCCACCACATGCGACTGTACTTCAGCGACCACCAATCGGCGGAAATTCCCCGACCGAAAAGCCTCAAACAGAAACAGACCGGCCTGAATTGGACCGAAACCAAATCCGACAAATGTTCGATCACCGGTGAGAGCCACGGCTTAACACCCGCCTTCCTTCAAGTAGGTCAACTCGTCCTGCAGGGACCACGACTTGACGCTCAGGATTTCCCGTGCTCTCCGGTGTGGATAGACCACGGCCTTGCCATCGATTTGCTGCGCACGGATCATGCGCAGAAACTCGGCCGCATGCTCAAGATCTCCGATGCGGGTGACGTGCACAGCGGCGTTAATCCCTCCGGTTGCGATCAGCTCGAGTGTCCGGACGATGTCCCATGGCGACCCGCCGCTCGACCCGGTCACGTTGATTTCCTTATAGTGCACAATCCCACTGTCCAGCCCGACCATGTCCTCGCCTTTTTTCAGCCCGCCAAACAGGTTTAGAACAGCGCCTCTTCCGGCCAGGCCCTGCGCGTCTTCAATGGCCTTCCGGGAGCCCACCGCTATGATAACGTCGTCCGCGCCACGGTACTCGGTCAGTGTATCAACCAGGTCCTTGAGGCTATCCGTCCCAGGATTCACCATGTGAAAGACGATTCCGGCGCTCCGTGCGCGCGCACTGAACAAACTTGCCGCCAATTCGAGCCGCGAGTTCACAAGGTCGGCAAGCACAATGGCCCGCGGCTGATAGTTCAAAGCGAGATCGACGTGCATGCGCCCCATGGCACCGGCTCCGATGATCACGGCCACCCCTGCCCGCTTCAGCCCTTTCGCTGCCTGCCGCGGTGCGAGCGGCGCTTCCTGCATTAAATGAACATGGTGATCTTGCGCTGAGATAACGCATGAAAGAGGCTCGCTGATGGCGGCGTGTGCGTAAGGCATCGATGCGCGCGGCACGGGGAGAAGACATTCCGCTTCCAGGATTTCCTCGGTGATGAGGATGTACTCCGCCAGATGGCCGGCCAGGGTATAGCCCACGGAGACCTTTTCAATCCCTCTTGCCCCGTCCCGATATCGTTCGCGATGAATTATGGGGGCATGATCCACCGCAGGCTGAATGACGTATCTTTCGCCGACATGATAGCTATCGCGCAGCTCTTCGCCGATCTGGACAAGCGTGACCGTTCCTTCGTCTCCAAGAATGAGGGCGTGCCGCTCGACATCCCACCCATATACGAGCTTGTGATCAGGTCCCTGCTCCACCAACTTGATCAGTGAGGTGCAAATTCCGGCCGCATCGACTCTGGCCAGCATCTGCCGGGGACCGGGCACTGGTGTTGGGACTTTAGTCACTCGAAGATGTTCGAAGCCGACACCGTCCAGGACGAGGGCCCTCATCTGTTTGGGTACATCCCGCCCGGATCCGGCCGCCTCTGAAACAATCGTTGAATCAGAACCCGTTCGTACTTTCATAGCTTCTCCGCTCACCTGATGCAACACAACGAACCGCCACGGCGGAGTCCAAAATAGCGCAGTTATTGCATCTCAGCCAAGAATTTCGCCTCTTGAGTGAAGGGGAAAGAGAATGGATCATGGACGATGCATGCGGCTCGCTTTATCGTTCCGAAATAAACTCCACCGCAGAGATACAGAGGTCACAGAGAACAGATCACTTCGGCGAGATTACGCGGCCGTACGGGGAGCTGCGCGCGAGGCGCTCAAAGGTGCTGTAGGCGACTGCAGCCACTTGCGAGATCGCTTCCTCTCCGGCGCGCTCGTTTTTGAGGAAGGTTGTCATCACGCAGATCACGAAAGGCCGGTTCTTGAGAAACACAATCCCGGAATCATTCCTAACCGCCTCAAGCGAACCCGGCTTGTTTGCGATCGCGACGTCATCAGGAAGCAGCCGCGGAATCTGGCTTTCTTTGTGTGTCGACAGAACCTTGAAGAAATCCTCAGTGTTCTCCTTCCCCAGCACCTTGCCTCTGTAAATGGCCTCCAGAAGAGTCATCATTTCGCGCGGCGTGGAGACATTCTCGCGGCCCTCGCCTGCGGCTTTGAGATCCATCATTTTTCGCCGGAGCCGGGTATTTTTAAGCCCGAGGCCGTTCAGAAGGGCGTTGACGTTGTCCATACCCAGCCGATCAATCAGGACGTTTGTCGCGCTATTGTCACTGACGGCAACCATCATGGCCGCAAGATCACGATTTGTGATTCGCGTAACGCCGGGCGTAAGGCCCAGCATGATGTCGCTTCCCGGCACGAGATCGGCTTTCTGGACAGTATAGAGATCGCTGAGTTTCGTCTTGTTTGAGGCGCCCCCCGCAGCCTGTACGGCTTGATGGTACAGTTCGGCGAGAACCGCGATTTTGATGGAACTGGCCTGGGGAAGAATCTCGTCCCCGTGCAGCAGGAATTGCTCACCGCCGGTCAAGTCCAGAATGGCAAGACCCATGAAGCCGTCAAGCCGGTCTGCAATTCGGATTATTTCCTGCTCCATCTTTTTCCAGAGGATCCCCTGTTTCTCGGCGTCGGCTTTCTCCGGGCAGCAAGGTTGGGAACCCTGGGATCTGACTGAAGCAGCTTGCAGCAAAATGGTAGAAAGACAAAGAATCTCGATCAAGCGAATCAAAGAAATCACCTTTATTGTGCTATGGGGCTATGCATTTGATCCCAGTAAGGACTGCCTAAACGGTCCGGTCTGAGCCAGACGAGCCTTTGCGAATCTTCGCGCCTTTGCGTCTTTGCGGTGGGCGTTATAAAAAGCTACCGCAAAGGCTCAAAGACGCCAAGAATCACCAAGGATTCCTTTCAGCCCAGGCTGGGATCGTAACATCGGTAGTTACTGGAGTCATGTGCATATCCCCCTTGTGCTATTCAGAATCCGTTGTGAATCTTCGTGACCTTCGTGTCATCGTGTGGTTTTAAAAAACAACACGATGACACAAAGATCACCAAGAAACACGAGCTAAAGATCCCGGTGCCAGCGGGCAGAGGCGAATTTGTCCTCCGGTGCGTATCTCAGGTGCAGTGTCCCTCCGAAATCCCTTTGCACCGCCTTTCCGATTCTGGCAATCAGATGCTCAGTCGTGGCAGATACCAGGATTCCGTGCTTTCCTTCCTTGATGTCGATGATGCGTTCGAGTGGCCGCTCCTCGGCGGTCTGTTTCTCGAGGTTTCGAATTCGATTCAGAAGATCCTGCCGGTGGCCGGCAATGAAGCTGCCCCCGAACTGAATTACTCCTCCTACCTGTCCGTCACGGATCTGCATGCAGGCAGGGCATAACTTCCAGTTGAGCAGGTGCCTGTTCTCGGGTGCCCCTCTCTTCCAAACGCCGTCCTGGAAGATCAGTTCGCACTTGGGGCATTTAGTGTTTGCGGGGTGTTTTTCGGGTCGAGGATAAGCAGCTTTGCCTACCTGGCCGCGTTTTTCTTTTCGAATGACTTCTTTTGTCCGAGTTACTTTTACCATCTTACCTCCTTGCTTATGGCTCCCCTTGAAACTTCACACGCCTTCAGGCCTGTCGCGGGATGCGGAGTACACGGTGGCTGCCGCCGATTCATCGAGTGGGCAAAAAACCGATGCAGAGCCGGCACACCCGACAAAGCCTCCGGCAACTCCTCAGTGCATCAGGACACTGAAAGTCCCGATTTTGGGCTGAACCAGCCGGTCAAAATCGGCAATGCTCATCAGGATGGTTTCGGAATGACTTCCAGCATTGAACAGGATGTGCGGGTGCGAATTCAATGACGCATCCACCCAGACATCGAGTTTATAAAGATTGCCCAGGGGCGGCATGGCGCCCAGTTCGCAGTCGGGAAAGATGTCCTTGAACTCATCCTCAGCGGCCAACCGAATCGAATCTGCGTTGAGAATTTCACCCAGCCGCTGGAGATCGACACGGTGATTTCCCGGCACGACGGCCATAATCAGATTGCCGTCGGCCTTGACAATGACCACCTTGGCAAGATGCTTTCCGCTGATATGTTGTGCGTGGGCGATCCCCTGAGCAGTGTAAGCAAGGGAGTGTGTGAAGTGTTGGTACCAAACACGTTGAGAGTCCAGAAATTCACTGATGTGCTTCGGAATTGACATTGTAGCGTCTCCTTTCCGGCCAATCGGAGCGGGTCAAAGCCAAAAGCACCACGTGCCCCGCCCCAAGATTAGGCCCCAGCACGTTTAAGAAGATCCGGATCCAATCAATTAACTTAACGAGACACCTCTCTTCTCAGCTCCGGTCACCTCCATTTTTGGTTTGGTTAGGATTGGTATTGGTGCGCTCCTTTGACAGAGAGTGTCTCCATGGGAGTCGCCGCTGGACCCTTCCGCCCGGGTCCCGTGTTTCTATCCTATACTTCTTTTGGCCTGCGTTCTACCACTACTTATCACCACCAAAAAGTAATCAGTGGCCAGTGGTCAGTGGCCGATATGCTCTGTCGAGACACGTAGCTCAGGAGATCTAGCCACTGACCACTCCAATGTGAGCCGGAGCGGCTGATTTGAACCCGTTGTTTGATTGCGGCCGCATGCAGCGGAGCGCTCAGGGTCCGTGGTGAGCCTTTTTGATGCGGCCCCCGACTACACTAGGTTAGAATACACCGGCCCTAAAATCGTTGGCTCATTCGAGAGTGAGGCCCTCATGAAGACAATTCCAGCCTGCATCATCATCCTTCTTCTCCTTTTCTGTCTGACTCCGCTTCCTCGCGCCGACGAGGGAATGTGGACTTTCGATAACCCACCGTTGAAGCAATGGAAGGAACGCTATAACTTCGAGCCCAGTGCCGCCTGGCTCGAACATGTGCGGCTGGCATCCGTTCGCCTTAATGACGGCGGTTCAGGCTCCTTCGTGTCACCCGACGGTCTGCTCATGACAAACCAGCACGTTGGCCGGAGCCAGGTACAGAAGCTGTCCACTCCCCAGCATGATTTCATCAAGGACGGATTCTACGCTGCCACGCGCGAGCAGGAACTGCGCTGCCCCGATCTCGAGGTCAACGTGCTAGTCTCGTACGAAGACGTCACAAAGCAGGTGCAGGAAGCCGCTCAAAAAGGGGCATCCGACAAAGAAGCCAACGCCCAGCGCAAGGCGATGATGGCAAAGATCGAAAAGGAGTCCACCGAGAAGACGGGTCTTCGCTCGGAAGTAATCACCCTCTACTCGGGGGGCGAATACTGGCTTTACCGGTATAAGAAATACACAGATGTGCGGCTCGTCTTCACTCCCGAACAGCAGATCGCCTATTTCGGGGGTGATTATGACAACTTCACCTATCCGCGGTACTCTCTGGAAACCGCCTTTTTCCGTATCTACGAGAACGGCCAGCCGGCGAAGACCGATCATTTCTTCAAGTGGTCAGCCAATGGCGCCTCCGAAGGAGAGTTTATCGTAGTGCCGGGAAACCCTGGCACGACCAACCGGCTGCTGACGGTTGCACAGCTGCGCTACCAGCGCGACGTCGGCAATCCGCTCCAGATGCAGGTGTGGAACGCCCGCCGGGAAACCTACGAGCGCTATGCCTCGCTCGGTACCGAACAGGCTCGCCGGTCATCCCCTGCTCGCCTCGGGCTCGCCAACAACTTGAAACGGATGGTGGGCCAGCAATCCGGTCTTCTGAATCCGAGACTGATGAAAACCAAAGAGCAGGAAGAGGAAGCGCTGCGAGCCGGGATCGCGCGCAAAGCCGAACTGCAGGCAGCCTATGGCTCGGCATGGCTGCAGATTGAAGCAGCCTACCGAGAGTTGCCTGCAATGGCCAAACGTCTCGCCTTTTCAAGTCTGACCGTCGCACGCCCGGGCTCGATCGCCTCGACCCTCGTCCGCTATGCCGAGGAGATTCGCAAGCCCAACGACCAGCGCTACGAGGAGTTCCGCGACTCCAAGCTCGAATCTCTCAAGTTCGGCCTGCTATCGTCCGCACCCATCTTTCCCGACATGGAAGAGGCGTCACTTGCAGCCTGGCTCGATGAGGCCAGAAAGAATCTGAGCCCGGATGACCCGTTTATCCGCGCGGCGCTCGAGGACTCCTCACCTGCCGCCGTAGCAAAGAAAACCGTGGGCGGAACCAAGCTCATCGAGGTGTCCATGCGAAAGGCGTTGCTCGAAGGGGGGGCCGATGCGATCGCCAAATCGGACGACCCGATGATCGCGCTGGCTCGACGCGTAGAGCCGGTGATCCGAGCGCTGCGCTCCTGGCAGGAAGAGAAGATACTGAGCGTGGAAAACAGCGCAGGCGAAAAGATCGCAAAGGCACGCTTCGCCGTTTATGGCAAGAGCGTCTATCCGGATGCGAACTTCACGCTCCGTTTGGGATATGGAACCGTGGCGGGGTACGAACAGGGCACCACGCTGGTGCCCTACCGGACAACCTTTTTCGGCTTGTACGATCGTGCCGCAAGCTTCCACGAAAAACCGCCGTTCAATCTGCCTAAGAGATACAAGGATGGAAAGACTGCATTGGATCTCGAGACACCACTCAATTTTGTCTATACGGCTGACACGATCGGAGGCAACTCGGGAAGCCCCGTCATAAACAAAAACGCTGAGCTCGTCGGCATCAACTTCGACAGCAATCTGCAGAAGCTTCCGAACCGCTATCTCTACGTAGCCGATAGCGAAGGCAGCCGGGCTGTCGGCGTGCACAGCGCCGGGATCATCGAGGCACTGAAAAAGCTATACCATGCCGACAACCTGGTCAGGGAGCTCACAGGCAAGTAGGCCCGGCAAGTTCTGATTTATGAACCTCTGTGATCATTGTGTCATCGTGTTGTCCTTTCTCTGGTTGCAGGAAGGTGGACCATGAACTCTCTCCAGCGCGTTCAAAGGAGGCTGTGCGGCGAGACGGTGGACCGTCCACCAAACTTCGACATCATGATGACCTTTGCCGCTCACCACATTGGACAGCCGCTCTCGCGCTACTATCTCAATCACAAAGTCCTGGTCGAAGCTAATCTCGCCGTTCAGGAAGCGTTTTCACTCGACATCGTTCAGACCATCTCTGATCCCTATCGAGAGGCGGTGGATTTCGGTCTTCGGGTAACGTTTCCCGAAGATGGGTTGCCGTTGCGCCAGACACCTCTGCTGAAGGAGCCAACCGACCTGTTAAAACTCAAATCCCCCGATCCAGGTAGCGGTGCCCGCATGAGCGATCGACTGGAGGGCATTCGTGCGCTGCGCGAGAGGGTTGGTGGCGAGGTGGCGATCATGGGCTGGGTGGAGGGCGCCTTGGCCGAAGCCAACGTCCTTCGTGGGGACATCTCGTTAATGACGGATCTCTACGACCGCCCCGAATGGGTTGAAGAACTTCTGGAGAAGTGCGTCGAAGTGGAGATCGAGTTCGCGCGGAAACAGGTCGATGCTGGCGCCGACATAATAGGTCTCGGCGACGCTATCGCCTCGCAGATATCCGCTTCGATGTATGAGACACACGCACTCCCCTACGAGCAGCGCATCTTCGCGGCGGTGCACGAAATGGGAGCTTTGGCGCGCCTTCATATCTGCGGTGACACGACGCATATCCTGGGCTTGATGGCACAAAGCGGCGCCGACATCATCGATCTCGACTGGATGGTGGATATGCACAAGGCGGCTGAGCTCTATGGAGAAAAAGGCCCGGCTATTTGCGGCAACTTCGATCCGGTCGCCGTAATGCTACGCGGCACGCCGGAACAGGTCGGGCTGGCGGTAAACAACTGCTTGCGCGCAGGCGGCCAACGCGGCATCAGCGCAGCCGGCTGTGAAATCCCGGACGGCACGCCTCACGAAAACTTGCTCGCCCAGGCTCAGGCCCTTCGCAATTACCGGATGTAACACCACAGAGACGGAGAGCAACCGTAGGTCGCAGCCAATCGGCTTTGTGTTCTTGGCGTTCTTGGTGTCTTGGTGGTGAGGCTTTTAGAAGCACACCCCCAAGACACCAAGAACACCAAGATTCACTTTAAGGTTGGATCCTGATGTGCTGCCGTCCCGGATGAAGGGCCACCTGCTTCCCTTTCCACTCCAGCTTTCCGGATAGCTTCCCCGGCAAGCCAATGTCAGCATCGAGTATGTCGCCCTTGCGCTCGAGCCGGACGGCGATTTCTCCCTGGGAGTGAGGTCACAAAGGCCGCAGAAACGCAGAAACAGGCCTTTACTCGAGTCTGTGTTTTGGTAATACTTTTGGGGCACACAAATTGGTCATGAGGCCGAACCGGAAGCAAATAGTACCTATGAAACTGCGAGTTACCTCTCTAATCTTGTTTGCCTGCTTTGCGCCTGGAACTGTTCTGGCCATGCAGGACGATGAAGCGCCAAGAACAACAATCCAGGAACTCCTGCAACTGTTGAATGACAACGCCGTGGTTGTTGTGGATGTACGGGGCCAGGAATCCTACCTCCAGGGCCACATTCCCGGAGCGATCTCCATCCCGCTGGATTCGGTTGCCTCGCGCGCCGAGGAGTTGAAAAAAGCCGACAAGCCGATCGTCACCTACTGCTCCTGAACGGCCGAGCACACCAGCGCCCGTGCGGTGCTGATCCTGCAAAGCCTCGGCGTGAAGAAGGTAAGCGCCCTCCTGGGCGGCTACAACGCCTGGCTAAGCAGCGGCCACTCCGTCGTCGCCGGAGACAAGGTCAAATAAGTGACCACAAGTCGATAGCCCAGCTGAAGAAGGATGTCTCCGCCTTCATCCGGGGCAGCGGTTCCCAAACCTACAAAGTAGTTTTCAGGGCCGCAACGTCCGGTTGCAGGCAGTTGCGAAAATGAGCATGAGTCCGGAGCACATGGCCGCCAACATAGAGCGCTTCAGTGGCTACGCGGATACCTATGATGCCTACCGGCCCCAGCCGCCGGCCGCTTTGCCGTCAATCCTGACGCAACTTGCGCAGGTTCAGAGACCGCGCCTGGTCGTGGATCTTGGGAGCGGCACGGGACTTTCCACCGTTGTCTGGGCGGACATCGCGGACGAAGTCATCGGCATCGAGCCCAACGCGGACATGCGGGCGAAAGCAGCCCGGCGCGTCTCGACATTGCCCGCAACGGCAAATGTTCACTTCGAAAACACAGTTTCCAGTGAGACGCGTCTGCCGGATGAGTGCGCCGACATTGTCACGTGCTCCCAGTCACTGCACTGGATGGAGCCGGAACCGACCTTTGCGGAAGCAGCGCGCATTCTGCGGCCTGGCGGCATATTCGCCGCTTACGACTGCGACTGGCCACCGACGATGCGATGGGAAGCGGAAGTTGCTTTTCAGGATTTCTGCTCACGTGCCGAAGCCATCGGCGAGGAGCGCGGATTCTACCAAGGCTTCAAAAAGTGGAACAAGGAACAGCACCTTGTGCGCATCAAAGCCAGCGGCCATTTCCGATTCGTCAAGGAGATCCTGGTGCACCATGTAGAAAACGGAAACGCGGACCGGCTGGTGGGGATCGCACTGAGCCAAGGGAGCATTGCAACTCTCCTGAAGAGAGGCCTCACCCTGGAAGAAATCGGAATCGATAAGCTCCGGGGCATTGCGGAACGTACGCTCGGCCGCAGTCCGATTCCCTGGTACTTCTGCTACCGTGTCCGTATCGGTGTGAAATAAAGGTCACCACAAAGACGATTGCGGATTGCGGATTGCGGATTGCCTATTCGATTTTTTCAATCCGCAATCCGCAATCCGCAATATGGTCAGGAGGGGATGGTTCGGGCGGGGACTTCATCCGGGCGCGATCCTGTGGTCACGCCCTGTGCAACGATGAGCTGGCGCGCCTCAGCACGAAGGCCCGGCAATCGCAGGAGAAAAACCGCCGATCCGACCAGGCATCCCAGCGCACCGAGCGCTACCGTCAAAGGAGCCCCGAGCTTCTCCGCCAGCAAGCCGGCGAAAAACGCTCCGAATGGCACCATTCCCATGAACATCATCGAGTAGACGGCCATCACCCGGCCTCGCAGTTGATCGGGAGCCATCGCCTGGACGAGGGTGTTGGAAGAAGCCATCTGCACCATCATTGAAAAGCCCGCGGGCAGAAGGAAAGCCACCGACAGCCAGAAAGAACGCGACAGCGCAAAGAGAATCAGGCTCAAGCCGAATCCAGCACACGAGTAACCCACCCATCTTCCCAGACCTTGGAGGCCGGAGCGGGCCGCCAGGCTCAGAGCTCCAAGCAACGCTCCCACTCCCGTAGCTCCCATCAGGATGCCGAGCCCGCGGGCGCCGCCATGCAGGATCTTATCCGCAAAAATGGGCATCAGCACGGCGTAGGGCATTCCAACAAGACTTACCAGCCCCAGCAAGTACAGCAGGGCACGGATCGGGTTCGCTCTCCGAACGAAGCGGAATCCTTCGAGTATGTGGTGGAGCAGCGAGCCGAATCGCGCGGGACGGTGGATGGCTTGCACCTTCATGAGCAAAAGACCCACGATGACTGCCACATAGCTCACGCCGTTGGCGAAAAAACACCAGCCTTCTCCGATACTGGCTACGAGAACCCCGGAAATGGCCGGCCCCACAATCCTGGCGCCGTTGAACATCGAGGAGTTCAGCGCAATGGCATTCATCAGGTCCTCTTTCCCCACCAACTCCACGATGAAGGCCTGCCACGTCGGGATATCGAAGGCGTTGACCACCCCAAGCAGCGCTGACAGCACAAAAATCTGCCAGACCTGAATCCGCCCTGTCAAAGTCAAAACTGCCAGAATGAACGCCAGAACCATGGAGGCTGTTTGAGTGCCGATGACAACGCGATGCCGGCTGTATCGGTCGGCAACGGTTCCCCCAATTGCAGCCAGCAAAAATACCGGTATCTGTCCGGCGAATCCGACCGAACCCAGCAGCAGCGCCGAGCCGGTGAGCCGGTAAACCAGCCAGGACTGAGCGATGCTTTGCATCCAGGTGCCGATCAGGGAGATCAGTTGCCCGGCGATGAACAGCCGGAAGTTGCGGTGATGGAGCGCCCGCAAGACCAGCTTGAGTCTGGACATTTCACTTCGGACTGAATCGAGGTTGGGCGCGGAGAAAGGATCTTTGGAATCAGAAGATGAAAAGGGCGTCATGCAGCGAGGAGTTTATCCCATTCACAAATCGAAGACCAGCCGTACCTAACCAATGAAAGTCACAGGGATTGATGAATTTACGATTGACGATTGACGATTGGACGGCCGCCGTTTTTTCAATCGTCAGTCGTAAATCGTAAATCGTCAATCCGGCGGGCGGTGTTGCTTTGCGCTTCTCCTCTTCTGTGCTGTAATGTGCAGAACAGCAATGGAGTGCAGCCACGATCGCTGAGATTCCGGCAGCGTTGGAAAGGTTGGAGAATGCCGAGAGATTTTCGCAAAGATGCAAAAATCGGTTTCCTTGTTTTGATTGCGGCGCTTATCGTCTCGCAGGCGATCCGGATAAACAAATCGAATCCACCCGTACAAGCCGATCTTTCGACGTCACCGGAAATGAGCGCCACGTTGCATCGGGCCTGTTACAACTGCCATTCCAATGAGACTGTCTGGCCCTGGTACTCCAATCTTGCACCCCTCTCATGGCTCGTTGGAAGCGATGTTAGTGAGGGTCGGCAGCTGCTCAACTTCTCTGCCTGGGGGACATACGACCTCGACGCGAAGGCCAAGAAACTAAGGAAGATCGCCGAGGAAGTGGGAGGCGGCGATATGCCCCCTTGGTATTACACGGTGGTCCACTGGGAGGCGCGCCTCACCCCAGCCGAGCGCGGACAAATCCGGAACTGGACTGCCCTAGAACTGGCACGCCTGGGACGCTAGTGGACCTCCTTTTCGCAACCATGCGTAGCCGGGACCGAACCTGTGAGGGGGACCGTGCGTTTATCTAGTGTGGGCGGGGGTGCAGGGCGACCTGCCTTGGGACAGGCAAGGTTGGTCAGCGGCTTTTGAACAGGATCTTGCGAGCGCAGCATGGACCTTTCCGAAATCCTGCAGAGCTGCCGAAACGGCGATGAACTGGCGTGGGAGGCCTTGGTGCGCCAGTTTCAGGCACGAGTCTATGCTATCGCCTATCACTACGTGGCGAACGCCGAGGACGCGCGCGACCTAGCCCAGGAAGTGTTTGTTCGGATCTATCAGAATCTACATCTCTGTGCGGACGCTCACATGTTCACTCCTTGGATGATCCGAATTACCCGCAACGCATGTGTCGACCATATTCGACGCAGGAAAGCCAGGCCGCCAGCCCAGGATATCGACGTGGTGGAAGCCACTTATTTAGAGGCCGTGGGCCATAATCCGGAAGAACAGTGGGCCGAATCTTCTAGAAAGCGAATGATTTACCGGGCACTCCGTGAACTGACGGATCTGAATCGTGAGATCATCCTTCTGAAGGATATCTTGGGTTTGCCGTTGGAGGAGATAGCTTCGATGCTCAAGGTTCCGCTCGGCACCATCAAGTCCCGCTCCAACCGGGCTCGTCTCGAATTGGCTCAGAAGCTAGTGGTGCTCGGCGGCCGCTATGATAGCGAGCCGGCAACATAGGGATGCATCCATGAACTGCTCTGGATTCGAAGACAGGCTTGAGAAATATCAGGAAGGCAAACTGACGCCTGAGGATCGTCGGGCCGTTGAAGAGCACTTAACGGCCTGCGCATTTTGCCGGGAGCTGATGGAAATTGCTTCGGAAAGCTTGAACATTCCCGCGATCGAACCTCCCCAGGACCTGGCGCGCTCCATTCTGGAACGGACAAGCGGCCCGGCTTGCCGTCGGGCGCGCGAGCATCTGTGCGACTTCGTGGACGGCAACCTCGAAGCCGGCTACGGTGAGATCCTGTCCCTGCACATGGCTCACTGCAGCGATTGCTCGGCACTTGCTGCAAGCCTGGCGGAGTTGAAGGAAACTCTGCCCCAAATGGGCGAACTGGAGCCCGGAATGCACTTCACCTTTCGTGTGCTGCGGGCAACATCTAGGCTGTTGCCTGAGCCCCGTCTCAATCCTCGGCTGCGCATACAGCAGTGGTGGCTGCGACTCATACAGCGCCCCCGCTTCAGTTGGGAAGCCGCATACTTGGCAACGATTCTTCTGGCGAGTGTGCTTGGAAATCCTCTGACAACTTTCCATGAATTGGCGCTTCGCGCCGGGGAGGTCTATCAGTCCAAGGGCTCTTTTTCATGGGTTTCCGTGGCGCTTCCGGGCTCTCTGGTTCGAAGCGAAACCGGCGCCATGAAACATACCAGGGAATTTGCGGGCGCCCTCTCGAATCGGCAGCAGGAACTTGCCAAATCCGCTGCGGTTCTCTTCGAGCAGGGCACACAATCCCTCCAAGCTGCTGTCCGATCTGATCTTCAAGAGATGCGGGCCTTGCCCCGAAAAGCCCTGTCCGCTTTGCAGCGAGCATGGGCAACCCTCTTCCCCAAAAAAGCCGGCAGCAGGCAGTAGGCAGCCGGCAGCAAGAGCCGAAAGATAAAAAAACAAACGATATCTAAGGGCTCGCGCAAGAATTAATTGGCATTTCGGCGCGAGCGCCGGGTGGGCAAATGCGAGGCGCCGCGACGCAGGCGATGTCGGTGTGCATCGTCGAGGACCGGCAACGAAGCAGATGCCCACCCGCCGCCGCGCCCTTTCAGGCTGCGGCCCGCAGGCCCGCTGGCTTTGTTGCTCGC
>Ga0315277_10005987_pt1 | contig 16006 bp, 8 predicted proteins | sample YL17G05_15_MG_FD_203695 | JGI IMG/M metagenome (GOLD analysis project Ga0315277, IMG submission 203695) | Sediment microbial communities from Yellowstone Lake, YNP, Wyoming, USA - YL17G05_15 | ecosystem: Environmental > Aquatic > Freshwater > Lake > Sediment | place: USA: Wyoming | collected...
CTCCACGAAGCCGCACTTGAGGTAGCAGGCGATGGCCCGTTCGTTGTACTCGTAGGTGTGCAGGTACACGCGGTGGAGGTTCATCTCACTGAAGGCGAAGGCAAGGAGGGTGCGCACGGCGTCCGCGCCGTAACCCTTGCCCCAGTATTCCTTGTAGCCGATGAAGATGCCCAGCGCGGCGTTGCGGTTCTCCTTGCTCACGTGGTCAAGGCTCACCGAGCCGATGTGCACTCCTTCGCGGGTATCTATGGCAAGAGGCACGAAGTCCGGGCTTTGCCGCGTGAAGCGCTCCTGGAGCAGGCGCTCCTCTTCTGCAAGGGAAAAGGGGTAGCGCATGCTGCCGAGCAGATGGACGATTTCGGGATCGTTGAGCCAGCTGTGGTAGCGGTCGCGGTCGGCCATCTCGATGGCGCGCAGGACGACGAGTTTCCCCGGCAGCATGACGGCCTCCATCTAGCAACAGAGCACTATCTCACAAAAGCGGAACGAAGGGCAAGCGGCGGCCTGGCTGCCGTTTGAAAGGGCTTTGAATCATTTGACACGGTGCGTATACTAGCCAAGAAGCCTCGTTTTCAGTGGAGGGAAGAAGTATGGCTGACAAAGAGACCTACGATGTTGTCATCGTTGGCGGGGGCCACAACGGCCTGAGCGCGGCGTGCTATCTCGGCAAGCAGGGACTCAAGTGCGCGGTGCTGGAGGCGCAGCCGGTCTACGGCGGCGGCGTCGTCACTGAGGAGCTGACCCTGCCTGGTTTTAGGCACAACACGCACGCGGCATTCATGGTCATCATCTATGACGTGGCGGAGCAGCTCAATCTGGCGAAGTACGGCCTCCGGTTCTACGAAGGGCCAATCGGCTACTCGGCAGTCTATGCCGACGGCACCTGCGCCCACATGTACCTGGACGAGGACCGGATGTACAAGCACATGTCCACGTTCTCGGAGAAGGACGCCAAGACCTGGATGGAACTGAAGCAGTTCTTCGGCTCCATCGGCATCGTCCTCCAGGCCGGCCTCGGCGCCCGCGCGAGCATGCGTCCCTCGATGCTGCCCGCCGCCTTCGAAGAGTCGGAGGAGGGTCGCGAGCTTCTGTGGATGTGGAACACGTCCCCGCGCAACCTGGTACAGAACTTCTTCGATCACCCCAAGGTACGCGGCCTGTTCTACACCTGGATCAGCCAGGCGGCCGAGATCCCCGACTCGATGATGGGGAGCGGGATGCTATTCCTCACCTCGCTCGGGCTTTCGGCAGTGGGCTTCCGGCGCTGGGGCGTGGCCATCGGCGGGACGGGCAACGTCTCCAAGGCCATGGCCGCCATGATCAAGGAGACGGGCGGGGTCATCAAGCTCAACACCGAGGTCGTGAAGATCAAGGTGCAGAACGGGGTGGCGATAAGCGCTATAGCCGCCGACGGGACGGAGTACATCGCCAAGAAGGGCATCATCAGCAACGTCAACCACCAGATCACGCTGCACAAGATGGTGGGCGACGAGAACCTGGAGCCCAGCTTCGTGCGCAAGACCAGCCGCTGGCGCTGGCCGGAGCACGTGCTCTTCACGCCGCACCTGGCTATCGACTACCCCATCCAGTGGAAGGCGCAGGAGAGAGACCCCGACATCATGAAGAGCTGGGGCGTGGGCGTGCTGGGCGATCCCCCGGATACTTTCTGGGTGAAGAATGCGGCCGACTGTGAAGTCGGGCGGCCGCCCCAGAACGCGGCCGGCTTCACCATCGTCAACCCGACGGTGGTGGACCCGACGCAGGCGCCTCCGGGCAAGGGCGCGCTGCTGATGTGGCAGCTTACCCCCTATGAGCTCGAGGGTGGCGCGCAGAGATGGGATGACATCAAGGACGAGTACGCTCAGCGCATGATCGATTGCATGGACGATTACACGCTGCCCTCGAAGCCTTTCTCCAAGTCGGTCATCGGCCGCTACATCATGAGCCCGCTGGACATCGAGAGGCGCAACCCCTCCATGGCGCACGGCGGCTTCACCCACGGATCCATGGCCCAAGACCAGATGATGTCGTTCCGTCCCTACCACGGCTCCGATGGCTACAAGACGCCGTTCGAGAACCTGCTCCTTTGCGGCGACTACGCCGGGTGCGCAGGCACATACGGCCGCAACGCCGCCGGCTGGCTGATCGAATCCCTGAAGATGAAGCCGTGGTGGGAGGAGTTCTAACCCCTGGCGGGATAGACGTTGAAGGGCCGGAGCTTCCGCTCCGGCCCTGCTCTATGTAACCCGCTCACTCGCCTGAGAGCGTTTAGGAGGCATCGCCTCAGCGCGACTGCCGGCGCTGTCTGAAAACGCGTAACGCCTGAACCGAGGCGCGCGTATCGGAGAGGTCATTCATCTCCAGGACCATCGTTCCCTGGAACCGCGCCTCTTCGAGCGCTCTGCGAAGCGTGCTCAGATCCAGTATGCCGCTCCCGAGCGGACGGTGGTCGCATAGCGCCCCTCCCTCACGCCGCACATCGTGCAGGTGCACCACGCCCACCCTGTCGCCGTGCCGCGCGAGCAGATGCGCCGGATCCTCTCCCTGCAAGAGCGCGTGGCCGGTGTCAAGGCACAACCCCAGACCTGCATCAACGGCAACGTCGAAGGCGACTTCCGCAGGCAGTGATTCCAGGTTCTCCACGTACAACCTGTCGCGACCGATTGCCGCAGCGATCTCTTCCAGGCTACGCCGCGACCGCTCCAGCATGCGCCCCCGGAAATAGTCGCGCTCCCGCTGCGTCCAGGCCGAGCGGGCCAGCGACCCCAGGCGTTCGCCGACGGGGTGCAGCGTGTAGTGCGCCGGAGCGAGCGGCCGGGCCAGTTCCGCCGCCCCTACCACAGCACTGACCGAGGCACGACGGATGTCCTCATTGAGGGCAGCCAAATCGAGCCACATGTAGGGTAAATGCGCCCCGAAACCGAAGCCGTGGGCGTCGGCGTGGGAGCGAATCAGAGCGAGGGCATCCGGCGTGAGTATCGCGGGATAGACCAGCAGCGCGTCCAGGGGAAACTCGACGAGATCGAGGCCGCACGCCCGCAGGGCCGCGGCGACGTCAGCGAGCACCGCCGCCAGTTCGGCGCGGCCTCCTTCCAGCACGCGCGGCGCCAAGCTCTCCAAGCTAGCGCCGAAGCGCATGCTATTCGGCCGAGCGCTGCCGCGCAACTTCGGCACCCTCTCGTGCGAGGACTTCGTACACGGCCTGTAAAGGCGTGCCGTGCTGCTCGGCCAAACGGCGACAGACCTCGTACTCCGGCGCGATGCTCACGCGCCCCGCAAAGCGCTTCAACTTCACGGCAGCCGGCCCCAGGCTAGAGGTGAACTCGATAGTCTCGCGGGCCGCTTCGTGGCGGGAGACCGGGAACGAGCGCACGCCCAACGTCGAGCTCTCCGAGAGCAGAATCTCCACCAGCGCCGGCTCCACATCTTCGCGGGCCAGCGCGCTCAAGACCACCCCCGGGCGGCCCTTCTTCATCTGCACCGGCGTCAGCCATACATCAAGCGCGCCAAGGGCGAACATGCGTTCCATGACGTACGGGTACAGTTCCGGAGCCATATCGTCGATGTTTGTTTCGATTTGGAGGAGTTGCCCACGGTGTTCCCCTTCGGCCGTCCCCAGCCACAGGCGCAGGGCGTTGGGCAGGCCGGGGAACTGCCGCGAGCCCAGGCCGCATCCGACCCGCTCGATGCTCATCGCCGGCTGGCCGAAGCTGGCGAGCGTGGTGAGAATAGCAGCGCCGGTGGGCGTGAGAACCTCTCCCCGTTCCTCGTCCCCGTCAGCTGGTGCCCGGACCGGCGCCCGGGCCAGCGCCAGGAGGGCTGCCGTGGCGGGCGCGGGGACAGGAAGCCGGCCATGAGCGGTGGAAACGCTGCCGGCACCGAGCGGCAACGGAGAGCAGAAGACGTGCTCGACGCCGAGCAGATGCAGACCCACGCAGGCACCAACGACATCGATGACAGCGTCGAGAGCTGCCACCTCGTGCAGGTGGATCGCGTCCGCGGGGCGACCGTGTACCTGCTCCTCGGCGGCGGCGAGCCGCGTGTAGACGGCGAGAGCGTTCGATTTGACCTGTCCGTCCAAACCGCTGCCCGCGATGGCGTCATCAATTGCGGCCAAGGAGCACAGCCCCGACGCAGCATCCGTCGCAATCTCCACGATCGCCTTCGTGCCGGTGATGGGGCCGCGCGATTGCCTCTCGGCGCGGAGCGACCAACCGCTTAGGCCAAGCTTGTGCAGTTCCGCTTCGAGGGCGGCGATGTCCAAGCCGCAATCGAGCAGTGCGCCGAGAATCATGTCGCCGCTGGCGCCGGAGAAGCAGTCGAAGTAAGCGGCTTTCACCTTTCCTCCGGACGCGCCTCGTTGAGGCTGCCGGTGCGGTATCCGGCTAGGTCGAGGGTGACGTAGCGGTAGCCCAGCGCCCGCAGTTGCGCGACCACGCCCTCCCGTACGCCATCCAGGCCAAGCAACACAGTGCCCTCGGCGTCGGCCTCGATGCGCGCCGTATCGCCGTGGTGGCGCACGCGCACCTGGCGCACGCCGAGGGTGCGCAAGTAGTCCTCTGCGCATCCCACCCGCTCCAAGACCTCGGGGGTCACGCGAGTGCCGTAAGGCAGTCGGGAGGCAAGGCACGCGAGAGCTGGTTTATCCCAGGTGGGCAGGCCGCGGGCCCGCGAGAGAGCGCGCACGTCACCCTTGGTCAGCCCGGCCTCACGCAGGGGGCTGCGCACGCCCCGCTCCGCCGCCGCCCTAAGGCCGGGGCGGTAGTCGCCCAGGTCGTCAACGTTGGAGCCTTCGGCAACCCAGGCGAGCCCCCGCTCTCGCGCGAGTTGGAGTAGTCGGTCGAATAGCTCGCTCTTGCAGTAGTAGCAGCGCTGGCGATCGTTGGCGACGAAACGCTCGTCGCCAAGCTCGTCGGTGTCGATGAGGGCGTGGCGCAGGCCCAGTTGCTCCGCGAGCGCGCCGGCGGCAAGCGCCTCCGCCTGGGGATACGTCGCGGAGCGGGCCGTGACCGCCAGAGCGCGCTCGCGGAGGGTCTCGTGCGCCACGGCAGCGAGCAGCGTCGAGTCTACACCGCCGGAGTAGGCTACCAGCACCGAGCCCATCTCGCGAATGAGCGCCGAAAGGCGTTCGTCCTTGCGGGCGAGCTCGTCAGGGCTGCTCAAGCTCCCCCTCCCGATGGCCCGCGCGGTTGACCAGCGCGGCCAGGTAGCCAGCGGCAAAGCCGTTGTCGATGTTGACCACGCAGACGCCGGCGGCGCAACTGTTCAACATGGTGAGCAGCGGCGCCAAACCGCCGAAGCTGGTCCCGTAGCCGATGCTCGTGGGGACGCCAATGACGGGCACCGCCACGAGCCCGCCCACCACCGAGGCGAGCGCGCCCTCCATCCCCGCGACCACCACCACTACCCGCGCTTCGTGGAGTATGGGCAGGTGGTCGAGCAGGCGGTGGAGGCCGGCAACGCCCACGTCATAGGCCCGCTCCACGCAGTTGCCCATCAACTCCGCGGTGAGGGCAGCCTCCTCGGCAACGGGCAAGTCGGCCGTCCCGGCGCTGAGCACGAGCACGCCGGGGAGCGCCGCCGAGGGCCGACGCTGGACGTAGATAGCGCGGGCGAGCTCGTTGTAGCGAGCGTCAGGAATACGCTCCTGCACCGCCGTGTAGCATTCGCGCGGAACCCGCGTGATGAGCACGGCATCCGTCTGCAAAGCCAGACGCTCGGCGATGGAAACGATCTGCTGCACCGACTTGCCCTGACCGAGCACCACCTCGGGCAGCCCCTGGCGGAGCGACCGGTGGTGATCGATCTTGGCGAAATCGATGTCCTCGTACGGCAAGACGCGCAGGCGGGCCAGCGCCTCTTCCTCGCTCAGTTCGCCCGAACGCACCTGAGACAGCATAGCGCGCAGACGTTCCTCGTTGATGCCAGTCACCTCCGAACGGTCCTAGCAGGCATTATAGCCGTTTCCAGAGCGGCCCGCCCAGCGAGAAGGCGGGAGACGATCCCACCCGCGCACTGAGCCCACGCGCGGGAACCGCGAGGATCCCGCACTCGACGACGGGTGTTGTGAGTCCCCCACACCTCCGTCTTGGCAAGGAACCGAGCCGCTTTGACGGGGGCTTTCACCGGGTGCACTGCTGAACAGCCGCTGCTTTCCACTGGCGCAGGCCCCGAATCCGGGCTGTGTAGAGGGGCGCAGCCCCTTTGACGGGGGCCTCAGGGGGTGTCCCCCTGAACTCTTCTATCCTTCCCCCTCTCCCTCCGGGGGAGGGGGCGAGGTGGTTAGGGTGGAAACGGCCTAAGACACACCTAATTACAGACGGTAACTGCAAAGCCCCGTTGGCATACCGCTTCAGACGGTAACTAGAGATCTATGATGGAGGCATCTCAGCCAGGGGGTGCCTCCATGGTCGTTAATGTGATGGCCGCCAAAGAGTCCCTGTACGCCGATCAATTCCTTCGTTCCCTGAGGGCCGAGAACCTCTCCGATAGGACCGTGGAGAAGTATCTGGAAGCGGTGGGCTTGTTCGCTGATTTCCTTGTCAGCAAGGGGATGCCCACCCAGCCCTCTGCCCTCACCCGAGAACATGTCGAGGCGTTCATCGAGGCCGGGCTGCTCTCGGGGCTCATGGAGCCATACACGGGAACGAAGGGGGCGCTCGAGATCGTCCTGCCTGAGGATCAGCCTACCCACCCCATCGCGCTCCGGCGGTTCAGGAACTGGTTTTCGTTCATCGAGCGCCAGTTGATGGACACCGCAGCAGCGGGTGGCAGACTGCCAAGGCGAAACGTGTGCAAGCGGTGCGGAAGCCCGCTGTGTCCCTCCAAGAATCCAAGGCGACCCAAGGAGTACTGCTCCAAGCAGGAGAACCCAGAGCGCTACCGCGCTTGGCGCAAGGAAGGGGTTTACCGAGCGCGGGAGAGGGGTGTGACTGCAGACTAATTGTAGACAAATTCACGCCGTACGATGGCACCGGAGCGTTTCCGCTCCGGTGTTTGTTTGGGGTGAGCCATGACTTGGTGGAACCTCGCGCACCTTCTGCGCTTCCTATGCGTGAGGGACATAGACCCCGACGATCTCGTCGTGCTCGTCCTCGAAGACGAGGATTTCGATGAAGGCGATGAGCCGCCAGATGAGCACGGCGATGCGTGACGTCGACCGCGCGGATATGGCCGCGCGGGGCAAGATCGGCGGCTACGCCCGCGCCGCCAAGTACCCCGCGGAAGAACTGACCGCGGCCCCTCGCGCCGGGTTCATCGGTAGGTTCCTCCGCGAGGTGGAGGAGCGGAACCCGGGCTTACCCGATGGGGAGCGGCAGCGCCGAGCGAAGGCCCTCCTCAACGCCTACATGGCCCAGTTGGCGCGCGCCTCCGCGCTGGCTCGCCGGAAGAACGGGCGGAAGGCGGTGCGATCGTGAGCGCGCCAGAGTTCTGCCCCCGCTGCGGTTGCCCGTTGGAGGACTCCCCCTTCCTTGGCTTGTGGGCGGAAGGGTGTGTCCACCTGTCAACGGACGATGCCGGTGCAGGGTCGTGACACACAACCGCCACCGGCATGCGAAACTTCGTGTGAAGCGGTACCGTGGTTCTGAGATCGAGGGTTCCTTCCCCTTTGAGGGTCTCCAGCCACTTCACTTTCCAGACCAGTTGGGCCGTCGATACGCACCAGCGCCAGGCTATCGGGGCGCCGGGCTGCTCGTCGGCGGATTCGCAGCGGGTTGCCTTGCGTGGCCTGCCCAGCCGACTTCGACCTCGGCCGCGTGCGGCTGGCGATCGTCGACCAGGCGGATTGACTCTTCGTCCTGCTCAACACCGTCGAGGACAATGCGCGCCGGTGCATCCTCGCCCGCTCGTCGGACAGTGATCGAGTAAGGTGTCTCCCTGTACCGGTACCGTAGGCTGAAGGATTGCCAGTCCGGCGGGAGGCAGGGCGTAAAGGAAAGCCGATCCACCTTCAGGTGTAGGCCGAGCAGCGACTCGACGATCAGCCGGTACATCCAGCCACTAGCACCAGTGTACCAACTCCAGCCGCCTGTGCCCGTGTGCGGCGGCAGCGCGTAGACGTCGGACGCGACGACGTACGGCTCGACCCGGTAGATCGCGGCCCCGTTGGGGCTCGACGCATGGTTGAGCGGATTGAGCAGCGAGAGCAGTTCCCAGGCGCGGCGGCCGTCGCCAAGCGCTGCGAACGCCATGACCGCCCAAATCGCGGCGTGGGTATACTGGCCCCCATTCTCCCGCACGCCCGGCGGGTACCCCTTGATGTACCCGGGGTTCAGGCTGGACTTGTCAAATGGCGGGGCGAGGAGCTGGATGAGGGTCTGCTCGCGGCGCACGAGCAGCAGGTCGACTGAATCCATCGCGACGCGAGTGCGACGGGGGTCGCCGGCGCCGGAAATCGCAGCCCAGCTCTGTGGTATCGAGTCGATCCGACACTCACGATTATCGGCAGAGCCAAGCGGCTCGCCGTCGTCGAAGTAGGCGCGGAGGTACCACTTGCCATCCCAGCCATGCGTCTCCACGGCGTGGCGCAGCGCCGCGGCTTCCGACTCTGAGCGGTCGGCGAGGCCGGCGTCGCCGTGTAGTCGCGCGACCTCGCCAAACTGTGTGAGTACGTGGTGGAGGAAGAACGCCAGCCAGACACTCTCGCCCTCGCCGCCCAGGCCGACAGCGTTCATGCCATCGTTCCAATCGCCGGAGCCTATCAACGGCAGTCCGTGCCGCCCGAGGCGCGTACCCCGCCCGATCGCACGGACACAATGCTCGTAGAGCGTGCCCGTCTCCTCTGAGCGAGCAGGCAGGTCGTAGTAGGAGTCCTCGTCCGGCTTGACAGGGCGCCCCTCGATGTAGGCGATGCGCTCGCTGAGGACGCCGGTGTCGCCCGTTGCGAGGACATACCGGGCCGTCGCCAGCGGCAGCCAGAGTAGGTCGTCGGAGCAGCGAGTCCTCACGCCACGCCCAGTTGGGGGGTGCCACCAGTGCTGGACGTCCCCCTCGCGGAACTGGCGGGCGGCGCAGCGCAGGAGGTGCTCGCGCATGAGCAGGGGCTGGGCATGGACGAGCGCCATCACGTCCTGCAGTTGGTCGCGGAAGCCGAAGGCACCGCCCGACTGGTAGAAGCCGGTCCGCGCCCAAAGGCGGCAGGCGATCGTCTGATAGAGAAGCCAGCCATTGGCGATGATGTTGATAGCCGGCTCTGGCGTTTCGACGAGGACCGTGCCGAGGAGGTGCTCCCAGTGCTCCCGGACCGCCTCCAGCGCCGAGTGCGCGACGCCGGGCTCCCGGAAGCGGCGCACCAGTTCGCTCGCTTCCTCCTTGTCGCGCGCGACACCGATGACAAAGACGATCTCCCGCTCCTCGCCGTCGGCCATGTCGATCTGAACCTGCAGGGCAGCGCAAGGGTCAAGCCCAGCGCCGACTAGGCCGGATAGGCGGGCGCGCCCCATCGCAGCGGGTCGGCCCGGGAGGCCGTTCCGGCCGAGGAACTCAGTGCGGTCGCAGGTGACGGTGCGCGCGTCCTCGTCCAGGTCGAAGAAGGCGACGCGTCCGGGGAAGTCGCCGTTGTAGGGGTTGCGGGCGAAGACCGCGCCGGTCTTCGGGTCAATCTCCGTGGCGATGTGGAGAAGCGACTTGGCCCGCTGATCGCCCAGCACCCACTCGACGTAGCCCGTCGCCGAGAGGCGACGTGCGCGGCCGGAGGCGTTACGCAGCGTGAGTACCATCAGCTTGACGGACGCGTCGAGCGCGACGTACTCGGCCAGTTCGGAGATGACTCCGGCCTCCTCGTGCTCGAATACCGTGTAGCCAAAGCCGTGCCGGCAGGTGTAGGTGGCGGCGCCGCGGGCAGGCAGCGGCGTTGGCGACCAGTAGCGACCGCTCTCTTCGTCACGAATGTAGATGGCCTCGCCGCTGGCGTCGGTCACCGGGTCGTTATACCAGGGCGTGAGCCGCAGTTCATGGGCGTTCTCGCCCCAGGTGTAGCCACCGCCGCTCTCCGTGATGACGGCGCCGAACTCTGGGTTGGCCAGCACATTCGCCCAGGGCGCGGGAGTTGTATCGCCGGGTTGAAGAGTGATGACGTATTCGCTCCCGTCCGGCGTGAAGCCGCCGAGACCGTTCGAAAACACTAGGTCTCGGCCTGGCAGGTCAAGGTCACGCTTGCGGTCCAGCACGTAACGTTCAACCGGCGCGAGGGCGGGCACCGCTTGCTCGACGCGACGGCGCTCCATCTGCTCGGCGAGCGTGCCGGCGCTGTCAATGATCACAAGGCGGGCGACAGTCTGTTGAAGAATCTTGTCCGCCAGCGACATTTGGCCTGCCCGCTGGACGAAAATGCCACCCCGCCGCTCGCCGGCGTGCAACTCGGTCCTGGCGGCAACCAGCCCCATGATCTCCTCTTGGAGCTCCTGGCGGTAGCTGGGCGCCTCTTCATCCCAGATGATGAGGTCGAGCTCCAAACCGCTGAGGTGCCAGTATGCGTGCGCCTGCACAAGCTGACGCACGAGCTCGATCTTCGATCGGTCGCCGATGCGCAGGAGGACGATCGGCAAGTCGCCGGAGATGCCGAAACCCCAGAGACCGGACTGGGCGCGCTCGTTGCTCGCGAGGACGTTCGCCGGGGCACGGGCGCCCGGGTTGGCATAGACGATAGAGCTGGCGAGGCGACCGTAGAGCTGGGCGTCGGACTCAGTGGCGTTGAGTTGACGAAGAACGATCTGACGGTGGGTCGTCGCTAGGTCGAAGACGCGGTCAGCCAGCCGACGGTCGTGGTACTCGGACGCGAGTGCCATCGCCGCTTCGCGTGTCTCACCGACGCCGGTCACCACATTCACCCATACCGTCTCATCCGGGCCTGCCGTGACCTGGCGACGGACCGAGACGATCGGGTCGAGCACGGGCCCCTGGCTGTTGGAGAGGCGGGCACCCTTCATCATCGCCTTCGGGTCGGCGAGCGACCGGCCTCGCCCGATGAAGCGCAGACGATCCGTCTCGAACGATACGTCGCCGATGGAAGTCGCCACACCCACATCCATCAAGTGAACCATCCAAGGCGTCTGTTCGCTAGGCGAACGCGGTCGCCGCGAGCAGAGAATCGCATGGTGCGAAGGGACGATCTCCGTCTGGACGAATAGGTTGCTGAAGGCCGGGTAGGCGTCGGCCGCGGCCGGTGCCATCACCACCTCCGCATAGCTCGTTACCTCGACAGTCCGCCGCACGCGCGAACGATTCGTTATCCTGATGCGCCTGATCTCGACGTCGTCCTCTGGCGAGACCGCAATCTCCGTGTGCGTGTCGATCTCGGCATCGCGGCGCCGGTACTCGGCGCGCGCCTGGGAGAAGATCGCTTCGTAGGTCCTCGGCTGCTTCAGAGTAGGCTGGTACGCCGTGGACCAGACCTCCCCGCTCGTCAGATCGCGGATATAGCAGAACGCGCCGTAGCAGTCTCGTGTCGCGTCTTCCCGCCAGCGAGTGACTGCGAAATCGCGCCAGCGGCTGTAGCCGCCCCCGCCGTTAGTCACCATGACGTTGTAGCTCCCGTTGGAGAGAAGGTGCACCTCCGGCGAGGGGGAGTTAGCGTTGCTGAATACCCGAAGGAGCGCCTGGTACTCCCCGGCGCGCTGCTGGAGACCGGACGTTTCGGCCGCGTTTGGATGGAAGGGCGCCACCTTTGGCACGCGCTCCTGCAACAGCAGCTCAGTGGTCTTGAAAAGCGGCTCGGAGAGGAAACGGCGCTGCATCGGTCGGTCGAGTAGCGCGCAGGCGAGCGAGAGGAAGCTCATTCCTTCGTGGTGTGACATGAACGACCTCACCAGCGCGAACCCCTCGCCGTGCGGCAGCCGCGAGGGCGTGTAGTCGATGGCCTCGTAGAGGCCGTAGCGGCCCTCTGCCCCGAGGTTGACCAACTGCATGAGATTCGCGCACGCTTCATCCCGCGCCACCATCAACGCCATCGCGCTCGCATAGGGTGCGATGACCAGGTCCTCAGCGAGGCCGCGCTTGAAGCCGAGGCCCGGAACGCCAAATGCTCGGTACTGGTAGTTGAGGTGAGCATCCCGCGCGTTGTATCCGGACTCGGAGATGCCCCAGGGGACGCCCCGCAGGACGCCATACTCGACCTGGCGCCGGACGACGGCCTTGTAGGTCCGATCAAGCAGAGTGCCGTCGTAGGTCGGCATGACGAGGAGCGGCATCAGGTATTCGAACATGGAGCCACCCCAGGACAGGAGGGCCGGATCGGTCCCGGCGGTCGTCACGAGGCGACCGAGGGCGAACCAGTACTCCTGCGACGCGTGCCGCTGCGCGATAGCGACGAAGCTGGCGAGGCGCGCCTCTGAGGCCAGCAGATCGTAATAGCTTGCGTCGCGTCGTCGCTCGGTGACGTTGTAGCCGATGACGAACAGCTTGCGCGAGGGGTCCTTTAGAAGATCGTAGTCCATGTCGGCCAGCTTGTAACAGCGCTCGCCGAGGCGATCGATCATCGCCAACCGATCAGCCGCGCGCACGCTCGCCTCGCTGACGGCGCGCCGGAGAGCGGCCACCCACTCGGAGGAGGGGTGGGCCGCGAGGGCGGCGAGCGCGTCATCGAGCCCCAGCATCATCGTGTCGCCGAGGTTAGCTGTCTCGCGGAGCGTCGGCCCCTCGTCGAGCCGGCCAATCGCTTCGCGAAGAGTGTCTGACGAAACGGCTTCGCCGATCCCGCCGCTCTCGACCAGGGCGGCGGGTGGAGGCGGCAGCGCCGCCCAAGGGGCCAAGTGGTCGAGGTCGCCGAGCCAATCGTCGCACTGCTCCTTGAAGGAGCGCGCCCACCACTCCATCTCGGCGTTGGCCTCGCCGCCCAAACCGTCGATGAGGCGTCCTGCGGCCGTCCCAAGTTGGTCGAGGAGCGAGCGGCAGGCGCGCAAGCCGGCGGGGGGGCACGCGAGCATGCTGAGCAGGCGGTCGATGTCGCCGAGCATCCCGGCGGGGTTGCCGCCGTCACGGGCGGGCGTATGGGGCGAGAGCGCCGTTCGGAAGGCGTCGGCCAGGACGCTCAGCGTATCGCGGAGGCCGTTGAGAGCTTGAGGTGGGAGAATTGGGCTGGCCGCCAACTCGAAGAGGCCTGGCCGCAGCGTGAGCAGGTGGCCGGCCAAGTTGCCGCTGTCAACGGTTGAGACGTAAAGCGGCGGTAGCGGCCGCAACGTGATCGTGTCATACCAATTGTAGAAGTGGCCGCGGAACCGCTCCATCCCCTCCATCGTCTGACAGGCATGCGTCGTACGCTCGATCAAGCGGTGTGAGGATATGTAACCGAAGTCGTAGGCAGCCAGGTTCGCCAGGAGGGAGAGCCCCATGTTTGTGGGCGATGTCCGGTGGGCGGTCGCCTCGACGGGCGCCTCCTGGTAGCTATCGGGCGGCAGCCAATTGTCCGCGGGGCCAACGAACGCCTCGAAAAACCGCCACGTTCTGCGGGCGAGCTTCCGCAAGAAGGCAGTCTGCACGGACGAAAGGGTCGGCTCCCGCGGCGGGACCGGCCGGCTCACCCACCAGGCAATGGCCGGAGAGACGATCCAGGCGGCGAGGAGCGGCCCGGCGGGAAGGAGCGCCATCGGTCGCGCCATGGAGAGATACACGGTTGCTGCGAGGGCGACGGCCGGTGCCAGCCACATCATTCGGAAGAACTCGGCAAGCCGCGTGCGGGCGCTCAGGCTGGCTTCGCTTGACGACGTCCACTCCAAGAGCCCGCGCCTCGTGATGAGCACCCGCCACCACGTCTTGAACGCGGCGTCCAGGCTGAAAGCCGCCTCGTACAGCAGGAGCGCCAGGCCCAGCGCGGCCTGTGCCATCCACCTTGCGACCGACGCAGCAGCCGACCTAAGGTGCAAACGGAGCGGCACATCCATCGGCTTGCGGGCGAGCTCGACAAAGGACGTCAGCAGCGGGTGAAGGAGGAAGATACCGGCGACGACGAACGTCCAGAACCAAGCTGGCGTGAGGATTGTCCACCCAAGAAGTAGTAGCAGCGCAAGAGCGCCCGGCACGAGACTTCGCCGGAGGTTGTCGAGGATCTTCCAGCGCGAGAGCACCGAGAGCGGGTTTTGCACCAGACGGCCGCTGGCGTTCGGCACGCGGGGCAACAGCCACCGGGCGATCTGCCAGTCGCCGCGGATCCAGCGGTGGCGACGGCTGACGTCGGCACTGAAGCTCGTCGGGTAGCTGTCGTAGAGTTGAACGTCAGTCACAAGCCCCGCCCGGGCGTAACAGCCTTCCAAGAGGTCATGGCTGAGGATCAGGTTCTCCGGGAAGCGACCGCCGAGCACATGCTCGAAGGCGTCCACGTCGAATATGCCTTTGCCGGTGAAAGACCCCTCCCGGAAAACGTCCTGGTAAACGTCGGAGACCGTGCGCGTGTAGGGGTCGATGCCCAACTCGCCACCGAAGAGGCGCGCGAACCGTGAGCGGCTGACGTTCGCCATCATCGCAGACAGGCGCGGTTGCAGTATGCCATAGCCCTCGCACATGAGCCCCTTGGCCTCATCGTAGCGCGGCCGGTTGAGCGGGTGGCTGAGCGTGCCGACGAGGAGGCGGGCGGCGTCGCGAGGGAGTTGAGAGTCGGTGTCGAGCGTGATAACGTACTTGACGGTGGTCAGTACCGACCGCTTGCCGACGATCAGCGAGAAGCGGCCGTCATCGGCGCCCCGCAAGATGCCATTGAGATCGCTCAGCTTCCCGCGCTTCCGTTCGTACCCCATCCAGAGGCGCTCTACGGGGTTCCAGCGGCGTGGCCGGTGTAGGAGGAAGAAGGCGTCATCGCGGACGTCCTGATACTTCCGGTTGAGCGCCTCGATCCGTTCACGCGACAGACGGAGGATCTCCTCGTCCTCCGGCATCACCTCGGCGGGTGCGTCGCGGAAGTCCGTGAGCAGTCCAAAGTGCAGGTTCGGGTCGTGGTTGGCCAAGAAGCGTAGCTCCATGGCTTCCAGCAAATCGTCAACGCCCTCGGGGTCGCTAAGAAGGGTAGGCACCACAACGAGCGTACGCAGCTCAGACGGTATCCCCTGTGAGAAGTCGAGCCGGGGTAGCGAATCGGGCCTGACGAGAAGCGTCGCCAGCCAGTTCACGATCGCGACGCCTAGTGAACTGGCGCACAGGAGGACAAGCGCGCCGAGTGGCAGCAGCGCCCAGCCTCCGGCGCCGAAGGCGACCGCCGACGCCAGCACGCAGAACGTCACGGCCATGGCGATGAGCCAGATGGAGCCAAGATAGAGGAGCAGCGGCACGCGACGGGCTACCCGCCGGAGTTGCTCAAAGAGGGAAAGGCGGACATCGACGGCGCGCTCCAAGAGCGGCGCGCCCCGGTCGATCAGGTAATAGCCGACGTGGGCCGTCCGGTCCTGCGCGCTCGCCTGCGCCTGCGAGCCCGCGGCCAGATCCACCGCCTTCTGGGCCACCTGCTGTTCCAACAGACCGCCCCGGCGGGCCATGCGCTCGACGACGTGCCGATAGCGGTCGCGCGTGGCGAAATCCATCTGGCTGTAGAAGCCGGCCGGGTCGTGGCGGAGCGTGTCATCGACTACGCTCATCGCCTCGACGAACTCGCGCCAGTCGGTCGCATCCAGGAAGCGAAGGCTACCGATGCTGTTGCTGGTCGAAACCTGATCCGTCGCCTGCTGCTGGCCCTCAATCTGGACCACTCGCTCGGTCGTCAGGCTCATCTCGGCAAGCCGCTGCTCCAGCCACGTGAGCGGTAGCGCCAGCGCTGGCCCCTGATCCTGGAGTCGGCGCGCGAGTTCGGCTACGAAGGCGCCGACCATCTGCGGGCGAGATCGCGCCATGTCCGCCAGCGTGAGTACTAAGCCAGCCGGTTCCTTCTCCGCCGCCTCGATCATCCGGTCCGCCCAGTGGTTCGCCTGTCTCCGCGCGAGCCGGTCTGCGGCGATGTGCGCTGCCACGCGACGAAGGTTGTTGATCAGCGCGAGGCGCAGCATGATCGGGATCGCCCAAAGCTCGCCCAGCTTAAGAGGCGTGATGG
>Ga0315277_10005988_pt1 | contig 16005 bp, 11 predicted proteins | sample YL17G05_15_MG_FD_203695 | JGI IMG/M metagenome (GOLD analysis project Ga0315277, IMG submission 203695) | Sediment microbial communities from Yellowstone Lake, YNP, Wyoming, USA - YL17G05_15 | ecosystem: Environmental > Aquatic > Freshwater > Lake > Sediment | place: USA: Wyoming | collected...
CGCGAACGCCGGACCCTTTTGGACCGAGGTCTGGGGCTCGCGAACGGGCGGTCTGACGTTGGATCGCTTCCTGGCAACTTCGCTCTATTTGCCGGAGGGCTTGCCCGGAGGCTGGAGCTATTCGTGGATCACAAGCGAGCCGCTCTATTCGATTCCCGACGGGCCCTACACGGTCGTCTATGCAGTGGACCGGCCTGGCGACGTCGCGGAAAGCAATGAGCGCGACAATCGCTACATCCTGCGGGGCAAGCGCGTCCTGGTCATCCGGCCACAGACACAGGCTGATCTCGTGGTCGAAAGTTTCGCCATGTCGCCCAATCCCGCCCAAAGCGGTGGACAGGTTTCGTTCTCGGGGCGTGTGGTCAACCGGGGCAGCGAGCAAAGCGGTCAGTTCTGGATCGAGTTCTGGGGATCATGTAGTTGGCCCTATCCCAGCCTGGACTTCTTCCTGTGCGACTCGATCGGAGTGGCCAACCTCGATCCGGGGGCGGCGGTGGACTTGTCCAACTATCCGCGACAACTGTATCACGTGCCAACGGGCGTTTTCATGGTTGGCTGCTTCGCCGACCGCGACGACGCCATCAATGAATTGGACGAGACGAACAATTACCGGTTCGTCGAAGGGCAGGTGTTCAATCAGGCTGCGCCGATTGGGCGCGAGGAACCCGGCACGTTGCAGAGTGCGCCTGACATTCGCGTCGTGGCCGCGGACTTCTCACCGGCAGCGCCCACGCAATCGGCTCCGGGCGACTCGATCACGTTCACGGTGCATTTGGTCAATCAGGGCAGCGCCAACACAGGCCCGTTCTGGCTGGAGTATTGGGGATCGCGGGACGGCGGCGTGACCTTGTGCGATTTCCTTACGATCTCGGACCCCATAACCAATCTGGCTGCCGGCGCAACGGTTCGTCTATCATCGGCCAAGCCGCTCTGGAGTATTCCGGATGGCCCCTATTCAGTTGTCGTAGTGGCCGACCGGCCGAACAGCGTCGTCGAAAGCAACAAGGGCAACAATCGCCTGACCGTCGCCGGCAAGCGCTTGCTCGTCATGTGCCCGCCCAGTGGCGCAAACCTTCGCCTCGAGGATTTCGGCTTCCATCCGACGAGTGATCAGCCAATCCGCGGTATCGTGCGCAACACCGGCACAGGCGATTCCGGAAAGTTCTGGATCGAGTTCTGGGTGTGTCCGGGCGATCCCGACTATCCGTGGCCCGATCGTTTCGCTTGCGATTCGATCTATGTGGACAATCTGGCGCCGAGAGGCCAAATGGATCTTGGAAACTTCACGCGGCGCATCTACGACATGCCGACGGGGCAATATGCCGTTATTGGGTTCGTTGACCGGCTCGACCAGGTGGCCGAAACAGACGAAACCGATAATTACGCTTTCGTCCGCAATGTTATGATACTGCCGCACTGAGCGGGACACGGAAAATGATGGGTTCGGAGTCCAGACTTCAGTCTGATTGTTTCTTTGTTTTTTTACCGAACGTCTTTCACTTGTGAAATTCCAATCGGAAATAGAGGGGAAAAAGGCATGCTGAAAGCATGGACTCCAAACGTGGGCGATCCTCCTCCGGGCATGTCATCCCTCCCGATAGAATGGCAGGGCTGCTAGTGGCCCGCGCTGATCCCGACAAGGCGGCGTTTCACTTTCCGATACAGATCACGCACGACACTCACCCAACGGGCAGGCTGACTGGGCTTGGCGGGGGGCGCCGTCACGTCCAGAGCATCGGACAATTCGTGACGACGGTCTCCCGACAGAATCCAGTGAACCAGGTTGTCCAGTATTTCCGGATGCTCGCGCAAATAAGGATCGGCCGAAAGCCCTCTCAGCGTGTCGGTGTCCACCCGGTCGCTTTGCGTGAGCAAAAACATCTGACACCAAAAATCCCGAACGTGCTGCGGCAACGGCGGCGTGTCGCACTTCATCCTGGCCAGCGCCGTGTTGGGAAACGGCACAACATGCGAAAGCTGCAAAAGGAAAGGCCGCGGAATCTCGAGCAGCAGACTGAACGTATCGCGAAGGTCCTGTTCCTCCTCGAAGGGACAATCGGCCAGCACATTCAGAACGATTCGCCCTGCGCGGGTGTCGCGGATGTCGTGCGTCAAGCGGATGATCGCTTGGCGGTCAATGGGGCGATGATAGATGTCGCGGGCAATGCGCTCGCTGCCGGTCTGAATGCCGACGCTGATCTCGACGCTGCCGGCATCGCGGGCGATTTCCAGGATCTCACGGTCGGTCGTGCTGGGATGGGCAAAACCCCAAAACGGGTGGCCGATCTCGCGCTTATAGAGATGGGCAAAATGCGCAAAGCGCTTCTTGTTCATGAACAGAATTTCGTCGAAGAAGGGCATGACCGCCTGTAAACCGAAGCGGTCTCGGAACTGGCGGATTTCGGCAATCACATTCTCCAACGAGCGCGCCCGCACATACTTTTGGCCCCGGTACAGTTCGCGGGTGGTGCTGTGGACGCAATAGGAACACATAAACGGGCAACCGCGTGTCGTTTCGCTATAGAAGTTGCAGGCGATATAGCCCGGCTCTTCGACCATGTGCCTTCCAATGCCATTCTCGTTCACTTCGTATTCGTCGGCCGCATAGATCGGCCAGGCCAGCGAATCGAGGTCCTGAATCAGCGGCCGCAAAGGGTTCTTGATGATCCCCGTCGGGGTTCTAAACCAAAACCCGGCGATATCGGTGCGCGTGCGGTCGGCCAGATACTCGACAAACGCCTCTTCGCCCTCGCCGACGCAAACCACATCCGCGTGGGGGATGCTGCCTTCGGGATCAATCGTCGCATGAACGCCGCCCCAGACGATCGGCACAGCGGGACAGGTCGCGCGGATCAGATTGGCCACTTCGACCGCGCGCGGGAAAGCATGTGTTCCAAAACTCAAGCCAATGACGTCGGGCTTTAATCGGTCAATCATCTCCGCAAGGGAACGTCTTTCGACATCGGTGATGGCCGAGGGATACGGGTGAAAGCGCTCACCCTCATGCGTGATCTCGCGCAATTGATAAGGACTTTGCGCAATCGCCCAGGCGAGATGCTCGGTGTCCCGACGCGGGATCGTGGCCCATCGGAAGGCCTTGAGGTGGACAAAAGCGAATTGATGGCCCGCGGCCTTGATGGCACTGGCCACGTAGCGCGCCCCGCGGGCGCTTTCATCATAGAGGGTGACGAAAACGACCTTCATGAGAAGCGAATGATGAACGATGAATGATGAACGAGCAACAAGAAGCCCACCGGAGGCTCTTTTCGTCCTCTTGGCAGTTTCTGGTAAAGAACAATACCGGTACGCAATCCATAAGGCAAAAGATCTGTATTTTCACTCATGTGAGCGATTCGGGATTCTCATTTCTCTGCCGCGTTCATCATTCATCGTTCATCGTTCATTATTTGTGTCTATGGCGCTTCTTCGAGCGCGCGAATCCACTCGCGAACTTCATCGGCATCGGGACCATTCAGATTCACATACTCGCGATAGTGCCGCAGAGCGGCTTTGGGATTCTTCAGATGCTGCTCATACAGCAGCCCGAGATTGCGATGGGCGCTGGCATAATCCGGCTTGATTTCCAAGGCCTTCTCGAACCACTTGCGCGCGGTCTCGTAATTGCTCTCTTTCATATACGCAACGCCAATGTTGTGATAGGCAAAATAGTATTTCGGATTCTGATTGATCGCCTCGAGGCAATACATCCGCGCGCGGTCATAGTAGCTGGCGTTCTGAGGACTGTCTTCTGCATGGCGCAAATAGTAATTGCCGGTGCGGAAATAGGGCTTGGGATCCTTGGGATGATACAGCCGAGCTTTTTCATACTGCACCAGGGCCTTCTCGCCGCGTCCCAGCCGGTCGTAGGCATCGCCCAATTGCAGCAGCGCCTCCAGGTGACGGGGTTGCGCGCCCAAGACCAAAAGCAGTTCATCCACGGCCTCCTGGTCCCATTTGCGCGCCAGGAACGACTGCGCTCGCTCCCAATGAAATTGCCATTGTCCCAGCAACGGAACCGAGCCGACCGTTTCTGTGGTATCAAACCCCGCTCTTGAGACCGTGCGGGTTGTGAGATCGGGCCCCGTCGCGGACGGAAAAATTTCCTCGGGTCGTATCAAGGGTGGAATAATCGTCGCGCTCGTCGTTGTCGCCATGCGGCTCTGCGGGGTGCGTCGCGGCGAGGCAACTGATCCAACCGGTGGCGAAGAAATGGACACCACCGCCGGACCCACGAGTGGTGGAGTTAGGATCTCTATCGGCGTCGGCGTGCGCTTCGGTGTGGGCGTCGGGATAACCCGTTCCGGCGTTCGGACGGCGGTCGGCCTCGGTGTCGGCGCGGCAGGACTTCGTTCGGCCGTTGACGAAGTTCGTTTTACGGCCACCGCCGGCGCGGGGGTGAGCGAGGCAGACGGGCTCGAAATGCGCGCCATCTCACTGCGCGAAGTGACAGGATTTTCCGGACGCGGAGTTCGGACGGGTTCCATTCGCACCTCCGTCACACCGCGAGGAGGCGTCGGCCGCGGCGTTTGCACGATTGCGGCTGGCGACGCTGTGGCAGAAAGCCGCGGAGTCGGAGTTGCAGGCGCCCGGAGCAAAGGCGAACTCGCCTCCGGTGTCACCCGAGCGGGCACGGTCGCCGGTCTTGCCCCCGATTGTCCGACAAGCGCCAAGTGAATCCGCGTCTGACCCAGAAGATACTGGGCCGGCGGATAATCGCCTCCGGCCAGCCGTATGGCCGCGGTCAGAGATTCATAGGCTTTCGTGTATTCCCGCCGTTGATAATAGCAACGGCCAATGCGGTAGAAAATCGCCGGGCTTGGCGACATTTCGCAGGCCTTGTTGTATCGGTCGAGAGCCATTGCATAGTCGCCTTCTTTCTCGAGGCGCTCTCCCGCGGCCATCAGATCAATCGCCTGCCGCTGGTAAATGGTGTCCCCTTCGATATCCAGCGGCCGTTGGCAACTGACGAGGGTCAGAGCGATCACAAATACCGCCACACCCGCATTGACCAGGATCATCTTCACCGTTACGCACTCTCCAAGGCGTTGGATTGCGTATCCCATCTATCGCAGAGTCTGGCGGAAAAGGAGTTTCCCGTTGGCGAAGGAATAAACCTCGCGTTCGAGGTCGAAGGGACGGCTATAGACGAACGTCCATTGTTCCGTTCCCGGCTCGCTTTGTCCAATAATGCATCCGCGGGGATAGCCATGGGTAATCATGATGCGTTCGACGTCGGTCACTTCGCCTTCGTAAGCCACATGGCCTTGGACAAACTGAACCAATATGTTTTGCGTCAAGTAGATCCATTCGTCCACCCGTTCGCTTTCGCGCGACCAGAACGAACGGCGACGATAGTCCGGTTGACTGTGTTTGCCGACCCATTGCCGCTGCTCGTCGGTGAGAAAACTCTCGATCGGTCGGGTTACCTTTTTGTAGGCTACACGCCGGAATTTCGAAGCATAGTCCACCTGGATGTTGCGCGGATAACGCTTGTACTGGCTCGGGCGGCCCTCGGTGTCATAATTCCATCGGGGGGCTTTTCCTGAAGCACAGGCCAAGACGAAAACTACCAGAGCCAGTGTTGCAGCTGCTTTCCCTATCGTCCGACTCATCGCTCAGAACATTCCTTTATGTGGGCTGTTTCTCACGCCAGCAACAATCATGCCTTCACCCAACCCGATTGAAGAACTATTCCTTCCTGTATCATTGGTGTGTCAAGGTCTAGTTTGGCTCTCCCGTAACTTTCAGCCCCATCCTGAGCGCCCATTGTGAGGTTGTTATGATTTCTTGGACACGCGCGGAGAATGGAAGAGCCCATCTATGGGACTGTCCTGCTCAGTCGCGCAAAATGCCGAATCTCTCGGCAACATCGCGTCCTGTGATTTCCTTATATGCTTCTGCGGTTCTCGACCGGATAGCGGAATCCTGTTCGGTCCCATAGGCCCAGGCCATTTGGTCAAAACTGCCCACACCGAACCAGCGGACCAACCGGAGTTTCCTCACGCATTTGGTCACAGACGCTTGATCGCCGGCGCTCACCGCCTGAAGACATTGCCGGACTGTGCGCGAGACCGCACGTTGCGCCCCGACGGGGAAAGCAAGAACCAGCACGGCTGACAGGAACAGCGACAGCACGATCTGCGGACCCATCAGGCTTCTCCGGGCGGAACGCAGCGCACGAAGCCCGTTGCGAAAACACGCGAACGCCACAAGAAAGGTCATACCGCCATAAACCGTGAGTATAAGTGCGATTATTGTGATCTCACGGTATTGTTTCCACGTGAGGCCGCGCGATAACGATCAGGAGTTTTCAAGGTTGCCGTGACCATATCCCGCGACTCGAACCGTGGGCCTTGTTCGTATCCTGCCGAATATGCGATTGACTGAGATTGTGAGTAGTTCTGTGTCCGACAAAAGTCAACCTCTTCGCGAAGCCTTGACGGACGAATCGCGAATGGAATATGTTTACCCGGATGTCGAAACGAATCATACTATGATGAACCGGCAATTGGATTCCCGAGAATCTTGAATGGCAACGTATGCTGAAGCCATAGCGTTCCTCGAAAGTTTCATCAACTACGAGCTCCACCGCGGTCGCATGAAATACAACACGCGGGCGCTTCACCTGCGCCGCTTTGAGCATTTCCTGCGGAGCATCGGTTCGCCCCATCGCGCCATTCCTCTTGTTCACATCGCCGGCACCAAGGGGAAAGGTTCAACGGCGGTCTTGCTGCATTCGATTGCCGTCGAGGCGGGCTTGCACACCGGACTCTATACCTCACCCCATCTGGAATCCTACTGTGAGCGAATCCGGATTGATCGTGCTCCTGTTTCAAAACGCCAGTTCGCCGACGCGGTTGAATCGTTGCGCCAGCAACTCGAGCGAGACGGTGTTCATCTCGAAAGCGGCTATCGAACGACTTTTGAACTACTGACGACCGTCGCTTTCAACATCTTCCGCGACGAGAGCGTTGATCTGGGAATCATCGAAACGGGCCTGGGCGGGCGACTCGATGCGACCAACGTCATTGAGCCCGAAGTGTCGGTCATCACGGCCATCGGGCTCGATCATACCCATCTGCTGGGCACGACCCACGCCGCGATTGCCCGCGAAAAGGCAGGGATCGTCAAAACAGGCCGACCCGTTGTGGTGGCTCGCCAACCGTCCGGCCACGCCAACGAAGTCCTGAACACCGTTCACGAAATATGCCGCCGTCGCGGAAGTCTGCTCTACTACGCCCCTCGATGGGTGCAAATTGTTTCGCGCACTCTCCGCCGCGACGGGCAAACGGTGCGCTATCGGCTACGCGGCTCGGCCACCGAAATCGAGGTCCACTTACCGCTGCTGGGTTTGCACCAGGCCGAGAATCTGCGCGCCGCTTTGGCCGTCATCGCCGTGCTTCGCACACGCCGCTGGACAATTCCCGACAGCGCGATTCGTCTGGGCGTGAAGAAAGTCCGTTGGCCCGGTCGAATCGAATGGCTCGGTGAGCAACCACCGTTCGTCCTCGACGGTGCCCACTGTCCTCTGTCGGTCGAAGCCTTGGTCCAAACCATTCGCGAGCAACGACCCGGGTGGCGGCCGGTTTTCGTCTTCAGCCTGTTGGACGATAAACCCATCGAGGCCACTGTTGCGCCGGTCGCGCGCATATTCCCCGGCTGTGAAATGGTGGTTTTCCGGGCGCCGACGGTTCGCGGTTGCCCGCCCGGCGCTTTGGCCGGCTCCTTGCGAACAATGGGATTCCTTGTCGAGGAGGCAAAAAGTCCGTCCGACGCGCTTGCCGCAGCCATCTCCTGCGCCCGGCGGCCCCATTCGCTTGTGGTCGCCTTTGGAAGCCTTTACTCGGTGGCGCCGCTCAGAAACGCATATCAACAGTTGACATCTCCTGATCTCGCGTCGCAAAAACAATCAGGTAAGTGATCGTGACCGCGTGGAGGCGGTTGCGCAAGTAAGCGCGCAACTCAGGATCGGAAGGAAGGCGAAAGGAGCGAGACATGGCAGTTTCGCAGCCCAAGAAAAAACTGACCAAAGAAGAGATCATAGACATTCTCCGGCGGAATGCGAAACTCTTCCGGAACGAGCCCGAATTCATAACCTATATCGTGGACCTCGCTCTGTATCTGATCGAAGATATGCTCGATCGGGGCGAACCAAAGAAAACCACCGACACGCCTTTTCAGGTCTCGCCGCAGGAAATCAAGCAAGTTTACTCTGTCTTGCAGCACTTTAGCAGCGAAAAGAGCCATAAGCGAACTTGTCCTCTCTGTGGTTGCGCGACCGAGGGCAAGCGCAAATGCCCCAATTGCGACGCCATGACATTTTAAGGATTTAAGCGACGGGAATCAACGGCGCATTCGTTATCCCACACCTTCATAAATCAATGTTGACAGCCAGCCTGCAAGACCGACATTTTTGGCTGCGTCTCCGATTCAACCGCAGATTGCACAGATTCATGAATGAAAGGGCTCGAGGAAAATGAACCGCGGAGATTCCTCGAAAAGCAAGGCCGCTAAAACCATTTTTGCTCCGCGTTCTCCGTATTCTCGGCGAGGAGTCCTTTTTTTGAGCACTCTGCATTTGTGAAATCTGTGGTTAATCACTATTCATCTTCTACGCTAATTGCGATGCGCCATGTCGAACGAGGAAAATCAAAGGGATGGCGAACAAAGCGCAACGGAACTGCGCTTACTGAAGGGCACCGATGACAGTCTGCCCGAGGACCAAATCCTCCGCGAGCAGATCGTCGCCGCGCTTCGCTCGACGTTCGAGACCTATGGCTTCAACCCTGTCGAGACACCCATTCTTTCGTTCTTCGACGTTCTCGCCTCGAAATATGCCGGCGGCGACGAAATCCTCAAGGAAACCTATCGCTTGACCGATCAGGGCGGGCGCGAACTGGGATTGCGCTATGACCTGACGGTGCCGTTCGCGCGGCTGGTCGGCATGTATCAGGGCGCGCGCGTGCGGCTGCCCTTCAAACGCTATGAAATCGGCAAAGTCTTCCGCGACGGGCCGATCAAGAAGGGCCGCTTGCGCGAATTCATCCAGTGCGACGTGGACATTGTCGGCACGGCCAACCCGCTGGCGGAAGCCGAACTGATCTCGCTCGCCGATCGCGCCTTCGAGCGGCTTGGCCTCGCGGTGCGATGCGAGATCAACAACCGGCGGCTCCTGGCGAGCATTGCCGAGGTTTGCGGTTTCGCGCCCGAGCTTGCTGCCACCGTCATTCTTTCGGTGGACAAGCTGAAGAAAACCGGCCGGGAAGGCGTCGAGAGGGAAATCCGCGGCAAGCTCGATCCCAACGTGCCGGTTGAGCGCGGGCAACACTTGGTCGAAATCTATGGTCCCGAACGCGTGGCGCAGTGGCGAAGTCGTTTGGACGAAACGCTTGAACGGCTCTTCGCTTTGCTTCTCATCGAAGGCAACCGTTCCGAACAATTGGCAAGGTTTCGCAGCGAGTTGCCCTCAGCCAACGCCCAGCGCGGCCTCGACGAACTCGAACGCTGTCTGGCGGTTCTCGACCCGCTCGAACTTCGCACGCCGATCGAATTCACTCCCAGCCTGGCGCGTGGACTCGAAATTTACACAGGCACGGTCTTTGAATTCTTCCTGCGCGACGAGACGATCATCGGTTCCTCGCTGGCCGCCGGCGGACGCTATGATCGGATCATCGGCCAGTTTCTCCATCCCGACGAGCCGGAGAAAGCAGAGAATTATCCCGCGGTGGGGCTGAGTTTCGGCGTGGCGCCGATCCAGGAGGCGGTTCAGACGCTGCGGCCCCAGAGCGCACCGACCCACACCGTGGTCGAGGTGATCGTGGTTCCGCTTGGGACGGATGCGGCGGCATTTCAACTGGCCGAGCGTTTGCGCAGCCGCGGCATTCGCACCGATCTCGATCTCAGCGGGCGGCGGTTGCGCAAAGCGCTCGAAGCCGTCAATACCCTCGGGATTCCCTATGTCGCCATTCTCGGCGGGGACGAGGTTGCGAGCAGCCGCCTGACGCTCCGCGACATGCGCTCAGGGCGACAGGAGATGGTTGATCTCGATCAGGCTGTAGCGATCATCCGCGGCAATCTATGGTCCGGACCCGCGGTTGATTCCTCCCGCGACCGCCACGGCGATTGATGGCGAAGTAGAGCAAGAGCGCGCGGCGGGAATCGTGCGCCGGTCGTCCTACTGCGCTCTTGGATCCACAATCGCGCCCATAAACAGAACAGTCCCGGTCGTATTGTCTCGGATCGCAAAGAAAAACGGACGATCCACGACCATGTCGAATCGCTCCACCGGCTCTGTGGGCGGCGCGGCCATTGCGAGTCCGATCGCAGTCACGGCGGCTGCTTCGGTGCCTTCCTCGTTCACCTCAACGAACGTCTTGTGCTTGACCTGACTGATGAACGCAGGCTCGCGCGTCATGGCGCCAAAATCGGCGCGGGAGGGATCCAAAGCGATTCCCATTCCCAATGCCTTCAGAGACTCGTTGAGGAGGGTTTCGTATTCCACCTTGAAGCGGGGCAGAACAATCCCACCTTCCAGCCGGCGGAATTGTGCCATCCACTTCTCCCACGTGTCTGCGGTCAGGTTCCGACAGAATTCCGTCAAACTGGAATCCTTGTCCGGCAGGAATACATACATACTCAACCGCCTCTGGCCATAGGGCAAACTGACCGCCTGAAACTTCTCGCCGCGCAAGTAGTTATACATCCCCGCTTGCTGCATCATGGGACACTGCTTTTGCGTTCCATTCAGTAGATTAAAGGGGCGTTCTTCGGTCACTTCCTTGTCGAACGGGCGAGTCCAAGTCCCTTTGAAATAAACGGCATTGATCAGGAAGAGAATCAGTTGCGGATCCATCGGGCTCTCGACGATTTTCGCGATCTTGTCCTTGGTATTCTTGCTCACCCAGGCGTTGATGGTTGGGACGGCCTCGGGATCGCCGAAGTCGAGAGTGCTGACTTCCGCAGCATAAAACTCCTTGTTTCTTTGCATGAAACCGCGAGTGAATCGAACGCCCTTTCGCGCCCAGAGCGAGTTGGCGATGAACAATTGGACTTTCGGATCGGCGTTCTCGAGCGCCGCTTTCAGCGCCGCATTGGCACGGTTCAAGTCCTCAAGAGCCATTCCCTCCACTTCGAGGGTCTTGGCCACTGCCTGTTGGGTCTCGCCCGACGCCCCGTTGAAGACCATGGCAAGAGCCATCGCCACGCTGGCCGGCGACGCAAAGACATTCTTGCCCGGGTCGCTCTCAAGTATTTTCGCGAACAGCTTGAAACCAAACGTGGCATTGGCAGACGCGATTCTGCCATCGGCCTCCCGACTTTCCTGTTCCACTTTTGCACCTCCAACCATGCAGCATAATAGCAGGCCGACACATACAGCAACGGCCCAATGGCGCTTTCCTGGCGACGGTTCTCTCATTGGCCTCTCCTCGTGCGCATTCATTTCACCAATTCCAAGAACACCCAATCTCCCAGATACTCTGACAATGCTGGCATCTCAAGAGTTTTCTTCCGCCACTAGAATCGGAGGGCGCTGGAAAGGGAATACAGAATGAGACCACTTCACAGTTTGAGGTTTCTTAGACCGAAAAGGTTCGCCGCCTGCAAGGCTCGCCGCAGCGGGACCGCATCGCGAACGATGGCTCTTTGGCGCCGGACAAAGTCACCTTGCAGGGGCGAGAGGGACTGTCTCTCAAGTGGGACGATTCAGTATCGCGCCCCATACGCCGCGATAGAATCCCACCGGTTCGCAGGCCTTGAGCGCTATCCGGGTCTTTTTGCGGCCTCAATCTCCGCCCGGGTCACGGGTCGGGACCGGTAGCCGGGTTGCCGTGCCGCTCGGTAGTCCGACCAATTTGCCGGCCGCGAACGATAGGACCGCTTCAGCACTCGCGGGCTTGTCTCGTCGCGATTCGCGGGTCTTGAAGTGCCATAGCCATAGCTGACAAGTTGGACGCTCGTCGCGGGCTGAGTGGCAAGCCATGACGCGTAAACACCGCCCATAGATTCCGGCGCTCGTGTTGCGGTCGTTGAGCGGTAATGTTTGCTATGCTCATAGCTTCCCACAACGAACAAAGATAGAATAGCGAGGAGTGAAAGTAGCTTTTTCATGGTCTGGGCCCGCCTTTCCTTTTGCTGCGATTTCCTGGTGCCCATTTGCCTGTTCTCCTGCAACAACCCAATGCGGATACAGGGCAAGAAACACGCCAAAGCGTGGCCAAGACCCCTCTCTGCCATATAAGTCTAATAAATGCAATTATCTAACAGCAGCAATTCGGTGGTCGCCGCCTGTAGGCGATCCATTGCCGACTGGCGCAAATCCTACATGTTGTAGGATGGGAGAATCATAAGAGTCAGTCATGGCGCGATGCGCCATCCAGAAAGGGATGAGAAGTTCGGTTCGGAGTCCCGGCTTTAGCCGGTGTTTTTTCCCGCTTGAAGGCGGGACTCCAAACCGATTTTCGTGAGAGAGCAAACGAGACAAGGCGACCTAGTCGATCGCCTCGGCGCGAAAGCGGGTGACAACCAGTTCCACTTGGCCGTTCTCATCTTCGCGCAAACCGAAAACAACCTCGAGAACACGACTGCGCAAGGGATCCATTTTCCGTTTCCGCAGCTCTTGCTCTTCCAATTCGGCAATGCGGGCCAAAGTCTTTTTCGAAAGCACCATCACTTCGCAATAGCCGGGGCCTCCCGTGTTCACGTAACTCCCCCGATCGGTCACCACGGCATTGATATACGATCGAGTGGAGGTGGCTTTGACCATTTTCTTCTCGATCTTAATATCATATCGGGCCATGAACCGCAGCTGCATCTCCCGGGGATACCGCGAAATATCAATCTCTCGAATCACGCCGTGATCGCTTCCGGCACTGGAGTAAGATCGCTTGATTCCAGGGCCTTCGACCGGGGCTATACTCGCGATCTGAGTCATGACCTTGGATTTACGGGCTTCCAAATCCTGCTGGGTCTTCTGGAGCTGATCGCGAAACTGGTCCAGCGTCTCTGGATCCAGTGTCGTCTTGGCAATCTTCTGTTCGGCGGGTGTGGGCGATTCGAGCGTCGGCTCGGAGGGCGTCGGGTTTTCTTTCTGCGTTTCTTCTTTGGGAGGCTCGGGTGGATCTTTTTCCGGCTCTTCATTGCCGTCTGCGACCGCGGGGATTTCGGCTGTCGGCTGCTCGGCTGGATTGGCCGACGTGCGCTGGGCCTCCGGTATTGCCGCCGTCATCTCCGGTCCCCGTCCGGGTGTCGGCGTCTCCGGAGCCGGCACTACATGCATGACAATCGGCTTCGGGGACTCCGGTTCGCGCGGCTGAACCGAGACCTGACTCCAAAGGAGCAGGAGCAACACCGCGTGCAGCAGCAGCGAAGTCAGCGTCGGGATTTGCTTTTCGATAAATCTCGGCATCAACAAGCCCCTCGCCTACCCTTCTCGAACCGACCGATAGAATCCTACACCTACAGCTGGAGCTGTTTCAAGATCTCTTGTAGCTCACTCTTGAAGGCATCCTGGTTCAACTGGTCGAGCAATGCCGGATCAATGCGGGGGGCGAGCGAGGTCGTCTCCGAAGTGGCCGCAACTGCTTTCTGCGCCTGCGATTTCCCTCCCGCCACCCCTTCCGCGAGCTTCATTCGCAGAATCTCCTGCTTGAGCGCTCGAGCCGGCAAAGCGACCGACGACGTGGTGGCGTGAGTCTTGAGAACCGTGTCAACCATCTCGCGCGCCTGGTCGGCCTGACCTTGATAGAGAAGCCGCCGCGCTTGTTCGATCCGGCTCATGGCCAGCGCTTCCGCGGTTTCGATTTCCTTGGCCACCTTCTGATGGGCCAGTTTGGCAATCTCATCCACCTTACTCGATAAATCAGATCCGCGGAATTGGCGTCGAAATTCATCCACCACATCGAGCACTTCGAGATACTTCTTCTCGGCAAAGGAAACGTTGATCTTCTCCAGCAAATCCAGCGCCTCGCCGTCGTGAATCAGGGCGATCTGCTTTCGGGCCATTTCCTTCAATTCGGCCGAACGGCTCGCCAGAATGAATTCCTCGATCGCCGCGCCATTCATCTTTCTCTCGCGCAATTCAAGACCTATTTTGTAATGGCCGGCGTAGTCGTCCGCCGCCAGATGCGCGCGCTGCTCGGCATACTGGCATTCCTTTTTCCACCGCTCCAATTCGGCGTCGTCAAAGAACTCGCTCCCCTCGGCCAGCAGGCCACGCGCCGTTTCCCACTGGCCGTTGGCCAGACTGCGGCTGATCTGATCCCGGTAGATTTTCGCCAGAAGTCGCGAGGCAAGTTCGGGCAGATGGGGCTTGGCGCACTGGCGCACCAGCGCCGCCGCCTCGCTGTAAAAACCGCGACTGCAAAGCAACTCACACTGCGGCTCAATCACCGTCTGGAGGCAAACTTTGCTGATCTCCGGCGCCAGCGGCATGAGTTCGTCGGCGTAAATTCGGCAGGCTTCGGCGATGTTGCCGCGATCGCGCGCCTCCGCCGCTTTCTGCATCGTCAGCGCGGCACGGCACAAGCGTGCGCGCTCGGGATCGAGAACGTTCATCAGTTCCAGCAAGCCGACGCTTTGTTCCGGACGCCGGTCGAGAATCAGGTTGCTCAACCGCTTGAGCGTCCAGCGGATAACCCGTTCCCGCTCCCGGTCGTGGCCGGAAAAATAGGCGGCATCGAGCAGGCGCCAGAATGCAATCGCTGCGTCCGAGTCGCCCATCGCATTGGCCATTTCGCCGCGCAGATAAATCCATTCGGCGTCGCCGGCGCTGCGACTGGTGATTTCGTCGCACAGTCCCAACCATTCGGTTCTCTCTATCTTGGAGAGATAGGCGAGCCGATCCAGAAAATAGGACGACATCTCGAGGATGGTCTTGCGCATCAGCGCGGCATCGAAACCGGCCCGGAGCGATCGCTTCAGCAAGTCCGCCGCTTCGAGAAAATCGGGTTTGCGCAAAGCAATCGAACCCGCGATCATCAGGTTCTCGCCGGTCGGCCGTTTCTCGATGTAGTCAATTCTCTTGCGGTCAAGGGTCACGGTGCCGCCCAGACCCTCGATGACAATATACTGCGCCGATTCGGTGCGAATCACTCCATCCAAACGGTTGCCGTTCTTGAGGACCACGTGGTCGGCGGCTGCTTTGGCAATCAGAAAAGGGGCAAGAAGTGCGCCGAAAACAAAAACGAGTGCACTGAAGCGGAGCCGGCTGGTTCTTTTTTGACACACATCACTCACTCCAACCGTCGAGTGAACGATAGACCCGGAGCACTCCTCCCTTCAAGCGCTTTGTCGCATGGGCGCATCGAGCGTATCCTGTCCATCCTGTTATCCTGTCAAAAGAACTGTTTCTATGCGGATTTTGTGTATCACCGCGCTTCGGAATCAATGGGTTCAGTACAGATGCCAATTGCGGCTCGCAGTCCCGACGAGCAAACGGGTTTGCACGGGAGCCGATAGACGGTCGTTTGCATACAGCGCCTGGAAGAGAATCGTGTAAGTGCCCGGTTGTCGGAGACCGGCGGCGGCTGCCGACCAGCGCCACGTCTGGCCCTGCCGCGAGAGGGTGACTGTCGGGAAACCTGTGATTGGCTGTCCTGGTGTATAAGCAACGGTTGGCGAGATGATGGTCGCCGTGACACGCTGGGGAACTGGGCCTTCCATCAAATTGGCCCAGAGCAAGGCCGTGGGTCCAGGAACACGGCTGTTGTTCGGACCGGCATCGAGGATGAACGGCAGTTCACCGCCTTCGGGTCCGGCGAACGCCCACGGATAGCCCCAATGGAGTGTCTTGGCGTGAGCACCGTCCCATTTGTTTGAGACACCGTCGCCGTTGTCATCGAGCCACGGTTGCTGGCGGAAACCCGTCCAGACGGCGAAGAATTGATCAGCGGCATCGAATGAGTCTTCGAGGTTGTGGCCCATGTGCGCCGCCGAAAGGAAATTGAAGGAGAACGAGGTGCATTGCGGTGGCGCGAGAAAAACGGCGTTCGGCGAATCGGTCCCTGC
>Ga0315277_10005989_pt1 | contig 16005 bp, 9 predicted proteins | sample YL17G05_15_MG_FD_203695 | JGI IMG/M metagenome (GOLD analysis project Ga0315277, IMG submission 203695) | Sediment microbial communities from Yellowstone Lake, YNP, Wyoming, USA - YL17G05_15 | ecosystem: Environmental > Aquatic > Freshwater > Lake > Sediment | place: USA: Wyoming | collected...
CCGACGGCTACTCCTACTTCATCCAGGAGTTCATCGACGGCACGACCGTCTACGACCTGCTGAAGGAGCGCGGCGGGCCGCTGGAAGAAGAGCGGGCCCTGGAGATCGTCATCCACATCGCCGAGGCGCTGGCCCACGCGCACTCGCGCGGTTTCATCCACCGCGACGTCAAGCCCAGGAACATCATGCTCACCAAGGAAGGCGTGGCCAAACTGGCCGACATGGGCCTGGCCCGCCACGCCGGCGACGCCGGCGCCGCGATGGAGGAGGCCGGCAAGGCCTTCGGCACGCCGTATTACATCGCCCCGGAGCAGGTCCTCGGGAGCCCGAACATCGATTTCCGGGCCGACGTTTATTCCCTCGGGGCCACCTTCTACGAGATGCTCACCGGCCGGCCCCCCTACACGGCCCCCACGCCGCAGCAGGTCATGCAGAAGCACGTCACGGGGACGCTTGTGCCGCCGGACCACGTCAACGCGAACCTGTCGGCGGGCGCGAGCGAGGTCGTCGAAGTCATGATGAGCAAGCGCCCCAAGGACCGGTATAACACGACGGAGGACCTGCTGACGGACCTTCGGGCCGTGGCCGGCGGCCGGCCGCCGCGCATCGCCCGCGAGAAGGTCGGCATGGGCAGCGCGCTGCTGGAAGGCCTGGCGGGCGGCGAGGTCAAACCCAAGGCCGAGCCGCCGCCTCCGCCCCCCAGCCCGTTCGCGGTCAACCAACTCTCGATCATCCTCATGGTGGCCCTGGCCGTGGCGGTGCTGGTGATCGTGCTGCTGGCGGCGACGGTGATGCCATAAAAAACCAGGGACAGCCACCATGTTTTTTGTTGACGCCTTACGCCCTTTCTTGATAGCCTTCCCGCATGCCGCGCGTCGCCCGAATCGTGCTGCCGAACCTGCCGCATCACATCGTCCAGCGGGGCAACAACCGCCAGGACGTCTTCTTCGTCAACGACGACCGGCTCGTGTATCTGGCGCTCCTCGGCAAGGAGTGCCGCAAGCAAGGCCTGCGGGTCCTCGGCTACTGCCTGATGACGAATCACGTGCACCTCGTTGCGATCCCGCCGGCCAAGGAAGCGTTCGCGAAGGCCGTCGGCCGGGCCGATTTCGTATACACCCAGTACGTCAACCGCCTCCACGGCCGTTGCGGGCACCTCTGGCAGAACCGATTCTTTTCCTGCGCGCTGGATCAGATGCACCTGCTGACAGCCCTCGCCTACGTCGACCGCAACCCCGTGAGGGCAGGGCTCGTGCGGCGCGCGTGGGAGTACCCGTGGTCCAGCGCGGCTGCGCATCTCGGGCGGCCGGACCCTGCCGGGTTGCTCGACGAGACCGCGTGGCGCGAGGCGTCGCGCAACGTCGGCTTCAAGGCCATGCTGATGCGGGCGGAGAAGGAGCGGGACCTCGCAGACCTGCGTCAGAGTACGCGCGCGGGCCGACCGCTGGGAAGCGATAATTTCCTCAGTAAACTCGAGGTTTCGCTCGGCCGCCGCCTGCGGCCGCTGGCAGGGGGGCGACCCAAGGGACGGCGAGACCGCAGAAAAAGACGGAGCAAAAACTAGGTGGCTGTCCCTGGTTTTTGGGCGGCGGACGGAACGTGACGGCGGGGCGGAACGCGGAGCCGTAGCAACACGTGAACCGGCGCGAAGTCCTCAAGGCGATGGCAATTGGCGCAGGGGTCGCGGGCGCCGTGGCGACGGGCCTGCCGTGCCTCGCGCGACAGGGTGACGCAGAAAGCGCGCCCCAGGCCGCGAGCAAAGAGTTGGCCGGGGGTGATGCACACGCAGAGAGCCCGCCCCAGGCCGCGAGCAAAGAGTCGCCCGGCGGCAAGGAAAGCGGCGCCGCGGGCAAAGAGGGCGGCGCCGCGGGCCTGCCGTTCCTCAAGGGCGGCGACGTCTCGCTCCTGGCGAAGATCGAGGACCTCGGCGGCGTCTATCGCGACGGCGGCAAGGCCGAAGACGCCCTCGCCCTCTTCAAGCGCCGCGGCGCAAACGCCATGCGGCTGCGCCTGTTCCATATGCCCTACGGCAGGGGGCCTGTCTGCAACGACCTTCCGTACACCCTCAAACTCGCCCGCCGCATCAAGGCCGCGGGCCTTGCCCTTGTCCTCGACCTCCACTACTCCGACACGTGGGCCGACCCCAGCCACCAGGCCACGCCCCGCGCCTGGAAAGACCTCGCGCCCGACCGCCTCGAGGCGGCCGTCTTCGAGTACACCCGCGACGTCGTGGCTGCGCACAAGCGCGAAGATGCCCTCCCGGACGTCGTGCAGATCGGCAACGAGATCCTCCCCGGCATGCTCTGGGACACCGGCCGCGTGAGCGGCAGGTTCGAGACGCCCGCCCAATGGCGGCAACTGGCGGGGCTCCTGCGGAGCGGCATCCGCGGCGTGCGCGAGGCGGCCGGCCCGGGCGCCGCCTGCCGCACGCTCATCCACATCGATTGCGGCGGCAGCGAAGGCAAAACGCGATGGTTCTTCGATCACCTGGCCGCCGAGCAGGTGGAGTTTGACCTCATCGGCCTCAGTTACTATCCCTGGTCGCACGGGTCGTTCGATGACCTGCAGGCGAACCTCGCCGCCACGGCCACCCGCTACAGAAAGGACATCATCGTCGTCGAGACGGGTTACCCGTGGACGACCAGGAACTTCGACGAGGCGGGCAGCGTCTTTGGCGGCGACCCGGCGCGCCTCAAGGCGTCTTATCCGCAGACGCCGGAAGGGCAGCGGGCGTTCCTCTCGGAACTCATTCGCATCGTCCGCCAGACGCCCGACGGTCGCGGCAAGGGCGTCCTCTGGTGGGCGCCGGAGTGGATTCCCGTCAAGGGCCTCCCCTCGCCGTGGGAGAATATCGCGCTCTTCGACCCCGACGGCAACGCCCTTCCCGCGCTGGCGGCGTTTGCGGAGTGAGGACCGGCATCCTGTAGGCCGGGGCAACGCCCCGGCACTTGTTCAGTGTAGCACGGGCCGAGGAGCCTCCTGTGCCGCAAGTCGAATACCTGACCGGCGACGCCATCTACAAGCGCGTCCTGACGGAACTCATCCCGTCGGCCAAGGACAGCCTGCTCATTGCCACGGCCACGCTGAAGGCCACGCGCGTCAAGACGCGCGACAGCGCGGCCGAGAGCATCGTGCGGGTCCTGGCGCGCCTGGCCCGTCGCGGCGTCGAGGTGCGGGTCCTCCACAGCGGCGTGCCTTCGGGGCCGTTCCGCGAGGACTTAAAGAGCATCGAGCCGGGCATATTCCAGATGCGCCGGTGCCTGCGGACGCACTTCAAGGCCGCCATCGTCGACGGTCAGCGCCTGTACCTCGGCAGCGCGAACCTCACCGGGGCCGGACTCGGGGCCAAGAGCGCCCGCCGCCGCAACTTCGAGGCCGGCCTCGTCAGCGACGACCCGATCCTCGTGGACAGGGTAGGGGACCTCTTCGAGGCCATCTGGTCCGGGGCGATGTGTGGCAAGTGCGACCGGCTGGCGTTCTGCCCCGTGCCGCTGGAGTCGCCGTGGGAAGAGAAGTGAGTGCAGAGCGTAGAGTGCAGAGTGCAAAGTGGACGGCAAGGTCGCCGCCGTTTTCTGCGCGCAATCGCCCGATGTCGTGTAGGAATCGCCAGCCAATCCGCCGCAGTGCCCGCCTCGCCGGTCACGCCGAAGCCGTTGTCCCTCAAGGGGTTAGGCGTGTCGTCGCCGGCCGCCTTTCCCCGCGGTCCCGGTGCGTTTGCCACAGTCCCCCGTGTGCCCACACTTCCACTTGAAGACCTGTCCGATGGCACTGGGATGCGGGCCGAGGCCCTGTCGAGAGATCGCGGAGTCGATATTCGAGGTGCGCGGCCGGCGGCCCCGTAACCGGGGGCCTAGGGCCGCGGCTGGCGGGAAGTTCCTGCGAGGCGGTGTTGGTTGCCCCTTGCGCCGGGACGACCGCGGGCCGCAAGGCCCGCGGTTTTTGCGCGCGCACGGGCCGGCGCGCCCGGGGCGCGACGTGTTGTGCTCTCCCGGCGCACCCCGCCAGAAGGCACGGGGCTGGAGGCCCGCCTCGCTGCACCCCTGCGCCAAGCCCCTTGCGTTCCGCCGGGACCCGCGCCAGAATGGCGGGGTCGGCCCGAGCGCAAAGGAGGCGGCCATGCACCCTGTCATCGAAATGTGCCTCGTGTTCCTGGGGTTGTCTGCGGCGATCGCCGCGGGCGCCCGCGGCGAGCCTGCCCCGGCCCAGGAGCCCCTGTGCCTCCATCCCGATAACCCGCACTACTTCCTCTTTCGCGGCCGGCCCGCCGTGCTCGTCACCAGCGGCGAACACTACGGCGCCGTTCTGAACCTGGATTTCGACTACACCCGCTACCTCGATGCCCTCCAGGCGGCGGGCCTGAACCTGACGCGGACCTTCTCGGGCGTGTACCGCGAGATTCCCGCCTCTTTCAAGATCAAGAACAACCCCCTGGCGCCCGCCCCCAACCGATACATTACGCCGTGGGCCCGTAGCGGCGAGCCGGGCTACTCAGGCGGCGGCAACAAGTTCGACCTCTCTAAGTGGGACGAAGCGTACTTCGCCCGCGCGAAGGATTTTCTGGCCCAAGCGGCGAAACGCGGCATCGCGGTCGAGTTCGTCCTCTTCTGCCCGATGTACAAGGACGAACTCTGGATGGCCAGCCCGATGTACGCCGGCAACAACGTCAACGGCGCCGGGGACCTGAAGAAGGACGACGTGCACACGCTCAAGAACGGCCCGCTCCTGGAGCACCAACTGGCCGTCACGCGCAAGATCGTCACGGAACTCAACGGCTCCGACAACCTGTACTACGAAATCTGCAACGAACCGTATTTCGGCGGCGTGACGCTGGAGTGGCAAAAGCGGATCGCGGCCGAGATCGTCCGGACCGAGGCGGGCCTGCCGAAGCGCCACCTCATCGCCCAGAACATCTCGAACGGCTCCAGGAAGATCGAGGACCCCGTGCCCCCGGCCTCCGTCTTCAACTTCCACTACTGCTCCCCGCCGGAGGCCGTGAAGATGAACTTCGGCCTCGGCCGCGCCATCGCCGACGACGAGACGGGCTTCAAGGGCTCGGCCGACGCGCCCTATGCGCCCGACGGGTGGGACTTCCTCCTGGCGGGCGGGGCGGTCTATAGTAATCTCGATTACTCGTTCTACCCCGGCCGCGAGGACGGCTCCGGGACGCCCGACGCCCCCGGCGGCGGGTCGCCGGCCCTGCGGCGGTCGCTGGCGGCCTGCCGCGCGTTCGTCGAATCGTTCGACTTCGTCCGCATGGCGCCGGATGAATCGGCCGTGGCCGGGCTTGTTCCCGCGGCGGAGGCGAAAGGGGTCAGGAGCCTTACGGATAGGGCTCCTGACCCCAAGCCATCCGGCCCCAAGGCCTCCGTCCCCAAGGCTTCCCGGCCGGCGACCGTGCGGGCCCTTGCCGAGAAGGGCAGGCAATACGCCCTGTTCCTCCGCGGCGCGGCGCCGGCGGCCGTGGTGCTGGCGCTGCCGCCGGGGCCGTACAAGGCCGCGTGGGTCAATATGTGGACCGGCGACGTGGAGAAGTTGGAAGCGTTCGACCACGCGGGCGGCACGAAGGAACTCGCCGTGCCGCCGTACAAGGAAGGCATCGCACTGAGGGTCGTGCGGGCCGGGGCGCGGTAGCCGCGCGCGGCGAGGTTCGAGCCCCGAGCGTCATACCTCGAAACGGGGTGGCACGGCCACAGGCCAAACACGTACCACGGTAGGGGCTCGAACGGCCCGCGCTACTCGTTCGTCATGATGCTGTTGGGATCGTCCGGGTCGTCGCCCAGCGACTGCAGAAGCGGCTTCTTCATGCCGGGGTCCGGCAGGGCGTACTTGATGGGCCGGCCCCAGCCGTCGTAGTAGATGCGGTACCGGACGCCGGCGGCCTCCTTCTCCGTCGTCATCAGACCCCTGCCGCTGACGTAAGGCCCGCGTTTCAGGCGGCAGTTGAGGGCGGCGTACAGGAGCGCCTCGGCGTCGTCGGCGGTGCCCTTGGCCGGCCGCAGGCCTTTCTTGGGGGTCTCGTCGACGGCCCCCATGAGGCCGTCCGGCGTGGTCTCGGTCCAGGGATACTTGCCCCAATCGTCGTGGTAGCGCGACAGGGCGGCATCGAGGGCCGCAATGGTTTGCCGGGTCTGCTCGTCGGGCTTCGTAAGGGCGTCCCAGATCGCGTCGCCCGCCACAAGGGCCACCAGGCCCAGAAGAATGCCGCACGCGCTGGTGACGATGCCGGCGACGGCCAGCGTGCGGCCTTTCCTCACCTCATCGGCGGTCCTGCGAAGGCCAAGGAGCCCCAGGGGCAGCCCCAGGATGCCCAGCACGCCGAGAGACGGAATGGCCAGGATGCCAAGAACCAGGCTCGCGAGGGCCGCCAGCGAGAGCGGCTTGCCGCGCAGTTCCACCGGCAGCGACGACCTGCCGGACCCCAGGATGGGCTTGACGATCGCGTAGTTCCCGCGCTGTGGTTGCTTGGCCACCAGGTACTTCAGGTCGCACCCCGGACAAACGAGGATCTGGCCGACGATCGTCTCGGGATGCTCTTTCGTCTCGCCGCACTTCGGACAACGCACCAGGAGGGCCATACGTTACCTCGTGGCATAGAGGGTGTTGACGACACCGGAAGATTATAGGACGGCGGCGCCGAATGCAAGCCCTTTGCGCGTGTTCAAACGCCAGTGACAATCCACCGGCTCAGACGCCTTAGGGATGAGGCGCCTGACCCCTTCGCCATTCTGGCGCTTGACGTGCGGTCTGCGGCGGGATAATGTGCTTAGGGATGCGAGACAATGCAGGTCTGAGCCATATTAGAAACGAAAGGCAGGCACATGAGCGATTCCATGCGGCAGGGCGAAGGCGTGATCGGTCGGCGGCAACTCCTGAAGGGCGCGGCGGCAGGGGCGGTGCTGGCGGCGGCAGGGCTGGGCGGGCGCCCGGCGGCGGCCGAGGAAAAGGCGGCGGAGGCCAAGCCGCAACTTAAAGGGCGCATCAAGCAGGCGGCCTGCGGCGGGGTGTTCCCGAAGGGGGCCTCCTTCGAGGAGAAGTGCAAGATCATGAAGGACCTGGGCCTCTACGGCCACGACCTCCTGGGGCCGAAGGAGTTCGACACGCTGAAGAAGTACGGCCTCATCTGCACGATGGTGCGCGGCAGCGTCGGCATCGCCAAGGGGTTCAACCGCAAGGAGAACCACGAGGCGTGCGTGGCCGCGGCGACGGAGGCCATCGAGGCGGCCTCGGCGGCGGGCTTCCCGAACATCATCGTCATGTCGGGCAACCGCGCGGGCATGGCCGACGACGAGGGCCAAGCCAACTGCGTCGAGGGCCTGAAGAAGATCGCCGCCCTCGCCGAGGAAAAGAAGGTCAACGTGTGCATGGAACTCCTGAACTCCAAGCGCAACCACAAGGATTACATGTGCGACCGCACCGCGTGGGGCGCCGAGATGTGCAAGAAGGTCGGCAGCCCGCGCATCAAACTCCTCTACGACATCTACCACATGCAGGTGCAGGAAGGCGACGTCATCGCCACGATCCGCGAGAACATCCAGTACATCGGGCACTTCCACACGGCGGGCGTGCCCGGCCGTCACGAGATCGACGACACGCAGGAACTCTATTACCCGGCCATCATGCGGGCCATCGCGGACCTGAAGTTCGAGGGGTATGTGGCACACGAGTACGGTCCCACGAAAGACCCGCTGGAGTCGCTGAAGAAGGCCGTCGCGATTTGCGACGTCTGACGGACAACAGCGGAAACCGGGAACGGGGAACCGGACGATGCGGGTTCGCGGCGGGTCGGGAGACCCGCCGCGCACTATACTGGAGCAGCACCGGTATGCCGATGGAGGGCAAACCATGTCGACTTTGTGGCGCAGGGATGTGCCGGCGGGCCTGTTGGCTGTCGCACTTCTCGCGCTGGCCGGCGCGGCTCATGGCGCCGATGCGGCCGCGCCGGCGGCGCAGGAAATCCTGAAGGCGACCGGCGCGCGGGGGGGCCTGGTCGTCCACCTCGGCTGCGGCGACGGCTCGCTGACGGTTGCCCTGCACGCGGGCGATGCGTACGTCGTCCACGGCCTCGATGCCGACGAGAAGAACGTGGAGGCCGCGCGCAAGGCCATCCGGGCCGCCGGTCTGTACGGCCCCGTGTCGGCCGAGCAGTGGACCGACCCGGCCCGCCTGCCGTACGGCGACAACGTGGTGAACCTCCTGGTGATTTCAGATTCAGGATTGCAGACTTCAGAGCGCAAGATTCCCGAGGCCGAGGTCCTGCGGGTGCTGGCGCCGCTGGGCGTGGCGTACGCCCGGGGCGCGGACGGTGCGTGGACGAAGACCGTCAAGCCGTGGCCGAAGGCCATCGACGAGTGGACGCACTTCCTCCACGATTCCAGCGGCAACGCCGTGGCCCACGACACGCAGGTCGGGTCGCCGCGCAGCCTCCAGTGGATGGCCGGCCCCAAGCGGGCCCGCGACCACGATGCGCTGGCCAGCCTGAGCGCGCTGGTGTCGAGCCGCGGGCGCATCTTCTACATTTACGACGAGGGGCCGATCTCGCTGATCCACCGTCCGCCCGTGTGGCGGCTGGTGGCGCGCGATGCGTTCAACGGCACCCTGCTGTGGAAGCGCGAGATTCCCGAGTGGCTCACGTCGCAGTATTACTTCCGCTCGGGCCCCGCCCAACTGCCCCGGCGCCTGGTCTCGATGGGAGACCGCGTCTACGTCACGCTGGGCCTCGAGGCCCCCGTCACGGCCCTGGACGCGGCCACGGGCCGGACGCTGACGACGTTCGAGGGGTCCGAAAAGACCGAGGAGATCATCTGCGACGGCGACGTGCTGCTGGCCGTCACGGGCGACCCCATGCGCTTTCAGCGCGATGCCGCAAAGATCTACGGCTACTGGGTGCTGACCAGCGACGAACCGCCCGGCCCGCCCAAGTCCATCACGGCCTACCGGGCCGACACGGGCCGGCGCCTGTGGACGCGGACGGGCGAGCCGCTGCGGCGGCTGGCCCCGCTGTCGCTGGCCGCCTGCGGGGGCCGGGCGTTCTACCTCGACGACAAGACGCTGACCTGCCTGGACCTGCGGACGGGCGCGGAACTGTGGCAGTCGCCGTGTCCGGCCGGGGGCCTCTTCCTGAACAATTACGCGCCCACCGTCGTCGTCTCCGGCGACGTCATCCTGTGCCTGACGCTGAAGCAATTGGCGGCCTACGCCGTGGCCGACGGCAAGAAACTGTGGGAGCAGAAGGGCTACCTGGGGTTCGCCTCGCCTGGCAGCCTGTTCGCCGTCAACGGACTGGCGTGGACGGTTCCTGAAACCGCGTCTATCTGGAACGGCACTAAATTCGGGCCCGGCGGCAAGGCCGTCACCGGCATTCCCATTCCGCGAGAGACGTTCCTGGGCAACGGCGGCAGCGAACTCTGGGGCATCGACCTGCACACCGGCAGCGTGGCCAAGTCGTACCGCATCAGCGACGTGCTGACCGGCGGCCACCACCACCGCTGCTACCGCGACAAGGCCACCGACCAGTACCTCATCTGCAGCCGGCGCGGCATCGAACTGGTCGACTTGGCGGGCAACGAGCACGTTCATAACTGGTGGGTCCGCGGAGAATGCCAGTACGGCCTGATGCCGTGCAACGGCCTGATCTACCGGCCCCCGGACCCGTGCACGTGCTTTAATCTGATCAAGATGGACGGGTTCTGCGCGTTGTCGTCGTCGGCCCCTGTTGCGGCGGAGCCTACGGCGGCCGCCACGCGGCTCGTGACGGGCCCCGCCTACGGCGGGCCGTCTTCTGCGCCGGCCGCCGCGCCGGCCCCCGCCGCCGCCAAAGCCGCCGAAAACCGCGGATGGGATCCGCCGCTGTACGATGCGGCGCCCGAAGATTGGCCCACCTATCGGCACGACGTGACGCGTAGCGGCTCCACGCCGACGCACGTGCCGGTCCAACTCCGTCAACAGTGGCAGGCGCCGGTCGGCGGGCGCCTCAGCGGCAGCGTGGCGGCCGCGGGGCGGCTCTTCGTCTGCGACATCGACGCCCAGACGCTCCACGGCCTGGACGCCGCGACGGGCCGGCTGCTGTGGCAGTATGAGGCGGGCGGGCGGATCGATTCGCCGCCCACCGTGTACGACGGTCTCGTGCTCTTCGGTTCCGCCGACGGCTGGGTCACCTGCCTGCGGGCGGCCGACGGCCGGCTGGCGTGGCGGTTCCGCGGCGCGCCGGCCGAGCGGCGGATCCTGGTCGACAATCGCCTCGAATCCGCCTGGCCCGTTCCCGGCAGCGTGCTGGTGCTCGACGGCGTGGCGTACTTCGCCGCAGGGCGGTCGTCGTATCTCGACGGCGGAATCCGGCTCTACGGCCTCGACGTCCGCTCCGGCAAGCCGCTTTATGAGGCCGCGGTCGTCGGTTATCCCGAGCGACCCGGCCAAGGCAGACCCGCCGCCGACACCGACGACACGGGGGCGCTGGCGGACATCCTGGTCTCCGATGGCACGCTGATCAACATGCGGCACGTTCAGTTCGACCGCCGCCTGGTTCAGCGCGACTCCGCCCAACTGCGGACCCTCTTCACCACGACCGGTTTCACGGAGGACTCCTGGGCCCACCGGCTCAACTGGGGCCTGGGCCGGCCCGGCGCGACGCCCAGTCACCAGCAGGCCGGCGCCATCCGGTACCAGAACTACCAATCGCCGGACCCGTTCGGCAAACTCATCGTTTTCGACGGCCAGTGGGCTTACGGAGTTCAAAATCCGTACACCGTCCTGAAGCACACGGAAGCCATGTGGCCCGCTACGCACGAGGGGCATCTGCACCAAAAGTACTCGCGGTACGCGCCGGAGAATTTCCCCATCGGCGTCCGCATCTACGCGCAGGCTAACCGCGACGCTCCCGCGAAGGGCGCGGCCAAGGGCAAGGCGGCCCGGAAGGCCGCCGACGCCACCGGATCGCCCGCGGCCGGCTGGGCCGAAGACAAGCGGCTCCAAGTGCGGGCGATGGTCCTGGCCGGCGACGTGCTCTTCGTGGCCGGGTGGATGGATTCGCCCCCCGCAGCCGTGCCGGTCCCGCCGGCGCGCGACGGTCAGCCGGCCGAGGGGCCGGCCTTTCTGTGGGCCCTTTCGACCGCCGACGGCAAGGTCCTGGCCGAGTATCCGCTCGGCGCCTCCCCCGCGTGGGACGGACTCATTGCCGCACGAGGAAGGCTGTACCTCTCGCTGAAAAATGGTACCGTACTGTGTCTGGGCGAACCTGAGAACCGAAAGGTGACAAACTGATGCTAATGCCAAAACGTGCGGGCCGCTGGATGGCCAACCCAGCGGCTGTCCTGGTCGTGGCGGGGGTGGTTGGCTGGGCGACCGCGCTCCTGGCGGCGCCTGCCGACGAGGCGGCACAGATTCTCCAGGCCGCAGGCGTCCGGGGCGGCCTGGTCGTCCACCTCGGCTGCGGCGACGGCAAACTCACGGCCGCGCTGTACGCAAGCGACGCCTACATCGTCCACGGCCTGGACGCCGACGCGAAGAACGTCGACGCGGCCCGCGCGCACATCCAGTCGCTGGGCCTCTACGGCAAGGTCTCGGCCGAGCAGTGGGCCGGAGGCGGCCTGCCGTATATCGACAACCTCGTCAACCTCCTCGTGGCCGAGGACCTCGGCAAGACGCCGATGGAAGAGGTGCTGCGCGTCCTCGCCCCCGGCGGCGTGGCGTACGTGAAGAGCGCCGGGGCGTGGGCGAAGACCGTCAAGCCGCGCCCGAAGGAAATCGACGAGTGGACGCACTACCTGCACGATCCCACGAACAATGCCGTGGCGCACGACTCGCTGGTCGGCCCGCCGCGCCACATGCAGTGGGTGGGCACGCCCTCATGGTCGCGGCACCACGACCACATGGCGAGCATGAGCGCGCTGGTGTCGGCCAACGGCCGCATCTTCTACATCATGGACGAGGGCCCGCGCGACGCCATTCTCCTGCCCTCGAAGTGGATGCTCGTGGCCCGCGATGCGTTCAACGGAACGATCCTCTGGAAGCGGCCCATCGCCGAGTGGAACACGCAACTCTGGCCCCTGAAGAGCGGCCCGAACCAGTTGCCCCGGCGCCTCGTGGCCGTCGGCGATCGCGTGTACGTGACGCTTGGCATAGATGCGCCGCTCTCGGTGCTCGACGCCGCCACCGGCGAGACCCTGCGCACCTGCGAGGGCACGACGCACACGGATGAGATCCTCGCGGCCGACGGCGTCCTGTACCTCCTGGTCGCCCAGTCGCCGAACAAGTGGAAGGAGTACCGGCCGAAGTTCACGTACGTGTGGGACAACACCAAGCGCGCCAACAAGGAGTGGGAGTGGGACGAGGCCCCCCGCTGGATCATGGCCGTCCAGGCCGACACGGGCGAGGTCCTCTGGAAGCAGCAGCGCCGCGTGGCGCCGCTCACGCTGGCGCTCGATGGCGACCGCGTGTACTTCTACGACGGCGAGAAGGTCGTGGGCCTCCAGCGCAAGAGCGGCAAAGAGGCGTGGGCGTCCGAGCCGATCGTCCGCAAGCAGCCCTTCCCGACCGGCTATGGGCCGACGCTCGTGGCCGCGCAGGGCGTGGTGCTCGTGTCGGTCGAGAGCCCGACGATGACGGCGCTTTCGGCGGCCGACGGCAAGAAGTTGTGGGCCTCCGAGCATCATAAGGGCGGGCACGCCTCGCCCGACGACATGCTGGTCGTGGGCGGGCGGGTCTGGTCCGGCCAGATCGCCGCCGGTGCGGACTCGGGGATCATGACCGGCCGCGATATCCGCACCGGCGAGGTGAAGAGCGAGTTTCCGCCCGACATCAATGCCTACTGGTTCCACCACCGCTGCTATCGCGCCCGCGCGACCGACCGGTACTTCATGGCGTCGCGGACGGGCATCGAGTTCATCGACCTTGCGGCCAAGCACTGGACGATCAATCACTGGGTGCGCGGCGGGTGCCTGTACGGCATCATGCCGGCCAACGGCCTGGTGTACGCCCCGTCGCAGGCCTGCGGGTGCTACCTGGAGTCGAAACTGTTCGGCTTTAACGCGCTGGCGGCGGAGTCGCCCACGCGCAAAGCGCCGCGCAACGTGCCCGACGACGCGCGCCTGGTGCGCGGCCCGGCGTACGATGCGCCGGTGCAGGCCGCGCCCGCCGCGGCGGACGAGTGGCCCACCTATCGCCACGACGGTGCGCGCAGCGGGTCCGTAAAGACCGCCGTGCCGGCGGACCTCAAACGCGTGTGGCAGGCGGACTTGGGCGGCAGGCTGAGCAGCGTGGTCGTGGCGGGCGGCAAGGCGTACGTGGCGGCCATCGACCGGCACACGGTGCACGCGCTGGATGCGGGCTCGGGCAAGGCGGCGTGGAGTTTCACGGCGGGCGGGCGCATAGATTCGCCGCCCACGGTCTGGCAGGGCCGCGTCATCTTCGGCTCGGCCGACGGCTGGGTATACTGCGTGCGGGCCGACGACGGCCGCCTCATCTGGCGGTTCCAGGGCGGGCCTCTCGACCGGCGCGTCATGGCGTACGAGCAACTGGAGTCGGCCTGGCCCGTCAGCGGCGCGGTGCTGGTGCAGGGCGATGCGGTGTACTGCGTGGCGGGGCGGTCGGCGTTCCTCGACGGCGGCATGCGCCTGGTGCGGCTGGACCCGAAGACCGGCCGCAAGACCGCCGAGACCGTCATCGACGACCGCGACCCCGAGACCGGCGGGGACCTCCAGATGAAGATGAAGGCCCTGGACATGCCGGTGGCGCTGCCCGACGTGCTCTCGTGCGACGGCAAGCAAATCTACATGCGTGCCCAGGCGTTCAACCTGGACGGCGTGCGCCAGGGCGTGGCCCCCATCAAGGACGACGAGGCGCCCGCCGAGGGGGCGCACCTCTTCTCGCGCAGCGGGTTCCTGGACGACTCGTGGTTCTTCCGCTCGTTCTGGATCTACGGCAAAGGCGTCAGTTCGGGCTACGGCAGTTGGTTTCGCCCCGGGCACTTCGCGCCGTCGGGCCGGCTGATCGTCTTCGACGACACCTGCGCCTACGGCTTCGACCGGAAGCCCGAGTACCTGTGCAACGCGTCCGTCCAGGAGTACTACCTGTACGCCGCCGGCAGGCAAGTGACCGATGAAGGCGTCACGCGCGTGCGGGCGGCCACGAGCCGCATCAACGCGGCATCGAACAGCAAGTCCGCCTCGTCCTCCGACTGGGCGACGCGGAAGAAGTTCTCGCTGGCCGAGCAGAACGCCTCCACCTTCAAGTGGGCCGAGGGAACGCCCTCGATCCAGGTGCGGGCGATGGTGCTGGCCGACAAGACGCTCTTCGTCGCCGGGCCGCCCGATGTGGTGGACGAGGAAGAGGCGCTCGTAAAGCCCGACGACGCCGCCGTCCGCGCCAAACTCCAGGCGCAAGTGGAGGCGCTGGAGGGCCGCAAGGGCGGACAACTCGTGGCCATCTCGGCCGTCGACGGCAAGAAACTCGCCGCCGTGGAACTGGGGACCGCCCCGGCCTTCGACGGCATGGCTGCCGCCAAGGGCCGCCTGTACCTGGCGACCCTCGACGGCAAGGTCCTGTGCCTGGGCGGCGAGGGCGCGGCCATGCCGGCGGCGACGGACGCCAAACTGGTTCCCCTCGACACGAGTTTGAAGGTCACCAACCCCCAACCCCCGGCCGGGGCAGCGGAACCGAAGGGGCCGTCGGCGGCCGGCGACTTCGCCAAGGTCCTACAGGCCACGGTCACGCAATCGAAACTCGGTTACACCCTGAACGCCGACGGCAAGCAACTGGGCCTGGCGCTGAAGAAACTCGCGAAGCCCGACACCGGCAAGGTCAGCCTCAAGGTCCGCATGAAACTGACGACCGCCGGGAAACTGAAGAACGGCTTCCTCGTTTTCGGCGACAGCCCCGACGATGCCGCGCTCGTCAGGTGCGGCCTGCGGGCCGCGATGAAGAAGGCGATGATCGTTGAGGGGCCGCTCACCGGCGGCAAGACCACGGATGAGGCGCTCGACATCGAGGCCGGCAAGGTCTACGACATCGACGTGACGGTCGACCTCGCCTCCGGCCAGGTCACCATGAAGGTGGGCGGCGTAACCGTGACCGCCACGCTCACCCGCCGCCCGGCGAACATCTCCTACGTCGGCTACGGCGCGACGGACGCCGTGACGGACTTCAGCGCCGTGGAGGTGTCGGGCAACTGACCGGAAAGGCGGTCCGACGGCGGCGGTTCCTTCTGGTCACCGGAATTCGGGAAATACCGGCTCGGAGTGTTTCCGGGGCACGTGGACGGCAACAATTATACGGGAAGGGAAATCTGGAGATGACGACGCGTAGATGGGGTGTTCTCCTGCTGGGTCTTTTCCTTCTTGTGGCGTGGTCGGTCCGGACCGCCTGTCCTGCCGGCGAACAAGCAACGGCTGGAGAGACGGGGCAATGCAAAGCCGCGACGCCGGTGCCAAACCCGTGGACGAAGAACTGTCCTCCAGGTTGGTGGATGAAGCGGCACGAAGAAATCTTGGCGGCGCCCGGACGGGCGGAGGCCCGGGTAGTTTTCATCGGAGATTCCATCACGGACGGCTGGGATGCCGAAGGAAAGGGCCTGAAGGTCTGGCAGAAGGAATACGTGCCGATGAAGGCGTTGAATCTGGGCGTCAACTGCGACAGCACGCAACATGTGCTCTGGCGTCTCGATCACGGGGAGGTCGACGGGCTGCCGAAGCTCAAGGCGGCGGTTATCGAGATCGGCACCAACAATGAGGGCATCACACGCGATCCGCCCGAAGGGATTGCGAAGGGCGTCGAGGCGATCTGCGGAAGGCTCAAGCAGAAAGCGCCGCGGGCCAAGATCCTCCTGCTAGTGTGCTGTCAGTTTTGAATCTTTGGGTATAGCCGTTTCAGCTTTATCCGTGCGTCGACTGTGGTGAACTGCCAGTCCACGCCCTTCTGTTGGGCATTGCGGTTGGATTCCCATGCGGCGACCTGCTCCCGGAGGATGGCCGCCTCCCCGATCATCTGGCAGAAGCACTGACGCGACAGGACGTT
>Ga0315277_10005991_pt1 | contig 16003 bp, 12 predicted proteins | sample YL17G05_15_MG_FD_203695 | JGI IMG/M metagenome (GOLD analysis project Ga0315277, IMG submission 203695) | Sediment microbial communities from Yellowstone Lake, YNP, Wyoming, USA - YL17G05_15 | ecosystem: Environmental > Aquatic > Freshwater > Lake > Sediment | place: USA: Wyoming | collected...
GAAAGGTGGGAAAAGTCTCATCAAAGGAAGCGGCGGCACTGGCGGAAAACCCCCTCTACCGAAGAGTATTCGTCGGAAGGGAAGCGGAGCTGCGCCAGCTCCAGTCGGCCTTTGATGCGGCGACATCGGGGCAGGGCTCACTAACGATGGTGGTTGGTGAGCCAGGCATTGGTAAGACCGCCCTGTGTGAACAGCTAGCCACCTACGTCTCCCTGCGGAACGGGCGGGCACTGGTGGGCCACTGTTATGAAGAAGGGTCTTTTTCTCTACCCTATCTGGCCTTTATCGAGGCGTTAAAGACCTATGCGCAGAGCCGGGATGTCAGTGAACTGAAGAAAGAGCTGGGGACGGGGGCGGTAGATGTGGCCCGCATCGTTTCTGAGGTCAGGGAAAGGCTCAAGATACAGCCTAGACCCAAAGGAGACCCCGAAGAAGAAAGGTACCGGCTCCTACAGGCGGTCACTGACTTTTTGGGTAATGCCGCGGTGGCCCAGCCGTTGCTGCTCGTAGTTGAGGACCTGCACAGTGCCGACCAGGGCACATTAGAAATGCTGGGACACGTCGCCCGTAATCTGGCTGGTAAAAGAGTACTCCTGGTGGGCACCTACCGGGATATTGAAGTTGACCGGACACACCCCCTCTCGGCTGCCCTGGCCGAGCTGAGACGACTCCCCACCTTCGGGCGCGTCCTGTTGAGGGGACTGAATGCTGATGAGGTCAGGCGCATGCTGGCTAGTATCACCGGGCAGGAAGTTCCCTGGGGGCTGGCCGAGGCGGTGCACCGCCAGACGGAAGGGAACCCGCTCTTTGTGCAGGAGGTGGTGCGCTATCTGGCTGAGGACAAAGCAATTACCCGCGGGGAAGGGGGCCGGTGGCAGGTGACGCGCGATACTCCCATTGAGATGCGGATACCCGACGGGCTGAGGGATGTCATCGGTAAGCGGCTCTCTGGCCTGAGCGAGGGGTGCAACCGTCTGCTCCCGGTGGCGGCAGTCATTGGCCGGGACTTCCGGCTAGAAGTATTGCAGAAGGTGTCAGGGATGTCGGATGAAGAGCTTTTTAAGGCACTTGAGGAGGCCAGGAAGGCGGCGGTGGTAGAAGAGCGCGCTGGCGCCGGGGCCGTAGTGAACTACCGTTTTGCCCACGCATTCTTCCGCCAGACGCTCTACGAAGAGATAATTGCCCCGAGGCGAATACGGCTGCACCAGCAGGTGGCGCGAGCCCTGGAGGGAGTATATAAGAGCCGGCCTGGAGAGCACGCCGCGGAGCTGGCGGAGCATTTCTCCCATTCTTCAGATGGCGCCGACCTGAAGAAAGCGGTCAGCTACGGGGAGATGGCAGCTCAGAGGGCGATGGATGTTTATGCCTACGGTGAGGCAATAAGGCTGCTCGACCAGGCGCTCAAGGTGCAGGAAATCCTGGACCCCGAGGATAAGGGGAAGCGTTGCGACCTGCTGCTGGACCTGTGTGAGGCCTTGCTTTTGGCCGTAGAAAACAAACGCATTCTTGACGCGGCAGCACCGGAGGCATTTGCCCTTGCCGAAGCCATTGGTGACGGCTCGCGAGCAGTCCGGGCCTGTGTGGTGGCGATATGGGCCATTTTCAATGAACAATCCGCCTTGGGTTTGGCTACCCCTCAGGCGGGGGAGTGGGCTGAGCGAGCCAACCGCTATGCCAAGCCCAATACGATAGAGCGTGCCCTGGCTGACATGGCTCTTGGGGCTACAAGGTACTCGGCAGGCCATCTGCGGTCGGGCGGCAAGCTCCTTGGTCAGGCTGTTGAGCTGGCCCGTAACCTAGGTGACCTGAATACTCTGTGGATGACTGGTGGCGCCCTGCTCTTGTATTCAACGGCACCACAGCACGCCCTGGAGAGAGCGCGATTCGCTGAAGAACTCCTGGCAAGTCCGCGCGTTGGAGTGAACGAATTTACAGCCGGAATAGCGTTAGAAGTAGCAGGTAATGCCTTCCTCGCTCTGGGGCAGCGACAGCATGCTGAGGAGGCCTGGGGTGAACTGCGAGCCATGGCCAAGCGCACGGGCCAGTTTAGCATTTGGGTTATGTCAGCAGGGATGGATGCCCTCCTGACACTCATGGATGGCCGCCTCGAAGATGCTATGGATATGACTAGACGCATACGCTCCCGGGCAGAGGAAGCCGGGGCATCTCAAAACGTCAACGTCTGGGGGTTTGCTAGCTTTGCTGACTATAGAGCCCAGGCCTATTTGGGTAGAAACCTTGGGGCTCTTGAGCATGCGCTTCGAGACGTTTCTGCGGCTAGCGCTAGATTTTCAGCAATGGCCTTGCTCCCCCTGGTGCTGGCGCACCTTGGGCAAAAGGACGAGGTCTCAGAAATCCTGGAGCGATTGGTGGTGAGACGCCCTGGCATTGCTACGGCTGAAGATGAGACAGCTGCCTATTGGGATACTCTGCACCTAGAGGCAGCTGTGCTGGCAGGCCGTCGCCGGGCGGCGGAGCTGCTGCTGAACCGCTTCGCTGGCGCAAGTGTGGTTACATCAGGCATGTTCTATCCTACCTGTATCCTCCGCCACCTGGGCGGGGCTTGCGCCTTGTTGAATAGACCAGATGAGGCCCGCAAATACTATCAGGAAGCCACCAAGGTCTGCACGGAGATAAAATTCCGCCCTGAGCTGGCCCTCACCCGCCTCCAGCTCGCCGAGTTACTTCTGGAGCACTATCCGAAAGAGCGAGCCGAGGCGCTAGAGCACCTTGATTTTGCCATCGCCGAGTTCCGCGACATGAAAATGCAGCCCTCGCTTGAGCGCGCCCTTCAACACAAGGAGATTCTCAAGGCATAAGTCCTTATCTGGGAGTCGCCGTGTAACAAGGAACCGGCTAGTAATGCAGTCTTCTCCGAGAAAACCGCGGAAAGTTGCCAAAAAAACGTGGGGCATAGCCTTAGCCCTTCTGACTCCTGGCAGGTTCTCTTAGCACCATTGCCAGTATAAAGGAGACGCCCAACAGTCCGGCGATGAATGCCAGCGGCAAGATGAATTGGTTCGTGATACCATGCATGGATTCCATTATGGGAACGATGGCTACGGCAGCGGCATTGCCAAGGAGTTGCAAATAACCAACGGAAATACCGGCGAACCGGGCGCCAGTAATCTCAGCAGACATCGTCAGCATTATGGGCAATGCGGAAATCAGGAAGAAGCCCAGGAATATGGCATTGACTATGTTCGCCGCATAACTTTTGGTCACCATCAGTGCGATGATGCACACAGCCCCAATTGCCGATGCCAGCAGTAGAAATGGCTTCCTCCTCATTATTTTGTCCGAAACCAAGGGGATGATGATGCAGCCGACTATGCCGCTGAGAACCAGTATTGCGGATATGATACCGGCATCAGTCGTGTTGCGAATCTGTTGGAGTTCATATAGTATCTTTTCCAGCCAGGTAGCCAGCCCGTTGAAGACCCCGATACCTATCAGGGCTATAAAGCCGAGCATTACGAAGTCCCTCATCTTTAGAATGTGTTTAATGCCTTGCCAGCCTGTGATTTCTTGTTGGACTTCTATTTCTCTGGGAGGGGTTACCGGGTGAGCTTTCACCAGTGAAAAGAATAATAAGATGCCCAAAATGCCCAGAACGCCATATATTAGCAGCATGGTCTCGAAGCTCAGAAAATCCACCAGCGCCGGCGTTGCTCCCAATCCCACCATCATACCGACTAACAGTGCCAGGGAGCCTAGCCCCACCGCAGTTGCCTCCTCTTTCTGGGGAAACCAAGCCACCACAAGCTTGGTAACGCCGTTTAGTACAAAAGGCTGTCCTATGGCAATTCCTATCTGGGATATCAGAAGAACGGTGAAAGAATCAGTGTTCACCAGGCGGAGCATGGCGAATAGACCAGTGAAGAGCGCACCTATACCAACACCATATTTAAATCCTTTCCTATCGATAACCATACCAGCAGGCATGGATAGTAAAACCTGTACTAAAGGAAAAACGAGTGTGAACCACATAACGCTGCTTGCCGTTATGCTGAAACGTTCTTCGATAAAGGTGTCGATGGCTGCGAAGTTCAGCCAGTATAGCTGAGTAAGCGCGGATATATACATATAGACAGCCAGAACGACCCATCTATATTTATAGCTTTTATATCCGCTGATTGCTTGCTCCATCCCTATCCGAACAAATTCATCCTCTGTGGTTTTCCGTCTTTATCGATATGCTCGATTACAATAGGAAAACCTTTACCGCCAGCAGTCTTTACTGAAGTCTTGGCGAGCTCAAGCAAATCCATGGGATTGACACAGGCCTCGGGCGGGAGAACACCCTTCTCTTTAATCTTCCCGGTAGCCATAATTATGGCGCCTATCGCCGCCGGGATACCGGTGCCTTCACCCATCCCCTGTCCCCTCGAAGACATTGAGAAAATATAGGTGCTCTTGTCACCACCCTTATAACCCTTCACGACAATCTTCAAGCACCCCATGGGCTCGGTGATGCCAGCTTCCTTCACCAGTCTTTTTCTCTGAGCCAGTATGAAAGCGACGGCGAATTCCAAAGGAATAACTTTTTGCCCCTGGACTTCCACCGGTTCTTCATCCGTAATTCCCAGCCTCACCATTCCCTTAATCAACTCAGCGTAAGCCGGCGGCAGCACCAGCCCAAGATTAGTCACCCGCTTCACACCCTTCAGATACTTGGGCAGAGTTATCGTCTCAGGATGAGGATAAGCATAGACTCTGTAGGTGCCGACATTTTCAAACTGAGCCTCTTCTTCCAGCGTCCTTCCGCTGTCCTCGAAGAGTTTAACAGCGCTAAATTTGCCATTGAGGAACACCGGTATGTCCATTCTCATGGAATGAATCCTGTGCTTCACCACCGCTGCCCCCTCTATCTGCTCACCTCCATGGGCATGATATATATCCACCGCCTCTACCTTATCCAGCAGAGAATCGGCACAGAATCTCACCAGCACATTCGCCACTCCGGGAGAGCTGCCCATTCCGATAAGCGCCGAAACCCCAGCCTTTTTCGCCTTTTCATCCATGGCCAGAAGCGCTTCAGTAGCGTCAAAGTCATCGCAGACATCAACATAATTTATGCCGGCTCCTATCACTGTCTTTAATATAATGGGGCCATACTTATAAAAAGGCCCAACACAGTTGAGCACAACCGCCGAGCCAGCAATCGCCTTTCTGATACTCTCCGGGCTTTCGGCATCGAGCTCGACAACAGTGAGTTTCGCTCCTCTAGCTTCCTTGACCACCTTCCTGGCCGCTGCCATATTAATGTCGGCGACCACAATTTCGGAGAATACACCGCTTGATGCCAGCGTTTTTGTAGCTATGCTCCCCACAGCACCACCCCCACCCAAAACTGTTACCTTAGACATTTTCCTCCTCCTTTCTAAAATTTAAAATGTGATGCCTTTGCTGAACGGGTCTGCCCATTCCTTAAGCGCAATTGCCAGCTCCTGGTGGTCTTTGGCATATTCTGACAAAGGTATGCCTTTCATAGTAGCATCGATTGCTTGACGGAAGGCTTTACCACCGGCGACCGGCCCCTTAGGATGGGCATGGATACCGCCACCAGAGCCAATCACGATGTCATTGCCCAGGGCTGCCATCACCGTTGGTACCATGGACGGCGTGATACCTCCAGAGGCCATGGGAAAAGTTGGTTTGAGGTGATACAGGGGGAATGCCAGGTTTCTGGCAACATTTCGGAACTTGTAATCAATCACCGGCGCTTTCCCATAAGGGGCGGGAATGACGACGATGTCAGCACCAGCGAGGCGCGGCAGTTTACCCAAGACAAGATGAGAGCTTAAGCCATGCCATGGTGACATATACAAGGCACCGGCAACATCCATGTGAGCAAGGATGGGAACATTGATACTGGGGTCATCAGCCAGTGCCTGCATCACGGGAAAACCGACGGCAAGATAATTTATCATCAGTGCATTACATCCCAGCTCCACAGCGCGCCTGGCATTCTCGAAAACATTGGGGATCTTGTCGGTTATGTTCACGGTGTAGAGGGTATGTTCTCCCTTCTCCTCATATACCTGTTTCTCAATCTGCATATAGCGTTTGACTCGCCCCAGTACCGAATTGAAGGAAGCATCGGCTATCAACTCATCATCCTTAATGATGTCACAGCCGCCGAGCGCCGCCTTTCTGAATAAATCTGCCCCGACCTTCAGACGATAACCAGTGCAGGGCTTAATCATGTTATTGAGCAAGGGGCGTTTCTTTACTCCCAGGATTTTTCTTATTCCTTCGATGCCGAATTTAGGCCCCTTGAAGCCGGCTACAAATTTCTTCGGGAAGCGTATGTCTACCAGCTTAATATCGCCGCCCATGGAAATATTGCCCACCACCGTGGTCAGCAGCAGTGGTATCTGCTCACCAATGTTGACCTCCGGGTAGGCTATTTGCACAAACCACTGCCTAGTTTGCAGGTTAGGAGGCACGGTGGACTCATAGTCCGGCACCTCATAGACCCCGATTACTTTGGCAATGTGCTGGCGGCGAACCTCTAGGGTTTCACCGGGTACCGGCACCCAGGTGCCTGTGCTCTGCTCCACTGCCAGCATAGGGGCGATAATGGGGACGGGAAGTGCTGCCAAGTAGGACACTAAATATGTGCCGATGACATAGTCATCATAGTCCACACCGTCTGGCAAAGCTAAGGGAAGTCCCAGAATTTCCTGCATGTCCATCTAAACACCTCCTTAATGTGCGGGGCTAACGCTCCAGCTACATATTTGAACGGTCACATCTGTCAAACCTTTCTTTATTCAGCTTTCTATAAAAACTCCGCAGGCTACGATAAACCTCCTGATAGCGGTGATACAACGAGTCGTAAATCTCAAAATTCGCTGGCTGCGGCTCGTAAACACTATCTACTTTGACCACCCTTCTCAGCGACTCAAAATCCGGATATATGCCCATCCCAACCGCTGCCACCAGCGCCGCCCCAACTGCTCCCGCCTCCTGTGGCTCACAGACACTCTCAATCTTTCTGCGAGTTATATCGGCTAAAATCTGCATCCAGGGCTTACCTTTCGCCCCACCACCTATGACCCTGAGACAGGGCAGGGAAAATTTGAACTCTTTCTCCACGATTTCCACAATCCACCTGATATTATAGGCAACGCCTTCATAGACTGCCCGCAGCATGTCCTCCCGAGTATGCTCAGCACTCAAGTTGAGAAAAGCGGCACGTACATAACTATCATCTATGGGCGCTCTTTCACCATAAAGCCAGGGAGTAAACAGCAGGTAATTGGAACCAGATGGGATTCTGGTAACTTCGTTATCCATAAGAGCATAGACATTGGGTATATTCGGGTCTTTTTTTTCTGCCTTGTAGAACTGGTCAGCAATCCACTGGATACAACCCCCAGCCGCCTCTGTTTCAGCAAACAAAAACGTTTTATTGGGGTCTGCCGACTGAATGGTGGCTGCGCCGCATTTGCCCCGGGGCGTACGCCTCGTCACCACACCCACCCAGCCCGATATACCTAGATAGACATGCCCTTCGCCATCGCCAACGGCACCCGCGCCAACCGCAGCACACGGGGCATCCCCCGCCCCAGCAATAACCGGCGTTCCCTGTAATAGCCCGCACTCATCAGCAGCCTCACGCGTCAGCTCACCGACTTTATCAATCGACCGCACCAGTGGAGGAAACTTGTGAGGGTCAAGCCCAACATAACGAAATATACCCTCAAGCCAGGTTTTCTTCTTCAGGTCAAGCCCGAAGACCGAGGCTCCTGTCCACTCCATGACCATGTTACCTGTGCTACGGTAAAAGAGATAACCAGCAACATCGAGAAAGCAACACATCCTGTTATAGATGTCAGGCTCTTCACTTTTGAGCCATAACAGCTTGGGAATGCCATCCTTGCCACATAGCACAGCGCCGGCGATCAGGGCAAAAACACGAGGGCCGAGAAATTTCTTCATCGAGCGTTCGGCCTGTTCCCCAGCCCGGCAATCCAGCCAGATTATAGCCCGCCGCAACGGGCCACTCCTAGGATCCATTGGTATGATGCCAAGCATCTGCGTGGCATAGGTAATACAAAGCACATCTCCGGGTGACACTCGAGTATGTTCAAGGAGAAGTTTGGTAGTTTTGGACACCGCCCGCCACCAGTCCTCAGGCTCTTGCTCCACCCAGCCCGGGCTCGGATAATAAGTCCTGTAAGGCTCGAAACACTTACCCTGGACACGCCCTTCAGTATCCACCAGCACCGCCTTATTGCCGCTGGTGCCCACATCATGGGCAATTATGTATTTGGCCATTTCCCCCCGCCTCAAATCTTATTATATTGTGCCTGATAAATCAGATACCTGCAAATGCTCGGTTTTTCTGCAAATACCAAAGAAATTTAAGAAGATATCCCTTTAACGAAATCCGCTATGGCTTTATTGACCGCTTCCGGCTTCTCAGCAAGGACAAGGTGGCTAGCCTGGGGAATAATCACCACCCGGGAGTTAGCGAGCTTGGCTCCTAAGTAATTAGAATATTTCACAGGGGTCATTGCATCCAATTCACCACAGATAATAAGGGCCGGTAGCTTTATCTCTTGAACTTTGTCCATGATGTCAAACTTATCACAGCACAGGAAGTCATTGAGCATGACGGCAGGACCAATAGCCTTCTGTTTTTCTATGACTTCTCTTTTATAATCCTCCGGGGTTAAGCGATAGATTTCTTCCACTAGTTGATACCACTCTCGGGGATTGCCCTTAATAGCCTCTTCACATGGAGCTAAAAACCTAGGATGAACTCTAAGCCGGGCTCCGCTGCCGATGATGATAATCCCCTTCAACTCCCGGGGGTATTTCAGGGCATACATTAGAACTATAGCCCCACCCAAGGAGTGTCCAGCCAAGGCAACATCTTTATATCCCCTCCCTTCGATGTACTTCCTGAGCCAGTCAACACATTCCTCCACGCTCTTAAGGGGTTGACCATGGGGGTGTCCAGGTAAGTTGACAGCATGGCTATCCGGGAAGTAGTCGGTTTGATAGCGCCAGATGTCCCCGTAAGCGCCTGAACCGTGGACAAAAATGATGCTCATTCCCTTATCTGGTAAGATATTATTAATAAAGAAGGGAGGTGTCAATTCCGATATGATGGAAATTCAAAGTGTCTATTTTCTTGAACCAGGCAGTGCAAACACTGAGAAAACCCTTGAGGTAGCTAAGAAGAGAGCCGAGGAGTTAGGGATAAAAACCATAGTGGTAGCCTCGACCAGCGGGGAAACTGGGTTGAAGACAGTGAAGGCGTTCGCCAACTATAAGGTAGTGGTAGTTACTCATACCACAGGGCTGCAGGCCCCCGATGTTCAGGAATTAACCCCGCAAAACAGGGCTAAGATATTGGAGAAGGGGGGAATAATTCTGACTGCCACCCATGCCTTTGGCGGGGTAGGCAGGGCAGTTCGGCGCAAGTTAAACACCTATCAGGTGGATGAGATTATAGCTCACACCTTAAGGGTTTTTGGCCAGGGCACCAAGGTAGCTTGTGAGATAGCCCTTATGGCTGCCGATGCCGGTCTCATAAGGACAGACGAGGAGGTAATCTCTATCGGCGGCACAGCGAGTGGAGCAGATACAGCACTGGTCGTTAAGCCAGCTCATACCCACGACTTTTTTGAGTTGAAGGTCAAGGAAGTCCTGTGCAAGCCAAGGTGATAGACTGTTTTATTTGCCTTAGTGAATACGTCAAACCATAAACCTGCTGGAGAAAAAATGAATAACGGGTTACAATAAAGGGCTAATTTGGAATAATCACACCGATGGAAGGAGATAAGCAATGATAAAGAGCAAAAATTTGTTAACCGAGGTCGAATCCAAGGAGCTTCTTAAGAAAGCAGGGATACCCGTTGTTGAAGCGAAGCTGGCCCGAAGTAAAAAGGAGGCTATTTCTATGGGCAAGGGAATGGGCTTCCCGGTAGTGCTGAAAATAAGCTCCCCCGATGTGGTTCACAAAAGCGATTCCGGCGGTGTTAAATTAGGACTAGCCAATGCTACTCAAGTAGGCAAGGCTTACACCGAGATTATATCCTCCGTTAAACAGGCATACCCTGAAGCTCAAATTGAGGGTGTATCGGTGCAACCGATGGCTCCGTCAGGAGTGGAAGTGATTGTGGGCATGAGCAAGGACCCACAATTCGGCCCTGTACTCATGTTTGGCCTCGGCGGTATACTGGTAGAAGTGTTAAAGGACGTCTCATTCAGAATAGTCCCGGTTACCGAAAGGGATGCCCGGGAAATGATTAGAGAAATAAAGGGATATCCCATACTGGAGGGGTACAGAGGCCAAAAACCAGCCAGCATCCCAGCATTGGAAAAGCTAATAGTCAAGGTGTCTCAGTTTGTCGAGAAAAATCCTCAAATAAAAGAGCTCGACCTTAATCCCATATTCGCCTATCCTGATAAGGCTGTAGCTGTTGATGCCCGAATAATCCTGGAATGATAATCTAAAGGCCACTGTCCCGATAACCAGAAGTTTGCTAAATTTGGATTTCACCCGACATATTGAAGTTTCCGAGGCTTAACTTTGTTTGAGGAAAAGCTTAAGGAATTTGAGCCTATCTTTTACCCCAAATCCATTGCCGTCATCGGGGCATCGGCTGCTTCGATAAAAGCCGGCTCTTTATGGGTCTGGGCCTTGCGTTCCGCTGGTTTCCCGGGACTAATTTATCCCGTTGGTGCCAGCGGCGGCCGCCTTGCTGACCTCGAGGTTTTTCCTAACCTCAGGCTAGTCCCTGGAGAAGTAGCTTACGTTATTGTATCCATTCCTCGACAATCTGTGTTGGAGCTCCTCGATGATTGCGTGGCCAAAAATGTCAAAGCTGTCCAATTCTTCACCGCTGGATTCAGCGAGATAGATGCACAACAGGGGCGTAAGCTAGAGGAACAAATGCTCGAGAAGGCGCGACAGGGAAACATTCGCATCATCGGCCCAAATTGCATAGGTGTATATTGCCCGGAACATAAAATCCCATTCCTCCTGGGGATACTCGGTGAAAGCGGTCCCGTAGGCTTCGTTTCCCAGAGCGGCGGCATCGCTACCAAATTAGTGACAAACGGGATAGCCCGCCATATCAACTACAGCAAAGGAGTCAGCTTTGGCAATGGCATTGATTTGGATGCCAGCGATTTTTTGCAGTATCTAGCTGCTGACCCCAAAACCAAGGTCATTGGTGCATACCTCGAGGGAACAAGAGACGGAGCTCGTCTTTTCAACACTATGAAAGAAGTAGCCAAGATCAAGCCTTTAGTTGTCTGGAAAGGAGGGAGAACAGAAGCTGGCGCTCAGGCTGCCATGTCCCACACTGGTTCTTTAGCCAGTTCAGCAGCCATCTGGTCAGCAATGCTGAAGCAAGCTGGCGCTATAGAAGTGCATAGTTTAGAAGAATTAACCGATACCCTGCTTATATTCCAACAGCTTAGACACTGGCAAGGTACCCGCGCAGCCATTATTGGCGGTCTGGCTGATGGGGGCGGCGGCAACTCGGTAGCTGCTGGCGATGCTTGCATGGAAAATGGGCTCAAGGTCCCACCTCTCTCCTTTGAGACAAAGCAAAAACTGAGCGAGCTCCTCGGAGAAGTAGGTAGCATCCTGCGTAATCCGGTAGATGTAAGCCAGGCACAATTCCGAGGCCTAGCAGCTCTATTTCAGGCCATAGATTTAGTAACAAGGGATACCATTACCGACATCGTCTTAATTCAAGAGGATATAGACATCCTCTTACCAATTTACTCCCGGGAAGGACTGGAAGAAATAAACGAATTTCTTATAGAGCTCGGACGCAGGCAGAATAAGCCCATAATAGTCGTTTTACCGCCTGGCTCCGCTGAGCCAGAAAGATTGCAGATAGAGCAAAAGCTCCTCACCGCTTCCATCCCAGTCTTTTGCTCCATGGAACATGCCGCTAAAGCTATTTATAAACTTAACCGATATTCTTGCCGGCAGGAGGCTAAATAAAGTCAGCCGCAAAAAACTGCGCCTCTTCGCAAACCTGATAACCCCACAATAAGAATCTCGAATCCGAATCATGATACAAAATTCTGTTTCTTGTGCTCTTCTGAAAACATTAGATAAATTAGCCCGACCTTTTCCCTCCCTAGCAGACGTTATCCTGATGAAATGTACTCCCATTTATAAGCCAGAATAACAATGCTGTGCGAGACAGGCGAGAGCATAGAAAGGTGGCGCCTCTCGCTCCTGCAACAAGTAAGAACCTGCGTCAGAAAGCTATAATAGTTTCCCATACCTAGTAAAGCCACCATGTTGAGGAGGTCAAACGCAGCCAAGGGAACTTCCTGACAGTTTGCATCCACACAGAGGTGGAAGGGGAGTCACCTTCTTTGTTGTACGGATATCGCGATAGTTTCGGCAAGTTGGAGACCAACAAAGAAACCAAATTGACTATGCCTTGGTTGTGATATAAAATCAGCCCGAACACCGACCGAACCAGCCAAGACAGAAACCTTAGCCTTTGGAGATAGCGACGAAAAGACAGAGGGGAAAATCCATAGCAGTCGCTGATTACCACCCAGCAAGGAGAGGTTGTTTGGACAGTCTGTTCGTAATAGCTGGCACTTGGTTGTTGTCTTCACTACATTACTTGAGAGAACACGGGTTATACCGGTCGCCCTAAGGACCTATTTGGTAAGAGCGAGACATGGTTAGAAAGTCACTTCTCGTCCTGCTTGTAATCGCCGTAGTCAGCTTCAGTCTTTTGGCTATTCGTGACTTACGCCCGTACCCACAGCACTTGGGTGAGTATTTACAAGATTTATTTGTCGCCAATGGAATAGCTCCAAATAAAGACGATTTTTTTGAGCCGGTAGAAGACCCCTATCTTGCCTTTGCTAAAATACTGAATCTTATCCCCACTTCTGCTCAGAGTAATGACAGAATAAATGTGAGAAAAGCGAGGCGGATCTCAGAACAATTCCTTGCCGTTAAAGATAAACTGTACCTCGACGGGCTCTACGGCAAAATTGATATGCATGAACACTACTGGGTCACGGGTGATGTCGACTTGTTTTTGAAAGCCCTTGGCTGTTTCGGCATTTCCAAAGTCGTGCTTCTCCCTACTGGTTTGGCACCCGACAATAAGTTTTACAAGATTAATTGGGCATTCTTGATGATGTGGGCTAAGAAGTATCCTGACCAAATTATACCCTTTTGCACAATTGATGAAGCTGATCCTCATGCTGCCGAGCTTGTTGAGCAGTATCTTCTGGAAGGGGCAAAGGGAATAAAGCTGATCGGAGGGCACCCAGATTATTACGACGAGCCTCTCAATTCGGAAAACATGTACAAGGTCTACCAGAAGGCAGCTGAATATCACGTCCCGGTTTTGATCCACGGTAGTCTTATTAACATTCCCGAACTACAAGACCAGTTGGACCAAGTATTTTCAGATTTCCCAGAAGTCACCTTCATCCTTGCTCATTATGGGAATACATTAATGAAAGGAATTCATCTTGACGTGATCGCTAAATTCCTGGACAAACACCCTAATTTGTATACCGACCTCTCCATGGGTAGCGGTATTGGGACGTACCACCAGTACCTAAGGCACGATCTAGAGACGATAAAGAATTTTGTTATACAGTACCAGGACAGAATCCTGTTTGGTTCGGATCTTATTTTGTACTATGCAACTAATGATCTCGACTGGCTCTATCAGCGGGTAAGGTGTGATATTGACCTTTGTCAAAAGGCGGAATTTACCTGCGAATTCGGAATGTCGGATTTGGTACATCAAGGCTTTGATTTGGATAGAGAAATTCTCAGAAAACTCTACTACGAGAATCCCAAGAGAGTACTTGGCCTTTGAACTATTGAAATCGCTTAACTTAACAAGCTGTCAAGTCTCTAGCTCTCTATTTCCTATGGTATTCTAAGGATAGCAGATGAATTAGCTCGACCTATCCTCTCCTTGGCAGACGTTATCCTGATGAAATGTACTCCCATTTATAAGCCAGAATAACAATGCTCAAGGAAGGTCAATAGACCTTTACAATGCTTGCGCCACAAACTATAATGCTCAGTCATGTCTTTCATAAAAAGCGGCAATTTACTTGCCACCCTGGCTAAGATATCCCACCTGTTAGCTATCCAGAAAAAGCAAGGCTATATCGTTGGTGGCTTCATCCGCGATTGGCTTTTGAAAAGAGAGACCAACGATATAGATATTGCTGTAAGCGGTGCCGCTATAACCATAGCTCGGAAAGTAGCCGAGGAAATAGGGGGCAAATTTGTGCTCCTTGATGATGCCAACAACATAGCTAGAGTGGTGGTGATTGAAGATGAGCAGCCAGGAAGGACTGCACAGAATCAGGAATTGCGTGGTGCAGAGTGGCATTTCGACATCTCTTCTTTTACCGGAGATATTGAATCTGATCTTGCCCGCCGCGATTTTACCATCAATGCCATGGCTCTGGAACTCAGCCAATTTGTCACCGCCTGCACAGCCCCTAATATTAGTCCCCGAAAATCGGCAAAATTGGGGACTGAAAAGCGATCCCCCCTGAAGCTTATCGATCCCTTTTCCGGTAAGGAGGATTTGAGGGACAAAATAGTGAGGGGGGTAAGCGAGCAAATATTTGAAGCCGATGCCGCAAGACTCTTGCGGGCAGTGAGGTTGGCTGCCGAGCTTGACTTCACTATAGAGCCAAACACAGAATCTTTAATCTGTCGCTATTCTCAGGCTGTCACTGAAGTCCCTGGGGAGAGGGTTAGAGAAGAGTTACTTCGTTTGCTCACTCCGCCACGAGCTGCTTACTATCTGAGATACTTAGATAAACTCGGCTTACTGCTCGCTCTAATCCCCGAGCTAGCAGAGAGCAAGGGAGTTGAGCAACCAACAGTGCACTTCTGGGATGTCTTCGAACACTCTTTACAGACCGTAGCTGCGGTAGAATTCCTCATTAGAGAAAGCGATTGGGAGTACAGCAACGACGATATGCTAACTACCGCTCCGTGGTCTGACGTAATAGAGAGTCACTTGTCCCAGGAAATTTCCAGCGGAAGTAACCACAAGGTTCTACTCAAGTTAGCTGGGCTATTCCATGACGTTGCCAAACCAATGACAAAGTCTATTGATGATACAGGGAGAGCCAGATTTTTAGGGCATACCAAGCAAGGAGCAGCTATGACTGCGAACATTTTGGAACGGTTGCGATTTAGCAATCGGGAAATAAGAGTGGTGGAAGGCCTTGTTTATCATCACCTCCGTCCAGCTCAGATGGCAAATGATGAATTGCCTACTCAACGGGCAATTTATCGCTACTTCCGGGATACCGGCGAGGTCGGCATTGATATTCTATTCCTGGCTTTAGCCGATTATCTGGCCAGCCGCGGGCCCCTGGCATCCATGGAAGAATGGAGAAAACATTGCCAATTGATAAACTACATACTGACGGAGCATGACAAGCAGCAGGCCAAAATCTTGCCGGTGGAACTCATTGATGGACATGATATAATGGATGCGTTTGACTTAGCACCAGGACCACTGATTGGCAAGCTCCTCGCCATGGTCAACGAGGCTCATGCCAGCGGTGAGTTAAGCACCAGAGAAGAAGCTTTGGCGCTGGTGCAAAGAAAACTATCACTGCGGGTACAGCGCAGCAATCCTTCTGAAATGGAGGTTAGATAGTTGGCAAAAAGAAATATTTATCTGCTGGTATTTATCCTCGTCCTATTTGGTTTTTGCCTGTGGTCGGTCGTGCCTTTAGACCGGAATGTATTCGGCAGGAAAGGGCTGTCCCTGGGGCTTGACCTCGCCGGGGGAAGTTATCTTGTGTATCAGGCTGACCTTAGCCAGAATGCGTCTGGCAGCGAAGCGCAGATTATGGAGGGTGTAAAGGGAGTGATTGAACGGCGCATCAATGCTTTGGGAATAAGCGAGCCTGTCATCAGTATACAACAACAAGAAGGCAGTTATAGCATTGCCATTCAGATAGCGGGTGTCAACGAAACTGAGAA
>Ga0315277_10005992_pt1 | contig 16002 bp, 21 predicted proteins | sample YL17G05_15_MG_FD_203695 | JGI IMG/M metagenome (GOLD analysis project Ga0315277, IMG submission 203695) | Sediment microbial communities from Yellowstone Lake, YNP, Wyoming, USA - YL17G05_15 | ecosystem: Environmental > Aquatic > Freshwater > Lake > Sediment | place: USA: Wyoming | collected...
TCGCCGGGTGCGCTCCCGCGAGACGATGCGGCGCGTGGACGACACGCGGTTCAACATTCGGTAAGAAGGGCGATGACGCCTTGTACGGCTGATCGGGCACGACGCTGCGACGGCCTTTTGGACAATGAAGTCACTGGATAGTGCTACGGAGAACTGAGATGTATGAGCCATTGGGCCTGATTGTCGGTCAGCACGGGCCACCCTTCCAACTGGGCATCGACTACGAGATGGTACATCGCTATGACACCACCAGCACGAATACAGAGGATGTCGCGACTGATCCCAATACGGGGCGTTGGGCCGTGACTCAGGATGGAGGCGGTGCAGCCTATCAGCCCATTGTGATATTTGATAAGGACGGAGCGAATCAGAACATTTCCTTTGAGCATACGGGCGTGACGTGGACTGCAACTCAGTTCTGCATGGGCGTGCAGTTCTCACCGGACGGCAATTACATCTATGGTCTTGAATCATGGCAAACCCTCGGTGTTCGGCTCTGGAAGTGGGATAGTCGAACAGGCGCGCTCTTGTGGTATCGCACCTTGCCGGGTGTCGCTGTTACCAGTCATGGTCCCCTCGAAATCGATTCGCTGGGCAACATCTATACGGTCACGAACAGGGGCACGATACCTGTCTATAGCGAGGGTGGAGTGCTGATCAAGACCGTCACCATGGCTCCCTACGGTTACATCGGGAATGTCTATGACATCTACTTTAGTGAGCGCACGGTCATCCCCGGAATCGTCTCTGGACGCCTCATCCTCTGTTGTCAAAAGGGCGGATTCGGCACCAAGCACGTCTATCTTTATGATTTGGATACTGAGATAATCACAAGTCTTGCATTGAATACCACGGCCCTCAGTGCGGTCATCCTCCCCGGTGCCACGGCGGCGCAGGATCTATATTTTGTCATAACGACCAACCGGCTGTACAAGCTTGATGCCGATCTGAACATTCTGGATTATGTTGCGGTCACAGGTCTTATGCACATCTGGCTGGACCCAGACGGCTTGATCGGGATCACGGCCAATCCGGGCCTGGTCCCAACCGTGTACATCTATGACTACAACTTAACCCTCCTCGAAACCTACCTTCCAAACAACGACGCCTTTCCTTCTGATCTTTGGGATGCTGGTTTCGGTTGGGCGCGGGCGGAGTACCTGTATCTGTACTATGCCGCCCCTGTCTATCACGGTCAAATGTTCATGGTCAATGATTTTTGCGGTTGAAAAGGAGAAATATCATGGAGACGAAGACAAGTCAGATCGCAGACGCCGAAATGAATCGCCACGTCACATTCGCCATGAGTGAGCCGGCGAAACTCTACAACAGCGGGCCGGTGGTGGGCGTCTGGCTGCGAACCGACCAAAGCATCAGGATCACTGGCGTCCAGCTTGCCTGCGATGTCGAACCTGTCGAGGAAGTGCGGTGTGATCTTTATCACGCCAAGCAGTTCACCGGCCTGGTGGACCCCGTGGTTATCGCCAGCATCGACACCGTTCGCGGTGTGTTCGCGGCGACCGGCCTGCACGTGGAGGTGCCGGAAGGCAGGTGCATCTTTTTGAAGTTCCGCGACCGTCCACACGCCGCCATCGGGCAGGTTCTTTGCCAGATCGACTATCGCCGGGCGTGAGGGCCTTGAAAGGTGAACGCGGCACAGAAGGAGCGCTCGACCGCGATTCGCGCCTTGGCCGAGTGCTGCCTGAGTTCGGTACGGCCATGTTCAAATTGAGAGATTTTGGTGCTGAGATGAACAACGAGAGAACAGGGATGGCAACATTGGATCAGGAAGAACAGACCCTCAGCCAGGACGAGGTTTTCGAGGTCCGCCGGCGGCACCGGGCAAATATCCCCGACCTGCATCATGGCGCCTATCGCCGGCTATGGGACAGGGCCATCAGCGGCCGGGACCTGCGGGCCGCCATCAAGGGCAAGTGCCAGGACTGCATGGCCTGGCAACTGACAGAGATTAAGATATGTGCCTGTGTTGCCTGTCCCCTGTATCCTTACCGCATCACGGGCCGGAAGATCCCGCGTCCGGCCAAGTCTGCATCCACGCCGGCCCCAGAGACTATAGGGACGCCCTAAGGAAGGGCCATTCCGCGCGCCAGGTCGCACACCTTTTGCACTCTGGCGTTGGAAGGGTCCTGGGGCGGGCATTTTCCCGTCCGTGGCACTTTCGGGCAAGTTATGTGCCGTAACTGCGGCTTTTACTGGGGTAGAAACCGCACCTACGTATCGGGCAACGGAGCAAGTGACCGAACCACAGGCCCCATCCTGAGAGGTGAGGTGTTGCGTTATCAGAGTTCCGGGAAAAGAACCCTGAAAGAGTGTCATCTCGCGCGCGTGTGAGGTGTTGCCCGCTTCTGGTGGTCCTGCCGTAGTACCGGCAGAAGAATCTCCTCCTGCACGTCGGCTGGCAAGGTGGCGATTGTCCTTGCTGTAGAAGCTTCTTTGCGGCTGATGTTCAGTTCGGCGAGAGTAGGGGCATCGGCGGAAAATGGTTCCGGTGTGGTACTGATTTTCCTGGGTCGGCCCGCATCGCGTAGGTGTGGCAGTAGTTAATAGCGGCTATGCTCCTTGGCGAGAGTCTCGGCAGTCTTGCCACCTTCCTGATTCAAGTGGTCATTTTGACCACTTGATTTTCGGTCGCCGCCGTGCCGCTTCGTGACGCCTTCCGGCAAAGACCTTTTCTTTTCGATGGTTCCTCTTCCGGAACTTTCGATATTGGGTGGCGTATGGGCCAGCACCTCTCCGAGATTGCACTTGGTGTCGAGCAGGGTTTTGATTGTGGATCACCGAGCGAGGTCGAGCATCGGGAGCTTGTGTTCAATGGCGTGCTGGATTTGCCTCTGTAGACCCAGACGGTCGAGCCGCACGCGCATCGCAGCGTTCGTTACTTTGTATCGTATCGCAAGTGCGGGGCAGAACTCGCTTCGGATTAGCTCGCCCTTGAACCCATGTTGTTCCACGAGTCCTTGGTAAACTCGTGCCGCATCCCGACTCAGGCACCCACACGGCATCAATATCGCCCCGGCAAAAGCATGGGCATCATGCTCTATGTGGTCGTAGTAAGATGATTTCCTGAGACGAGAATGAAGGTCTAACATGGCTTCTATGGTATGACAATCCTTGCATAGGGCATCGTGAAGTATCACATGGCCGAACTCGTGAGCGATGGAAAAGCTGATCCTCCCGAACACTGCTTTCTCGTCGAAGAATATGTCATAGGTGTCAGTGTCGGCCTTGCAGACGACAACGGCATCGACGTTAAACCTTCCCTCGAATGGGGCCGGAATGAGATTATCAACGCGAGGGTGCCGCTCAACGAGAAGGTCAATCTCAATCGGGGGTTCGACGCCGCCAGGGTGGGCGTTGTTCAATAGTTCTGCGGCGATACGTTCGATTTCGACTGGACTGTATCTCTTCGCGTGTGATGGGTCCACCGCCTCTCCCCTCAATAGAATGTCTTGATGTACTCCGCGAGTTCCTTGAGCTTCGTTTCACTCAACTGCCTGTTGTAGATCGTCCTCACGAGTACCGGTATTCCGGGCTGCGTTTTGATTGCCTCTGCCACGTCGCCAGGAACAGCATCCCTTTCACGAGCAGCGAGGTCGATCAGCTTCTGGCGCTTCGGGTCGCATTCGGCAAGCCCCAGCGCATCGCATATCTCCAGAATCTTTTTGTGGGCAGCCGGGGGCTTCGCCCGTCCCCGCTCAAGGTTGCTCAGGTTGGATGGTTGGTAGCCAATCAATTCCGCGAACGCTCGTAGCCCGATTCCCGCATCTTCGACTCTGATTTTCTTCAACAGGCCGCCAAATGTCTCCGCTTGTCTTGGTCCCACCATAACATCCTCCTATCCAGAGCAGTTCCACAGCCTAACAAAAGGCTCCTCGCGTCATAAATCTCCGGTCTCCGATCAAATGCACCCACGCCATGTTATATACATTATATAACAAACGGGTGTTCAAGCAAGCCCCCGTGAGAATTTTTTTGAAAAAATCTGCGTCCTCGGAAGAGATGTGCTGATTCCGCGCCTCCTTCGCGTCCTTGTCGATGCGGCTGAACTGGTCGAGTTTATCGGCCAAGTCGATGTAGGTCCGGTTCGTGCCGGCGGACTTGGCGCGGAGGGAACGGGTCTTGCGGTCCTCAGGCGACGATTCGCTTGGTGCAACAAGTTGCACCGACCTATCATCTTTCGGTCGCCCCCGCCCGGCTGCTCGCCCACCTTTCACTTGCCCTTCCTGCTTCCGCTTCGCTGCGTCCTCCTTGACCGGCGCATAGACGTTGAGCAAATGCTGGTGCTTGGCAGCCAATGTCAGGTCGCCGGCGAGAACCTGCTCGGCGAGCTTCGGGGCCTTCTTGCGGATGGCCTGAGCTTGACGGACTTTCCGTTCCGAGACGCGAGATCGCTTGGCGGCCTTCTCGGTAGATCGGGGCGTTCGGCCTTTGGATTGAGACTGCTTGGCGGACACGTCGGTCGCCGAGCTATCATCTTGGGCCTTGGGTCGCCCACGCCCACCAGCTTCGCCACCTTTTTTTGCTCGCTCCCGCATCGCCAGCTTCGCCTCATCCTCCGCCAGAGCCGCCGCATTCATCGCTCGCTGGTCGTCGGTGAGATTCCGACGGGCCGCCAACTCCGGCTACTCCCTGACGAGTCGGCCGGCCCTGATCGGAGGGAAAGATGGCCGGGCTTTGAGGCTCCGGCTTGCGGTCTGTGTCGTTGATACAGACAAAAGAGCCCCGGCCGCACAAGGCGGCCCGCCCGGCCGTGAAGTTGATTCGGATCTCATTATGCCCCCGGCCGGGTGTCTGTCAACCGCTTTTCGCCGTGGACATCGCCCGCTCGCTTGCCTTGTCCTGCGCCACGGGCAGGTATAGTTCCTTCTCGGGGTACTTCAGGAAGAGCTTGTGCCACTTCTTGAGACTGATATGTTTTCTGCTGGTTTCCCTCTCCAGTTGCCGATACGATGGTGGACAATCTACCCCCGTAAAATGTCCAGCTACGGCAGCACCTTTCTCCCACATGGCCAGCAGGATGCACAGGCGTGATTGGTAGTAGCCGCCGACTGTTCGCCACGACCTGAAACCGGCCCACCTGCGAGCCGAAACCCAGTACCAGCAAGGCACAGGCCACAAGTAACACCAACCCGACGATAAAACGGCGTTTCCGGGCACGAAAACCGCGATAATAACCCCCGATCATGCCAAAAAATGCGATGTTGAGAGTGTAGATAGTAGTAGATTCTGGAAGACAAAGCTGACGAAACAGGATCACCGAAAGATTTTTCTGATTTTTTCCCCGTGGCGAGCAAAAAACCTTGCCAATGAATTGAACATATTGTACAATTTAGACGAATAGTACAATGTGTACAAGCGTTAGTAGGAGTCTTGCATGACAACGATTGCAGCCAGTAATTTTCGGCGGAAGGTCGCCGATCTGGGAAACCGAGTGAGCTATGGCGGCGAGCGCATCACAGTTACCCGTAGCGGCAAACCGCTATTCGCGGTCGTGTCCTACGAAGATGCCCAACTCCTGGAGGCCTTGGAAGACCGTATGGACCTTCAACTGGCCAAGGAGGCGCTCAAGCGAAACGACACGGTCGCTTGGGAAAAAGCGAAGGAGAAACTGGAGTTGTAGGCCAGAATGACCTACCGAATAGAGATCGACAAACAGGCACTCAAAGCGATGGCGTGCTTGCCCAAGAAAGTCCGGCGGCAAATCGCCAGACGCATTGACTCTCTTACTGAGAATCCGTTTCCGCCAGATGCAGAGCAGATCAAAGGTCAGGTTGATATTTGGCGCATCCGCTCCGGCGACTATCGAATCGCCTACATTGTGCAGGAGAGCATTCTGCTCGTCCTCGTCTTCCGCGTAGGCGACCGCAAGGACTTCTATCGCTACTTTGACCGGTAGCAACCGTCCCTGCGACCCTTGAACAGAAAGACGCCCATCACTGTGGCGATCACGATAATGGCCTCCTGCATTGCCAGTTGCGCAACGTCAAGCCTGACGCCAGAGTCGGGAGACTTGACTTGGGGCGGGTCGTCGATAAAAGAGAACCCGGCGGGCCTGACGACGGTCACGTGCGCTGGCGTCACTCGCCAAGAGCCCTCCCACTCCGTATGAATGTAGACCCAAGGCGGCCAGAGGCCACGCCCCAATACTGCCGCGATTCCGACCACGAGCACAATTCTCTGTGCTGCATTCATCGGGGCTCCCTTCCTGTGCCATGCTGTGAGTTGTTCGGCTCGGCGTCGAAGACCTTGCGGAAGCACTGGTATGCACGCGGGCCTTCTCACCCGTCCTTGATCCCGTACCTTGCCCTGACCCAATTACGCAACGACTCTGCGTCGAATATGAAGGTGCTGTTTTCTGGGATTTGCTGTCGTTCCCGGGGTGACCCGACGGTATAGAAAATCTGGTCAGGTGTCGCCTGGGCTACTGATTCTCTGGGCACGCATCGAATCACGACCCCCGCGAGGGGTTTACGGGTATAGTGCGTCGTCGCCGGCGTGTACGTCGTATGGGCGGAGTAGCCAAACCGTCCGCCGGATATTCGGCCGCTGCCGGTCGTTGTGCTGGAGGCTGGCGTCGTCGAGGCGGTGATCTCTTCGGTATAGGCCACATCCTCAAGGCGGAAATAGTTGTACCCCATCTCCATGCAGAGTTCGGCCGCCCGAAGCATGACGAAATCCTTTGCCCGCGCCCGAGACGTGAAGGCGTTGCCGGAGAAGGTCACCCAATAGCAGAGCGCGTCAAGGCGGGGACCGTTGGAGTAGCCCCCCATCAACCCGGCAGGTCCGTAAGGAGTCGCACAGCCGGCGGCGCACAGCAGACCGGCCACGATGAGCAGGTGGAATACGGTTCGGATGGTCGTTCTCCCTTCCAAGATTCTCTCGCGGCGTCCGTTCGTCGCATCCGGGGTCCGTCCCACTGCCCACCATCGTACCCGACACGGGACATCGACGCAAAAAAATCTTGCGAATCTGTCCCATTTTTTTCGGATTTCGCTGGACACCGAAGGTCTGGCTGAGGATAATCAAGGTGCAATGAACAAACGAGAACACATTTCGGAAGGTAGAAATTCCCACACAAGCCGAAAGGCATGGCCGGGGAGTCTGCGCAAGCGGGCCAGGGTTACGTTCTCGTTCCCTGATTGCACTCGGCCATGCTCTTCTATTGGAAGGAGTAAGCAATGGAAACACGAGAACGAGTCACGCAGGCCGTAGCACCGTCCGCCGTCGCCATCCTCGACCGACCCGGCAATCACGCCGAGCAAGAGGAACTGGCGGAAAGCCGTCACAAGCTCGCCGAATCCGAGCGCCGGGTCGCCGCGAAGGTGATTCGCAAGGTTTATGGTCACGTCGTGCTGTCCGAGCACAAAGCCGTGAGCGAGACGGTTCTGGCTTTGCTGGATGCCATCGAGAAGGTGGGCGCAAAGGAGTCGATTCCCGGCAACCTCGGAGAACTGTTGACGGGTATGCGGTACGTCCCTCTCGCGACCTGCCGGCGCGCCGTCGAGGCAGCGATGGTCGAGAGCAAAAAAGGCACCGACGCCCTGGCGGAGATCGAGAAGGGCCGGGGCGAGGTCGAAGCGGTCATTGATCACCTGGATGAAAAGGCGCGCGCCATCATCGGCGCCCTTCTCCTCCTGGCGGAGCTGGACGACATCACTAACGGACCCGACTGGCCGCAGCGGTTGCTGTTTGACACGCTGGGCGACCCCGAGCAGACCGAAGCCGCCCTGGCTGCCGCCGGGGACGACGCTGATGTGAGCGTGATGCGGCGGTTCTTCAACCTGGGTTGGCAGGTCCTGGTGGTCGCTGAACCCGACCACTATGGGGACACGGCAGGGGCCGACGAGTCCGAAGCGGCGGAGTAGCGGGAGCACGATCACGGCTCGGCCTGCTCACACGGAGGCCGAGCTTCGCTCTTTCGCAAATTGTACTGGCTGAACCAGAAACCAAAAACGAGAAATTGGAGAGATACCCATGAGACGAACGAGAATTGCCAAGCTGGTCGAGGCGTTGAGTCACGAGGATTTGATGAGACTGTTGGCCTGTGCGTTGTGGGCCAGCCGTCGCGAGTACATGCGGCAACTGCTGAGTCAGTAGTGAGTGAGAGGGACCGGGGCCGGGGGGAAAAACTCCATCCGGCCCCTTTTTCCGAAACCTGAAAACCTGTGGAGGTTTTTATGGAAGTGAGAACAAGACAGAGAATCCCAAAGCCGCCGGCGGTTGCCCTGGACGCCGACGAGCAAAAGGTGCAGGCGTTCGACAACCGTATCGACCGCGAATTCGCGGCAATGACGGAGCACTTGAGCAGCAACGAAAAATTGACGTTGATGCTGCTGGCTGGGGAGATGAACGAGCCCGGCTACCTCGCCGATGTGGTGCTGAACGCCAAGCCCGCGAGCGGGCAGGGCGAGATTTACTGGCGGAGGCTGGGACTGCAAAGCTGAAATGGTGACGAGGGGCCAATCAGCGGCATCTGACTGGCCCTTCTCTTTTTTGACCTGTCTGTTAACAGACCGTGCGGACTGCTAACAAAACGTGAGGAAGGGACATGGAAACGAGAATCAAGACTGCTATCGGGTACATCCGGGTATCGACTGAGCGACAGGCACAGAACGGAGTCAGTCTTGACGCACAGAGGGACCGCATCCAGGCATGGGCCAACCTGAACGGCTTTACCCTGGCGGCCGTTCACGTCGATCAGGGGATCTCCGGCGGCAAGCTCACGAACCGGCCGGCGGCACAGAGGGCGATTGCCGAAGCGTGCAAACACAAGGCTGCGTTCGTGGTCTACAGCCTGTCGCGGCTGGCGCGAAGCACCAAGAACGTCATTGAGATCAGCGAGCGGCTGCACCGGGCCGGGGCGGACCTCGTGAGCCTGAGCGAGTCCATCGACACGACCAGCGCCGCCGGCAAGATGGTGTTTCGGATGCTGGCGGTCCTGGCGGAATTCGAGAGCGACCTGATCAGCGAGCGCACCACGACAGCCATGCAGCACTTGAAGCACCAGAACCGACGCATCAGTGGGTGGTTGCCCTACGGATTCGACCTGGGCCCGGACGGCGAGCACCTGGCGGAGAACGTCGGGGAGCAAAAGACAATCGCAGTCATACAACGCCAGCACGATAGTGGCTGGAGTATGCGGGCGATTGCCGATGCCCTGAACCGCCGGGGAGTCTCCGCCAAACAAGGCGGCCGATGGTCTCATGTGGGGGTCTTTCGTGTTCTGAGGGCTCGGGAAACCGCTTGACATCAGCAACAAAATCGCGTAAAGATGCAGGTGTGGACACGGAAAAGAAAAACATCGCAATCATGCCTACACGCCTACATCGCGGTCGGACGGCGAACCGTGTCCACAACGCAGCCAGCCTCCGACCGCAATCTTTTCTTGGAAGGAGCCGCCCCCAATGAACGACCTGAAGCTAAATCGAGTCACTGAGATTGTATCCCTGCACGCCGAGATCGTAGGGTTCGGCCGCATGGCACTGGACCGGGCTATCCGCATCGGCGAACTACTGACAGAGCAGAAGGCGGAACTTGGGCACGGCGACTTTGGCCCCTGGATTCAAGAGCACCTGCCTTTCACTGACCGCACGGCCCGGAGATATATGCTCTGCTACGAGCACCGGGACCGGCTGAAAACAGACACAATGTCCGATTTGACGGGCGCGTACCGACTACTCCGACAGCCGCAACTCCCCGCCGCCGATGTTGTCAGCGACGAGCAGGCCATCGAGGCGGTGACGGCCGCGCAGGATTGCACGACAGAACGGCTGGTCGAGCTTCGCCGCCGCTTGGATGCTGTGAGCACCATACCGCCATCTGCTGAGACGGCCAAGGAGTGTGCCGCGATAGCCAAGGAGGCCGCCAAATTGAAGCAAGGAGTGTCCGGGCTCAACGTAGCTGTTCGAGGCAGGCTGGCCGACCTCTTACGCTGCATAGAGACGACGAAAGCAGCCGCCGAAGCCCTGCCGGAATGGATGCGCCGGGAAAAAGTGGGAAGATGACCATGCCGAAGACCCGCAGAAAGCCACGAGGCCAGAAGAAGGCCACTGAACCGCAGACTGTAGTGCAGCAGGTGCAGCCGACACAAGCGAAGCCTGGCACCCCGGAAGCACCACGGAAGCCGCCAGAGAAGGTACTGACAGCGGACCCGACAAAGGAGCCGATGGAATGGCTTTGGCAGTTCGCGGAGGCCCTCGCGGACATAGCCAATAACCTGATGGAAATTCGCGTTTTTGATTCTGCTCAGGAACGACGAATAGCAGCGCACCATGAGAAATCAGAGCCATTCAAGTCCGAGGACTCCTTTATCAGGGTGTGGCGTGCGCGATACGGAAAAGAATCCGCAGACAAGTTCGTGGAGACATCCAAGAAACTCTCGTCAAGGACGGCGGACGAGTATGTGCAAAGCGTCTACAACGACATCATTGGACTCTGGCCTTTCAAAATAGACCAGACCAAGAATCTATTGAGGGAAGCGTATCTCCAGAGGCATGGGGTATTTGGGGAGTCGCCACTACGTGAAGTGGGGAGCACGATCAACGCTGCGCTGGGCCTCCTGTGGGGGGTCGTTGAACGCGGGGAGAGCATGATTGATGAGTGGGAGGCCACACGCCAACTGAGCGGACTCACAGACCAGGACAGGATTGGCGAGATATTCTCTCGTGCCGATGGACTCGCACAGTATATCCGAGGTTCTCGGGTTCAGCGTAAGTTAGAACAACTCGCGGCAGACCTCAGCGCATACTACACGTTCCATCGCGATCTCACACAGAACACCACCGAGCAAAAACTGACAAGCCCACTACCACTCTGTAAGGGAGCTGTGCCCATCTATGAGCACCTACGCTTACTTGAATCACATCTGGCTATGACGTTCCCCGAAATTCAGAAGTGGTACGAAAACAGGGACCCCAACAACTGGACACCGCTCGACGAGGGAACTTGGAAGCGCTGGCGGGTCGAACTTGAGATGTACGGTATGGAGAACCGCCCCAACGTAGGCTATTACATCCCCAAGATCAAAGAATAACCTTCCGCGCCCCCTTCCGCGCCCCCTTCCGTGTCCTACACACCCTTCTGTGCCCTCGTAGAATTAGGGCATGGAAACTACAACAATCAGATCACAGTTGTATCCGCTCGGCGCCATGGCCCGGCGGCTCCATGTCACAACCAAGTGGCTTCGCCAAGAAGCTGAGGCCGGGCGTATTCCACATCTACTCGCGGGGGACCGTTTACTTTTCGTCCCTGATGCGGTGATGGCGGTCATCATCGAGCGAGCCACCCAAACCCATAATCATTGTCGGGAGGTATCATCATGCGCGTAAAAAATGCCGCTCCAGACTGCCGAGTCGTGGGAGCGGCGGGCGCCACACAACGACCACCATATCACCATGCCCGTCCACCTGTCAATAGACCACGTCGGATTTTCCCAGGTTGGACGGACTGGCGGCCTTCAGTGCCGCCCACACCCACACCACGGCAGGCCGCATCCGTCGATGGTACTCTGGTTGGCCTGCTCCTCCTGCTGTTGTGTGCCTCCGGGAACAACTTGACCACCCGCCAGTCGCGCGCAGCCTGGGGCGTTGCCCAGCGGTGGACGGCGGAGTACGTCGCGGTCCGCCACGAACAGGAGTCACGTGATAGCTATCAATGAACTATTCTGCGATGCAGCCATCAGTTACGTGGACCTGGGCGCGTCCGTACTCCCAATCTATGGAGTTAAAGACGGGCACTGTGCTTGTGGCCGACTCGATTGTGATTCCCCTGCCAAGCACCCACACGGCCGACTCGCGCCCCACGGCCTGAAGAACGCAACCAAGGACGGCAACCTTATCTGTCAATGGTCCGGCAGCGGCGAGGCTGTGAACCTGGGCATTCTCACCGGCCCGGAGTCGGGACTCGTCGTACTCGATGTTGACCCCCGCCACGGTGCCGAGGAAAGCCTGAAAGTGCTCGGGACTCTACCCGAGACGGCCACGGTCGCGACGGGCGGCGGCGGCAAGCATCTATATTTCCGCTGGCCGGCGGGCGCGGGTATTCGCAATAGCGCGGGCAAGCTGGGACCGGGCCTCGATATCCGGGGTGCTGGGGGGTACGTCGTCGCGCCGCCATCTGTCCATATTTCGGGTGGTGTCTACCGTTGGCTGAGGGACCCGCGCGGCGGTATCGCTGAGTTGCCGAGTCACATTCTCGCCAAACTGGTGGACGAAACCGCGAGCAAGGCGGCACCGGCCGTCGAAGGGACGATCCGGGAGGGCCAACGCCACAACAGTCTTACGAGCTTCGCGGGGACGATGAGACACCGCGGCATGGGAGAACCCGCGATCCTGGCGGCCCTGCGCGAGGAAAACAAGCGTTGCGACCCACCTTTGAAGGATGAGGAACTCCAGGCGATTGCCGCCAGTATCGGTAAGAAAGAGCCGGCTTCGCCGAAGCCGGACAGGGACGATGACTCCATCTGCCGGCCCGATTATGTCTGTATGCAGGACGTGGAGGCCAAGCCTCTGCAATGGCTGTGGCAGGACCGTCTGCCGAGCGCCATGCTGAGCCTGCTCATCGGCGTCGAAGGGAAGGGCAAGACCTTTATCGGTCTGGACATGGCGGCACGCATCACCACGGGGCGCCCGTGGCCGGATGCACAAGGCCCCGAGGATTTCCCGGCCGTCGGCAATGTCATTTTCCTGACATCGGAAGATCATTTGGCCTTCACGGTTCGGCCGCGTTTGGATGCGATGAAAGCGGACCCGTCGAAGGTGTTCGCCCTGCGGGGCGTGAAATGGCCCGAAGGTGAGGAATTCTTCGACGTGGTAAAGCACCTGCCGGCACTCGAAAGCATGGTGACGGCTGTGGGCAACGTAAAACTCATCCTCTGTGACCCGTTGACGGCATTCCTCGGCACGACAGACCAGCACAAGAACGGTGAAGTCCGCACGGCCCTGATACGATTCAGCAGCCTGGCCGAACGCTACGGGTGTGCCGTCGTAGGCATTAGTCACTTGAACAAAGACGTGAACAAAGCCGCGATCCATCGGACCATCGGGAGCGTAGCCTTCAGTGCGGCAGCGCGGGCGGTCTGGCTCGTGGCCGAGGACAAGGAAAACGAGGACCGCCGCATCTTCTGCCCGGTGAAGTGCAACCTCAGTCCGATGGCGAAGAGTCTGGCGTTCCACATTGAGAACATGGGGGTCGTCTGGGAGATCGGCGAATTTGAGATCGACGCCAACGAACTGCTCGCCGGCAAAGGCGACGACACGTCACTGAGTGAAGCAACCCAATTCCTGCGCGACTTGCTGGCGGACGGGCGCATGCAGTCCAAAGAGATCCAACGGCTGGCGAAGCAGAACGGCATCTCCGAGCGGACCCTGAATCGGGCCAAGAAAAACATCAGAGGCGTCTCTGAGAAGGAGGGTATCGGATCGGCGTCGTTCTGGTACTGGAGGCTGCCCAATGAAATATGAAAATGCGTTTTTGAGCCGGAATCCAAAGATGACCCAAAGGTTGCCTACCGTGAAAATTGGCAATCTTAAAAGGTTGCCAACTTCAAAAGAAAAAAACCTTAAGAATGACGTTATTTCCCAAAGGTTGCCAAATTCTATCCCCCCGCGCGCGCGAGAAGACTGTCAGTAGCTTCCGCAGATTTCTGCGGAAGCTTCCAATTCTATCCCCCCGCGCGCGCGAGAAGACTGCGACCTGCCGGGGAAAGGGGCGACCAGTGAATCGTAATAACCAGAACCAGACGGCGGGCAGCACCCGAGACCCGCGAGATGTAGCCGAGCGGCAGCAGCGGATTGTCGCAGCCGTGGCCGACTACTTCGCCCGTCGCGTGCGGAGGCAGGCCCAGCCCGGCGCCGCCAAGGATACGGACAGACTGTTCAAGGAGTGACCGACGATGTACGAGCAAACCCTTTTGTTCCCGATACCTGCAAGGTTGCAGATTCTCAATGGGGCGATGGCCCATAGGGAAGACCCTGACACTTCCCGGCTGGCCGCCGAGCAGCTCGTCGAGAGCGGCGGGCTCGCCCGACAACAGCAGGCCGTCTTTGATGCTTTGCACCGATGCGACGGCTCGACGCATGGCGAAATCGGGCAGACGATGGGATGCCACTGGCTGATTCCAGCCCGCAGACTGCCGGAGTTACAGAAGGCCGGACTTGTGAAGAAGGGCGAGCCGCGAATCTGCCGTGTGAAGGGTAGCCGTTGCGTGACGTGGTGGCTCGTCGATGCGGGCAGCGCGGCCCATGAGCACGACATGGAAAGTGTTGAGCAACCATGATGACCGAGACCAATTCCAATTCGCTCGCCGGAGTTGCCATCCCGCCGGATACGACTGGCGACTTCCCCGAGTTGATGGTCGAGGCGGAACTCATCGCCTTTTTGCGGATTCCCGTCGTCAGTAAGGCCGGGGACTATCACCACGTCATCGAGCACCTGAAACGTATGCGGGGCCTCCCGTGCCTCCATATTGCAAAGCAGCCGCTCTACTTCCTTCCGGCGGTCCGCGAGTGGATTCAGAGGGAAGTGGACCGTGAAGGAGGGAAGAGATGATTTTAGGCGTTCAGGAAAGCGGCGAAATGCTCTATACTGGTGGCAGACCGGCTTTGCCGACTCAGCCCCGAAGGGAGGTAAGAACATGGGTCAGGAGTGGGTAAAGCTCAGAACGCGACGGTCGCGTGACGGCCAACGGTATAGTTACCTGCTCGACTTCGTAGACGAGCAGGGCAAGCGCCGCCGGGAATCGCTCGGCCATTGCGATAGGCAGAAGGCCGAACGGCACCGGGCTCAGAAGGAACGGGAACTGAGAACGGGTGATTTGCCGGCGGAGCAGACGCGGCTCAGTGACTTGCTGGGCGACAACCGGAGCAGCCGGCAGGAAGAACCCGTGTGTGAGAGCACTCTTGTTGGGCACGATGCGGCCATGAAGGAATTCATCAACACTGTTGGGGACTTGTGCTTGGAGGACGTGAGACGCAAGCACGCGCGAATCTTCCGGGAAGCGTGTCTGACCAAAGGTAACTCGCCGATGTCGGCCAAGAAGAAGATCAGCAACATCAAGCATTTTCTCGAACTGGGCGTTCAGGATGAGATACTGGAGGCCAACCCATTTCGTAAGGTTCGTTTCCGCAAGCCCGCGCTCAAGACGCCCCATGTGTTTGACTTGGAGGAGTGCAATCGCCTCATCGAGGCGACCGCCGCATTTGCCGGGGCGCTGGATTGGGAGTTGCTGATCCTGCTGGCGCTGTCTACCGGCATGAGACGCGGGGAACTTCTGAATCTGACGTGGGCCGACCTGGACTTCAAGACGCTCATCGTCAACGTCTCCGCGAAGGGGAACACGCGGCACACCTGGGAGTGGCGAATCAAGGATGCCGAAGAACGGCGGCTCCCGATCACGAAGGAAGTGGCGGACCTTCTCCTGGCGCGCTGCGGGGAACGGATGAAGCTCCATCCCTATGTCTTTGTGCCCGCCGAGCGCTACCAGCATATCCAGGAGCGCCGCGAGCAGGGCAAATGGACTCTCCGGGATGGCAAGTGCCCGATGAACAACTTCGACCGCGAGTTCCGCGTACTCCTCAAGCGGGCTGAGATTGAGAAGGGGGAGTTCCATGATCTCCGACGGACGGCCTTGAGCCGGTGGTTTGCCAATGGGCTGAGTGAATATGACGTGATGAATCTGGCGGGCCATGCGGATTTCGAGACCACGCACAGGTTCTACTTGGCCGTCCGCACCGACCTGATCGACCGGGCCAGGGCCGCAACGACGGCCGGGATGGGTACGAGTTTTGGCGCGCGCTTGGCACGCGCTGGTATTTCAGGATGAATGTGGTTGACGACTCAATCGAGAAGTGGTTACGATAGAATGACTTATGAACGACGCGCCCGTAGCTCAGTAGGATAGAGCATCGGTTTCCTAAACCGGAGGTCGTGGGTTCGAATCCCCCCGGGCGCAGTGAGGCCGTACCGTGAAAAAGGAGTGCCGTA
>Ga0315277_10005993_pt1 | contig 15999 bp, 22 predicted proteins | sample YL17G05_15_MG_FD_203695 | JGI IMG/M metagenome (GOLD analysis project Ga0315277, IMG submission 203695) | Sediment microbial communities from Yellowstone Lake, YNP, Wyoming, USA - YL17G05_15 | ecosystem: Environmental > Aquatic > Freshwater > Lake > Sediment | place: USA: Wyoming | collected...
TACTTGGGTGAAGCCTAATGATGACAAGAAAGAGAAGTGAAGCTGAATTGAGGATTTCGAAGGAAATCCTGTGCGAGTATCTGTCAACTCTGCATGGTAAGGAAGTGAAGGTTCAAGGAGCTTGGAGGCTGGGTGAACAGAAACAGGGGGGATATGCGGACTTGAAGGGGTTTGGGTATGGGTTCCCTTATGTTATCGAGTTTGCTGTTGGCAACAAAGTGAAACGGGTTGTTCTGGAGACCATGCGACCTGAAGGTTTTGGGCATGACCATTTTTCTGACCGAGCTCAAATTCTGCTTTGGCAACACTCAGCATTTGGCAAGTTACCGCGGCATGTGCGTTCCCTAGATGTCGGCGCGTTTGTGCCAGGGTCAAAATGCTTAGCATCGTTGGGCAAATGTGGTGAATTTTTCATCCTGACCGAATTCGCGGACGGGAGGCTTTATCATTTCGATTTGGATCGCATGAAGGAAACCGGGCGAATCAGCGAACTGGACGAACAGCGTTGCTTGGCCTTGTCTGACTATCTTGTTGAGATTCACAAGGTCAAGCGTGAAGCTCCGTGGCTCTATGTTAGGCGGGCCCGTGAGCTTGTGGGGCATGGAGAATGCATCATGGGTTTGCTTGATAGCTATCCGCCTGACCTTGATTTCGTAGGCGAGGCTGATTTGATTGATATTGAAAGGCACAGTGTAGCGTGGCGTTGGCGCCTGAAGCGCATGGGCCACAGGCTTAGCCAAGTGCACGGCGATTTTCACCCTTGGAATGTGCTGTTTCGGGAGGGAACAGACTTCACGATCTTAGATCGCAGCAGAGGTGAATGGGGAGAGCCTGCAGACGATGTCGGTGCAATGACAATTAACTATGTTTTCTATTCCTTGCAGAAATATGGAGAGTTGACCGGAATTTTCGAACGATTGTTCAGGCTCTTCTGGGAGAACTACTTGAAGAAGACTAGCGACACAGAAATTCTGGAAGCGATCCAACCATTCTATGCTTGGCGTGGTTTGGTTGTGGCCTCCCCCATCTGGTATCCTCAACTTGAAAAGCAAGTCCGTTCCAAGCTGCTTAACTTCGTTAGGAACGTTTTGACATGCGAGAAATTTGATCTGACCCGCGTGAACTCTTACCTCAGCGATTCTTAGGCTCTGAGCAACCATGCCTGTAAGACACGACGCGACTTGTCATATGTCGGATCAAGTACTAAGAGATAAATACGGATTTGCTCCAAATATCTGTTGTCTACGGTGCTTGGGTTTGGGGGCTGAATCAATCGATGATCTGGCGAGGATGCTTAGGGACATAGGCTACTCGCCCGAAGCTGTGGCACAGATTCTGAAGTGGTACAAGAACAGCAATTCATGAATGGACTAGCGCGATGAAAGGCATCTACGCTCTAGTTATTTCAGTGGGCAAGGATGTTGTTGCAAGCATTGGCGCTATGCATGAAATGAAGTTTGATAAGGGATTGTACGTCTATGTTGGTTCTGCCCAAACCAACCTAGAAAAGAGAGCAGCTAGGCACCTTAGCAGGACCAAACGGAAATTCTGGCACGTCGACTACTTGCTTGGCTCCGAACGTGTTAGCGTGTTCAAAGTGTTTTACAAGAAAGGAGCAAGATCAGAAGAATGCAAGCTTGCGAAGGAATTGGGCAAGAAAGGACTTGCGATAAGGGGATTCGGTTCATCTGACTGCAAATGTGAGAGCCACCTGTTCAGAGTTCAGGACTACGAGTTTTTAAGAGAATACATGGATGAATTAGCACCGTAGCACAGGATGCAGCCAGCATGGAAGAAAACGGTTGGTGCGTTTGGATAACAGGTTTGCCAGGCAGCGGCAAATCTGTTGTTGCCGAGGCTTTATTCAAGCTTCTGAATAAAAAAGGCATTCATGCTCAGCTCGTGCCCTCGGATGCCCTGCGCAAGATTCTGACTCCGAAACCTACATACACACTTGAAGAGCGCGACTCAGTCTACTCTACGCTCGTATACATTGCAAGATTGTTAACACAGAATGGCGTGAACGTTGTCATCGACGCCACAGGCAACCTTAGGCGTTACAGGAAAAACGCTAGACAACAGATACCAAGATTCATGGAAGCCTATCTCAAATGTCCCTTGAAAGTTTGCATGCAACGTGAAGACACGAGGGGCAAAACCTACGAAGCGCCAAAACAAATCTACAGTCGTGCCCTGAAGGGAGAGACGTCAACAGTACCTGGTGTTGGGCAACCCTATGAACCGCCATTGGATCCAGAGATAACGTTAGACACGGTGAAACTCGCGCCCGAAGAATGTGCCGAGAGAATAATGCGCAAAATTCTGCGTGTCTAGAATGGTAGAAAGCTCGATCCCACGTGCTGAAACCCGGAAACCCAAATGACACGCTTGGCTGTATGCTTTGCGCAGGTCTAGAACTTCTTGACGTAGTCCTGCACGGCGGCTGCCTGTGTCTCTGAAATTTGCTTTTGCTCAACGAGCCGGCTAACTAGCTCGGAGATCTTGGCCAGGGCATGAACCTTGTAGCCTAGCTTTTCAAGATTTTCCCTGCCGCCCTGTTCTCTGTCAACTACAACCATCAGATGTTTGACTTTTGCGCCGAGCTCCTCTAAAGGCTTGATTCCTTCAACTTTGGACAAACCCTCGCTAATAACGTCGTCAAAAAACAGTATATGGTCTCCTTTGGCAACTTCGGCGCCTGCGATTCTGCCAGGTACACCATAGGCTTTTTCCTCTTTTCTCACCACAATGCATGGTAGGTTCACTTGACACCCTATGCTTGGCAGGATCAACGCGCCCTTCAGCTCAATTGAGGCCAGCTTGTCTATTCTGTCAACAGCCATCAGATTCCTGATCTCGCAAGCAGCAACTTCAGCGATCGTGCACAACTCTCTAGGTGAAGAAATCAGACATGCAAGATCAATGTAGTAGGGGCTTAAGGCTCCAGATTTGATTCTGAAACTGCCGAACTTTAGGCATCCAGAATTGTAAAGGGCATTGGCAACATGCGATGTGACATCGGACATTCGAATCCGCAGAATGATTGTACGGTGCTGGATTTAACATTTGCCAAGATGGCCCTGAAAGGGCGGATTGGGTATCTTTCTGAGGAAGTGTCTCGGATTCAGCTTCCAGGACTTGACGCGCCATGGTATGGAGCGCCTAGAGTTTGGCGTTCTCTTTGGGATATATTCCGGTCGGGGAAATAAAGTATTATATATTAAGATACCACATATTTCACGTTGAGCCATACGGGTTGGAAACATGTTCAGAAGAACAGAAACCGATGAACAGCTTTCTCAATATGAGCCGCCGAGAGTGAGAGAAGAGGTAGAGGCTACCCTGCGTAAACTACAGATCCTGAAGAGCAGAATTTCAGAGCTGAGAGATCAATGCGAAGAGCTCAGAAAGCTGAGTTTGCACGTTCATACGCCAAGTCCGGAAATCATAGATACGACATTGCGGTGCACTGAGTGCGGAAGAGCAATAGAGCCAGGCGAGGAAATTGTTATCAAGGACTCTGATGGAAGGGAAGCACGCCGCTATCATAAAGAGTGTTTCAAGCTGTTCTGGGTCTAAGTCCCTCGGATTTGAAAATCACAGCGTAAAGCGATAAGCACTATTCATCCTCCATTAGGCTCAACATATGGAACTCTGGCTTCATGCTTCATTAGGATTCAACTTGCCAGAATTCATAATCGATAGGGATGCACTCCATAGACTTTTTGCCCTACAACCTGATATCCAGCGACTCCACCTATAGAGGAGACAACGCAACGCGCTGCGCTGCAGCGACCAAAATGTTAATAACTTAATGTTCTCATGTCTAGAAGACACGAAGCGGAAAAACGATGGGACATAGGAAAACGCATGCCCCAAGACATGGTTCACTAGCATATCTGCCTAGGAAACGTTCTAGACATATAGTGGGAAGAATCCGATTTTGGCCAAAAGTAGAGGCAAACACGCCTAGGCTTCTCGGTTTCACAGGTTACAAGGCGGGAATGACGCACGTATTCAAAATAGAGGACCGAAAACGTTCGCCAAACTTCGGAAAGGAGGTAATGAGCCCGGCAACGATCCTGGAAACACCTCCCATACTCATATGTGCCGTGAGAGCATTCACGAAGAACCCCTACGGCCTGCAGACCTTCTCAGAAGCCTGGACGAAAGAACCACCAGATGATCTTGAGAAGATATTCACGCTTCCCGAGAGCTTCAACCCTGAAGAAAACCTCAAGAAGATTGAGGAAAACCTAGCGAAAGTAGCAAACATCCGCGTTATCGCCATAACCCAACCAAAGCAAACCAGTTTGTCAAAGAAGAAACCAGACATCACAGAGATAGAAGTGGGCGGCGGAACAATTCAACAGCAATTTGAATATGCAAAAACTCTGCTCGGGAAAACGATTGCCCCCACAGAACTTTTCAAAGATGGGCAATACGTGGATACGGTGGCTATCACAACAGGGAAGGGCTTTCAGGGACCCGTGAAACGCTATGGCGTGACGATACTGCAAGCTAAGGGACGCAAGACAAAACGGGGCGTAGCCACGTTAGGACCTTGGAATCCACATCACGTAATGTACAGTGTTCCAAGAGCTGGACAGATGGGGTTCCATCAAAGAACAGAATATAATAGGCGCATCCTCAAAATCGGGGCGGATGGCAAAGAGATAACGCCGAAAGGAGGCTTCCTCAGATACGGCCTAGTCCGCGGCCCGTATATGATGATGGAGGGAAGCATTGCGGGGACAGAAAAACGCCCGATAAGGCTGCGTTATCCAGCGCGTCCACCGAGGAACGTTGCTGAAGAGCCTCCACAGATTACTTATGTATCGCTTGAATCCCCGCAAGGGAAATAGTGGTGGAAGCGCATGGTCAAGAAATCAGCGAAAATCTTTAGCCTCGAGGGGAAACCGGTCGGGAAGACAGAGCTTCCATCAATTTTCAGTACACCTCTAAGGCCAGATGTCATAAAACGTGCTGTTTTATCAATTCAATCCCGCAAACGCCAACCGCAGGGCCGCGACCCAATGGCTGGAAAAAGAACCACTGCTGAATCTAGGGGCACAGGTTCAGGCATCTCTAGGATACCAAGAACTAAGAATCCGGGAGGCAGGGCTGCGTTTGCACCAGGGACGGTGAAGGGGAGAGCGGGGCATCCTCCAACTTCCGAAAAGAGGATTGTTAAAAGAATCCCAAGAAAAGAGAAGCGTCTTGCGTTGTTTTCAGCAATAGCTGCTACGGCGTCCAAGGAGCTTGTTGCAGCCAGAGGGCACTCAATTGAAGATGTGCTGGAAATCCCCTTGGTGGTTGAAGATGGTTTCGAAAGGTTGAGGAAGACCAAGGAAGTTGAAGAGGCTCTCGTGCGGCTGGGTGTTCTATCAGACATCTATCGGGTGAAGGGAAGCCGGAAAGTTCGCCCTGGAAAGGGCAAAAGGCGAGGGAGAAGGATCAAGCAAGCTGTGGGACCACTTCTGGTCGTGGCTAAGAATGACGGGATAGTTGAGGCAGCAAGGAACATACCAGGCGTGGACGTTGTTGCTGTGGAGAGTCTAAATGCTGAGCTGCTTGCTCCGGGCACTCATCCGGGGCGGCTCACGATATGGACAAGCGGCGCGATTGGAAAACTGAGCGAGCTTTATGGCGGAGGAGAGCAGTCTTAATGGATTCCTATGAGGTAATACTTTATCCATTAATGACGGAAGCGGCAAGCCTTATGGTTGAGAAAGAGAACAAGCTAGTTTTCGTTGTAAGCCTAAAGGCAAGCAAGGCTGATGTCAAAAAGGCAGTTGAGCAACTCTACGAAGTGAAGGTTAAGGACGTTAACACGCTAATTACCCATCAGGGAGAGAAGAAAGCTTTCGTCAAGCTTCAGCCCGAATACAAGGCGGCTGATGTCGCAATTAAGCTTGGACTACTATAGTATTATTTGGGGAACTGAGTAATGGGAAAGAGAATTCGTGTTCAAAGACGGGGTCGCGGTGGGTCAACGTTCAGGGCGTCGACTCACAAGAGAGTGGCTCCCGCGAAATATCCATTGACGATTGGACCAAAAGAGTATTTTGAAGCAGCGACTAAAGGCGTTATCAAAGAGTTCGTTCATGATCCTGGAAGAGGAACCCCTCTTGCTATTGTGAAGTTCGAAAATGGAGAAAAATGTTACACTGTTGTTCCAGAAGGGGTTTACGAAGGTCAGCAAATCCAGATTGGGGGAAAAGCAACGGTCGAAGTCGGCAACATACTTCCACTTGGAAAGATCCCTGAAGGCACCATGATATGTAACATTGAGCTTCGACCTGGAGATGGTGGCAAAATAACCAAATCTTCAGGGACTTATGCAACAGTAGTAACGCACACACCTCAAGGCACGATAGTCAGGCTTCCGTCGCGCAAGGCGAAATACATAGATGATTATTGTAGGGCCACGGTGGGAGTGGTCTCAGGAGCCGGCAGACCTGACAAGCCGTTCTTGAAGGCTGGTGAAAAGTTCCATCTTATGAGAGCCAGGGGACGCAAGTACCCAAGAACTCGTGGACGGGCAATGGTTGCTGCTGTGCACCCCTATGGTAGCAGCAAGAGGAGTGCAAGAAAAGGCACTACTACTTCGCATGGGGCACCGCCTGGGCAGAAGGTCGGGCTAATCGCGGCTAGAGGTGCTGGGCGAAAGAAGAAGAGTGCAAGAGATGCTGCCAGAGCAGAAGGTTTATAGCATCTAAAGCTGCGAATGGGATGAGAGCAAATGCCAAAAGAATTTGCATATCGCGGGTACAGCCTTAACCAATTGCAGAATCTGTCAATGGATGAGTTCATCAACCTGCTGCCTTCTAGACAAAGAAGAAGCCTGCATCATGGTTTCGCTCCTGAACACAGAATACTCCTTGAGAAGATCAGGAAAGCAAAGGAAGCCCTCAGACAGGGAAGCGCTGTTACAGTCAAAACACATTTGCGTGATATGATTATTCTGCCTGAAATGGTCGGCGTTTCAATAGCTGTGCACAATGGGAAGGAATTTGTTGCAGTAGAGATTAAGCCAGAAATGATTGGCCATTACTTAGGAGAGTTTGCAATCACAAATAAACCTGTGAGACATGGGACTCCAGGTATCGGCGCGTCTCGTTCCTCAATGTATGTTCCGTTGAAATAGGCTAATCTCTTCAGGTTTGCTAGGCACTGTAATCCATTTTCGAAGGTTTATCACTCTGCTGCTTGGCTTCCGGTATTTGAGGCAGCGGGATCGGGGGCGGAATGTTCAATGCCCTAGATATTACCACTGATTCCACGAAAACAACGTTAGATATTGACTGCACTATGACTGGTGGCGGGGGCTTCTTCTCCTCGTAGTCCTTGTAGACTTTTTCAATCTCTCCCTTGTCGCCAGCCACGTATGCTTTGCCTTGAAGGCTTAGCTGGGCTACTGACGGATTATAGCTTATCGTCAAGACAAAGGGAACCTCGATTGAATCTGCAGACTTTTCCATGCCTACTAGGTTAAGGTTGGTGTTTATCTGGATGGGCGGCATGGGTTTTCTTATGTCTAAGAAGCGTTCAGCGGAAATATTAGTGATGGAAACATTTACTCTGATCATCTGAACCATCGAGAATACTAGAGTGACGAGCGATTTAAACGTGCCCGTTTTCAGCTGGTTTGTACCTGGTAAAACCACAATGTCCACAAGTGTATCGGTTACCATGATCAGCCATGAAATACCCTGTTCCGCATCGCTCACAGGCTGGCCGTAACCGCTGGACCTTATCCTTTTCTACCTTGTAGAGCGTGAAGATGCCTTTCTCCTTTTTCTTTTTCTTCTCCGGCTTTGCGGCTTTCTCTGGCTTTTCTATTTTCTCGGGTTTCACTTCTTCTTTAGCCAGTTCTTCCGGCGCCTTTTCGGCTTTCTTTGGCGTTTCTGTTTTCTTTGACATGCTTACTCCTTCTTTTCTTCCTTAGGCTCTTTGGCCTCTTTGGTTTCTTTGATTTCCTTTGCCTCTTTGACTTTCTCCACGCTTTCCGTCTCTTCAGCCTTTTCAGCCTTTACTTCAGGGATGTTCCTTTTTATAATGTACTTCGGCTCTACGAGTTTCGCCTGTTCAAGAGTGTCGTAGATATGGGCCATCCCAGAGGCCACATGGGTTCCCGTTCTAGTTGCAAACTTCCTAACAAAAACAACATGCTCGTCCGCCTTGATTGCTGCCGCAATTGCTTTTCTGACCTCCGGTCTAGACGGTGTGCTGCCGACTTGCCCATGCTCAACTTGAAAGCTGACTTCTTTTCGCTTTAGCATAGGATTTTGCTTCTCTGATATCACTTGGATTTCCATGACTTTTCCTCGTTTGTGGTGTTGACTTGATGCAACACGTTCCTATTTAGCTTTTCTAGCATTCTCCATAGTCTTCAGTATTCCGGCAATTTCCGCCTTCTTAGCCTGCGTCGCCTTGACCACAACAATGCCCTCATAGGGTTGACCATAAACGACAAATGAGTCTTCTGGAGCGTGTAAAACGGCGACCAGCGCCAGTAGGTCTTCTTCTCCATCCACAACTATCCTAGTACGGCTGCAATTTCCCAAGGAGTCTCTGATTGCCGTAATCGCTTCATCTGTAATTGTTGCCTTAGGATTTCTGACGTGAAGGGTTTTCTCCGCAGCCGATTGAAAAGGCCGCGTGTGCTTTCTCATGGCCTTGTTGTCTATGATTGATAGTTGCGGGAAAATCTGGTTTCTTTCAAGGTTCTTTGAGACTGTATCTCCGACAGATATTATGCATGCCGGCTTTTCTTCTTTCAGCATATCTTTGAGTCTATTCATTGTTTCAGTAAACGAGCCGCGAATAAGTGTGCCCAAGGGTCGTTTAAGCTTTGCACGTAACTCCCGTGTGAGGCTGTAGGCAACAGTCATCTCATCTAACCTTTAGTGCATAGCGTCCTTTTTCCTTGATGTTCATGGCTCTAGCTATGGCTGAACCTTGGGGTTCAAAAACTATTACCAATCCGCTGAAGTCATCGCTTAAACCAGTTGCTTTACATTTTGGGCAAACATTCTCTTTTGTCAAAAAGTGGCACGTAGGACAGGCTTTTTCACTCATCGTGTTTCGCCCTTTTTCTGAGGTGCACCCTCAGCTGGTTTCTTCTGAGCTAATTCTGCTATCTTTTGCGTCTCATGCTCAATCCACTCCAGCTTGCCCAGAAAAGGTTGTCTGGCCGTTACTCCTATTTTCCCAGAGCTTCCTGCCCTGCCCAGCGAAACTGCTGTTATCCGTACTCGGACTTGGTCGCCGGTAATGAGCTTCCTCTTTGTTTCTTTCCCCTGCAGAACACCCTGTTTCTCATCGTAAGAAATGAAATCATCCATAAGTTGCGAAACATGAAGCAGTGCATCAACTGGACCTATTCTTACGAAGGCGCCGAAGTCAGCAATTTCTACAACTTCCCCCTCTACGACTTCTTGAATTTTCGGAAAGAATGTGAGCAAAGAGAAAGACACCTTATGATATGTTGCCCCATCACCTGGGATTATCTTGCCGATAGGGCTAACCTTCACATTTATGACAGCTATGACATAACCTAATTCCTCGTTGACGACTCCTTCGTACTTTGCCTTAACCTGTTGGTGCCCAACTGCCTCCAAGGGGTTGCCAAAGGTTTCAGGCGGAATACGGATAGTATCTTCTTTTGTTATAAGCTTAAACAGAGTCATAACCTCCCGTCAATCTCTAAGCGTGACTTTTGCCTCACATAAATAACTGGCACATTTATATTTCTTAGCCTCCTCCTGAGCTGTATGTCGTTAGTGAACACTGGCAAATGCAATTCTCGGGCCGCTTTGACTATGGCGTCGTCAGGAGAACCTTCAGCGTCATCTACTTCGACTAACTTGCACTTTTCGGCGAGTTTCAGCGCGTAGATGGCTTCCTTTCGCATTTTCGGAGAGTCCGTTTCAGCGATTTTCTCAATTTCACGTCGAACTGGCGAGATCAGAACTGGCTCAAAATTCCTGTTCAGCAGCGTTTTAAGGTCTTGAAAAATGTCGATCTTGAATTGAAGTGGAACGAACAAGGCGTTTGAATCGAAAATGATTCTCAGGGTTTTTTGGTCGGCTTTCAGCATCTTTGACATGCTTAATTTATCAGTCCGTATCCTATTAGTCTCCAGCGGCCGGCTATTTTCCTGCTTAAGGCAACTCTTGATCCAGCCTGTGCACAGACTGGCCGTGCAAGCTTTACTGTGACTGCGTCCTTTATTACCGAGGTAACCTTTCCCATGGTTATTGCTGCCCCAACGTGCAAGAGCAAAGTTTCATTCATGCCAACTTCCTCGATTTTCGTCAGCTCTTTTGTGCCAACCGCTTGCTCAAGAACATGTGTTTTCATGACTAGCTCCGACAGTGCCGGAGGAAGCATGTCGGGTTTTCCTGCAATGTTGCCCGTTAGGCCGTCCGCCTTCGAACTTGAAGGATCCAATAATGTCCCAACGCCCACTAATCCTCCGCAATGGGCTTCATTGACGTTTTCGCCTCCGGCTTGCAAGCTGACGATCTCGCTGACTAATGACTTGTAGTTGTTCTTTCCCTCTTTTTCTGTAAGTATTCCCGGTCGGATTTCTATCTGGTCTCCAACCGCGATTCTCCCCTGAAATATTGTGCCTCCTATTACTCCGCCTTCGAGCTTATCAATTGGGGTTCCGGGTTTATTGATGTCGAAAGAGCGGACAATATACATTAAAGAGGGCTTCGTTTCGTCCCTTTTTGGGGTCGGTATAAACTGCTCCATGGCCTGAATCAGAACGTCTATGTTCACTCTGTGCTGCGCCGAGACTGGAATAATGGGTGCCTTTTCAGCTACCGTTCCTTTAACAAACCTCTTGATCTCATCATAGCTCTTGTGCGCTCTCTTTTCGTCAACAATATCTATCTTGTTCTGTACGATGACGATGTTGTTGATGCCAATGACATCCGCGGCTGCCAAATGCTCTCTTGTTTGCGGCTGTGGACAAGGTTCATCTGCCGCTATGACGAGCAAGGCTCCATCCATTATGGCTGCGCCTGACAACATCGTTGCCATCAGTGCTTCATGGCCGGGAGCGTCCACAAAACTTACTGCCCTCTCGAAGGTTGCTTTCGAGTTGCAATTGGGACATACCGGTTGTGTCGAATAGTTTTTCGGTGATTCGCAGTTTGGGCATTTATAAATGGGCATGTCAGCGTAGCCTAGTTTTATCGTAATCCCTCTTTTCAGCTCTTCGCTATGCCTTGACGCCCAAACGCCAGATAATGCCTGCACCAAAGTCGTTTTGCCGTGGTCAACGTGACCTATAGTACCAATATTCACTTCAGGCTGTTTCGGCAAGGCTTTGCTCTTTTCGCTGCTCATACTCGAATTTCCCATCAATTTATGCAGATTATTGAGAGGATGAAATTGGAGGAACTAATAAGCCTCAGGTCAGTTATTGCGTCTTACTGGGTGGCGTATGAGTTTCCTTGAGTGGTTCCTTTTCTGAAGGCTTTTCCTTCTTTTCTTTTGTTTTCTTTCCCTCTTTCGGCTTTGCTTTCTCGACGATTTTAAGATTTATCTGAACTATCTCGTCTGTTATCACATTACCTCGGATTGTTTTGCGCCTTCTCATTCCCTCGTTCGTGGGATTGAAGCCTACTCCTCCGCTCAGAATTATTCTTCGTCGGACACCGCCGTGAACGCTGGGTCTCATTGGAAATCCGTCTTTATCTGAACCACCCGTTATCTGCACCTTTTGTCCAGGCATATCTGTAATTGACCCATCAAGTATTTCCCCTATTCTTCTGCCTATCAACGGGGCGGCGCGGGTCTCTTGAAGCTCAACTACTTTTGAAGACCCGTCTTCTGGGTCTGAAACGATCAATTTAAATTTAGCCATTAAGGATGAACACTCCAATAGCGGTATGAAAGTCGAATATCTCTCTATTAAGGATTTGTGAGAGGTGAACACCCCAGAAGATCGAGTACTGAAAGGCTAAAGCTTTTAATTCCGCTTTGAAGTCGTTCTGTGGCTATGTGGCGGCTAGGATTCTTTTTTCACGAGATGGGTTTCGGCCTGCTGTCCGTTTTCCTTCCCTTGTATGTGGTGTCCGAAGCCCTTAAAGGGTCTTTGTTTGACATAGGGATAATGTCTGCAGTAGCACTTTTTCTTGCAATCCCAGCCTCACTGTTCTGGGGGTACTTGTGCGACAAGACGAAGCATTACAAGAGGTTCATTCTTCTTTCCTTTTCCTCCTCTGCAATACTGCTTTATCTGTTCAGTCTGACGACTAACGTTCACCTGTTGATTCTGCTCTATGCGTTGATGTCGTCTCTTCATGTCGCTCATGAACCGCCAAAGAACGTTCTGATAGCCGAATTGTATTCTCGTGCTGATTGGGAGAAGGCATTTGCGTTTTATGAGGGTTTCACTGAAAGTGGTTGGCTCATCGGATTGGTTTTAGGTTTCTTAACGTCAGCTTACGCTATCAGCCCAGCACTCACATTACTACTGTGCAGCGTCTTGAATCTGGTAGCTTTTGGCTTGTCCCTAATACTTGTGGCTGATCCGCTTCTTGTCTTTGAAAGAAGCCTGGTGAGCATAGAGAAGTCAACCAACTTCGCATGCTACGGCATCTCTCTGGCTTCAAAACTTCTGGATGGAATACATGTGAACGAAAAATTGAGGAGAGAAAACGTAAACGCTTTTTGCTGGGGCCTGGTCCTTTTTTCACTCGCCACAAGTATACTTTTCACGCCTATGCCTATTTTCGCCTCTCAGGTCGTCAAGTCCGCGGCGCTTCCTTCAAGCCTTGTATTTGCAGTCTTTGTTCTGAATTCTGCCGGGGGCGTGCTTGGCTACTATGCGGCAGGCAGTCGATCTGAGAGGCAGAAAGGAAAGGCCAACATAGGCCAAATTGTGATATTCCGAAGTCTGCTTTCTTTCCTGCTCCTCGCGATTGCAGCAATACTCAGCCCTACAGCTGGCACCATTCTATTAGTAGTGATTCTGGTCATGATGGGATTTGCCAATGCCATGTTCCTTGCTTACACGCTTTCGCTTTCTATGGAGCTAGTTCCCGCTGGAAAGGCAGGTCTATTCAATGTTCTCATAGGTATAGGCGGCGCTTGCGGTTCTTTTGTTGGACCGTTCATCGCCGCTCAAGCAGCTGGCTTCATCTACGTGTTCCTAGCAGCGGGCATAGCATTCTTTATTGCTTATGTTGCCTTCAAGGCCTTCTAATAGAGCAGAAGCGTACGCATGTATTACTCAACGTGTACTCTGAATAAGTCTATATCCTCTCGCATTTCAGGCGTTGACTCGAGGAAGTCCCTGACTGAACGCTCTATGTCTTTTGACTGCGTGACATATCTTCCCACGATGATTATGTCTGCGCCTTTCTGCAGGGCCTCTTTTGCTGTTTCAGGTACTATTCCACCTGCCACTGCAATCAGGAATTTTTTGTCCTTGAACGTCTGCCGCATTTCTTGGATAAGATCAAGTCCAAGTGTCCTTCCTGTCTCTTGGTCTATCCCTCTGTGCAAGATGACTATGTTTGGAAACTCCCTGAGAGTCTTGAGCTTCTTGATGGGGTCTTCCACGTTCAGCATGTCTACGGCTGCATACATGCTTAGCCTTTTTGCTTCGTGGATAAACGCATCAAGCGTTTCAGCAGGCGCCAGTCCAGCAGCTACAACCGCGTCTGCGGTCTCATCGTAGGCCAAGTCTGCCTCAACTTTACCCACATCCAAAGTCTTAAGGTCCGCCACCATGAACATGTCCTTGGCTACCTGTCTTAGATCATTTATTATTCTCGTTCCGTACCTTTTGATAAGCGGCGTGCCAACTTCCAATATTATCCTGTCGCTTCCAGGAAGCTGTTCTATGATTCTCTTAGATCTTTCCAGTTCCGGATTGTCAAGCGAAATCTGCAGATATGGCGGTCTCCAAAGACGAGGTACCTTGAACCCCATTATTGGATGTTTAGCTCTATCCTTGTCGTAGAAGATTTTTTCAAGCGTCGGATATTTTGATAGAGCCCTTTTCAAGGCTAGCTTGGTTGCTCCATAGTTGAATTGGTATATCTTACGGAAGTCAGTGGCCTGCGGATGTATGAAGACACTGCACACTATGACCCAATCGTCAACCTTGTCTCTAGGAATGATCTCTTCCTCAACTGCGTCGGCGACGGCTTTTGCAACTGCCGCCTGAGCGGGCCCAAATATCTTGCCCACATCGGCACTGTTCTTAACAGTAACCTTCGGCACGATTAAGGTGTGAGGCTTAGGAGGAAGATTAGGTCTTATCACCGCCAAAAGCGGCGTATGCCCTGCTGACAGATTAGACAACCCAGACGCAAACGCGTCTCCCACAGGACCACACTTGTCGCCCATCAGAAGATCGATGTGCGCTACTTCATTGCCTTCTCCGACAAGTGCCTCGCCAATCAAGTATGCTTTTCCGCGTGATCCGGCAATTTCTGCATCTTCCACTGTCGGGACCGAGTCTGCGATCTCTTTGAAGTCGACATTAAACTCCTTGAGCCATGTGTGGAGAGTATCTCTGTGTATTCCAAGCATTTCTGCTGTTCCAGAAACTGTCGGCTTGCCCCTTGAGAGAATTCGTGTATCGGTTGCTTTCTTTGCGGCTTCCGTCAACACTGCAACGAGTTCTTCTTTGGTTGCAGGCTTCCTTGTGTCAGATTCCGACATCTAATGTCACCTGAGCATCCTAGATGGCAGGTCTTGTATATAAAAGTGTCGGAGACAGTGTAGTGACAGGAAGCATGAATCGGCTTTTCCACAATGAAGCGTCGTCTTGTTTTTGCAGAGGCGCAGGTGCCTGGTTCCCGTGTCGGATCTGTAATGTCGATTGCCGCTTGTTAGCGCGCGTAGCGAGGAGTTAGCGGTCGACAAGGCTATATATTCGGAAGCTATTTCAGACTTAAGTCTCATTCAGGATGTGGTTGCGTGTCGTTGAAGGACATTGTCATCTTGATTGTCGTGGTTGTTGGGGTTGTCGTGTTCTTGTATGGCAGCAACTCTTACGATGCAGTTTCTGGATGGGGTGGCTTAGTACTAGCGGCGGCTGGGGTTATAGCCTACTTGGCTTTAGAAATCTACGGGGTTTTGGGAAAAAAGAGGAAACTAGAAACCGTAGAGTCTTGAGCATTTGGCGTTTAAGTAGTCTGAGTAGGGTTTTACAGTCAGTTCTTTTCCAGTGATCTTCTTGATGAGAGCCGGTGGGTCGTACAGGTTTCCTTGACTGTGAACGTTCTTGACCAGCCACTGTTTCATTTCTGTAAAACCGCCCTTCTCTAGCAGTTTTCGCCAGTTGGGCAGGTCCTTTTCCATTGCTGCGAGTATTTGTCCGCCGTAGATGTTGCCAAGCGCGTAGCTTGGGAAATAACCGTAGTAGCCGTTTGCCCAGTGAGTGTCCTGCATCACGCCCTCAGAGTCATTTTCAATTTTCAATCCCAGAAAGTCCTTGTAGCTTTGATTCCATATTTCAGGAAGCTCCTTGACCGCTATCTTGCCGGCGAATAGGTCTCGTTCGATGTTGAATCTCACTATTATGTGAAGCCCATAGGTGACCTCGTCTGCTTCAACCCGAATCTTTGAGGGCTTAACCTGGTTTATGGCATGGACAAACTTGTCCAACTCCAAGTCTGATAATGTCTTTCCTGTGAGCTCCTTTAGTTTCGGCATGAAGTAGACCCAGAATTCTCGTGATCTGCCAACCACGTTCTCTACGAATCGCGACTGAGATTCGTGAAAGCCTGATGAGCAACCGCCTCCTACTGGCTGGTACATCCACTGCTGGTTTAGACCTTGCTCATAGAGGGCATGTCCAGCTTCATGCAGCACTGAGAACACGGATGAAGTAAACAGGTTTTCATAGTAGTGCGTTGTTATTCGCACGTCATCGTAGTAGCCATTTGTAAATGGGTGCTCGGTTTCGTCTATTCTGCCGCCTGCGTTCTTTGATGTCACGTCATACTGGACAGTTTC
>Ga0315277_10005994_pt1 | contig 15996 bp, 14 predicted proteins | sample YL17G05_15_MG_FD_203695 | JGI IMG/M metagenome (GOLD analysis project Ga0315277, IMG submission 203695) | Sediment microbial communities from Yellowstone Lake, YNP, Wyoming, USA - YL17G05_15 | ecosystem: Environmental > Aquatic > Freshwater > Lake > Sediment | place: USA: Wyoming | collected...
CCGCGTGGTAGTCCACGGCGAGCTTCCGAGCGATCGTCGACTTCCCTGTGCCGGTCAGTCCGCTCACAATGAATACCAGCGGTCGTGTCGCCCTGAGATCTCGTGAAAATAACTCGGCGTAGTATTTCGATAAATCAAAATATTTTTTCGCATGATGCACGATGTCTTGTTTGGTCTCAGGGCTGATATGGGGGTCGTTCAACTGGAACCCATGGACCTTACCGCGGACGTACGCCCGGTAGGATTTGTAGAAGTTCAGCACCTCATGGATCCCTCGGTCACCGCTTTGTTCGATATAGTTCTGTATCAGGTGGCAGGAGAGGTAAGGATAATTCTGATAATCAAGATCCATGGCAAGAAACCCAATGTCAGAGGCGACGTCGATATAACGGAACCGTTCGTTAAACTCGATGCAGTCAAAAATCTGTATCTTGTGGTCAGTGATGACGATGTTCCCTGAGTGAAGGTCACCATGGCAGTCGAGGATGCGGCCGTCGTTCATGCGGTGTTTGAAGACGTTTTTCTTCTTCTCAAAAAACCGTGTTGCTGCATCGCTGATGTAATGGAATGTCTCCTTCGACACTGTGATGTCGATCATTGGCTTGGTCTGTTCGAAGTTCTCATCGATGTTCTGTTTAACGGCGTGCACCTCACCGAATTTCGTTATATCCTCCGTGGGTTGTTGCGTTGAATAAAATTCGATGAGTCGTTGACAGAGCTGATCGATGATCTCTTCTGTGATCGCTCCCCGCTTGAGGATATTGGTCATGATCTGCTCCTGCGGGAACTCCTTCATCTTCAAGGCATAGTCCACGATGTGTCCTGACCCGTTCAACTCAAGGGTGGAGTCAGTTTTCGTGATGGGAAGCACATCAAGGTAAATCTCCGGCGAGAGCCGCCTGTTCAGACGGAGTTCCTCCTCGCAAAAATACTTGCGTTTGTCAAGCGTGGAGAAATCAAGGAACCCGAAATTGACCGGTTTTTTCACCTTGTACGCGTAGGTGCCGGTGAGCGCGACATAGGAGATATGGGTCTGCAGGAGTTTCACCGAGGTGACGCTAGGTCCATAGAACCCGGGGTTTTTCAAATGATCAAACAGCATTCCCTGGTTCATACGGACAGAAAAGACCATGGCTTCTTAAAAGGTTTGTCGTTTAATATCACAACTCTAGACATGCAACACGAGTATGATGAACACGACTTGAACGAAGAGCGTGATGAGGATTCCTGGGAGGAAATACTTGTACATGCGGGTGGTATCGGTCTTGAGGTAATCGCTGCTGAGCACGTTGCACAGGTGGATCGGGGAGATGAGGTATCCGACGAAGGAGCCGATGTAAATGAGGCTCGTGAGCCCAAGCAGGCTTACACCGGTCAGGGAGAAAAACGGTGCGAGCAGTGAAAATGAAAGCGGGGCGAGCGCTCCGAAGTCACTGCCGGTGAGCACCCCGAGGATGAACGGGATGAAGATGACGAGGATCAGGGCTGGAAACGCGACACCGCTCATCAGGTCCTTGATGAGCGTTTGGATCTGCGACGCCTTGAGCATCTCCTGGAAGATGATGATGCCAAAGACAGCGAACGCGAGCTTCCAGGTGAGTGATTTCTTGAGTAATTTCCCGTACGACCGCCACCCGGTTTTCGTTAGCAACGCGAGAAGAACAATGCTTACCGAGACACCAATGAGGAAACACCGTGTCTCTGAAAGACCCAGGAATTTCAGCGGATAGAAGAAGAGCGGAACGATCGGAGGAAGAAGGAACACGAACCCTTGGTAATCCCGCTGTTGTCGCTCTGGTTTTTTCTCCGTTGTACCAATGAACCGCTTGAGGTACACGAACCCGACGAGGACGAAGGCTGCAAACGCGGTGAGGTTCGCAAGGATCAGGGTCCCCATTGGGATGTTCGAGAAATTCACGCTGCAGATGATGATCATCGCCTGGGAGATCGGATAGATCGGGAACCAGATATGGCGGAACCAAACGTTCAGGAAATTCTTTTGGTCTTTGTTCAACCGGTATTTATCACCCTCATGATCAACGAGGGGCGCGGAGAACAGCGAGCCGCCAGGGTTCGGCATCAGGCCGTACACCGCTGGAACAATCCCCAGGGCGCCTCCCTTGGAGAAGAAGGTACGTAAACTTTTGACAAATTTGTCGATCGCGCCTGTCTCCTGCATGCATCTTGCTAGGACTAAGATGAGCGTCATGAGAACCGCAAGCTCAAGCGTGCTGGTCGCAATCGAATGGGTGTCGAACGAGTAGATGCTCGCCTGGATCATCACCTTCGGTATATCGAGTGGTGTGATGACCTCAAGAGAGAACACACCGACGATGAGAGAACCGATGAGAAGCGAAAGCCCGAAGTTGAACCTACGTCTGATGAGAATGATGATGACGATGAAGGCGATGACGACCCCGACGAGGTTGAGCATGGGTTCTCTAAATCGAGGAAGGTTTTAACTAATTAACTCTGCTGCGCACCGCTCAGCGTCTTCTAGGGTCTCGTCGTAATCAAGCGTGAGGAACTCCCGGTTCAGCATGAGTGGTTTCCCATGGACAATCGTGGTCTGGACGTCGCTGCTTCTCACCGCGTACACGAGATGCGATACCAGGTTGTACCGCGGTGTGAGATGCGGTCGTTTGAGATCGATCATGATAAGGTCAGCGGTCTTCCCTTCTTCTATAGATCCGAGTGTCTCCTGCACGCAAAGAGAGGTTGCGCCTCCGATGGTTGCAAGGTCCAGGACCGTCTGCGCAGGCAGCATGGTCGGGTCCCAGTGGTGGTTCTTATGCACCAACGCGCAGAACTTCATGGTCTCAAACATGTCAAGGGTGTTGTTGCTTGCCGCACCGTCGGTCCCAAGCCCCACCGGGACCTGAGCGTCCAGAAGCTCAGGGATCGGTGCATATCCCCCTGTCGCGATCTTCATGTTGCTCACTGGGCAGTGGGCGACCGAGACTCCGGCTGCCTTCATGTCAAGGATCTCGTTTTTCGTGATCCAGCCGCAGTGGGCAAGGCTTGTTTTTGGGTGAAGCAACCCAAGGTTCTTCAAATGCTGTACGGGTCGCACCCCATATTTCTTTTCTACCTCGTAGACCTCGTCCCGTGTTTCAGAGCAATGCGTATGTAGGGGCACGTCGTATTTCATCGCGATGTCGTTCGCTTTCTGCAGGGTCTCCGGGTTGCAGGAGTACGTGCCGTGCGGGGCGATCACAGGGTGGATGCGCTCATGGCTCTTCCATCGTTTCACGAACTGGTCAGCCTTCCCAAGCAGATCTTTGGAGGCATTCTCCGGGGTATCGAAATCAATGACTGCGAACCCGGAGAACCCGCGCATCCCCACCTTTTCTGTGACCTTGGCGATTTCATCCTCAAAATAGTACATGTCAACGTACGAGGTCGTCCCTGATGCGATCATCTCCAACAGACCAAGTGCTGTACCGCTCGCAATTGTTTTTTTGGATAGTTTTGCTTCCACCGGCCAGATGCAGGTCTCGAGCCAGTTCTTCAGAAGCATGTCATCCCCGTACCCACGCAATAGCGTCATCGGGATGTGGGTATGGGTATTAAAAAGACCAGGGAGCACCAGGTGGTTCGTCCCGTCGATCTTGCACTCAGCCTCAACAGCAAGAGGCTTCTCGGAGATCTCCACAATCTGGTGATCCTCGATGTACACATCGCCAAGAAGCTGCTGTCTGGTCGTATTTTGGGTTAGAATCGTAGTGTTCTTGATGAGGATGCTCATTGTTTTTGCTCGTCGTCGAATAAGGGTGTTGCCTTCTCCCAGCTATCCTCGAAATACTTGGTGAGCTTCTCAAGCATGTCTTTCTCGACGGTCCAAATGCCAAGCTCATCCTGTTGGATCGGACCAGATAAAATGAGCGCCCGATCATCGCCAAGGATGAAGTTGCCGCGGATCCCGGTGTGATGCCTCACTTCTATGCCCTGGAACATCGCCTGGTCTGGGTACTCGTTGACGACGATTTTCGCATTCCTTGGAAGCTCGATTGCTCCCATGTTCTCCGCGATGATCCGTGGGTTGGTGATCTCGTTGATGCTCCATTTATGGGTGGGTCTGGTGGCTGGCTGTGCCTTATTGACGCGCCTCATTCCTATCTCAATCGCAAAACCGACCGCGACAACGCCGATGATAAGCCCTATGACAAATGCTACAACATCCATCTCTCTCCGTGCTCCTATAGGTGGTAAGCGGTTTCCAGGATAAATACATTTTCCTTCACTGAATAAAAATAGCGTGGGGGAACCTTTATGTCCTATCGTCGTATTCAAGACAAAAAACCCGAGGGGGCCTCGTCCTGGAGAGAACGCTTTTACGCAGGATACAAGAGCTCAAGCAACAGCATCAGGCAGTGATTCTTGCACATAACTATCAGAATCCAGAGATCCAGGACATCGCTGACTATGTCGGTGACTCCCTCGATTTGTCCGTCAAGGCGACCAAGACCGATGCCAAGGTCATCGTGTTCTGCGGCGTTGATTTCATGGCTGAGTCAGCTAAGATCCTCAACCCTGAGAAAACCGTGCTACTCCCAGATAGAACCGCGAACTGCCCGATGGCAGAGATGGTGGACCCAGAAAGCCTCACCTGGATGATACAAAAGCATCCTGATGCTGAAGTGGTCGCATATATCAACACGACCGCGGATGTGAAAGCGCTCGCTGACATCTGCTGCACCTCCGCGAACGGAGTGAAGGTCGTGAAAAGCAGGGCTGCGAAAAAAATCATCTTCGTCCCTGATAGAAACCTTGGGCTCTACATCCAGAAGCAGGTTCCAGAGAAAGAGATGATCCTGTGGCCAGGCATCTGCTCAACCCACCACAACATCACCACCACAGAGCTCCTCGGGATAAAGAAAAAACACCCGGAAGCAGAGATCCTCGTCCACCCTGAGTGTCAGCCTGAGGTGATTGCCATCGCTGACCATGCGTTTTCCACGAACGGCATGGTGACCTATGTGAAGCAGTCCCCGAAGCACGAGTTCATCATAGGTACGGAAAAGGGATTGTGTTACCGATTGGAAAAGGAGAACCCGGGGAAAACATTCTACCCTGTTCCCTCCGCGATATGCCCGAACATGAAAAAAACAACCCTGGAAAAAGTATTAAAAAGTCTTGAGACCTTCGAACCAGCGATAAAGCTTCCCGATGACATCATGCAGAAGGCACGCGTGCCGCTGCAACGCATGATGGACTTAGAGGCGAGGTGAATCTAACCATGAAGCGCATCTTCCTTGATCATGCATCAACGTCAAAGGTTGACCCTGAGGTCCTTGAAACCATGGTGCCGTATTTCTCGACACATTATGGGAACCCGTCATCCTTGCATTTCTTCGGTCGAGATGCGCTCCAAGGCGTGGAGACCGCACGGGAACAGGTTGGGACTCTTCTTGGCGCCCGAGAGGATGAGATCATTTTCACCGCAGGGGGCACCGAATCAGATAACCTCGCTATCAAAGGCATCGCGTATCTCAATAAAGAAAAAATGAAGGCGAGCGGCCCGCATATCATCACGTCCGCGATCGAGCACCCTGGCGTCCTTGAGGTATGCAAGCATCTGGAGCTTCAGGGGTACCGTGTGACGTATCTCCCTGTTGACCAGTACGGCCTGGTGAACCTGGAAGACCTCGAACACGCGATTTCAAAAAACACGTTTCTTATCACGATCATGTACGCGAACAATGAGATTGGTACGATCGAACCGGTTGAAGAAATCGGAAAGATCGCTCGTGAGCATGATGTCCTGTTCCATACGGACGCGGTGCAGGCGGTCGGGAAATTACCGATTAACACAAAAAAACTACCGGTTGATCTCCTCGCGCTCTCCTCGCATAAACTCTACGGGCCGAAAGGGGTCGGAGCGCTCTATATCCGTAATGGGGTGAAGCTGCAGCCGATCATCCATGGCGGAGGCCATGAGAAGGGACTGCGCAGCAGCACCCTGAACGTTCCCGGCATTGTCGGTCTGGGGAAGGCATGTAAGCTTGCTGGTAAACGCATGGACACAGATAACGCTCGCATCAAACAATTGCGGGATACGCTTATCACCAATGTGTTGCGGATTGAACAAAGCTATCTGAATGGGCATCCAACGCAGCGGCTCGTGAATAACGCGCATTTCCGGTTCACCGGCATCGAGGGCGAATCATTGCTCCTGCAGTTGGACGAGCAGGGGATTGCGACCTCGACCGGGTCTGCCTGTTCCTCGAAGAAACTGCAGGCGTCGCATGTGCTCACCGCGATTGGGCTCAGCCCCGTTGACGCGCATGGTTCGCTGAGACTCTCGCTTGGGCGGGAGACCACGAAAGACGAGATCGCCTTTGTCTCCAAGGTCACCCCGCAGGTTGTCGAAAAACTTCGGATGATGTCTCCCCTGTGGAATCGATAAGGTATGAAGAAAAAAGCGGTCTGTCTTCTCTCTGGCGGGCTGGATTCCAGTGTCACCGCGTTTCTTGCGAAGGACCAAGGGTATGACGTCTATTCATTGTCGTTTCGCTATGGTCAACGTCATGCCAAGGAACTTGCGTGCGCGAAGAAGATCTCTAAGGCTGTCGGTGCAAAAGAGCACATCATTTTTAATGTTCGTCTCGATACATTTGGTGGGTCTGCGCTGCTGACCTCATCGTCTCAGAAGATTAAGGATCACCCGGTGAACGAAATCGGAAAGGCAATCCCGTCAACCTATGTGCCAGCGCGTAACACCGTGTTTCTGTCCCTTGCGCTTGCGTACGCAGAGACTCTTGATGCGGATGCGATATTTCTTGGCGCCAATGCCGTCGACTATTCCGGGTACCCTGATTGTCGGCCTGAGTACATCGCTGCGTTTCAGAAACTCGCAGCGCTAGCCACAAAGACGGGGGTACACAAAAAAACAGTCCGCATCGTCGCACCACTGCTCACGCTTTCGAAAGCCGAGATTGTGAAAACCGGCGTGAAGTTACAGGTCCCTTTTGATAAAACATGGTCGTGTTACCGAGGGGGAATCAAAGCGTGCGGAAAGTGTGATTCCTGTCTGCTACGTCTGAAAGGGTTTCACGAGGCAGACATGCAAGACCCCTTAGATTATATGACCGCCCCGGCGTGGTACACCATCGCTTCACCATGATTGATTTTTTTTCATGCGCTAAAAATAACGTCGATGAAAGCAGCGTTTGATTCGTATATATTATAGAGATATTTTGATACGAGTTCTTTCAAAGAAGGAACATTTATTAACACATAACCACTCTGATATCGGAGCACGGTGAGCGAGAGAAAACGGAAACGATACGATATCAAAGAGATACATGAATTTATTGACAGCGCATCTACTTCCACACAGCAGATGCATTATTCTCAGAGCAAGAAAAATCTTGAAACAAAACGAAAAAAAAGGTCTGACGAGCCGACAAGAACCAGGAAACACACTGCCTTATCAGAGAGTGTACATCAAACACCAAAAACTTTAGCTCCACGGGTCGTGGTCCGTAAACGAGAATCGGTGCAGAAAGAAGAAGAAATCGTGTTCCGTGTAGCGGAAGGCCCAAAGACACACAAAAAACAAGAAGTAATCATGCTCTCACATGTCGCCCCTGCGGCAGAGGATCTCTTTTCTGAGGAAGCGATGTATGAAATTGAACCGCATTCTGAAGAAGAGGAATCCCCGCACAAACGAAGAAAAAAGGAACCGGAACCATCGTCCCCTCAGAAAGACGTCACCCCCATTGTCTCTCTTCGACGGACAGGAGACAGGCTGCCTGAATGGAAGCCTGTGGAAAAATCCTCGCATGGGAAAGAAACCTGGGTGAACGACAAGGAACAAAAAAAAGTGGAGTCGCTCCCAGAGTTTGAACGTGTCGACGAGGACCAAGCATTCCCCCTTTCTCATGATGAAGACAAGATGTCCTCTGATGAACCCTTAGAGATCGAAGTCACCAAGGAACAGCAACCACTGGAAGATCAGTCAGAGACTCGAACATTTGAGGACAAAAGAAAGAAAAAAGCGCAGGAAAAGCAGGCGATCCTGGAACTCAGACAGCAAGAGAAGGAAACACAGCGCCTGAAAAAAGAACAGGAAAAGAAGAAACGCGAAGAGGAACGAGCGGTTCAACAAAGGCTGCAGGAAGAGGAGCGACTGAAGGAAGAGGAGAAGAAAAAGGCTGCGGCGGAGGCTCGGGAAAAACAGCGGGAAGAACAGCATCTTCTCAAAGAACGCGAGAAGAACCTGCGAATCAAGCAACGGGAGTTAAAAAAGAAAGAGAAAGAAGAACGGAAACAACACAAGGCGGAACTGAAACGAACATCGACGCCCACCAATCCTGTCGTTAGCGAAGCATCACCCCAGGGTATGGTCACACATGACGAGATCCCTTCGTTTACCTCAGAACACATCCCTGAAGCACCGACGGCCCCTCGCGATGAGAACAACAACTTAGATTCTTTTCAACAGCCAATCGAAAAAGAAGAACCTCAAGAGGACACACTTGTTCCAGCGACACCACCGGAACCAGCTGCCCCTGACATCGTCTCACCATGGGAGGATCGCCGTGAACAAAAACGTCTCCGCAAGGAACTGAAGCAGAAACAGCGGCTGGAACGAATTGCATTGAAGGAGAAGGAAAAACAGGAGCGGCAGCAACGGAAACAACAAGAAAGAATTCCGGAACGCATTGAGGCTGAAACGATAGACAAAGAAGAACAGGAGCGCAAGAAGGCGCAGGAAAAGCAAGCACAACGAGACGCGAAGAAGCAGGAACGCGAGATGAAAAAACAACAGAAGGCACAGTTCAAACAGGAACGGCGGACGCTCGCAGCACAAGACCTCGCCATACGACAAAAAGAAAAAGAACAACAGCAACAACAAGAAGAAGAGGCATGGGAGAAGAGACAGGATAACGCTGACCTTCAACGGACAGATTCTAGAGAACAGCAAGCTGACCATGAACTGCAGAAAGCTGTTGAACAACAACAGGCGAACGAAGCAGAACAGCAGGCGATCGAAGAGACCAAGGAAAATCGAAAATTCAAAGCCGTTGAACGCAAAATGCGGAAAGAACAAGAAAAGAAGGAGAAGGAAGCCCAGAAACTAAAGACGAAGGAAGAGGAGAACGCAAAGAAGAGAATGGAGCTGCACTTCGAAGAAGAGATCATCAAGGAGGAACAATCCGACACGAGCAATCGAATCGCCATCTTCGACGGGTTTGATACGATCGACCAAGAGACCGCAAAACAACTCTATAAACACGGGTATACCTCCGTGGAAAAATTACTGCAGGCGACCCTTGAGAATCTCAGGAAAATCGGGATCAAGAAAAAAATCGCAAAAGACATCCTTACCGAATGTCTAGAATTTGTTGAATGGAAAGTAATGGATGCTGAGAAGCCAGATGAAAAACTCGGCGGAATTCTCTGAACCCGCGAGACACTTCAACCTTTTTCTCACATGATTATTCTGTATTTATGATGCCATCAAAGAAATATTTTACCTTCATTTTTCGCAACAAAGTAACATTTATTAACACATAACCACTCTGATATCGGAGCACGGTGAGCGAAAAAAAATCCACAAAATATGATATCGCGAAGGTTCATGAGTTTATCGATAGCATCACAATCTCACAGGCGGGTAGCACCGCCTCGTACGTGGAGACAAAACAAAAATTGCTACAAAAAAAATTATTCGATGAACCCACGCCGACTATGTCCCCTACCTTTCGAGAAGGACCCAAGGACAATCTCCCAGCGTGGGAGACACTCACCCCACAGGTAAGAAGAACAGAAACCACTGACTATGACAAGAACGATGAGGCAGGCCTCCCTGAGTTTGAACCGATCCCTGTGGACCAGCTAACCAGTCCTCAGGATGACGACTGGCTCGCCTCCTATGACCTTCTGGAAATCGAAGTCACCTGGGAGACAAACCAGGGACGAGAAGAGATGAACCAAGGGGTTTCTGAACCAGTGTCCTTCGAAGAGGTACCGCCCCTTGAACCGACACCCGATCTCGAAAGGCCAACAGAAATACCAGCACCTGAACCACGAAGTCACGCTCGAAAAAATGACAGACAGGACCAAAAACGGCTTCGCAAGGAACTGAAACAGAAGGTCAAACGAGAGCGACAAGCGTACATGAAACAAGAAAAAGAAGACCGACGACTCAAGAGACTCGAGGAACGAGAACACAAAGTGGGAACAAGCCCAAAAACAAATTCAGAGAAAAACGATTAGAAAGCGACGAGGACAAGTTTAGGTGGTTTTGTTCCGTTTTTTCAAATAATCGTACACGTCAAGGGCAATCGGTATCGAAATGAGCATCGCGATCACGATCGCAAGACAAATCAGACTGTCAGGATGGACATTCGCAACCGTGTTTTTCCCATGGAGGATATCCTCGAAGAAGAGGTTGATCGTCCCCAGCCAGGGTATCTCCGATCGTGCCTTCCCTGAGATCCAGTTCAGTTGGATCGGTTGAGGGCAGATCGAGGTCATCTGATCGATGATATCGTTGTTGTCCCCTTTGGTGAGGAACCCCGAGTGCGTCCATGGCGGCATCGGGATGCTGTTGTACAACCCAAGTTCCGGGATAGTGAGGGACGTCTTATTGTAGACACCGAAATCAGCGATGGTGTACGTGGTGACCCCGTTTTTCTTGGAGACCTCCACCCAGCACATCGAACGATGGATGATCTGCGAGACATCATCCCTGCCAAGAGGTTTATAGATGATGACATCACCGTAATTCTCGTACGAACGCCAGCCATTCTTTGCATTCTTCGCAGATGCGTACGGGACGACATCGCTGAATTTTGTGACCTTTTGGATGAGTACCATGTCACCAGCGTCGATCGTGCCCAGGCGACCGAACGGAGAGTTGGGATGCTCCATGCTCCCTGATTCGATCGCGACCATCGGCGCGGCTAGCCACTGACCGGTATACCCCCAAAGGATCATGAGGATAATGAACACGGCAAGCAAGGCGACAATGACGTCTCTTGCTAGCGAGACCTTGCTGTCGTTACTCTTCCAAAACCGGACAAGCATTTTCTTGAGATCCATAGGTTCACAAACATTGGCATTATTTCATCAAGCGTCAATCGATGGTATCACTTGAGAGGGTTCTACGGTCGATTCTATCGCCGCTTGTATTCTCCATCCTGCACCCTCGCAGTCCTTTTAAACCTTTTTATTTGTGGTGAGATGAATCAAGAACAAAGAGCCAGGATGCCCTCAAGCATTTCACAGGTGTCATCCGTGCTTTGATGGAAGCTTTTTTTTCTTGTGGATGATGACGTGTGTTTTCGTGCCGCACACAGGGCAGACATCCACGGGTTCCTGGAACCGCCGTTTGCACCCGGGGCAATGAGAGATCCATTGGTACCGCTGGGTGATCTCCTTCCGGGAGAACCCCTGAAATCGGAGGTTCAGCAGTAAGGCGACATTCTGAATCGAGTAATCATCAGTAAGAATCGTCACCTCGCAGTCAGCCTCTCCTTTGTAGTCAAGAGCCAACGCAAGGATTTCAACGTCCGCGGTGGAAAGCCGCTGGTCGTCACCTGTCTCTTTCGCGCGCTGCTGAACCAAATGAAGCGATGCTTTCGTCGGTGCGTGGATCTGCAATCCTTTTTCTATAAGCAGTTGAAACGTACGATAATCTCGTCCCCCAGGTGATAGCTCTTCGGCTACACCGGAGGTCGTCACAAGGATCCCTTGAGGTATGTCAAGGGGTTTGCCGGAGAGAATGGCAGAGGTGTCGATGATGAAAATCTGTTTTTTCATGGGGGAGACTCCCCTTGATGGGTTAAGGATGCTTCAGGGTGGAATGAATCCTGGTAATGGGCACGATTTCCTGCGTACCTGTTTTCATATCACGTAGGGTCACGCTCTGTTGTTCAAGCTCTTTCAGGCCCACGATAATGACTTTGAGTGCGTTTCGTGCGGCAGCATATTTCAAGGACTTCCCCATGCCTCGTCGCAGCTGGTCGAAATCAACGCTGATGCCTTCCTTGCGGAGTTGCTGTGCGATCGTGATGGTGGTTAGAACCATCTCCGGGTTGACGGGAATGATATAGACATCGAGGGCTGGTGAGGGGAACGTGAATCCCTCTGCTTCGAGCGCTAAGATGGTTCGATCAAACCCGACTGCAAAACCAGCGGTTGGGACCTCGGTTCCGCCAAAGAGGGATACAAGCTCGTACGATCCGCCGCCGCAGAGCTGCTTTTCCGCGCCAAGGACGGGGGCATCGATTTCAAAGACGATGCCTTTGTAGTAGTCAAGGCCTCGTACAATCCCGAGTTTGATCTCGTAGTCGGTGACCTGAAACGCATTCCTCAGCAGGTCAAGCACGGTCTCCATGGTTGTCAGCTCTTGAACAGCGATATCGTCCTTATGAAAAAATTCCTTGATTTCATCAAGGGAGGCCGTCTGGAGCAGATTGATGAACTGATCGCCTGCTTCCCCGGAGAGGTCGCAGTCACCCAAAGCTACCCGTAGGTCGTCAAACAGGGATTTATCGATCAAGGGGAGCAGGGTTTTTTGGGCAGGTTTCTCTAACTTGAAGTGCGCAAAGAGCCGGTTGAAAAGAGTAAGATTGCCGATGTTCATCCGTATGTTCTGCAACCCGACGTTTTTCAGGAGCGTAAACGCGCAGCCGAGCAACTCCGCCATCGCCTCAGGGGTGTCCGCGCCGATGAGTTCGCAACCGGCCTGCTGGAACTCCCGGTACCGTCCCTTCTGCGGCCGGTCGTACCGATAGCAGTTCCCGAAATAATACAACTTGAGGGGTTTGGGTTCCATCTGCAGGCGCTCGACATAGCACCGAATCACAGGAGCGGTAAGCTCCGGTCGCAAGGCAAGCTGTCGTCCTCCTTTATCGGTGAACGCATAGATCTCGTCAATGATGGAGCCCCCTGATTTCGCAGTGAAGAGTTCGAGGTTCTCAAAGGTCGGGGTCTGAATCTCCCCGTAACCGAATGATCGGAAGGTCGTGGCCATGGTGTGTTCGATGTAGCGGCGTTTCTGCATTTCTCCAGGAGTAAAATCTCGTGTGCCCCGTGGCGCTTGCAACATACGTGGCTGTATATCCAGGGATGCTTAAGTATATTTTCTCTCATCAACAGCCTCCTTATCGTTGAGGCAAAAACTTCTTTTAGCGGTATCTGTTACACCCAATGAATTTCACGTAGAAAACGAGGTTGAGAACTATGAACGTTACGCTCTCTATCAATAAATACAAACTCATGCGGTATCAGTTCTTCAAATGGCGGTACGAACTAGAATTCTCTTACAAAATGATGCTTGCGTTAAGCTTCGCCTGTCTCACCGGACTTCTTGCACAGGTCCGATGGTATCTCCCTTGGTCACCGGTTCCTCTCACTGGGCAGACCTTCGCGGTGATCCTTGGCGCTGTCGTGCTTGGGAAATGGTGGGGCGGCATCAGCCAAAGCCTGTACCTAGGCATTGGCCTTATGGGGATGCCGTGGTTCGCAGGATTCCATGCTGGATTCTCCTACCTCCTTGGTCCTACCGGGGGATACCTGATTGGGTTCATCATAGCAAGCTTCTTCCTCGGGTACTTCATGGATAAGTACGTGAAGTCACGACGCTATCTCACGATGTTCGTCTTAATGATGGTTGCGAACTTCGGTATCGTCTTCGGGCTAGGGTTACTCCAGTTGTACGGTTGGTTCTTCTTCACGACGGGTACCGCTGTTGACCTCTGGGGACTGCTCATGATGGGTTTGATTCCCTTCCTCGTGGGCGATCTCGTCAAGATCGCGGTCGCCGCTGGAGTCGCTGGCGTCATCACACCGAAACAGGCGTACGGCAATGAAGCCGACGCTAAAGCATAAGAAAAATACCTCCGAGGATAGCGCCTAGTAACCGAATTCCTTGAGTGCGAAGCCCCATTCCTTTTCTACTTTCGTTTTCACGGTTTCACTGAGTGTATACTGGTCGTACGTGATCTTGTTCTGTGATGCGATATAGGCGGAGAATGCTGGTTTTGCATTTGTATACCCGTGAAGCCGCAGGGTGGTATAGATAGCCTTGAGCTGCCGTAACGGGTCCTTAAGGTAGTCCTCGTACCGGATTTCGACGAGATTCTCGGGGGGTATCTGCGTGCGTTCGGTTAGGTACTTCTTCGTCATCTTGGTATACAGGCTCATCATACTTCTTTCGAAATCATGGACGGTCGGAGGGGTTTGGATGCAGTACCGAGGGATCGCGATCCTCATGAACTTCATCATGGAATAGTACAGGGTATAGGGGTTGCGGTAGAGGAAAATGAACTTCGCGTCCGGGAACAAGTCAAGGAGCAGCTTAACTTTTCCGGTGTTGTCCTGGTTTTTGAGCACGAGTTGTTTTCCGTGCTGCTGCAAGGTGATCTTCTTTAGTAGGTACAGGTACGTCTGTTTCCATTTCTCGATCTCGTCCTGGGGGACATTGTCCATGCAGACGTAATTGTTATAGAACTCCATGTTCTGGGGGAAGCACCATCCATTGTAATAGGAGTACGGGGAGAACGCCCCAATCGCGTATTGGTCCTCCTGAGGGTAGTCCGCGTTCATCTCTACGTTATCCATGGGCCGTTTTTTCGGGATGCTTGAGCTTACGAGCGGTTTGAATAAGGCTTCACTGGTGAGAAACACCGACGGGAGGTACGCTTGGAATGTCGTGAAATACCCGAGATTCTTATCCTGCGAGAATACGTTGTGAAGGTAGGTCGTGCCGCTGCGCCAGTGGCCGATGATGAAAAGAGGATGCTTGGACACCTTCGTTTCCCGGATGTGCGCGTCGAACTGCAACCGCTCCTTGATGTAGAATGGCGCCATGATCGTGCTGAGCGTGAAGTAGTAGATGAAGCGAGGCAGATACCGGGGGCTCACATGGAACTTGTTTTGCATGAGACGGTCGAGGAAGTTAGGGAAAATGCATCCTGGGAGCGGTGTGTTTTTGACAAAGAGAACGTTGCCGTTCGCCTGATCAGAGTCCATTGTCTGAGTTATATAAAATTATGCTATATAAAAGTTCTGCGAAGAAAAAAAATGTTGCAAACATGCGGTTTTTTGTTATTTCACTTTGGTGATGGAGATCGTACGGTCGTTGAGCACCACCCAGCGGAGTTTATCGCCGTCTTTTAACTTGAGGAGGTCGACAACCTCGGAGGGTACCGTGATCCGTCTGCGTGAGCCACGGATCGTGATCGCTGTTTCTTTGATGCATTTCACGGCATCAAGTTCGATTTTCATTTTTTATCACTCTCTTAGTTCTTTCTAATGATTGAATGGTTAACTTATTTCTCCAGCCAGGTACGCTTTTGTTTCCGGGCTTTTCGGATTGTTGAAAAATTCAGCGGCAGTTCCTTGTTCTACGACCATACCGAAGTATAGGAAGATAACATAATCAGCGACGCGTTTTGCCTGACGAAGGGTATGTGTGACAAGGATAACAGTATAATCTTTCTTTAATTTTAAAAGAAGTTTTTCAATTTGCTGGGCAGCAATTGGATCAAGAGCAGAGGTTGGTTCATCACATAAAATTACTTCCGGTTGTACTGCAATAGCTCTTGCTAAACATAATCGTTGTTGCTGTCCAACTGAGAGTCGCGAAGCAGGATCATGCAACCGGTCTTTGACTTCGTTCCAGAGACCAACTTCTTGTAAACAGTATTGTACAGCCTCGGTGAGCTCCTTTGCATTTTTATCATGGTGGATACGCAATCCATATGCAACATTTTCAAAAATCGACATCGGTAAAGGATAGGGTTTTTGGGAAATCAGCCCCATTTTTTTCCTTATATCCGGGATATTGAGTCCACTGGACATGATGTTAATCCCATCGACAACTATCTCGCCATTTATTTTTACGTCATCTTGAATTTCCAATAATCTGTTAAACGATTTCAACAAGGTTGTTTTCCCGCATCCGGATGGCCCGATAATAGCAGTAAGCTGTTTTGCTGGTATCTGAATATCGATGTTTTTTAACACAGGATTACT
>Ga0315277_10005995_pt1 | contig 15993 bp, 17 predicted proteins | sample YL17G05_15_MG_FD_203695 | JGI IMG/M metagenome (GOLD analysis project Ga0315277, IMG submission 203695) | Sediment microbial communities from Yellowstone Lake, YNP, Wyoming, USA - YL17G05_15 | ecosystem: Environmental > Aquatic > Freshwater > Lake > Sediment | place: USA: Wyoming | collected...
CAGCGAATCCACTTCCTTCTGCGCCGCATCGCGTTCTTCGAGAGTCGCCGTTGTCGAAACCTCGCGGAAAATGTATCGCACCCGAACCGACTCGGGCGTGTAAAACTCATCCACATGGTCATGATATTGTTTGATCAAGTCTATTTGCTCGATCTTGATCTTCTGATTCAAGACCTTCTGGATCCATACAAGGTGATAGACGGGATACTTCAGAAAGCGGATGTACTTCGCTTCGGTCGGCGAGGGCGAACGGCCGGCTGTGCGGTCGGCGAGCAGCAGTGTCGAAGCGAGATCGCGCAGCGCGTTCTCTACGTTCTGGGCGAGACTTTCGCGCTCTTTGGCCCGCCGGCTTTTCTCCCAGTTCTGAAACAGGGCGGGGTTAGCGTCGCGTTTCATCAGACCATACAGAAACAAATCCTGTTCGGTCAATGTGCCGCCGGAATAGGCGGCCAGCGGTAAATTGCGCCGTCCGTCATACCAGCTGTTCAGGTAGGGATGGCTTAATATTTTTGGCTTTGTGGTCGCCCGCTTCTGAGCGGCCGAGGATCCAACCATCAGCAAACCGGCAAAAACAATCAATGCCGAAGTGCCGAATACCCTTGCCAGGGAGAAACGTTTGGACTTCATTCTTGCCGGCCTTTCGACGACAGCACAATCCCGCGTTTAGGATTATTCAAGAGAATTGGAGCGATTTCGATCTTGCCGCTCGATAGGGGAGCGATTTTTCGCCGGCGGTTCAAGCCTTTTTTGTGAATCGGGGCAAACAACAAGATGCAGGATCGAGTTTCCAGTTGCGGGGCGTCGGACGCTGCGATAGCAAATTCCCAGACTCTGATGGGAGGAGGCTCAATGGCAAAGGTGCTTGTGGCTTACTATACCCGAACCGGCAATACCGAAAAGATGGCGCAACGGGTTGCGGCGGGCGTGCGCTCGACGGGTGTCGAGGTCAAGGTCAAGCCCATCGCCGAAGTTTCGGCCAAGGAACTGCTTCAATATGAGGGTCTCATTTTCGGCTCGCCGACCTATTATGGAAACATGGCCTGGGAGATGAAGAAACTGCTCGACGAAAGCGTGGAATATCACGGCCGGCTGTCCGGCAAGGTCGGCGCCGCATTCAGCTCGTCGGCCAACATCGGCGGCGGCAACGAAACGACGATCCTTGCCATTCTCCAGGCATTTCTCATTCACGGCATGATCGTCGAGGGAACCGCTCACGGCGACCACTATGGCCCGGTGGCGATTAATGCTCCCGACAAGCGCAGCACGCCCCAGTGTGAGGCTCTGGGCAAACGCGTCGGCGAATTGGTCAAGAAACTGTTCTCCTGATTTTGGATTCGCAGCCGGGATGGGCGTTCTTGACATTATTGCAGCGGCCTACTGGTCCTTTGGACCCGTCCAGTAAATGGCCATCAACCATTTGTCCCTACAGGCTGCGATTCCTCAATCCCGTAAGGATGGCGGGATTTGCCCATTTTCGGGCTCGCCTTCCCAGCGATGAATCACTGGACTGATATCAGCCATCCCTGCGGGATTAGAAACCGCCAATTGGGCGCATCTTGAGATTCCTACCGCCACTGCTCAGCCATCGGCCCTTTCAGGGCCGAACGGCAAGATCTCCCGGTAGGGGTGTAAAGATGCGCCCTCGCGGTGTGTTTCGCCGCTTTTCTTTTGACCCTTCCATCGGATGGGTGGTATGCGTTCTATTGTTGCGTCCAGCAATGCGGCGCAATGAAACTGGGCAAGACGAGAGAAAACCAAATGGCAAAATCAAGTCCGGCGCTTGAGTCTTTGGAAAAGTTCGCAGCCCAAGCCGCCGGCGGCTTCGAGCGTTTCGGGCGGATCTATCTGGCGGTCTTGTTCAATCCCGGTCGGGAGATTCCGACCGTGGCGTCCGGCGCCGGCTGGCCGTTCCCGCTCAGTCTGATTCTCGGCTATAGTCTCGGTTCGGCTGTCTTGTTGCGCGCGACATGGCGCGCGATTTTGCCGGGTGTGGGCTTGGACGGCACGCTCGCGGCCAGACAGCCCAGCGTGCTCATTGTGTTTCTTGCGGGCGTAGTGTTCCTGGTCGCCCTGAGCATCGCGGCGTTGGTCGGCATCCGGATTTTCGCCCGCCAGAGACCCGGGCTGCTCATCGCGATGAATTGCGTGGCGGTGGCCCTCGTGCCGCTTTCGGCGTTGACCGCCGCCGCGTGGATCATGCTCTACTTGTCATCGGTTTTTTCGCTGCTGGCGCTGCTGTTTGGGTTGGCGACCGCGTTGTGCTTCTTTGCCGAGGCGGTGCGAAGCCAGTGCGATCTGCCGACGGGAAGCAGTCTCTACGTGATTCCGCTCATGGTAGTGGTGGCGCTCCTCGTGACCGGTTTGTTCTTGTTTACGCTTGGCGCTCCTAGTTCACAGCCCTAGTTCGATGGGGCATTTTCTGGCGACGGAGAAAAAGGTTCGAATGGCGACGCGAAAAAAGGTTCTCGTGACCGGCGCAAAGGGAATGTTGGGTACCGACCTGGTGGCCCGACTCAAGACCACCCGCAAGTATGACATCGTGGCCGTGGACGTGGAGGAATTGGACATCACCCGCCTGGCCCAGGTCAAGTCGGTCCTGCTCGAAGCCCGGCCGCAAGTGGTCATCCACTGTGCCGCTTACACCAATGTGGACCGTGCCGAGACCGAGCGCGAACTCGCCCTGGCCGTCAATAGCGAGGGGACCAAACACATTGCCTTTTTCTGCCGCGAATTGGGCGCCGAAATGATCTATATCAGCACCGATTATGTCTTCGACGGCACGAAGCAAACACCTTACGTGGAAACCGAGCTGCCCAATCCGATCAACGTCTATGGGGCGAGTAAGTTGGCCGGCGAGACGCACGTGATGGTGCTGCTCGAACGCCACAAAATTTGCCGCACGTCGTGGTTGTGCGGCGTTCACGGACGCAACTTCATCGAAACGATTCTCACGGCTGTGGCCGAAGGACGTCCCCTGTCGGTCGTCAACGACCAGGTCGGCCGTCCCACGTTCACATTCGATCTGGCCGAAGCGCTCGTGTGGCTGCTCGAACGACCGGAATACGGGATCTATCACGTCACCAACTCCGGCTTTTGCTCGTGGTATGAGTTCGCTCAGCGGATCGTCCAACTCAGCGGCACCAAAGGCGTCAGCATGCGCCCGATTACCAGCGAGCAATTCCGGAGTCTGGCGCGCCGGCCCCACTATTCGGTGCTCGAGAACCGCCACATCGAGCAACTGGGTGTTGGACCGCTCCCACGCTGGGAGATCAGCCTCAAAGAGTATTTCGCCCGACGCGCTCAACTGGCCGAATCGGGCGGCCTGCTGCAAATACCTAGACCGAAAACTTCCAAATAGAGAAGGGATAGAGTGCGGACCGCGGCACGGACCAGCCTCTCCGAAAACGCACCAGACCCGACGAATGGGGCATTAGGCCAAGGAGATCAAAAGAGTGCTTTCGACGGGCACCGAGCAACGAATTCAGCAATGGCTGTCCTCCAACCTCGATGAGGCAAGTCGTCGCGAGGTCCAACGCCTGCTGGATCGCGGTGAGGAAGCCGAACTGGAGGATCGGTTCAGCGGCGATCTGGAGTTCGGCACCGGTGGCTTGCGCGGCATCATGGCCGCCGGCACCAATCGCATGAACACCTACACGGTTGCCCGGGCAACCCAGGGATTGGCCAACTATATTCATCGCCAGAAGCGGCGCCGGCCGGCGGTCGTCATCGCCTATGATTCGCGGCGCCATTCGCGCGACTTTGCCCGCACAGCGGCCGAGGTACTGGCCGCCAATGGAATCGGCGTTTTCTTTTTCCGTCAGCTGCGCCCGACCCCGCTTCTCTCATTTGCCGTTCGTCATCTGAAGGCAACGGCCGGCATTGTGATCACGTCCAGTCACAATCCCAAGGAATACAATGGCTACAAGGCCTATTGGGACGATGGCGCTCAAGTCGTGCCGCCCCATGACGACGGCATCATCGCCGAGGTCAAGAGGATCGTTTCGATGGAGCAGATTCGGCGCGTGGATTTTGGCAAAACTCTTGCCGCGGGCCGAATCAAAATCGTCGGTTCGGATATGGACCGCGTCTATCTGCGAGTGATCACGCCGTTCCAGCTGCATCCCGAAACGGTTCGCCGCGTGGCCGATGATTTTCGGATTATTTATACGCCGCTCCATGGCACGGGCGGCACGATGATCCCCAAGGCATTGCGGGCCTGGGGATTCCGCAATGTCACCGTCGTCCCTTCACAGGCGCGGCCCGACGGCGATTTCCCGACCGTCAAATCCCCCAATCCCGAATATCCCGAGGCGATGGCCGAAGCGATTGCCCTGGCAAGGAAAGTGGACGCCCACCTCATCATGGCCAGCGACCCCGATGCGGATCGCTTGGGAGCCGGAGTTCGTGCCGGTCGCGGTCGCTATCAAATGCTCACGGGCAACCAGCTCGGCGCGCTCTTGGCCGATTATCTCTGCCGCGAAATGACCGCGCTCGGCTGCATGCCTGAAAATCCTTTGATGGTAACGACGATCGTCTCGACCGATCTGATCGAGCGGGTCGGCGAACATTATGGCGTGGCGGTCGAGGAGACGCTGACGGGATTCAAATGGATCTGCGAAAAGGTTCGGTTGAATGACGAGCGCCGCGCCCGGGGCGAGCCGTGGCGCACCTTCATTTACGGGACCGAAGAATCCTACGGTTACGTCGTCGGCGCCGCCGCGCGCGACAAAGATGCCATTATTTCCTCGTGCGTGTGCGCCGAGATGGCCGCGTGCGCATTTGCCCGAGGCAAGAACCTTGTCACCCAGCTCGACGAAATCGAGATGCGACATGGCGCTTTTCTCGAAAGCCAGCAATCCTTTTTCCACGAGGGAGTCGAAGGGGCTGCCGTCATCAAGCGCATGATGGACTCCCTTCGAAGCGACCCGCCGCGTCAAATCGGCGGCGCTGCCGTCGAGGGAATTGGCGACGTCGAGCGAGGCCGCTGGTATGCGCTGCCAAATAGTCCAGCAAACGCCCTCCGGGAAACGGAACGAATTGATCTGCCGCCGTCCGATGTTCTGATTTTCCAATTGGCCGATGGCGGCAAGGTGATCGCCCGGCCGTCGGGCACGGAGCCGAAAATCAAGTTCTACTTCAACCTCTGCGAGCGCCGAGGGATTCCTTTTTCATCGCGGTCCCAGTTGAAACAAGCCCGCCGGTCTTTGGGGGAAAAGATGAGGCGCATCAAGTCGGACTTCCTCCGCATCGCAGAGGCGCGAGCAAAATAGCGCCGCCCGCGCGAACCGTCGGCCGACAAGATATGGACCCGGCAAATCGAACCCTGAACACGGATCGCCGCTTGTTGCTCCTTTCGGAGAAAGACAACGTTTGCGTTGCGGCGGCGGCGATCGAAGCGGGCGAACATGTCTTGTTCAATGGCAAGCCAATCGAGGTTTTGAATCGCCTGCCGATGGGACACAAGATGGCCATGCGGCCGATCGCCGAGGGCGAAGCAGTCATCAAATACGGCGCGTCCATCGGTTCGGCCACACGCGCGATCGCCGTCGGCGAGCATGTGCATACTCACAACCTCAAAAGCAACTATCTCCCAACCTTTGCGCGTGAGTAATTCTTGGAGTGCGGACGATGCAAGGCTATCTGCGAACCGATGGACGCAAGGGAATTCGCAACGTCCTGGTGGTGGCCTACACGGTCGAATGCGCCCACCACGTCGCGCGGGAGATCGCGTGGCATTTCCGCGACCAAAGCGTCCACCTGATTGGCTTTCCCGGTTGCTATCCGAACGACTACGCCCATCGCATGATGAAGCGGCTTTGCACGCATCCGAATGTGGGCGGCGTGCTTTTGGTCTCGCTTGGGTGCGAGAGCCTCGACCGCAAGGAATTGGACGACGCGATTGGTGATTCAGGCCGGCCCGTTCACACGGCGGTGATCCAGGAACTCGGCGGGACGCGCAAGACGATTGAGAGAGGGACGCTGTGGATTTGCGAGATGCAGAAACAGATCGAGTCGTCGCGGCGCGTCAAAATGGATGTTCAGGAATTGGTCGTCGGCGCCATTTGCGGCGCGTCGGACGCCACAAGCGGCCTGACGGCCAATCCCGCCATCGGGCGGGCGCTCGACATGCTGGTTGGACAGGGTGCGACGGCGATTTTTGATGAGACGGGCGAGTTGATCGGCTGCGAACACGTCCTGGCCGAGCGAGCCGCGACGCCCGAGCTGGCCCGTGAGATTCTTGCCGCCATGGGAAAAACCGCAAAGTACTACGCCACTTTGGGCCACGGGAGTTTTGCGCCCGGCAACGCCGAAGGCGGCCTGACCACGATCGAAGAGAAGTCACTGGGCGCCTATTGCAAGAGCGGCAGCGCCAAAATCGCCGGCATCATCAAACCGGGCGACATCCCGCCGACGGGTGGGCTTTACCTGCTCGACGTGGTGCCCGACGGCGAGGTCCGGTTCGGCTTTCCCAACATCAGCGACAACGCGCAAATCGCCGAATTGATCGCGTGCGGCTCGCACCTGATTCTGTTTTCGACGGGGCTTGGGACCGTCGTCGGCTCGGCCATTTCGCCGGTCATCAAGGTGTGCGCCAACCCCGAAACCTATCGGCGCATGGCCGAGGACATGGACATCGCCGCAGGCCGCATTCTCGAAGGCGGCGTCACACTCGACGCGGTCGGCCGCGAAATCTACGATCGCACCCTCGCAACCATCGCCGGAACCCCCACCGCCTCCGAACGCCTCGGCCATCAGGAGTTCATCCTGACCTACAAATCCTTCGAACCCCTCAGTTCTGCCAGTCTGCCGACTCGATGCGAGTAGGCAATCCCTTTTTCGTTGCCGTTTTGCCCTATTTCGCAGAGAATCCAACCGTTCAGTAGCGAAATGAGCTTGTGCAAAGAACAAGCGATTCCCAGTTCCCTACAAATGCGCAGCGTGTACACTGGAAGTTGATTTATGGACCCGCGCGGCGAAGTATTGGTTGCGATTCTCAATAATCCCGATGCCCTCAAGAGAGTGCGAGACGAGCATTGGTATCATATTCCGGCCAGTAGCATCCGCAAGTTGCTGACAGGCCGCTGGCCACCGCAATGGCTGGCTTTCTACCAGACTAAAATCTTTGAGCAGGAAGCCTTTTCCATCAACTACTTCGCTCGAGTACTCGAAGTGCACAAGAAGTCGCGGTTGGAGATCTTCCCCGATCAACCTCTCCACGAAAACGCGACATTGCCCTATTACCGGATCGTTCTGGGACCATTAAAGAAGTTGCCCAAGCCCATCCTCAGCCGCCGCTGGCGACTTATCGTCTTCATCCCAACCACATGGAAGAAACTCGTCAACGCCGTTGAGATTAACGACCTTTACGACGAAAGCCCACTGGAAGACAGACTGTGGGCCGAGCTCAAACGATTGCAGATCCCAGCGGAGCGTCAGGAGTTTGTCCAAGCCGAAGGACGCAACTACGTTTTAGACTTCGCGATCTATTGCACGTTGGGCAAACTGGACGTGGAGACCGACGGGGATACATGGCATGCGGAACGAGCACGTATTGCCCAAGACAACCTGCGCGACAACAATCTGGAGACAGCTGGATGGAAGCTGCTACGCTTTAGCAGCTACCAGATTGCCGAGCAAATGGCCGACTATTGTCTCCCCACAGTTGTCGAAAATGTGAACAAACTGGGAGGCCCGGACGAAGGACGGATCGTGCCTAGGCAAATCAACCTGGACTCGCCCGGCTCGTACCAATTGGGACTTTTCGACGACTAAAGCACTCGCAATTCACAAGTTCATCAGGCCGCCGAGGCGGTTGAAGGGGGTGCAGTCGGCGCACTGGGCCCTTAGCCAAGGCGAAACGCACTCCTTATCGAATCCAGCAGAAGGAAACCTGTTCTACCTTTTCCACGGCGTCGAATTCGTGATGGTCGCACGTGAGAAGTTGCGCGCCACGCGTCTTCGCTTCGGCAAGAGCAATCGAATCCGCCAGAGAGATTCTGTGAGTCGCCTTGAGCCTGGCGGCCTCTTGGAAAACCTCGTCGGAGACCTGGTCCACGATCACGATCGGCGAATTGAGGATTCTCTGGAGAACGTCATTGGCGCTACTTTGGCTGATCTTCCGCCAGGTCGCGGCGTAGATTTCGAGCAGATTCACTTTGCTCATGAAAAGCGAACATTCGCCCCGTTCGGCGGTGCCAAAAAGCTCACTCACTTTGTCGGCACCCGGTTCGTCGGCGAAAAAAGCGATCAAAACACAGGAATCTATCTGGTAAACGGGGTTCATCCTTCCCGGCTCTTATCTTCTTTTGTCAATTCAGCAAACTCTTTCGTCGTGAGCCCTTTGCCTTTCAAGATTCCGCGAGCTGATAAAACCGAGGCTGCTAAAGGACGAAGGAGTATCCCATCACCCGTCTCGACAACTTCCACCCTTGTTCCCTTCAGTTTTGTTGCTATCGGCTCCGGGAGATTGAGGTCTTTAGTTTTGAGAATAATCGAAGACATAATCCGTCGCCTCCCATTTTCCAGTGACACAAACAATGTTCATCATGCTCACCAGTGATCGCTTTTCAAGCGAAAAACGGAGTGCGCATGGTATCGCGGCAGGATCACAAGTTCATCAGGCCGCCGAGGCGGTTGAAGGGCTGGCCGTCGGCCCGCAGACACCGGTTGCAGAATAAAATGTCGGCTCCCAGCAAGATCGCCGTCTCGTCGGCCTTGGCGATCCAGGCCTCGTCGCCTTCCTCGAGCCGAACGGTTTCGGGGGAATTATCGGCGCACAGAATCGCAGGCCCGCGCCGGATGACAAGGCGCAACCGGTCGGTCTCGCGCAAAATCAGATGATCCACCTGCTCGGTCGAGTTGTTGAACGCCACACCGATGCCGACGCGGAAGAAGCTGCGCGTAATGCTTCGATAATAGGCCGTGCTGCCAAAGGGCGTCGAGGCAACCAACCCATCGCCGACGATTTCGCCCGAGTAGGCCTGTTCGTTGATCCAAACGCGATAACGAACGCCCGTCACGGGAGAGACTTTGTTCAGGGTAACATCGTTGAGACCGAGCAGCCGCCGATCTTTGGTAGTTGCGGCCAGTTTGATCAAAACGGTTCGCGAAAGATCGCCCTTGGCCAAACGACCAAGCACGACCACATCGTCATGGTCGGAACATTTGTGGCAGGTTTGGCTGTGACGGATCGCCAGCTTGGAAACGCCCGGCCACCGGCGCTCTGCACCCAGAAAGGTTCCGTCGCCGCCGTAGGAGACTACAGCGTCGGGATGCGCCTCATCCACCTGTAAACCGACCTCTTGGATCAAGGGCAACAGATCGGCGGTATCGCGCCCGGCCAATGCAACCTTCATCGGTTTCACTCCCTCCACGAATTCTCACGCGCCGCTGCTTAGGGCCTTGTGCCCGTTTGCACTCCGCAATCCCCAATCGGAACGCCCACAAGGGGCTAAGCTACGATCATTGAAACCTGGCACTCCAAACTCATTTCACCTGCTCGAACACACGCCGCAGCCCTTCCGCAAGGGGCGGTCGCACAATGCCTCGTTCGGTGATCAGCGCCGTGACGTAGCGATGCGGCGTCACGTCAAATGCCGGATTATAGGCTTCGATCCCTTCGGGGGCAATGCGATGACCAAGAACACAGGTTACCTCGTCATGGCTGCGCTCTTCGATCGGGATTTCGGCTCCCGATGCGATGTTCATGTCAATCGAAGACAGCGGCGCGGCGACATAGAATGGCACGTGGAATTCGTTGGCCAGAACCGCAAGTCCCAACGTTCCGACCTTGTTGGCCACATCGCCGTTGGCAGCCGTGCGATCGGTCCCGACCAGGATCGCCTGGACTTTTCCTTGGGCAATCACGGTCGCGGCCGTGCTGTCGGTGATCAGCGTGACGGGAATGCCCGCCTGTTGACATTCCCACGTTGTCAAGCGCGCACCTTGAAGCTGGGGGCGTGTCTCGTCGGCATAAACATGGATGCATTTGCCCTGCTCGGCGGCGACAAAAACCGGCGACAAGGCGGTGCCATAACCCGCCGTCGCCAGGCCGCCCGCGTTGCAGTGCGTAAGAATATGATCGCCATCGTGCAGTAGCTCCGCACCGTAGCGGCCAATCGCCCGACAGACACGATGATCTTCTTCGATCATGTCGAGCGCCTCCTGGAGGATCGCGCGCTTGATGTCCGCGATCGGCCGGTCGCGCAAACGTTCGACAACATCGCGAACCCGGCGCAGCGCCCAGAAAAGGTTCACTGCCGTCGGCCGTGCCGTGCCGAGAAAATCACAGATGCGCGCCAGTTCATTGGCAAAAGTCTCTTGGTCTCGCGCCTCGGACAAGCGAACGCCCAGATAGCACCCCAGTGCCGCCGCGATTCCGAGAGCGGGCGCTCCACGAACCTGCATTCTCCTGATCGCGTCCCAGAGGCACTCGACATCGCAAATTTCAAGGTAGCGAAGCTCTGCGGGCAAGGCAGTCTGGTCAATCAAACGGACCGACTTCCCTGTCCAGGTAATGGTTTCAACCGGCATCGGCTCGCCTCTCCAACCATTGGCCCTTCAGGGCGCAGCGACTGTCACCGACCGATCTTATTATGCGCCCCGGCCACGGTCCCAAACACCAGACTTCAGCATAGGCACGCCCATGGCCGGCTTTGTCAAATAAGAAACGCCGCGCAGGGCTGCGGCTGCCTGGGTCGCCGAAAATAGGTTGACATTCCCTCCTCAATGTAACATAATTCCAAACTGGATGTTCACGGAGAACCCCGTCCAGGCGCTCGGCGGCCGGCCGGCGGCGGAGGGTCCGAGCGATCCGAATCCAGTAGGTGCCGTTGCTCCACAAGGAGTTGTGTGTTGCCCATGTCCGCGCGCATTGTTGTCATAGATGACGACCCCGACATCGTCGCCTTTCTCAAGACGACCCTGAAAATCAAGGGCTACGAGGTGACCGTGGCCTATGACGGCGAGGATGGCCTGCGACTGCTTCAATCCATTCATCCCGATCTGCTCATTCTCGACCTGATGATGCCGAAGGTTTCAGGTCTGGAGGTCATGCACAGGATGCGCGAAGACCCCCAGATGCGGGATATTCCAATCGTTATCTTTTCAGCCGTCGGCGAGAAGACGGGTAAGCCCGAAGAGTTTTGGCGCGCCGGTCTGAAGGTCGAAGACTTTATCAACAAGACCGACATGCCCGATCCCCTCGCCCTCATCGGCCGCATCGAATGTGTGCTGCGCCGGCGGGAATATGTTTCGAACGGCGAGATCGCGGCGGCCAAAGGCGAAGGCGCGGCGCGGGTCCCTCGACCCTCGCTCCAGGATGCAACGCCCCGCGAAGTGGTGCGTTGTTTCATCGAGGCGTGGAACTCGCAGAGTTTCGGCGAAGAATACGATTGTCTTGCCGGCCCTATGCAGGGTGCGATTACCCGCGACGAATACGTTTTTCGCCGCCAGCAGGCTTATGCCGAGGAAAGCGCCTCGCCCCATCGCCAGCGTCTGGTGACGGTTGTCGAGGAGGAGACCGCCGACGACATGGCCCGCCTTGTCGTCGAGCGCGAGGATGCCTACGAGAAACGCAAAAACCGCCGCCGCGAACAATACTCCCTCAACAAAACCGCCGCCGGCTGGAAAATCTCCACCGTCCGCGTCCTGCCGAAATGACCGGCACTCCATGTTGCTTCTGAATCGCCATACCTGTGATTTCAGGAACTCGATTTGTGGCCGTGGAATGATTCAACTGGCGCATGTTCCAGAGACTGAAAGAAGGCAATTCGGTCGCCGGCCGGAAGCCCTTTCAGCTGCTGATGGTGCAGGAGACGCACATAGTGGACTTCCTGCATTCCTTCATCACCAGGGAACTCCGCCCGCACTTCTTCCCAAAGGCGATCCTTTTCAGCATCGGTGAGCGGGTTCATGTAAATGACCTCCTACAGCTCCGGGGGAGCGACGATCTCAATGGGCTCGAATCCCTTCAAGACATTCACGAGGTTGACCTCGCGGCGCGTCCTTACCTTGAAAGAACGCTCTGTTTGATGTTCTCACCTCGCCGGTCCATTCCGCCCAAAGAAAGCAAGCCTCAGCGGCGGGAGGCATCGAGGATGGTCAGGCCCACCAGGCGGTTCCCTCGGTAGTCCAGAATGATCCCGTCGTCGCGCATCTCGCTGTGGGTCGAGCAGGGCTTCTCCGTGAAATGGAGATAAAGGATGTCGGCCTCCGCGTCATAGTCGAGCCACATGTGCCGCTTGGGTAGTTTCACCAAGCGCGACGCGGCTTGGAGCAGATCCGTCAGGCTTTCTTCTTCTATGGTCTCTCTGGCCATACGATCTTCCTCCGGTTGACCTCGCGCGAGACATAGGCCGTCAGGATGAAGCCATCCGACCGACTCACCTCACGATAGACGGTGTGCAAGTAAGTCTGCCGCCCCAGTGGAACCACCGCGATCAGCGCCCCACCGTAACCCCGAAGAACCCACGTCGGTTTCTCGATAGATTGAAGCAGTCGTTCGTAGTATGGCTCCATATACGGCTTGTTGCTGATGATGTGCTCCCACCGTTCGTCCGTGAGGCGTATGGGAACACCATTGACAGAGCGCGCGATGTCCACATTCCCGTCTCCGATAGGAACAGATGTCACAGAGGCTCTCGCGCGTCAATCCAAACTCGCTATCTGTGTTGGCGGGACAAAGCGGCGCAGTGATGAGTTGTGTCTACCCGACGTGTTCCGTTCTCTGATAAGGCGGGGAAGATTCACTTCTTGCCACAGGCATAATCGTGGCAGGTCAGGGCGAGAACAACCGCCCAGAGCGACGTGACATTGCGACCCCAGAGCGACTTCAAGACAAACCGCCTTCGCTGAGGCAACGAAGCGTCGAGACGTACTCGAACCGCGGCGAGCGGGTTCTTTGATTTCTCGCCTCGCGCTTCTCGCCTCCAACCTCTTCTTGGGGCAGCCGAAACCGAATCTCAATCGTCTGAAACCCGCCGGTCTTCGCGTTGTACGTCGGCTCGCGGAAGATGACGGAACCCAATCAGACCATATCAGCAAGAGGCATTTCACAGTTCATCATTCCGCGTTCATCGTTCATCATTGCCCCACGTCGTCATCCTCGGCCGCATCATACCGCACCGTCGTCTTGGACTTTTTGCTTTTGTGCAAAACGATCTGCTGCATGTTCTCTGTTTTGGCCATGCCTGATCACATCCTTTCGTGCCTGAGGCACCCATGGAATCGGGAAGTGCGTTCCTGCTGGGCCTGTCTCGCGTTTCTCAGGATTCGCTGGCCAGTGCAAGAAAGATGTACTTTATTGTTGTTTCGGCGGGTACTGGACGAGAAGCAACAAGCGCTTCCGGGCGCGGGACGCGGCTGTATACATTATCCGCGCTCGATCCTCGGGATCTTTGGACTCGCGGGAATAGGCGGGGTACACTACGGCCACAGCGTCGTATTCTCGGCCCTTTGCTTGATGGATGGTCATAACCGTCAACGAGCGAGGACGGCCTTGTGAGCGCTCCGTATGGATTTGCGTTACTATATCTTCTGCCACCTCGCGAAGTCGTTTCCTCGGCGACGCGTCAGCTGCTGCTACCATCTTTGCGAGGGTTCGGCTGATGTGGGGTTCGAGTTCGCGGACCGCTTCATTGATGTATTTGCGCAAAGGCCGGAAACCCTGCATGGTCGCCCACACCTTCTCAATCGCGAGGGTCGGTCGGAGCTCTTCGGCCACCGTCTCTCGTAAGATACCCCATGTTACGCGACAGCATTGCTCAGAAGGCTGTTCTCCGCAAAGAAGTTGCTCGCCCAGATTCCATAAATGATTCTCGGCCTGTTCTCGGGCTTTTGAAGCTCTCGAACTAAGAGAAGTAGGGAGAAACGCCCACCACTGCAACGCTTCACCAAAAAGTCTTTCATTCCCAGCGAAAGCAGCTTCGGAGGTCAGGGCGCAGGCCCTGCAAATGACCAGTAGCGTTTCCAAGCGCCTTTCGGCTATATGAAAGTAATGCGGGAAAGGCCCGGACAACTTCCCTCCAAGGGACCCATCGTTGAGCCAGTTTGATATTTGCTTCGCAGTATCATTCTTGTATGTCAGGATTGCGATTGTCTTGCACGCCTTTTGGCGAGAATTCAATATGAATGACGCCACAGCTGCTTTGCACTGGCCCTTATTATAGTATCTCGCTAAATGGACTGGTTGAGCGCGGTCGTTTACCCAACCGGGCAGTGTTGCCCCTTCATGTAAACGACGTAGGCAGCGAGCAACTTCAAGGATCTTTGGAGTTTCGAACCTGTGGGGGTTTCTTTGTGGGTCCAGTTCAAACTGCTTTGCTCCACGTCGCCATGCCAAGAACTCCGGAAATCTCTCCGGAGAAGCACCCTGAAACCGGTAGATCATTTGATCTGGGTCACCCAGGGCAATGACCGTCGCTCCGTCCGCGACCAGTTTGACCAGCTCCCATTGATGGCTGTCTGTATCTTGGAACTCGTCAACCAGAACCACGGGATAACAAGAGGCGACCGCCTTTTGGAGAGACCGATTCCGCCCCAGTACCTCCACAGCGAGGGGAATGAATTCTCCGAACGGTAAGTAGCCCATTTTCCGCGGATTGCCAAAAGACCGCCGTTCCAGAAACCGACCCGTAACATCGTCGACTATCTTGATTGGACTCCCCAAGCCAACGGCCGCACCGTAGCTGCGAAGAATTTCAAGAGCAAACTGGTGGAAATTCGTGACCTGGACTTTGCCACGAGCGACTCCACCCACCAGCTGTGTCCGGCGACTGGTGATCGTATCTACGGCGGCATTGCTGAATGTCAGGAAGAGAATCTTTTGGTATGGACCGAGACGTGCTATCTCGGACCGCGCTTTCAGTAGAGCTACGGTTGTTTTGCCCGAACCAGGAGGAGCCTGAACCAGCGCATCACCCTGATGATCCAGAACCGCCTGCTGATCGGGTGTCGGATTGAGTCGCGGCCCCATTGCCTTTAACCCACGTCTTCATCTCTCCCAGCAGTCGCTGAACCGTAGCTGGAACATATGCTTTGTCTCTGCACAAATCCAACATCTTTGCATAGAGCGGCCGTGTTTCCTTGTTCTCCTTGAAAAAAACCTTGAAGCCAGCGCGCAACCTAGCTTCGTCTGCTTTGTCAGAGATTTGCTCGACGCTGCGCAACCCGGTCTGCTTACTAGCCCATGTGCTGAGATCCGCCAGGATTTCTCTTGGAAGCTCCTCAGCAAGCATGTGCTCTATCCCAGTATACCCGAGAGAAAAGGGCTTCACGGGCAGTGACTCAACCAGTGATTCCCTCTCGTCTTCGACGACCACGAAACACTCAACGCCGGCCTCTGCCAGGAAACTGGCTACCTTGGCCAACGCCCCTGTGTCTCCTCCCACTTCGACGACCGCGACGCCAGCTACGTCCAAATCCCATAGCCGCTCGCCCTTGTCTTGCTGCCCGGATTCTCTTTGGATCTCGCAGAAGCCGCGGTATATGGCTGCGTCGCTCGGTCCCTCAACCAATAGAGCACGCCGGCTGAGTATCGCCTCTGATAGGCCGGCCCGAAACACACGGTGGTATCGCTTCACCTCCTTCATCCCCGCCACCTGCAGAACCGACGTTTTTCCATTCCCTTCGCCATCGAGAGATAGCAAGCAGATTTCTTCGGGATCGAACAGGTCAAGGACATACGGGGAATGGGTGGTGAGGAAAAGCTGAGTTGCTACTTTTCTCAGTTCTCGGACTACGGCGCGTTGGCTTGCCGGATACAAGAACGTCTCTGGCTCCTCGATTGCCATAATGGCGTAGCCGCGCTTTCGCGCTATCAGACTGAGCATTGCAAGCGTTGACATTGCGCGTGTGCCAGCGCCACAGCGTTCCAGTGGCAAGTCCATGCTGGTGATGCCATCGCGCACGAATGCCTGTGCCGCTTCGCGAACCGCCGCCCTTGTAAGGTTGGTTATCCCAAACCGAATTCGGTCCGTTGGGTGCATGAGAGGC
>Ga0315277_10005996_pt1 | contig 15987 bp, 8 predicted proteins | sample YL17G05_15_MG_FD_203695 | JGI IMG/M metagenome (GOLD analysis project Ga0315277, IMG submission 203695) | Sediment microbial communities from Yellowstone Lake, YNP, Wyoming, USA - YL17G05_15 | ecosystem: Environmental > Aquatic > Freshwater > Lake > Sediment | place: USA: Wyoming | collected...
CAACTATCCGCTGACGGCGAAGAGCCCCTTGACCGCCGGCTTGAACACCTTCCCCATCGCGTTGCGCGGCAGCCGGTCAACGACCAGCAGCCGCGTCGGCAGTTTGTAGCGGGCCAGGTGCGGCCGGGCCCAGTCGCGCAGCGCCTCGAGATCGATCGAAGTCTCGCCCCGCGCGACGATGGCGACGGCGATCCGCTCGCCCCATTCCGGATCCTCGACGCCCACCACCGCGCACTCGGCGATGCCCGAATGCTCACGCAGCACTTCCTCGATTTCGAGCGTCGAGATCTTGTACCCGCCGCTCTTGATGATGTCCACCGACTGTCGCCCCAGCAATCGGTACATGCCGTTTTCGAGCACCGCGACGTCGCCCGTGCGAAACCAGCCCTCCCGAAATGCCGACGCCGTCGCGTCCGGCCGTCGCCAGTACTGGTGGAACACGCCAGGGCCTCGCACTTCCAGTTCCCCCGCAGTACCCGGCGCCACGTCCCTGCCGTGCTCGTCAACGATCTGCACGTGCACGCCGGGCAGCGGCACGCCGACGAAACCCGGCCGCCGCTCGCCGTGGAGCGGGTTCGACAACGCCATCCCGATCTCGGTCATGCCGTAGCGCTCGAGCAACACGTGTCCGCTGATCTCCCGCCAGCGCTCGAGGACGCGGACTGGCAGCGCCGCCGATCCCGACACCATCAGGCGCATCGCTCGGCAGCCGTTCGACAGCGCCCGTTGCCGGTCGGCAGGCGCGCCTTCCCAGACGGCAATCAGCCTCGCGTAGATCGTCGGGACGGCCATGAAGACCGTGAGCCGTCCGGTCGCGAACACGTCCCACACGACTTCGGCGTCGAAGCGCGGGAGCATCTCGCACGTCGCGCCCGCCCAGAGCGCGCACGTCAGCACGTTCACGATTCCGTGCACGTGATGGAGCGGCAGCGCGTGCAGGATGCGATCGTCCGCCCGCCATTCCCAGGAGGCCGCCAGGCAGCGCACCTGCGCCTCGATGTTCGCGTGCGTCAGGACGACGCCTTTCGGTTTCCCGGTGGTGCCGCTCGTGTAGAGGATCAGCGCGGGGGGTGACGAGGGAGCGTCTGTCCGACGTCCGAAAGTCCGAGGTCCGAAGTCGGAAGTCCGAAAGTCGGAGGTCCGAAGGTCCGACCTCGCACGATCCAGCAGCTCCGTGGTGGTGACGACCCTCGCGGTGTTCGCAATCGCCGCCCGCATCGCGTCTGCAAGCACCGGCTCCACCACCACGATGCCCGCTTCGGAATCAGCGACCGCGTACGCCCATTCGGCTGGCGCCTGGGCGGTGGAAAGCGGCACGCCGATCGCGCCGGCACCCCAGATCCCCCACTGGGTTGCGACGTGTCCGAAACCGGGCGCGATCAGATACGCGACGGGCGGCGGCGCAGCCGGTTCGACCTCGGCCACTTCCGCAAGGGCGGAGCTTGCTCCGCCCGACAGCGCCCTCGCGACGTCTGCCGATCGCCCCAGCAGATCGCGATAGGTGAACGCGCCGCCGCTGTCCACGATCGCGACACGGTCACCGTGCGCCGCTGCGCGCTCGAAAAGTTCGAGATGCTGCACGCGTCAATGCTCCCTTCTTCCGCGTTCCGGGTTGTGCTGCGTCATGCCCCGATTCCGCATGGCGCTCGTGCGCGGCATCCGCTCGCGCGCGCCGGGCGCCCGGATCGTGGCCGCCAACCTGCCGAACCTTGCCGGACTCCCCTACACGTCAGGATATGCGCCGAGCGCGTAGCAGCTGATGCAGAGAATCTCGGTGGGCTCCACCACGCGGGCGATCAACCCGCTCGTCGCGCAGTCGGTGCCCGTCGTGGACCTGATGTGCGATCCCCGCTCGTACGAGGCGCGCAAGTACTCATCGGACGGCCTTCATCCCAACGACGCGGGCCATCGCAACGTCGCCGCGGAGTTCTTCAGGGCCATCACTTCCTCGAACTACCCTGCTCCGCAGGCCAGCTGCGGTCAGGCGACGCTCGCGCAGCGATAAAAACCGCGCGCTCATTCACCGCACCGCGAACCGCACATCTCGTCGCGCCGAGGCCTTCCCTGCCGTCGCCTGAATCGTGAGCAGGTGCGGGCCGGGCCTCAGCTGCGCGATCGGCAAATCGAGCTGATAGTCGGCGGCGCGCACGTTCGAGAATTGGTCCGGGCCGAGGTTTGCGGTCTGCTCGAACACGATCTCGTCCCGGGTGTCCCGGACCTGCGTCGTGATCAGCACGCGGGCGAGCGGGGCCGCCCCGCCTTCGTAAACCCGCAGGAACGCCGTCACGCGCTGCTCCGCGTCGAAGCCCCGCAGCGCGGTCGGTACGACGGGAATCAGCGACGCGATCGCGTCCTTTCGCGCCGCAGTGGCGCCCGGGGTGGCGCTCAAAACGACGCCCGACAACGACAGCGGACTGCGGCGAAAATCGGGAACTTGCACGTCGCAGTAGACGCTGCCGCTCTTGTGCACGAGCGAACTGTCGGCCGCGATCCGCAGCTGATAGTGTCCGGGCTCGAGGTCCACGCGCGACAGCAGCTCGAACACGACCTCGCCGCCCACACCCGGGCGCAGGACGATGCGTCCGGTCAAGGCGTCGGTGGCGCGGCGTTTCCCGCCCGCGTCGTAGGCGTTGACGCGCGCCGTCACCTCGTCCACCACGCGCTCGGCGCTTTGCGGCACCGACTGCCGCACGGCCAGGGCAATTGCCACCCCTGCCTCGTTGCGGCCGCCGAGCGCAAACGGTGCCGCCGTTGCCTGCAGCGCCAGATCCGCGGTCGGAACGATCGCGCTCAACGCCTTCTCCATCGCCGGCGGCGCCGGCGCTGCCTTTCCCGCGTTCTTCCCGCTGGGCTCGTAGTAGCCGCTCCGCGCGCGCACGGTGAGGCCCGGCCGGTTCACGCGCACCTCGACCCGTCTGAACCTTCCCTCGGCTCGCGGATTGGGCGGTTCGTAGCCGAGCAGGTAGTACGATGCGTTCTCCCGCAGGATCTGCGTGATGGCCTTGTCGATCTCGTTGGTGTCGGTCACCGTGAACCCGCCGGTATTGGCCGACAACGCGTAGAGGAAGTCACGGTTCAGCGTGCCCGGACTCGCCGCCAGCTCTCCGGTTCCGGCGAATACGTCGTACCGGCCAGCCGGCGCGCGAAGGCCGCCTGGGTCGAGGCTGTAGATGTTCACGTTGGCCCGCTGCGCGGCTTCGAACGCCTTCTCCAGGCCCTGGAACAGCGACTGGGCGGCGGCCGCGGCGTCGCCGCTCATGTTCTCGAGCGAGATCAGTCTCGGCTGTGCCGCTTCGATGTCCAGCGGCAGGCCGACGCTGGCGAAAATGAGCGCCTTGCGTCGCTCGGGAAGATCTGCCAGGTACTCGCTCAGAACCCGGAGCGTGCCCACCACCGACGAATAGAGCTGCAGCGCCTTCGGATTGAACTGGTCGAAGGGAACGCTGACGACGGTCTGCTGCAGCGGGTCCGGGTTGTACGGCCCCTCGATCACCTGCTTGTCGATGCCGCCGTTGAACTTGTCGACCGCCGCCAGCAGTCGGGCGCGATCCGTCGTGAACTCCTGGCCGGCCTTCTTGTTGAACGCGAACACAACGGCCGCCAGATCCTCCGGACCCAGTCGCTCGATCACGCGCCGCGCCATCGTCTTCACGCGCGGCACCTCCTCGGCGGGCATCGGTGTCGCATCGTCGAGCACGAGCACCACGATGCGGCGACTGGACAGTGTGTCGTTCCTGCTGACGTCCGGCTGGACGTCGCGCATCCAGGCAACGGGCACTTCTTCCACGACGTCGGGCAACTCGATCGCGGAGAACGTCTTGATCGGCTGGGGACGGCCGTTCTCGAGAACGGTGAAGTCCTCCGCGGTCAGGCCGCGAACGGGACGACGCTCGGAGTCGAGGACAGAGGCATCGAGCACGACGAGATCCACGCCCGTCCGGAAACGCGGAGCGGGCTGGGAGGGAGTTTGCTGGCCAGGAACGGTGACGGTGAGGCACATGAGGGCGAGAGCGATCGCCAGAGCTGTCTTTTTCATGTTCCGCCTCGCGGGCCCCGAGCTGAAGCTCGCGGCCTACGGCAGTCTTACCAGAGCGTGCAGCCGTAGGCATCGGGCTCTTGCCCGGGGCCGGGCCTTACCGTCCGTCACCTGACCTCGAACCGCACGTCCCGGCGCGCGGTCTTCCCGCCCGTGTTCGCTTCGACGGTCAGCAGGTGTGGCCCGCGCTTCAATCGCGCGATGGGCAGCTCCACGAAGTAGTCCGCCGCGCGCCCCTTCGCGAACCGATCCGCGCCGAGCGTTTCCGCCGTCCTTACGACCACAGCGTCCTGGCCATTGACGATCTGAATACTGAGCGTCACGGGCGCCAGCGCGCCCGTGCCCCCCTCGTAAACACGCAGGAAGCCCGTCACCTGGTCGTCTCTGGCGAACTCGCGCATCGTGGTGGGGATCACCGGCACGACACCCTTGAGCCGGTCCTTCGGTCCGGACACCACCCCCGGCGTCACGCTCAGCACGACACCCGACAGCGACAGCGGCGTGTTCGCGAAATCCGGCACGTCGAGATCGCAGTACACGCTGCCACTCTTGCTGCCTGTATCCTCGCCCGGGCCGAGCAGCGCCACCGCCGGTGCGCGGGGAGCCAGTTGAATGCCGTGCAGCGAGCTCTCGGCCGCGACACGGAGACGGTAGCTCCCGGGCGCGAGATCGACGCGTGACAGGATCTCGTACCCTATCGTGCTCCCGAAGCCGACTGTGTTGACCGTGATCGGGACGGTCTCCCGGCGCGAGGCCCGCTGCCGACCGTCAGGCGTGAATGCGACGATCCGCAGATCGATGCGCTGAGTCAGGCGCGAGGCTCGCGCCGGAGCCCGGTGCTGTGTTCCGAGCACGAGTGCGACCGCCGCATCGCGACGGCCGGCCACCGCGAATGGCGCGGCGGCCAGCTGCATCGGGAGATCGGATTTCGGCGTGATGCCGGCAAGTGCCAGGTCAACTGCAGGCGGCACGACGACGCGCTCCGCCTTCTTCGCCGGCTTGTCCGGCCATGGCTCGTAGTACCCGCTGCGCGCCCGCACGGTTGTGCTCGGCCGGTTGACGCGCACCTCGGTCTTTCGGAACCCCCCCTGCTCCCGCCGGTTCGATGATGCATAGCCGAGCAGGTAGTATGACCCGTTCTCCCGGAAGACCTGCCTGACGCCGGACTCGTAATCGTTCGTGTCGATCACCGCAAAGCCACCGGTGCCCTCCGAAACGCTCTTCAGGAACTCACGGTTCTTCTGGCCGGGATTCAGCACGAAATCCGCCTTGCCGGTGAGGGCCGAATAACGTGCCAGGGGCGCTCGCAGCCCGCCTGGATCGAGGCTGTAGATGTTGACGTTCGCCCGCTGCGCAGACATGAGCAGGTCCTGCAGTCGTCCAACGAGCCCCCCGACCATGCCGGATTCGCTCGCGCTTGCCGGGTCCGTCTGCGAGATCAGGCTCGGCTGAGCGAGGTCCCAGTCGATCGGCAGGCCCACGCTCACCAACACCATCGCCTTGCGGCGCTGGGGAAGCTCGGAGAGGTACTGACAGATCGTCGCGAGTGTGTTGATCACGCCGGTGCTGGCCGAGCGATCGAAGCTGTCGAAGCTGACTTGGCCGGGTATTGCGCCCATGAACTTGTCCACCGCAGCCAGCAGACGCGTTCGGTCCTGCGTGAACTCCTGCCCTTTTCCCTTCTCCAGCGTGTAAACCACCGCGGCCACGTCGCGGGCCCCGAGTTGATCGATGACGCGATTTGCCATCCGCTTGACCCACGGAATCTCCACCGCTTCCATTGGCGTCGAATCGTCGAGGATCAGGACGACGATGCGGCGTTCAGCGGAGTCGTCGTTCCTCTGCACATCCGGCACGACCTCGCGGAGCCAGGCGGGCCGTGACGTCGCGTTCTCGGTGACGTCCGGCAATTCGATCGCGCTGAATGTCTGGATCTGCTGTGGCCGGCCGTCCTCGAGAACGGTGAAGTCCTCCATCCTCAGGCCACGGACCGGCATGCGCTGTTCGTCGAGAACGGAGACGTCCAGCAGGACGAGATCCACGCCGGTTCGAAAGCGCGGGATGGTCTGCGTCGGATTCCGTTGTGCGCTGCCGGGAATGACGGGCAACGCGAGGAGCATTGCCGCGACGACGCCCCGGGTTCGGTTCACGGCCGGCTCCCGTGGGCTCCAGGACCCACCTGCAACGGGACATGCAGCTCTGCCGTAGGCACACCACATGCCATCGCTGCGCGGCCGTACACCTACCGGTCCCGGCTTGATTCTACACGGTACGGCCAGCGCGTCACCGCCGTGGCCTGGCGGCGGGGCTCGATTGTCCGCTGCTCCGGACGCGAGTGCCCTCGGCGCAGGCCGCTATAGTAGACTCGTTGGGATTCGGCGTGTCGGTCTGCGACGGCTGCGCGAGCCTGATCGGCAGCCGGGATCGGCACTGCGAGGTGCAACGGTGCTGACGGGCTTCGCGGCCTTCGTCGATTGGCTGAATCTCATCGTGTGGGGCCCGTGGCCGACACCGATCGGCCCCGTGCCGGGCCCCCTGTTCGTGCTGCTGTTCGGCGTCGCGATCTTCCTGACGATTCGCCTGCGCTTCGTGCAGATCGTGCGGCTGCCCCAGGCCATTCGCATCGCCTTTGTCAGCAAGCCCGCCGCCGGCAAAGGCGTGCTGACGCCGTTCCAGGCTTTCGCCACGGCACTGGCGGCTTCGATCGGGACGGGCAACATCGCGGGCGTCGCCACCGCGGTGGTATCCGGGGGGCCCGGCGCAGTCTTCTGGATCTGGTGCTACGGGTTGTTCGCGGCGGCCACCAAGTTCACCGAGGCGGTGCTGGGCATCCGGTTCCGGCACGCGGAGGCGCGACCGCTCTCGGCCGGCCCGCCCCACTACCTGCGCGATGGCCTCGGCATGGCCCGGCTGGCCTGGCTCTACGCGTTCATCGCAGGCATCGCGGCGCTCACGACGACACCCATCACGCAGCCGAATTCGATCGCGGTGGTCTTCCAGAGCCAGTTCCACGTGCCCGGCTGGGCGACCGGCATCATCGTCGCGGTGCTCGCGTGGCTCGTCATGATCGGCGGCATCCAGTCGATTGGCCGCGCGATGCAGGTGCTCGCGCCGGTGAAGGTGTTCCTGTATCTTGCGGGCGGCCTGATCGTGATCGGCACGCACGCCGGCAACCTCCCGAGCGTCCTCGCGACAATCGTCCACGACGCGTTCTCGTTCAAGGCCGCGACCGGCGCGAGCGCGGGCATCGGGATCATGGTTGCGATGCGCTATGGCCTGGCGCGCGGCGTGTACGCGAACGAGGCCGGCTACGGCACGGCAGGAGTCGTGTACGGCACGGCGCGCACCGAACAGCCCGCGCAGCAGGGCCTGAACGCCGCGCTCGAGGTCTTCGTCATCTCCTTCGTCACCTCCAGCATCAGCGCGCTGTCGATTCTCGTCACCGGCGTGTGGCGCTCGGGCCTGACCAGTGCGGCGGTCGTCGCCCAGGCGTTCGATACCTCCATTCCGGGCGGCGGCTACCTGTTGGCCGTTTGCGCGTTCCTGTTCGGCCTGACGGCCCTGATTGGCTGGTCGTACTACGGCGAGCAGTTTCTCCAGTACATCCTCGGTCCGAAGGTGGTCCTCCCCTATCGCTGGCTCTACTGCCTGCTGATCCCGCTCGGCGCGACCTCGCGCGTGGACGCCGTGTGGGCCTGGGGCGATCTCATGAACGGGTTGCAGGTGTTTCCGAACGTGGTCGGCCTGGTGGGCCTGAGCGGCGTCGCGGTGGCAGCGGCGCGCAGCCTGCGGACGCGCCCGGCGACACCGGCAGGCAACTCGGGCTGAAGCCGGCGATCCCGCGGGCAAATCGGGCTGAAGCCGGATCCCACGTTTTCCTGCTTGCCGACCTGCGTCACCCGCCCTGCCAGCCCTACTCGCCCCCGCCGACCTACCCCACCCGCCTTCGCACTATCGCGCTTCGGCGTGGCAAGCCTGCCCTGTCCGCCCCTTGCCTCATTCAATCCGTACATGTAGATTAGTAGATATGACATCGGCGGCCGCGCTCTACCGGCTCCTGGGTGACGACGTGCGCCTGCGCCTGCTGCGCCTGCTGGGCCGCGAGCGCCTGAACGTCACCGAGCTGACCGCCGTCCTCGGCATCGCGCAGTCCGGCGTGTCCCGGCACCTCGGCCTGTTGAAGGACGCCGGCCTCCTCAGCGAGGAGCGCGAGGCGGGCTTCGTCTACTACCGGCTGGCAGTCGACGGGACTTCCGGCGCCGAAGGGCCCGAGCGGGAGCCCGGGGCCGGCGATCGCGCATCTCGACCTTCCGGCGTCAGACCTTCCTTTCGAATTGCGCCAGCAATCCACGCTCGCTCAGGGCAGGCGGACGCCGGGCCCTCGGACCTTCGGACCTTCGGACGATATGTCGGTCCCCTGCGTGCGCTGCTCGACGCGCAGTTCTCGGAGATGGAGGCGACGCCGCCCGCGCGTGAAGACGAGGCGCGTTTGCAGGAGATCCTGCGGCTGCGCAAGGAGAACTTCGAGGCGCACGGCAGCTCGTCGCACCAGCTGGTTCCGGGCCGAAGCTGGGCCGCCTGGGCACGCGCGCTGGGCCTGCTGCTTCCGCCGGTGACCGTCGCGGATCTCGGCTGCGGCGAGGGTTACCTGACCATCGAGGTGGCACGCTGGGCACGGCGCGTCCTTGCCGTCGATCGGTCGGCCGACGTCCTGCGGCGCGCGCGCGACCTTGCCCGCCGCCGCCGGGCGACGAACATCATCTGGAAGCGCGGGGAGATCGAGCGCGTGCCGATCGCCGACGCGTCGGTGGACGTGGCCCTTCTCTCGCAGGCGCTACACCACGCCGGCTCGCCCGCCGCTGCCCTTTCCGAGGCGGCCCGCATCACCGTGCCCGGCGGCCGCGTGCTGGTGCTCGACCTGCGCGCTCACGATGAGGCGTGGGTCCGGACGCGGCTCGACGACCGCTGGATGGGATTCGGAGACGACGACCTGCGCGCCCTGTTGTGCGGGGCAGGTTTCGAGCGGGTGCACGTGCGCGTGGGCGCGCGTCGAGGCGGCGATCCGTTCACGGTACTGATCGCGACGGGGATCAAAGGGGCGGGTGGGGCACGTAAGGCGGGCTTGCCCGCCGAAGCCCGGACAACGGTCGGGGCGAAGGCGGGTGGGGCCGGCAGGGGGACAAGATGAGCGCGTCGGATCGCCAGCGTCTGCTCGAACAGGTCGCGTCTCAACGCATCCTCGTCCTGGACGGGGCGATGGGCACGATGCTGCAGCGGCTCGAGCTGCAGGAGCCGGACTACCGCGGCGAGCGCTTCGCCGCTCATCCGCGCGATCTGCGCGGCGACCACGACGTGCTGGTCCTTACCCGGCCCGGCGTCGTCGAGGACGTCCACGAACAGTATTTCGAGGCCGGCGCGGACATCGTCGAGACGAACACGTTCAACGGGACCTCAATCGCGCAGGCCGACTACGGTCTCGAGTCGCTGGTCTACGAGATGAACCTGGAGGCGTCGCGCCTGGCGCGGCGCGTGGCCGACCGATGGACCGCGCGGACGCCGGACCGGCCGCGGTTCGTGGCGGGTTCCATCGGTCCGACCAACAAGACGCTGTCGATGTCGCCCGACGTCAACGACCCGGCATTCCGGGCGATCGGCTTCGACACGCTGCGCGACGCCTACGCGGAGCAGGTGCGCGGCCTGGTGGACGGCGGCTGCGACCTGCTGCTCGTCGAGACCATCTTCGACACGCTCAACGCGAAGGCGGCGATCGTGGCCATCGAAGACGTCTTCGACCAACGCGGCGCCCGGCTGCCGCTGATGCTCTCGGTCACGATCACCGACCGCAGTGGACGCACGCTGTCGGGCCAGACGATCGATGCGTTCTGGGTCTCGATGGCGCACGCGCGTCCGTTCAGCGTCGGCATCAACTGTGCGCTCGGCGCCAGAGAGATGCGGCCGTACCTGGCGGAACTCTCCGCGCTGGCGCCAACCCGCATCAGCTGTTATCCGAATGCCGGCCTTCCGAACGCGTTTGGCGAGTACGACGAACGGCCGGAGGAGACGGCTGCGCTCCTTGGCGAATTCGCGCGCGCGGGCCTCGTGAACGTCGTCGGCGGTTGCTGCGGCACGACGCCCGGGCACATCCGCGCGATCGCACAGGCCGTCGCCGGAGTCACGCCGCGGCCGATCCTGGAGGGCCTCCGGCGCCCGGCGCCCGGCGTCCTGCGTCCTGCCGGCCCGCCGACATCGGACATCGGACATCGGACATCGGACGATCGATATACGCAATACGCCGGCCTCGAGACGCTGACGGTCCGCCCGGACAGCAACTTCATCATGATCGGCGAGCGGACCAACGTCACCGGGTCCACCAGGTTCCGGAAGCTCGTCGAGAGCGACGACTACAGCCGCGCCGCCGACGTGGCGCTCCACCAGGTGCGCGGGGGCGCCAACATCCTCGATGTCAACATGGACGAGGGGATGCTGGATTCCGAACGGGCCATGCAGCGCTTCCTGCGGCACATCGGCAGCGAGCCGGAGATCGCGAGGCTGCCGGTGATGATCGACAGCTCGAAGTGGTCGGTCATCGAGACCGGGCTGAAGTCCATCCAGGGAAAGCCGATCGTCAACTCCATCAGCCTGAAAGAGGGCGAGGAGGAATTTCTGCGCCGGGCGCGGGCCATCCGGCGCTACGGGGCGGGCGTGGTCGTCATGGCGTTCGACGAAACGGGCCAGGCCGCCACCGTCGAGCGGCGCGTCAGCGTGCTGCAGCGCGCGTGGCGGCTGCTCACCGAGCAGGCAGGCTTCGAGCCGCTCGACATCGTGCTGGATCCCAACGTGCTCGCCATTGGCACCGGGCTCGAGGAACACAACAACTACGCCCGCGATTTCATCGAGGCGATTCGCATCCTGAAGGCGACGTGCCCGGGGGCGAAGACGAGCGGGGGCATCAGCAACCTGTCGTTTGCGTTCCGCGGCAACGAGCCGGTTCGCCAAGCGATCCATGCGGCGTTCCTCTATCACGCCATTCGTGCCGGCCTCGACATGGGCATCGTCAACGCCGGCCAGTTGGTCGTCTACGAGGACATCCCGCCCGACCTGCTGGCGCGCGTCGAGGACCTGCTGTTCAACCGCCGGCCCGACGCGACCGAACGCCTGGTGCAGTTCGCCGGCCCGTCTACGACTGCCGCCCGCGCGACGATGGATCTCGCGTGGCGGGACGCCTCGGTGGAGGACCGCCTCGCGCATGCGCTGGTGCACGGCATCCTGGATTTTCTCGAACGGGACGTCGAGGAGGCGCGCCTGAAGTACCCGCGGCCGCTCGACGTGATCGAGGGGCCGCTGATGAGCGGCATGAAGGTGGTGGGCGATCTGTTCGGCGCCGGCAAGATGTTCCTGCCGCAGGTGGTGAAGAGCGCGCGGGCGATGAAGCAGGCCGTCGGGTTCCTGCTGCCCTACCTCGAGGACGGCGCAAGGACCCAACCGACCGAGACCGGCGACACGCGGCGCGGATTGGGCGGGCAGGGCCGCATCGTGCTCGCGACCGTGAAGGGGGATGTGCACGACATCGGCAAGAACATCGTCGGCGTGGTGCTTGGCTGCAACAACTACGAGGTGTTCGATCTCGGGGTGATGGTGCCGCTCGATCGGATCCTCGACACGGCCATCGAAAAGCAGGCGGATATTGTCGGCCTGAGCGGGCTGATCACGCCCTCGCTCGACGAGATGGCGCAGGTGGCGAAGGAGATGGAGCGCCGGGGCTTCCGGCTGCCGCTTCTCATTGGCGGCGCCACGACGAGCGCGCCGCACACCGCGGTGAAGATTGCGCCGGAGTACCGTGGCGCCACCGTCTACGTGCCCGACGCGTCGCGCGTGGCGGATGTCGTTTCGAACCTGCTGAACCCCGCACAGAGACCTGCGTTCGAAAAGGCCAACGGGGAACGGCAGGCGGAACTGCAGGAACGGCATCGCCAGCGCCGCCATGTCCTGACGCCGTACCCCGACGCGCGGGCGCGACGGGCGACGTTCACCTGGAATCAGGGGGCCATCGCAGTGCCGTGCTTCACCGGCCGCCGGGCGATCGAGGACGTTGCGCTGGCCGAACTCGTGCCGTTCATCGATTGGACGTTCTTCTTCACCGCCTGGGAATTGAAAGGCCGCTTCCCCGCGATCCTCGATCACCCGCAGTACGGTGAAGCGGCACGGGAGATCTACGATCGTGGCCGGGCGCTGCTCGCCGAGTTGGCCGCCGGGCGCACGATTCGTGCGGCCGGCGCCTATGGCTTCTGGCCCGCCAACAGCGACGGCGACGACATCGTCCTGTTCGAGGAGCCGTCGCGGCAGCGCGAGGTAGTGCGTTTCCCCATGCTTCGGCAGCAGGAGGCGACCGACGACAGCCGGCCCCTTCGGTCGCTCGCCGACTTCGTCGCGCCGCTCGAGTCAGGGGTCATCGACTATCTGGGCGCGTTCGCGGTCACCGCAGGGCTTGGAGTCGACGAGGCCGTAGGTCGCTTCGAGGCGGGGCACGACGAGTACAACGCCATCATGGTCAAGGCCCTGGCCGACCGGCTGGCAGAAGCGTTTGCCGAGCACCTGCACGCGCGCGTGCGTCGCGAGTGGGGCTATGGGGCCGGGGAGGAGTTGTCGCTGGAGGGTCTGCTTCGCGAGAAGTACCGGGGCATCCGCCCCGCGTTCGGCTATCCCGCCTGCCCGGATCACAGCGAGAAACGGGAGCTGTTCGACCTGCTGGGCGCCAGAGCCCTCGGGCTCGACCTTACTGAAAGCTGCATGATGACGCCTGCCGCGAGCGTGAGCGGCCTGTACTTCGCCCACCCGGAGGCCCAGTACTTCACCATCGGCCGCATCGGCCGCGACCAGCTCGACGACTACGCCCGGCGCAAGGGAATGGCCGTGGACGAGGCCGAACGCTGGCTCGCCCCCAACCTCGCCTGATCACTCCGCAATGGTCCGCAATGGGGTCAGGCACCTTTTCTCAGGCCAGTCCCATTTTCGCGGGCCGATCCTTGGAGAATCCGCACGAAACGCCGCGCGGGTTGCAGTTTCCTCCTTCCCGCACGCTGCGATTCTGGGACTGACGTGAGAAAAGGTGTCTGATCCCATTACAGTGAGGTGAAAAAAGGTGCCTGACCCCAATTACACCAATTACAGGGCGGCGGAGGCCGAGGCGAGGGCCTGTTCGAGGTCGGCGATCAGGTCTTCGGGATCCTCGATCCCGACCGACAAGCGCACCAGGCCATCCCCAATCCCCAGCCGGTGCCGCTCCTCCGGGCTGAGCGCCCGGTGCGAGGAGATCGCCGGATACAGCAGCTGGCTGTAGATGTCACCCACGGTCGTCCCGACGCAGCACAGCTGCAGCCCGTCCATGAACCGGAACACCTCGGCGCGGCCCGCGCCGCGCAGGACGAAGGACACGACAGCGCCCGCCAGGTCGTCGCGCAGCAGCTTCGAAGCCGTCGCGTAGTCTGGATGCGATGGCAGGCCCGGGTAGTGGACCCGTTCGACGGCCGGATGTCGCGCCAGGCGCTCCGCAATCTGCCGCGCGCTCTGGCACTGGCGCGGCATGCGCAGCGCCAGCGTCTTCACGCCGCGCAGCGTCAGGTACGCCTCGAACGGCCCCAGAATCCCACCCACCAGCTTCGACACCTGCCGCAGCATCGGCAGCGAGTCCCTGCTCGCGCACACTACGATCCCGCCGGTCACGTCGCCGTGCCCGTTCAAGTACTTCGTCGTGCTGTGGACGACGAAGTCCGCGCCGAACTCGAGCGGCGTCAGCAGGCGTGGCGAGGCGAAGGTGGAATCGATGATCGTCGTCGCGCCTGCCCGCCGCGCGATCGCGACGATGGCGGCGAGATCGACCACGCGGAGCAGCGGATTCGAGATGGTCTCCACGAACACGACCCGCGGCCGGGCCGCGCGCACCGCCGCCTCGAACGCCGCCAGATCCGTTGCCGCCGCGTAGGTCGTCTCCACGCCGAGCGGCGTCATCACGTCCCGGAACAGCGCCTGCGTCGCCCCGTAGATGTCCTGGCTCGACACCATCCGTTCGCCGCTCTTGAGCCCCGCCGCCAGCAGCGTCGCGTGGATCGCGGCCATGCCTGACGAAAATGCGATCGCGCCGGCGCCGCGTTCGAGCCGGGTGATCGTCTCCTCGAGCGCCTCGACCGTCGGGTTGCCGTGCCGCGTGTAGCAGTAGCCGGGTTCGGTGCCCCCGAACACCGCGTCGAGCGCCTCGGCCGACGGCGCCTCGAAGGCCACGCTACTGTAGATGGGCGTCGTGACCGGCTTGGTGTCGAACGCGGGGAGCCGTTCCCCGGCGTGCACGGCGATCGACGAGAAGCCAAGCCGCTCCGCGTGCGGAAGCGGGCGAGGTTTGGGCGATGCCATTCGAATCCTCCGGGCGGCCTCGTCTTTCTCACGCACGAGATGCCGCGACTGCCTGGTTGGACGTGGCAAGAGGACCGAATATAGCAAAGGGGCAAGGCGCAGTCGAGCGGCTACAGTCGCCGGAGCGCCACGTTGGGGTCCACGCTCGCCGCGCGGCGCGCCGGCAGGTAGCACGCCACCAGCGCGGCAATTACGAACGGGATCGGCAGCAGCGTGAAGACCGCGGGATCGACGGCCGGCAGCACCCGTTCGAAGGCGGGCCGCAGCGCCACCGCGGCAAAGGCGGCCATCGCAAGGCCCACAGCGACGCCCTCGAGCACCGGGCGAATGCCCTCGACCAGCACCAGGCCCAGGATCCGCGGCCGGGTGGCGCCCAGCGCCATGCGTACGCCGACTTCTCTCGTCCGCCCGGCAACGACGTACGACAGCACTCCGTAGAGGCCCGCCATCGCCAGCGCGAGCGCGAGCACCCCAAGCAGGCCAGCCAGCGCCGCAATGATCTTCGGCATCAGGTTCCGCGCGCCGCTCAGCACCGCGCCCGTTCCGGCATCGAGGATTGCCAGCTCCGGATCGGTCCGCAACGCAACCTGTCGCAGTTGGCCGACGAGCAACGCCGGGTCCCGCCTCGCTCTCGCGACGATCGTCACGTCCGGCTCGTAGTGCTGCGCGAAAGGCAGGTACACGACTCCCCACTCTCGTGACGTGACGCTGCCGCTGTCCGTGTCCGCCGCAACGCCGACAACCGTCACCGTTTCAACGACGTGCCTACTCCCTTCCGCGGCATCGGGTCGGTACGCTCGGACGAGCGCCTGGCGTCCAATCGGGTCGATGGCGCCGAACAGTCCTTGCGCCGCCCGTTCGCTCAGGACCGCCACACGCTCGCCTTCCGTCCTGTCGCGTTCATCAAAGGCGCGGCCGCGTCGAATGCGAACGCCAAGCGCCCGGAACACCTCGGGCGATGCCGCGATCAGCTCCACGTTGCGGCCGTTGCGCCGTCCTTGTTCGAATGGACGATCGGGTGTCGTGACATCCGTCGTCTGCGTGACGATGGTGGAGGGCACGCCCGACGACAAGGCCGCCACCTCGATTCCCGGCTCTCGTCGGGCAAGGTCGAGGATCCGTTCGAGCGTTCGCCGCGCGCGGTCCTCGTTGTAGGCCTGCATGTGAAAATCCAGCCGCACGAGCGCGACGCGATCGAGGTCAAGGCCAGCGTTGCGGAGCGACGAGGCCATGACCTGCCGCCCGTACAGCCCGCCCACGGCCAGCAGCGCCACCGAGACGGCAACCTGGCCGGCAATCAGGTTCCTGCGCCCGCGCCATCGCGGCACGGCGACGTTAGCCGTGTCGGCCGACAGCGCGGATCGAATGTCCGTCCGCGTCAACTGCACGGCGGGAGCCAGACCGAACACGAGAAGCGCAAGCGCCATCGCGGCGACGGCCACAATCGCCACCGGCACATTCATGACGGGCGCGACGTGCAGGCTGAACCCGAACACGAACGGCACGGTCGTGTTGGCGACATACTGCATGATCGCCCGCGCAACGAG
>Ga0315277_10005998_pt1 | contig 15986 bp, 20 predicted proteins | sample YL17G05_15_MG_FD_203695 | JGI IMG/M metagenome (GOLD analysis project Ga0315277, IMG submission 203695) | Sediment microbial communities from Yellowstone Lake, YNP, Wyoming, USA - YL17G05_15 | ecosystem: Environmental > Aquatic > Freshwater > Lake > Sediment | place: USA: Wyoming | collected...
AAGCGGATTTGGAGAATGAAGATGGGAAGATCGAGTTGGCGTTCAACCCGGAACGCAGGCTGATGGTTGTAGACGTCGTGGGCACTTTGGACGAGTGCAGGTTCACGTACAACGGATTGCACGTGAGCAAGGAAATCGCGAGGCAGTTCTACAGGAAAAGCGTCTGGTACGCTGACGTTGAGGAAGCAAAACGGGCGGCTGAAGAGAAGGGTGCCAGCGACTGGAAAAGCTTATGCAAGTCCCAGCCGCCCAGGCTTGACTTTGGCCTCAAACGGATAATCAGTCAAATGTACATGGCCACGGCGAACGAGCTGATGGAGCACAGGTTCTTCGAGGTTCCAAGCTTGGCTGACGTAGTTAATGATTATAAGGCTGAAAAACACAACTGAAAATGACCGCCCTATGAAAGAGATCAAGAATATAGTCAAAGGTTACAACCCGAAGAAAGTGCGGATAGGTGTCCTGGGGTCGCATTCTGCACTCGAGATTGCTCACGGAGCGAAGCAGGAAAAGTTTGAAACTGTTGTGGTGTGCCAGAAAGGCCGAGAGAAGACGTATGCGCATTATTACAGGAACCTTTTCGACCACGTACTAATTCTGGATGATTTCGCGAACATGGTTGAAGAGGAGCATTTGGAGAAGCTGCGGGAATTGAACACGGTTTTTGTGCCCAACCGTTCATTTTCTGTCTACGTGGGGTATAGGAATATTGAGGAAAGGTTTGCGGTTCCGATGCTGGGAAATAGGTATATTCTGAAGACTGAGGAGCGGAACACGCCTAGGAATCAGTACTACCTGCTGCAGAAGGGCGGTTTGTTGACGCCGAAGGTGTTCAGAAAGCCCGAGGAGATTGACAGGCTTGTCATAGTGAAAGTTGCTGAGAAGGAGCGCAGAATTGAACGTGCGTTTTTCTACGCAAGTTCACCCGGCGAGTTCAGGAAGAAGGCGGAACAGCGGATAAAGCAGGGAGTCATAAGCCTGGAGGATTTGAACCGGTCTGTGATCGAGGAATACGTGCTGGGGGCAAAGTTCAACGCGAATTATTTCTGGTCGCCATTGACGGGTGAGATTGATTTTTTGGGGTTTGACAGAAGGATCCAGACCGATTTGGACGGGGTCTTGGATTTGCCCGCTGAGACCCAGCTGGAGTTTCACGTTCCCGTCCAAAACATCGAGATTGGACATATGGGCGTAACGATGCGGGAAAGCCAGCTGGAGAAAGTCTTTGAGGCGGGTGAAAAATTCGTAAAAGTCTGTAAACAGGAATATCCGCCTGGAATGGTTGGGCTCTTCTCATTGCAGGGCGCAGTTTCGAAGGACCTGCAGTTCTACGTGTTCGACGTGAGTCCACGTGTTCCAGGATGCCCGTGTGTTGAACCGACTTCACCTTACATGGAATACAAGTATTGTATGCCCATTGGACCTGGCAGGCGGGTGGCGATGGAGGTTCGGCAGGCGATTAAGGAAGACAAGCTTGAGGAAATCGTAACTTGATAACTCCACAGAAAATAGCCAAGATTCTTTCTGGGTACGATTTGGACAAGTTGACCATTGGCACGTTAGGCTCGCATTCTGCCCTGAACATTTTCAAGGGAGCCAAAGAGGAAGGCTTCAAGACGGTGAGCATATGCAAGAAAGAGGACACGATCGTCTACAAGAAATTCCCCCTAGCCGATGAAATCATAGTTGTTAAGAGCTTCACGGAGCTGTTGGATGAAAAGCTGCAACAGCGGCTTCGCGACTTAAACGTTGTTCTGATTCCGCATGGATCGTTTACCGCTTATCTGAGCACGGAACAGTTGACTAGCGATTTGTATGTGCCTATGTTTGGAAACAGGATGCTGCTTCATTGGGAAGCGAGCAGAACGAAACAGGAGGAGTGGCTGAGAAGCGCCGGCCTTAAACTACCAAAGACGTTCAAGAAACCCAGCGAGATCAAGGGGCTTGCGATAGCAAAACTGCCCGGCGCCAAGGGTGGCAGGGGATATTTTCTGGCCAATTCTGCTGAGACTTTTGACAGGAAAGTCGGTGACATGCTGAAACGGCGGTTGCTCTCAGAGGAGGATGTGAAGCAGATTCACCTGCAGGAGTACGTGCTCGGGCTTAATGTCTACCCCCACTATTTCGCGTCGATTTTGGAGGACGATGTGGAGTTTCTGGGCGTTGATAGGCGTTATGAGTCGGCCGTTGACGCGATCGGACGGATTCCCGCGAGTGAACAGCTTGAGGTGGGGATAAATCCGACTTACACTATCGTTGGGAACATGCCCATCACGCTGCGAGAATCCCTATTGCCAGAACTTATGCGGATGGGTGACAATGTCATGCGGAAGGCCACGGAACTTGCGCCACCGGGAATTATTGGGCCTTTCTGTTTGGAGACGGTGATCACTGACAGTTTGGAGATCTACACTTTTGAGATTTCTGCGCGGATCGTTGCGGGAACGAACGTTGGTATTGGAACTGGGCCGTATGCATATTTGAAATTCGGGCAGAACATGTATACTGGAAGAAGAATTGCGCTGGAAATTAAGAATGGACTCAGAAAGGACCGCATAAAGGAGATTGTTGCCTAGTCTGAGCTTTTGTTTGTCGCAATTCTAGAAGTGTCTTCTCCATTGTTCTTCTATATTATTCCTACTTTGAGGATTATATGGAGGGCTGACTGTGTTTTTTGTGGGAGAAATGGAAAGTTTGTCTGACGCTTATGGCTGGATTTTTGTTGAAAAAGTGCCTTTGCTTTATGACAGAAGGGGCGTTGCCAGGCAGCTACAGGTGGAGACTTGGCTTGACCTGTATCAGCTTGTGAAAGAGCTGAACATTAGCGATATGGGCGTAGAGAAATCTAGGCCGAAACTAGCGGACACTTACGTGGTCTAGAAAGAGTGCCCTTAAGACCTTTTCGAAGTTCTGGCGGGTTCTATCTTTCTTGTAAAGTCGCAGTGTTTCGATCAGCCTTTGTCTGTTCTTTGGGATTTCGAATGTTTTCGGGCGGACACCGCCGAGAAAAAGGTATTGGCTAATTGCGGTGACGTTTGCAGGATGGCGATTTGTGCTTGCAGTCTCAAAGTCCACTATTGTAGGTTTGTCTTTTCTGTTTATTATCACATGTTTGGCGGCGTAGCTGAGTTCTCCATGGTCTAGTCCAGCTTGGTCCAAGCGCCAGCATTGTTCCAGGATTTCGCGGAGGAGTTTCTTTTTTTCAGTTCTTTCTCTGTGATTTTTGAGCCATTCTTCCAGTGTTTGACCTTGGAGGTACTGCATGATAAGGAAATTTCTGCTTGCAGCCAGAATTTTCGGTCCGACGTTTGTGCTGTTTGCTTGTTTGAGCATTTGTGCTTCGTGCTGCATGGTGGGGCGGTCCGCGTCGACTCTGCGAATCTTCAGAGCTGCTTTTTTGCCATGCAGCCGGGCAAGGACGACGAGTCCTACGCATCCTTTGCCTAGCATGTGCAGGTTGAGGAGTTGCTTTGGTCCTTGGAAGCTTATGTCGGTGATGTTTAGTTTCTGCAGTTCTTTGACGCGTTTTGTCAGTTCCTTTTTTGTTGGTCTGGGATAGCATAACACGGTTGCGTAGGGTTGCTCGAGCAGTTTCTGGATTGGAATGGCCGGTGCTGCTTTCTGCATATGGTGTCTGCGGTTTCTTTGTTCGTTGTAACTTAAAAGGTGACAGGCAGGTATAGGAATCGGGGTCATGGCCGTGCCGAGGTTCAAGCAGATTGGCGAGATTCTGCGTGTGATGAAGAATAAGCAGCGGATTCGCAACGTGGGCATTGTAGCCCATGTTGACCATGGGAAGACTACTCTGACAGATTCATTGCTGGTTGAGGCAGGGTTGTTGCCTGCCGAGGTTGCCGGGTCTGCAAGGGTCTTGGATTTCCTAGAGCAGGAGCAGCGGCGCGGGATCACTGTGAAAACAGCGAATATTTCACTGTTGCATAGGGTGGATGGGGACGCTTTCGTGGTTAATGTTGTAGATACGCCTGGGCACGTGGATTTTGCCGGTAAGGTGGCTAGGGCTTTGCGGGCGATTGACGGGGCGGTCGTGGTTGTCGATGCTGTGGAGGAGGTGATGGCGCAGACGGAGACTGTGACTCGCGAGGCTTTGATGGAGAGGGTTAGGCCGGTTCTGTTCGTGAACAAGGTGGACAGGTTGTTCAATGAGCTTCGGCTTTCTCCAAAGGAGATACAGGAGAAGCTCGTTAGGATTGTGCGTGATTTCAACAGTCTGATTGAGGTATATGGTGAAACGGAGTTTAAGGAAAAATGGAAAGTGAACCCGGCGCTGGGAAGCGTGGTGTTTGGATCAGCTTTGCATCGGTGGGGCTTCTCGCTAGCAGGGGAGGATCCGCATTCGGTTGACAGGACAGTGCAGGATGCTTATGAGACGGGTGCAGTTGAGAAGCTTCCTAGACTGTTTCCCTTGAGCATGGCGGTTCTGAACATGGTCATCAGGCATGTTGCGAGCCCGGCTGAATGTCAATCGTATCGTGTGCCCAAGACGTGGAAGGGTCCTTTGGAGTCAGAAATTGGCAAGTCGATGCTGAGATGCGATGAGACGGGACCTCTGGTTGTCTGCGTCACGAACGTGCAGATAGTCGATGGAGGTTCAGTTGCAACTGGCAGGGTTTTCTCGGGTTCTGTCAGGGCGGGGGATCGAGTGTGTCTGGTTGGGGCCAAACGGGAAAGCGAGGTTAAGCAGGTGTTTTTGTGCATGGGCGCCTTCCGTGAGGCGGTTGATGCGGTGGGTGCGGGGAACGTTGTGGGTTTGGGGGGAATTGAGGGTGTGCGAGCTGGAGAGACGCTTGTTGATGTCCGGTTCAGCAGAGGTGTTGTGGGTTTTGAAAGCGCAGGGTATGTTGTGGAACCCGTGATGACTGTGGCTCTGGAGCCTCGACACGCTACGGACCTGGAGCGCTTGGCCGAGGTTTTGGAGAGACTTGTTGTTGAGGACTCGAGTTTGATGACGGTTGCGGATAGGGAGACGGGCCAGTACTTGCTCGGCGGGATTGGCGAGTTGCATTTGGAGGTGGCGTTGAGTTTTCTGAGGGAATATTCTGGAGACTTGGATGTGTCGGTGTCGAAGCCGATTGTTGCTTATCGCGAGACGATCGTGGGCAATGGGAGAACTGTGTTGGTTAAGAGTCTGAACAAGACGAACATGTTTCAGATGAGAGTTGAGCAGCTTGAGAAAAATGCTGTTGACGCGCTGGATCGTGGCGACGCTCAGAGTGAGATTGCTTCAGATCTAGGTGTGAGTGTTGAGAGGGTCTGGGCGGTTGATAGGTTCAGGAATGTTCTGGTTGTTTTGACTGAGGGCTTGGATGTTGTGCGTGACGGAGTGATTGGAGGGTTTAGTTGGGTTTGCAGGAGTGGGCCTTTGTGTATGGAGCCTTTGAGGGGTGTTAAGGTGGTTGTTTCTGACGCTGAAGTGAGCCAGAATGCCAGTTTGCAGGATGCTGTGCAGGTCATGCGGACTGTGAGTCGCGGGGTTTTGGGTTCATGTTTGTCGACTAGCATGGTGTTGTTGGAACCCGTTTATCGTGTGGACTTGCATGTGCCAGTGGAATGGTTCGGAAAATGTGCGACCAGCATTACGAAGAGGCGTGGCAGGATCAAGAACGCATTGCAGAAGGCTGGGATGACAGTGGTTTCGGGTTTTGTGCCTGTTGCCGAAACATTCGGGTTGGCTGCCGAGTTGCGGTCTGTGTCTTCAGGCCATGCGTTTTGGCAGTTTAGTTTTGACCATTGGGAAAGAATACCTGAACACTTGGAAGGCGAGCTCATCAGAAAGCTAAGAGAAGAGAAAGGTTTAGCACCTGAAGTGCCCGATGCCGAAACGTTCGTGGACGAACTACGCTGATGTTTCGCGCATGTTTCACGGCCTACGCTAACCTAGTGCGCACGGAACGGGGATACCTGACACCATGACTCTAGTCGGCCTCACACCACTTTTTTTTGCCGAGTCTCAGGACCACACGAAGAATAGCTTTTCAGATTGAAAACCCTTAAGTGAAACAAACGTTTCTTGCGAAGTATGTACCGAGATCTGAAGGGCTTTGCCAAATTCATTTCGATAGAAAGAGGCCTAATGCTTTTCCTAGTAACAATCGGGGCAACCTTTCTGACCGTTGAGTCTCTTGCTTGGTCAAACGCTGTTTTTCTTGGCTTGATCGTTTTTTGTGTATGGAGTGGGGTAGACGCTATAAACAACGTCTTTGACGTGGATCTTGATGCCCTATCGGATCCTTCTAGAGCAGAATATACAAGAAAACTTGGGAAGACAGGTTTGTTTGTAGCCACAGTTTTCTCTGCGTTATCTTTGGGTTTAGGCGTTGTTACATTGAGTCCATTCGTAGTCTTGTTCATAATGATAGGCATCCTCTTTGGCGTGTTATACTCTGTTCCGCCTTTTAGACTGAGAAAAACAGCGTGCAAACCTCTGGTAAATTTCACTGTTGGAGCTGTTCCAGTTCTGATTGTTGCAGCATTCTTTAATGTTTTTTCAGTCAATATTGTGATCCTTGTACTCACTATAGGCGTAACCACAGCGATTAACAGCTTGTGGGAAGACCTGGCAGACTATTCTTCAGACTCTGCCAACGGCTCCAGAACAGTTCCAATCATACTAGGATTCAGAAGAGGCCTCTTTTTCACTCTAGTAATGGGTTACTGCTTGGTTCCGCTAATGATTCTGGTTGGAATGCTTTTCCAACTGCACTTGCTTCACTATTTTGTCTTGTTTGCACTTGCAGTTTTTGTTTCTCTTCGTTTACGTCAACAGAGGTCCACATTGTTCGGAAGCAAAAAACCTGATACAAGAAAGCTGTTAGAAGCAGGTGAAATCCTAGCCAAAGACTTCGTCATTGTTGCAATCATATACACTCTGAGTCTCGTGGTTAGCAGTTACCTGAAGATCAGCCCCTTTCTTTTTTGAAGCCACGCGACACCTTCAAAGCTTCCACAGTCAACCATCATAAGTGCCTCTTGCTGAACACCGCGGGGGACGCAATTCACTTTTCAGTGCTTCCAGATAGAAGCAATACTTGAGAGTCTGTACAAGGGAGCTTGCGCGTTTTCTTGGAAAAGGTTGAATTAGTCATGTGCTAACAAGATTCGAAGTGTGAAAGGGATGGATGCTGGTTCAGCAAAGTGTGCTATTGTTAGACCTGTGCCAGATTCATATGACCGTTGTATGCGGACGAATTGTGAAAAGATAGACGTTGCCCTTGCCAAGAGACAGCATGCTGAATATTGTAGAAAATTGCAGAAACTTGGGCTGGAACTGATCTGGATAAAAGGCGACAATGCCCTTCCCGACAGCTGTTTTGTTGAGGACACGGCTGCAGTGTTTATGGAAAGAGCGGTCATCTGCAACATGAGCTCGAAGTCGCGAACAAATGAAGTGGCTGAAGTTGCAAAGGTTATGGAAAAACTTAAGGAGACACATCGTATAAAGTCCCCCGCTACCATTGACGGCGGAGATGTTCTGAGAGTTGAGGACAAAGTCTTTGTTGGAATATCAGCTCGAACAAATTTATATGCCGTGAATCAGCTCAGAAAAATCTTGGAAAACAGCAGACTGAATATTGTTCCAGTGAAGGTTCACAGGGTTCTCCACTTGAAGTCTGCATGCACGTATCTTGGAAAGGGCTTTGTCATCCTTTCGAAAGGTTGCTTTGACGCGAACGTTCTTTCGGGCCTAAGGAAAATCGTTGTTCCCAAGGGAGAGGAGTATGCCGCGGATTGCCTTGCCATAAATGGAACGGTTCTGATGACAAAAGGCTACGTTAAGACAAGGAAACTCGTAGAAAAAGAAGGATTTCCAGTCGAGGAACTAGAAATGTCAGAGTTCCGAAAGGGAGACGGCGCCTTGACTTGTCTATCAATAATTTGGTGACAAGAACACGCGATTCTTTTGAAGCAGAAACGATATGGCAATCGGGGATTTGCACTCAGCATTAAGTCGAGACGTCTCCCGCAAACCATTTCTTTCATTTTTTTGAGAGAAGCTGCTAAGGGTTTAGACTCGTGGTTTCCTAAACGTCGGTATGGTGAGTATGTGCATGCTTACTCCGCCTGCTATGACCAACAGGACTATCTGCAAAGCAGCCATGTTGACTACGAAAAAAGCCGAATAGCAAATCGTTATCCAGAGTAAACACAAGGTAATCACTTTTGCTTTCAACGCTATGCCTCTTCCCTCTCTGTAGTTTCTTATGTAGCTTCCAAAGAGCTTGTTGTTGAGCAACCATCTATGCATTCGTTCAGAGCCTTTGTAGTAGCATGCAGCTGCCAGCAAGAGAAAAGGAGTAGTTGGCAAAACAGGCAGAAGCAGACCCACCGCTCCAAGCCCCAAAGAAATAGTTCCAACGACTATGAAAAAGCCTTTTCTCACTGTATTTGCTTTAGGATTCCCCGACAAGACGCCTTCACTAGACTATTCTTTTCTTCTCAACGCCATGACTTAAAACTTTAACCGTTCGAATGACTTGCGCGCGCTTTCCCCCTAATGTGGTTCCTGTATGCCTAGCAAGGTTAGCCTTTCTTTGCTTCTTATGCCTCGCGCTACATTTGCTGGAGCGAGAACCATGCTGCCGCGAGACAAGTCAACTTGCTCGTTGCCTATCGTGAACGTGCCCCTGCCGTCTACAACGTAGAAGCATACCTCGTAAGGCTCTGAACGAGAGGGAATCTCTTGGCCACTTTCAAGACACACAAGGACAATATTGAACCACTTTGTCTTGCAAACGTCTTTCTTGACTCTCTGAGTCTTCGAAAACTCCGCCAGTTTAGCTAAATCCCATGCATTCAACTCCAATACACCTCCTACATACTACTCCTTACGCTGGTTCATGATGTGGAAACGAATGCCCATGAGGAGGAAAGTTGCAGCATATATGGTCAGGATTGCTATGTTGAGGATTGGTCCGAAGAAAGTCTCTCCGCCCGTGGCGTATCTTGCGAGTTCAACGGTGTGAGTTAAAGGTGAAAGCATAGACACCACCTGCATCAGGGCTGGCAATTCTCGAATGGGCGTGTAGACACCGCTGATGAAGAGCAGGGGTATTCGAACGAAGTTTAGGGGCATCATTACCTGTCCTGGAGTCTGACCTGGAATCGAAGCGAACATGATTCCTAAGGCAGAAAAGGCGAGAGAGGACAGCAAAAAGCAGGCCAACAAAATTCCCAGGTGGGTTATCTGAGAACCGAAGAAAGCTATGCCAATCAAGACTGGAATTACTGAAATTCCGGCACCGTAGATGATTCCTGCTAGAGTTTTGCCGATGAGGATTGAGAGAAGAGAGACTGGTGAGGTTAAGAACCTGTCGAAGGTTTGATTAGCGCGTTCCGTCGGTATTACAACGGGGCCTATGGAAGAGGAAGCAAAGAAGAGCGTCTGGGAGATTAGGATCGGAATCTGGGTAGCCAACGGCGCTTTCGTTCCTATGCTGAATGAGAAGAAAAGACTGAATGGGAAGAGTATTCCAAACATAAGAGATGGCGGTTTCGTGTAATAGGTACGCATGTCCTTGACAGCGATTGCCCAAGCTACTCGCAGCTCTCTACCAAAATGGCTTGAATGCTTTTCAATCATTGCTTCCCCTCCGCCGTGCCATTCCCTTTGCTTTGTTTTCACCAGTTTTTTCCGGCCTTTCCCCTGCTGTCGCAGGCTTGATGCCTGTAAGATTCACGAACACGTCTTCCAAACTCGGACCGAGAGTATTGACGGTTTCGAGTTTCAGGTTGTTGCTCAGGGAATATTCCCACAGTGACGCTAGAACTTTGGATGGATCGTCGGTAAAAAGTTGAAATTTGTCGCCTTTCTTAACTACTTCGCTTACCTCAGGGAGTTTTGCCAACTCTTTCAAAACGTCTACGGGTGGGGCGTCGAAGGCGATTTCTACTGATTGGCGGCTATTCAATGTTCTCTTGAGTCTTTCAGGGGTATCGATAGCCACGATTTTGCCGTGGTTAATGATCGCTACGCGATCACACATCTGACTGGCCTCATCAATGTTGTGAGTTGTGAGGAAAATTGTCAGGCCCTGCTGGTTCAGCTTCCGTATCAAATCTCGGATTATCAAGACGCTTTGAACGTCCAACCCTGAAGTTGGTTCGTCGAGGAACAGGATGTCCGACCTGTTCATAAGGGCCATCGCGATGCAGACACGCCTCTTCATACCTCTGGAAAAACCCTGAACTTTCTCTTTGCGTCTCTCATAGAGACCAAACATCTTCAGGAGTTCCTCGGCTCGGTTCTCCCGATTAGTCTTGGGCACATCATAGAGTTTTCCTGTGAAAATGAGGTTGTCCCATGCAGAGAGCTCATTGTAGACGTTGCTGACGTCTGGAACAATTCCCATCTGCTCCTTGGCCGTTACGGGATGGCGCTGAATATCATATCCCATAATAGTAGCCGTCCCTTCGGCAGGTAAGGAAATGCCAGTCAGCATTCGTATCGTGGTCGTCTTCCCCGCACCGTTGGGGCCTAAGAAGCCGAAGACCTCTCCCTTTCTTACGTCGAAGTTTATATGGCTCACTGCACAAAGCTCACCGTAATATTTTGTCAGATCGGAGACTTCGATTGCGTTTTCTGGCATGATCCAATTCTCATCTCTGCAGATTTCTAGGCTTGCATTTCCTTGATTTTTTCTTCAACGGCTTTGAGTTCTTTCTTTAGCTCATCAGCATAGTTCTTCAGCTTCTCAATTTTCTCAGCTTTCGAAAAGAAGCGTCTCCTATGCTCGTGCCCATGCCCATGCATGCCACATCCACAGGGGTCCTCATGCTTCTGGTGATGCCCACCGCAGCCACATTCTTCATCCATATCTTGTTTCACCTCGATTCCATCTTAATACTATTAGAAGTAAAGCATTTAAGCTATTAAGTTTATAGTAAGATAGTTGCTATTGGCAACTGAAGTGGCTGTACGTGCATAACCGAAAGGATCCCGTCTGCCTCTGTCCTCTTGAAGGAGTCATAGATGTCATAGGCAAGAAATGGACGCTTTTGATCGTCAACGTCATCGGGAATCACGGTCGGGCACGGTTCAACAAGCTCATGCAAGAACTGCGCGGAATCAGTCCGAAGACTCTTGCAGACACGTTGAAACAACTTCAAGAAGAAGGATTAATCAAGAGAGAAGCCTTTGCCGAGATACCTCCGCGTGTAGAATACTCGTTGACTGGTGACGGGAAGCGGCTGAGAGAGGCGATAATGCCTGTATTGACATGGGCCGCGACGAGGAAAAACTCAAGGAGCAAATGTTCCAAGGCATACTGCAAGATGCCTGGACACCGAATAGGAAACAGAGCATCATTGAAAAAAGAGAACCCGTGATTCTTGAAGAACAGATCTTCTGCACTTTAACAAGCCTCTTATACCTTAATCTGAAGGAACTCCCAGAGCGTAGGACCCCGACAATCATGAGGGCGTGAGAATGTGAGTAATTCCATCTTCCTTTCGATCTTAGCGTCCGAAGGAAAATGCGAACACGCGGTCATGTGTTTCATGGCACGTTTTACGTCAAGTTTATAAGAGCGGCGAGTGGTTAATATCACATCTACATAATATTACAACACAGTGATGTTATGGCTGATCAAACAACGACAACGAAGGTCCGATTTTTCATGGCCTTTGCCCATCCGATAAGATTGCATATTCTCGAAGAGCTGAAAGACGGAGAGAGATGCGTCTGTGAGCTGGTGCAGTCAGTCAAGGGTGCAAGCCAATCGCAGGTTTCGAACCATCTTGCATGTCTTGATGATTGCGGGCTGGTGAGCTCGAGGAGAGAGTGGAGAAAAATATACTATAGGCTTGCTGATTCTAAGATAGCTCGATTTCTGAAGATTGCCGATGAAATCGCTCCGCGAATCGCTTCCAGAATCGCGGTGTGTCCTGACATGGCTTCCAATACTGGACAAGAGGGGAGGTGAAAATCATGGCTACTGAAAAATTGACCTTGAAGATTGCCAAGGCGGGAGGCGCCCCTTGTGCGTGCGGTTCATGCGGAGACAGTTTTCAAAAGACGGCTCTTGAGCGTGCATTGATGAGGGTAACTGGCATTTCCAAAGCCAACTTCGACACGATAGGAGGCAAAGTAAAGATCGAATACGACCCAGAAAAAGTCAACCAGCCAAAAATAACTGAGCGTCTCGAAAAGCTCGGCTACCGAATTGAGAACACAGGAGGAGTTACATGAGAGAATACATTAGAGGAACAGCTCTGCTCGTTCTGGGCGTAATATCTGCGATAGCAAGCTGGCTCATCTTGCAAACCAGCATAGCGTATGCGTCTGTAACCAGCATTGCTCTTGCTTTTGTCGCCGTTGCTTGTGGTTATACGATTTACGTCACAGCCCTTCGACTCCTGTTCCGTAAGAGAATAACTGTCCAATTGTTTGCGACTGTTGCAATCACTGCCTCAATAGCAGCTGGCTACTACATACCCGCAGCGACAGTGGTACTCATAATTCTAGCGGGAACAACTCTTGAAGACTACGTCCTCTACAGAACCAGAGGCTCGATTGAGAAACTCGTCAATATGAGCCCAAAAACTGCCCTCGTGCGTCGAGATGGAACGGAAGTTGAAGTAGCAGTGGAAGACGTCAAGTTAGGCGAAACCGTGCTGGTAAAGCCCGGCGACAAAATACCTGTGGATGGAACCGTGATTTCAGGATACAGCGCCGTTAACCAAGCCGCAATAACGGGCGAATCAATGCCCGCAGAAAAGGCGAAAGGCGACCAAGTGTTTGCGGGCACCATGAACGGAAACGGAGCCTTAGAAATCAAAACCGAAAAAATCGCTGAGGACACTACAATCGCCCACATCATTCATCTGGTCGAGGAAGCAGAAGAGAAGAGAGCACCGATACAGAACATCGCCGACAGATTCACCACCTACTTCTTGCCCTTCATACTGATTCTGGCATCCGCAGTTTTTGCAGCTACTTACTTTCTAGTTGGACTACAACCGGCAATTACAAGAACCGTATCCATCCTTCTGGTGGCCTGTCCCTGCGCATTGGGAGTGGCCGTCCCCGTTGCCGTAGTCGGAGCCATCGGCAACGCCAGCATGAACGGCATAATAATCAAAGGCGGCACAAACATCGAGAAAGTGAAAGATGTCACATTGGTAGCAATCGACAAAACCGGAACATTAACCATCGGCGAACCAGAAGTCGTTGAGATAAAAACCCTGAATAACCATTCTGAAGATGAAGTAATCAAGTATGCTGCAATTGCTGAAAAGTTCTCTGAACACCCCATATCCAAGGCCGTAACATCGAAAGCCACAGAGTTAGGGCTAAGCATTCCAGATCCGACAAAGTTCAAGATTGTACCTGGACGCGGAGTTGAAGCCTACTATAGAAAACAGCAGATCTTGATCGGAAAAGGCATGGCGAACATGGCATTTACCGAGGAAGAGGACAAAGTAATAAGCGCATTTGAAAGCGAGGGAAAAACAGTGCTTCCCGTAATACTGGACAAGCAGATGATCGGCATCATTGCCGTGGCTGACACCGTGAGAAAAGACTCAGGTAAGGCAGTGCAGCGGCTCAGGCGATTAGGAATCAAGACTGTTATGTTGACTGGGGACAATATGCGAGCTGCCAAGTCTATTGCTGGACAAATAGACGTTGACGAATTCTATGCGGAGCTTCTGCCAGAACAGAAAGTCGAAGTCATAGGGAAAATGAAAGAGGGCAACGTTGTTGCCATGGTGGGCGACGGCGTTAACGATGCTCCAGCACTTGCCAACGCAGACGTTGGATTTGCGATGGGAGCGGCTGGCAGTGACGTGGCGATTGAAACGGCTGACGTAGCATTACTGGGAGACGACTTAACAAAGGTCGAGTACACGATCAGATTGAGCCGAAAGGCCTTCAGCAAAATGAAGATGAACATAGCTTTCTCCATGGCTTGGAACGCCCTGGGATTGACTCTAGCATCAATAGGCTTACTAGTGCCCATCTTGGCTGCAGTCCTTCAAGAAGCCGGCTGCATATCTGTGATAATCAATTCTGCCCTTCTATTGCTGTACAAATAGAGTCAAGTCTCTCTTGCCCGCAGAAATGGCGTGCTATGCTTTCTCATCAAGCAGGCTTCTGACTTTTCTTTCTATTTCATCCCTGATTTCTCTCACTTTCTCTATTGGCTTACCTTTCGGATCTTCAATTCCCCAGTCTATCACTTTGTTCAGCAGAGGGGCAGGGCAGAATCCTTCGGCGCTGCAGCCCATCACGATTATCATGTCTACTCTCTGAACCATCTGGTTAGAAATCAGTTGTGGCTTGTTGGCTGACAGGTCGATCCCTCTTTCTCGCATGACCTCAACGACAGCAGGATTGACTTCGTTTGCCGGCATCGTACCAGCACTTGCGACCTCAATTCTACCTGTACCGTAGGCTTTAGCAAAGGCCTCTGCCATCTGACTTCTACCCGAATTCTCAACACAAACAAACAGAATTCTCTTCAAACTTTCAACCTCAGACAGCGATGCAATCAGAGTTTCTTGCGCCCAAAAGGATTACAGGGCCCCTCCTCGATCATCTGCACCATATCCATTAGCATGTCCTGTGCTTCCGCCACCGAGTCATCATCTTTTCGTTCTGCACTGTGTCGATTCCTTATGCAGGACTCAATTTCCGACTTCAGAGAGAGATGATCGATATTGATTTTACCAGTTTTCGCCAAGCGATATTCCTTGGTTGTTTCTTCGAAGTGTGTTTCCACGATGATTAACCTGCCCGCGCGCTTTCTACTGTTGACTCTGCTCTTCTTGAGATATTGCATCTTGAAGTTCTTTCTCTTCAAAATTCTCTGGAAGCTTGATCTTTTCGTTGATAACGAGGCCCATGTCTTGAACTCCGTACTTGGAAGCTTCTGATGATTTGTTCGACTTCATTTGGATTTCTGTCACGTCTTTAAATCTTGATGTTACACGTCCGATTTTTTCCATAAAGGGTGCGAAGTTACAGACACAAGAACCCAATGGGACGAAAACCTCGATTTTCACTTTAGTTTTCGTCGTTTTCACCAACCTCCCAAGGCATAGGTAATTAGTGCTATGCCTATGGCAATAAAGGCAAATCCGAAAATCTTTGTCAGCCATTCGCCTGCGCTGGTGATCTTGTCGCTTGCCACTTTGCGCGCAGTTGCCAGCAATGTACTTAAGAAAATGACTGGCAAAGCATGACCCAGACCAAACATGAAGAGTAAGAAGCCTCCGTGAAAAGGTGATGGGGCAGTGAACAATGTTAGCAGTATAGCTGGTAAGACTAGTGATAGAGTGCATGGGCCTAGAGCGATGGAAATAATCAGGCCGAACAAGAATGAGCCCACTACATAGTTATATGCAGAAAACCGCGTCAATGCAGTCAGTTTTGCAGCGTTCAATCGCTCCGTAAAGAGACTACGCGTGGTCAGTCCCAGTTTTCCAAGCAAACCTATGTTACTGATTCCAAAGAAAATGAGAAGACTACCTGAGACGCCGAAAAAGATTCTTGAGTTGATTATGCTTGTGGGAACAAGAGAAGATATTGCGTACCCCAGGATGAAGAAGACTAGGCACATGGCTGCGGCAAAGCTGCAGCCGACGGCAAATCCCTTTCGCACACTTTTGCTGACGCCTGTAGAGTATGTTAGGTAAACCGCTATTAGGGAGACTGAGCAGGGTGAAAGAAAAGTTGCGATCCCTAGGAAGAATAGACTCAGAGGTTCTTCGAACATTTCACTCATGCTCACAGCAATTGATTGATCTTTGACGATAGTGTCGAAGCCGTTATCGTGGTGTAAGAATCTATTATGTGAAATGTCTTGTCTATGAGCACTATTGTTCCATCGCCTTGTGATGCATATTTCTGCGCTATGTCCATTGTTCCATCGTCATAGTCGTTTCCAAGTGGCCATGTAATTCCATACGCGGTACGGATCTGTTCAAGGTCACTGCTGGGGCAGGTCGCGACCGCAACTGTGACCAAG
>Ga0315277_10005999_pt1 | contig 15986 bp, 30 predicted proteins | sample YL17G05_15_MG_FD_203695 | JGI IMG/M metagenome (GOLD analysis project Ga0315277, IMG submission 203695) | Sediment microbial communities from Yellowstone Lake, YNP, Wyoming, USA - YL17G05_15 | ecosystem: Environmental > Aquatic > Freshwater > Lake > Sediment | place: USA: Wyoming | collected...
CGTTTTGGTGTGACCTTTGTCTTACGTCAGCCCTTGATAGTGACTATTTTGCTGGGTAGTTTCAGGGTTCTCTCGCTGTGGCGATCCGTTGCCAGTCTGAATATAAAGCGCTTGGCAATCCACTGCCAGCCATGAGTTCTACGAGTCGGTATGAGGTTGTGGCCGCCGCGGCCGTGAAGAAGTTTCGTGAGATGATTGACGAGTATAAGGGACCTGGTGAGGGGTTGCGGGGATATCTGGTTAAGCGCTTGGCGAAAATGGACGGACGAGCGGATGAGTTGCTCGCGGGGATCATGGACGAGATCCTTTAGGATTCGGCGTTCGCTTCCACTCCGAGACTTTCATCTCTCTATTCACCAGTGCTTGAGTGTTCGCATCATTTCCTGCTTTTCGAAGTGCCCACACAGTTTCATCATCCGCGATCTTCGTGGCCCGCGATAGACTGGCGATCCCTTTCAAGTCAGGGACCAGAAGCCCAGTCAGCAGCCCCTTCGTGGTCTTCATTTCACTCGTTGTATATTCCCATTCTGCGCCGCAAACCTCGCAAACAATCCTATAGCCCCGCGTCGTCCATGCCATCTTGTCATAAACAGCCCACTTCGAGGGCTGCTTGCAGAGAGGGCAAACCGGAAGACTGTTCCTAACAGCGCGCGGGAGAGGCTGAAAATTAGAATGCTTCACGCTTTTTTCCCTCCCTCATCTGGAGAGACTCTTCAGCTCGTCTAATCTTCGCCGGATGGCGTCTGTCACAAAGTCGCTTCGACTGCGGTAGCCATGCTTTTGCTCGTTCACTAGGACATCAATTTTCTGCACGATTTCCTTTGGCACATTGACATAGGCCCACTCCTCACGCTTATTCGTCGATTTCTTGGGCATATCGCGTACCAATCCTTTACCAATACTTTACCAAAAGCCATATATAGCTTCCACCTTGTTCTATGGTAACCTATTGGTAATGGTGTGTTATAGCTTGGGTAAAAAAAATAGGAAATCAACACGCACAACGAAATGGGTCAGTACGGCCATTCCCAAGACACTAGCTGAGGAAATTCGGGACGCAATCGGCCGCGGCGCAAGCTACACTGGTCTAACTGCGTTCATTGAAGACGCTTGCCGTCGTCGCCTCGAACAACTTGAGAAGCCTGTGGCGGTGCCTGCGCAATGAGCGGCGCCTGTCCGGTTTGGGCTGCTGAGTGCATCAACTGCAACCAGCACATCTACACTTGGCTGACCGGGCAACTCAAGGAAGAGCAGTTGAAGCAGCGCCTCGCACAGCACAACCAGATCGATCCTCAGGCGAAGTACCGTCTGATACTCGTCGAACCCCTGAAACAGGAGACACCGGTCCAATGAGCGATCTCGTCATCGTGGCCTTCGGCTTAGTGATTGTTGCCGCTGTCAGCGTCGGCGTTTGGGAGCGTTTGAAGAAATGATCTACGATTTTGTTCTCTACCACGGTCCCGAAAACGCTGACCGGCTCTTGGACTACGCGAAGCAGGCTGGAATCCAGGTCCTGTCCTCTTTCAAGGAAACCGGAGGATCACTCGTTATTCGGGCGACGTTCCCACAAGGAACACTACGCCAGTTCCAGAAATCTTTCCCGACTGGCTGGTTCAAGAAGGTCGCGTGAATGGCTGAACCAGAGTCGATGTGCAATCTCTGCGGGCAGCCGCTATCTCTCTGTCGTGACAATTGGGGGAGATGGCATGTCGGCCTTGACGACACTCATTGCTACAGCGAAGGCGGAGATTGGCTGGATTGAGTATCACGATTCACGCGTTCGACTGCCCAAGTGAAGTGTTGACTTGGCTGATTGAGACTAAGGCGCTTCTTGAGCATCGCCCGTTGCTGCCTGTGCCACTCCCAGGGTGGTTACAATGAAAGAAAAACTCTTCATGAGCTGCTTTGGCAATGAGACGAATCTACGTCTCTTGTACGCCCTGCACTTGAAAGGGGAATCGAGCTTCTACAAGATCTCCAAGACGCTAGGGCTTTCGGCAAATGGCTTCACGAGGCGAAGGGTTCGCGATGACCTGACCACCTTCGCGGACCTCGACATGATTCAGATCAGAACAATCAATCATCTGGCTGAGGGGACGAGGATTTCAGCGAATCCTCGAATCTCAAAATCCCATGTCGAATACCGCCTAGACAACGCCCACGAGCTCATGCCATCATTACGCGCACTCTTCGAAGAAATCCGCATGAATGGAGAAACACATCATGGGTGATGAGCAGTGCCAGTATTGCCTTCGATGGTTTCCTTCCGTGGACCTAGCCCAACATATCAGAATTTTTCATCGGGAAGAATGGGTCAGCGGTCATCTGCCGTGGTAGCCATGGCTTCGCCTAAGACTCACACGCACGAGTACGATGACCGATTACGCTGCACAATCTGCAACTTCACGGTCCCGAACAATCTTCGAAACCGAAACTTGACGATGAAACCTCGGGGATTGGATGACAGGAGCCTTAGCTATGTCTGATCAGGTCGAGGGCGTAATCCAAGACCTCAGCGGTGAAGGCAAGCTTGGAGCGCCACAGGGTAATTTCTGGGTGAAGTTGGATTCTTCAACATCAACGTACCTGGCTAATGTTTCGTTTGTGCTGCAAGGCCTCAAGGTCGGCAACCGCGTCCGCTTGAAACTTGCAAACGGCAGACTTGGACAGACAGTTGAAGCCGTAGAAATCCTTGAAGAAAATGTGGGGTTAAAGGCGCCTGAGACAGATTCTTTCACGCAGCCAGCTCTAGGCGAAGAAGTTGTTTCCTCACAGGCGCCGACCACACCACCCGCACTCTCAGTTGCGAACCCTGACTCAATCGTCAGCCCAGGTTTCTCGGTCAGAACAGACATCGGCGGGTTGGATGACGCGGACCTAGTCTACTCCGTGAAAGAGCATGGGATCCTGCAACCAGTTCTCGTTCGAAGGAATCAGGATGGAAAACTGGAACGTGTCGCAGGAGGACGCCGACTCCGAGCCGCAAGGTCTGCGAAGCTAACCTCAATGCCCATAATCCTAGTTCAGATGTCCGATGCGGACTCGTTCCTAGCGCAACTCGTCGAGAACCTCCACCGCAAGGACCTGTCGGATGAGGAGAAGGGCCGCGCATTCAAGCACGCCCTAGAAAAATTCCCTGAGAAGTTCCCCAACCAAGAAGCCCTAGCCAAATCCCTAGGCAAGAAGGATCGAGCATGGATTTCGCATCACATTGATGTTCCGGAAATGGTTGACGATCTCAAAGAACAAGGGGTTCATGTTGTCCCGGGACAACTCACCGAGCGCCAAGTCCGAGAACTCAAACAGTTGAAGCCTGAGGAACGCAAACGAATCCTTGAGGAATCGGACGAACTTCCATCTTCGCGTGAGATTGAGGAGGAAGCCGACAAACCCCGAAAGGCTGCTCCGCCTGCTGCGACGGGTCGTCCTCGTGATCCCCCGAAGCCTACTGGCCAGTTCTTCCACTGCAAGGAATGCGGCGCCGCGCTGACGGTGATTCACAAGTCGAAGACAAGGCACCTGCTCAAATCGGTTCGGGAGGTAGAACGATGAAAATAAAAATTGTTGGCTTTAACGTTGGTGTGTCGAGGCCGACAGCAAACCGCACCATAGACATAACCGGTTCATTAGAAGCAACGATCGGAGAGGCACAATTTCGCAAATCCGGCTTTCGATGGAGAGACATGGACAACCTCGGCCTAGCAGTTGCGAAAGTTCTCGCCAAGAGCGATTTCATCAGCATACGGAGAGTCAAAGATTGAATGCAGTTCAGGAATTGAACACGGTCTGCCCTGAGTGCCAGCGTGAGATTCAACGTAACAGCGCCCTCTTCGATGGTCAACTTTTCCATTGGGGATGCTTGAAGAACGATGAACGGTTCGGGAACGCGATCGCACAGTGTCTTGCCTGTTTCAGCTTCCTAACGAACTCGAAGATCACACGCGATGGCCAGTCGAAGTTCTGTGGCCTCTGCGGATCCCAAACGCTTCGCTTCATCAACAACAAGCCTAGACAAGCGGAGGTTCTCTACTGATGCCTGAATCGCGGGTGAAAGTCAGCCGCTCAAATTCTGGCGAACGCTGGGTGAGCATCGATGAGGGGCTGCCTGGCGATATGCAGGACCATGCATTACTGGCCCGAATGCAACGCTTGGACGAAATATGCAAGCGCTTCCTAACGGATTCACAACACGCAGCGGTATCTACGCCTTTACCTACGGTACCTGCCTTTACTTTACCTGCTGTACCTAAACCTGCACCTACGCCCGTACATACGCCTGTATCTACGGAGATACCTACAGAGCAGGGTAGCCTCGCCGCGTACACGCTTGAAAAACTAAGCGCCGACCTCGACTCACTTCAATGGACTCAGCAGCAATCGAAGAAAGGCTACTGGATTTTCTGGGACAAAGTTCCCGATCGAACAAGACAGAAACTCGCAGGTCTCTTCGCCACTGAAGCCTCACCGAAAGGCTACGTGAAAGTGGACGGGTACAACTACGCGCGGTCAGGCGACGAGAACATGTTCCTGAATCGTTACCCGATTCGGCCAGCAGCAATGGAGACGAAAGTCGCATGATGAAAATTCCCAGCCAACACAGAGGGCAATTGGTAAAATACCTTCGGAAATGACCAAAATGAGTGAAAGCGTTCTTCTCGTTGAGTCTCCAAGCGACTGCCAAGTTCGTCCATTGGGGCTAATGAAACTCTCTACTTGGCATAAGCGTCAAGGTCGTGATGTTCGTTATCAGCGCGGGTATAACTTCACGATTGAGGGTGATGCGGACTTCGTTGAGATTGCCTCACCGGATTTCACATGGGAAGTACCTGAAGCAATCTCTTGTATCCTCTACTACAAACGAAAGTTTCCACATGCCAAAATGAGAGTAGGTGGCACAACAGCAAGTGACAACCCGAAATACTTCAGTCAGAAAACAGGTATTGAACCAACAATAGGCATCTTGCGAGATGTAGACCTTTGTGCTCCCGACTATTCGCTGTTCCCTGAAATGGATTACAGCCTACTCTACACGAGTAGAGGTTGTTCAATGGGCTGTTCCTTTTGTCGGATCGGAACCGCGGTGAGGCCACGCGGCCAAGAGGGAGCAGTTGTTTATTCGATTCCAACTTGGAAGGAACACATAGACCTGAAACGCAAGAGAGTTGTAATCCAAGACAATAATCTCTTTGGCGCGAAGAAGGAACATCTTTCGGAAGTAATCGACTTCCTCAAGCAACACAAATTATCTGTCGATTTCAACAGTGGATTTGAAGTTCACCAAGCAAGGGAAGCTGTTTTCGAGGAAATGCAAGGACTGAAAATTCGGCCAGTCAGGACAGCTTTCGATGAAATAGGAGAAGAAAAGGAAGCAGAGAGAACAGTTGCATGGATTAAGCAATATTTGAATCCGCCGAGCCATAGCATCATGGTCTATGTTCTCTACAACTTCACGGACACACCAGAAGACGCACTATATCGCTGCTTGAAAGTTCTTGAGTGGGGCGCTTGCCCATATGTGATGCCCTATTATCCGCTATCAGATTGGTACAGTGAAGATTACAAGGTTTCTTCACATTGGACGCTTCAGCAAATTATGCGATTCCGGCGTTTCTTTGATAGACACTGGATCGTGTTCAATGTATGGGCTAAGAAAGGAACGATAACACTGGAGGATATTTTCGGAACCGTCACAACACCCCAACTTGAGCAAACGTTTCTCGTAGGGCCGAGGTTACTAGGTGAATCTATAACTTGACCACGCCTGCTCGCTGGAGCATCACGCGCCATCCGCCAAGTTATCGTGAGAACTTCAAGACGGAGTATTCAGATCCACACCTCGCAGTCTTCCAAGCTCTCATAGACGCGGGAATCCGTGTTGGTGGTAGTGAGGAATGGCTTCTCTGCGAGCCTTGTGGGCAGCCGGGTTGCCATCACAGATGGAAACCAGACATACGAATCGCGGAACGCAACATTCTCGTTGAAGTCCACCGCCCTGATGGAGACGCGGACGATCAGGAAGCAAGGAAGCGCTGCCTTGAGAACTCAAGTTGGATCGTGGTAACAGTCACCGACAAGGACCCACCTGGGTTGGCGGTTGACCGAGTTCAGCGAACAATCAGCTTGACCGAAGGAGCCACAGCATCGTGAAGATCAAGATTGTCGGCTTCCAAGTTGGGGAGTCGAGGCCGACAGCAAACCGCACTGTTGACATATTGGCCCCTGAAGAATCTGGTTATCCGGATGAAGTAATCATCTCGATACGTAACCTCGGTAGAGCCGTCTACGATGTTCTTGCCAAGAGCGATTTCATCAGCATCAGAAGGGTTGACGATTGAGCGGCGTTGATCTTGGCAGGACTGTGAAGGGTGCTAAGGCTGAGTTAGATCTCCAACAGCTTGCCACCGGGCGAACTTTCCTCTGTGCGTTGAGTGGTGGTGGGAAGAGTCACCTTGCCCGCCGAGTCATTGAACAGATCTTCGGCCAGGTGGGCCTGATCGTTATCGATGTTGAGGGCGAGTACGCTAGCCTCCGAGAAAACTACCCGTTCCTGATTATCGGCAAAGATGTGCAGCTGACCCCTGAGGCGGCTGAGTTTCTCGCGGACCAGGTCCTGGACAGCGATCTTAGCGTGATCATCGACGGCAGCGACCCTAACCTCGACGACGCAACCTTTCAGGAGTTCGTGCAACGATTCATCGACCGCTTCATCGCCATCGAAACCACCAAACGAAAACCATACCTGATCATTGCTGAAGAGGCCGACGAGCTCGCCCCGGAACACAACTTTGCAAGATCCCTCTGCGGACCTGCGATCAAGAAGCTGGCCAAGAAAGGCCGGAAGAGGGGCGTTGGCATTATGGTTGTCACGCAGCGCCCAGCCTCAGTTGAGAAGGGAGTGATAAGCCAGTGTCGGAACAAGCTGATCGGTCAACTGGACTGGGACCCTGACAAGGAGGTAGTCCACAAGTTCGCGAGGATCCCCCAGGACATTACTGACAAGCTGGACAAGTTCGAACGCGGCGACTTCTACGTGTCGGGCGACTTCATCGCGAAGCCTGGCATCATCCATGTGGGTCCCGTTATCACCAAGCACGTTGGGGAGACACCGGAGGTTGTTCCACCGGCACCCAAGGAGCTCGCCAGTATCCTGGCATCACTTAGGAAGGACCTCCCCGAGATCATCCGAGAAAAACTGGTCCCAGCAGTCCCTAAGGTCGCTGAGATCGAAGCCCGACTGAAAGAGAAATTTGAAGCACAATGGGAAACTAGACTCGCCAGGGTCCAGAAAGAACGTGACAGGATCAAGAACACGACCGAAGCCAAATACGAAGTCCAAATCGCAGACCTAACAAGGAAACTTGAGGATGCTGTCCGACACGCCACATTGAAAGGAGGCGTGAGCGATCTCCTCACACACCCACTGGTCCAGAAGAATCTGGAGAAACTGAACGAGAAGCAGCGGTTATTCGTAGCGCTTCTCGAGAAGGGACCTCAGGATGCGGAGCACTGCAGCCTCTTCCTCGAAATCAAACCCAAGGCCGTGTCAGACTTTTGCTATGATATCAATCGTAAGATACCAAAGCTCATAGAAAATCAGGGAGGCCGCTACGTCAGCCGCCTAGCCAAACTCTTCCCGGTGACCGAGGAAGCCCAAGCCGAAGCCAAAGAATCCGAGAAGTTACGCGCGGAAATTGTCGAACTCAAACAGACGCTTGTGAATCGCGAGCATGAACTAGCGAACGCCCGAACTGCCGCGAGGTTTGATGCGGACATGATTGAGAACCTTGAGGCCAGTTTGGCAAAACTCGCTGTCACCGTCGCAGCTGTCAAAACCCCAACCGAGAAAGTGCTCGTTGAGGCAGCGAAAGAGTTCAAGACCGCCAAAGAAGAGGGGCGGGCACCTAGCGTCGAAAATGTTGAGATTGCGGTCGATGCCACGCTTCATAGAACTCTGACCAGTTTCAATGTGACCACGAACACAGAAGTTCTCGACGCTGACGAGTCGACCGTGAGAGGAAAGCTGCTGGCCACTGGTCTGCGCGGTTTCTTCCAGGAACGGCGAAAGTTCGCAGACGTCATGGGCGAACTCAACCGGAAGTACTCAATCAATCTAACTAGCGGCGGATCTCGTGACAGTGTCCGATCGGAGCTTGAGGTTCTCGTAGCCAAAGACATTCTCGACCGGCAGGGCGACGCAGCCCACGGCTGGGAATACATCGCCACATCACGATTCACCGAACGAGTCCGACCCTACCAGGAGGCCCTAGCATGAGGCTACGCGATCACTTCTGCTGGCTGTTGCAGGGACTGCACTGTTGGCACGACGAAAGAGGAAGCGTCGATGTTCCACTGAAGCACGGTCTTTCGGCGGCGGTCAATGCTCCTGTCTTCGATGGCGCCGATGTGTTTCAGTGGAATCATCGCTGCTGTCACTGCGGCGCAGCGGCAAGCTACAACTGGTGTGAAGTCTGGTCAGGTCGCAAACTGCGAAAAATTCTCCAAGACAACAAGCAGGAGGCAGCCGCATGATTCCGCGAAAGAAGCCTACGCCAAAGGAAGTGCGTGGGCTCATTGCTCTGCGATACAAGATTGCGGGTGAAGCATTCAAGCTCGTGAAGAGGGCGAGAAAGAATCCGAAGCTGCTTGAGAAACTCAAGGCATGGGCCACTTCACTGACGACGAGCAACTGCGGCTGGGGCGAGTACCGGATCGTTCAAGATCTACTGGATCAAGGTCTGATGCACGAGACCAAAGAGGCCGTCGCATGAAATTCAAGATCGTCGGCTTCAAGGTGGGTGTGTCGAGGCCGACAGCAAACCGCACGTATAGCGAGACAGGGATTGATTGGGAAACAATCGCAGCACTCGGCAACGCAGTCGTCCCGCAGGTCGCAGAATGGCTCGGAAGAAGAATCATCCAGACAATGAACGGAGGCTGCGCGTGAATGGGTGACGTCATCGAATCAACCCGGGAGCAGCTCTGCATCCGTTGCACGCGAAGGTTCACGCCCAAGAATCCCAAAACCAACGATGATCTGCTCATCTGCGAAAATTGTAAGAAGCAACCCAAGGATCCGGGGGACGCGCTTGCGATTTCTACCGTCCAGGTCCCACATCTAGCGCTAAAAGTGCACCATCCATGACGAAGCGTGGTGTGAGTATGCATTGGACTTTATTCGACAAGATTGAGGAACTCGCCCATGAGCAGTCGACGTCATGGAATCTGATGGCCACCACTCTCATTGAGCTTGGTATCCCCGTGTTCGTGAAGTTGAGGCGTAACAATCCTGCGACCGCCCGAAGTCTGTCGAAGAAACGGTACACCTACGAACTCCGCAAACCCGCAGCTGATCGCATTGATGTGATCGCTGAGAAGGAAGCAGGCAAGATCAAGCTGGACAGTCGGATCAGCGCCGCGATTCCGCGCCGTGCAAGGCAAGAACTTGAGGTTGAAGCTAGACGCAGAGGCAAGAAAGGCTCCATGAGTCAGGTGTTGCGGGAGAAAGCGTTCGGAGGGAAATTCTGATGCCGAGTTATGTTTTTCTTCGGCCAGCCCGAGAAACGAAGTTCACTGTCAATAAATCTCTGGAAGCTTACTGCGATGTTGAATATGTTGGTCTCGATGCCACAGCTAGCTTGCGGAAATACTGGCGCAATCGAAGCGCTAGGGGCTATGTCTTCATTGATATTCGGACCAATGTGAAGCCGGATATCCGCTGCTCAAATGAGGCGTTGCCGTTCCGCAGCGGAGTCTTTGAACAGGTGTTCTATGATCCGCCGAGCGTTGCTAGAGGCCGCGGGCAGTTTACAGGTAGCAGCATGGCCTTTCGATACGGGTGGTGGCCACGGAAGCGAGATTTCGACCGGAATCTCACAGCTGTCAACGCTGAGTTTGCTAGGGTCCTCTCAGGGGATGGCGCCGTTCTGTTCAAGTGGACTGAGGGCCCGGGCGCTATCAGGCCGATAGCCCACTGTCTTGCGAAACTGGATAACTTCCGGCCGGTGCATGTTGAGAAGCGACCTAGCAAGAGTGGCAACAAGCGAACTACTGTCTATTTCATTACGATGGCAAAACGCCGGGAGGCTGCTTGAAATGGGCTGGGACGTTGATCTAGAAGTGGACGGCAAAATTGCTCAGGTCACAGCACACCGAGAAGGTTCGAACATTGCCATAGGTGGAAGTACCGACGCAAGTATGCTTGTCACATACAATTACAGTAAAATCTACGCTGAGAAGCTCAAACTTTCGGTTCCAGACTTCTTGAAGGACAAAACAGCGAATGATACAATTCCCTTTCTCCGAGAATCGATCGCTATACTTGGAACCGATAAGCGCACAGACAACTATTGGGAAGCAAGCCCTGGGAATGCAAGGCACATCTTAGTTGTGCTTCTCGATTGGGCTACGCAGCATCCTACAGGGGTTTGGAGAATTTCAAAGTGAAGGAGGTTGCTTGAGATGAAGTGGTCAGTCTGCCCGAACTGCAATGCCGATAATATTGAACGGAGAAGTGGGCGGGATTGGGTTTGCTACAATTGCGTGACTCACTTCGCAAAACCTACAGAGGTGGAGGTTGCTTGAGATGGAGTGGCATCGGGCGGTTGATCTGGCGAAGGATGTTCGCCTGCTCCTAGCGCCTTGCTGTGTGTGGGTGGAGATTGCGGGCAGCATCAGGCGAATGCGGTATGAAATCAACGACATCGAAATCATTGCAGTTCCCAAACAGGACCCGTTCAACCAGCTCGACTTGCGAGTTATCCAGTTACTAGATCAGCGGCTGCTGCTTCCGGGTGAGCCTTCGAAGGGCATGAAGAAACCTCCAATGGGACAGAAGTATAAGCGTCTCCGGGTCCCTGCGGATCCTGAACCTATCCAGCTTGACCTGTTTAGCGTTCTTCCACCCGCAGATTTCGGAATTATCTTCTGCATCCGTACGGGCTCGGCGGAGTTCAGCCACTGGATAGTTACAGAGGCGCTACGCCGTAGCTACAAAGTGAAAGACGGCCAGCTATTCAGGATTCATCGTGATGAGCAGCCCTGGCGATTCGAGCACATTCCATGCCCCGAAGAATGGGATCTCTTCCAAGCGCTAGGTATCCCATGGGTAGAACCTAGGGACCGCGACCCAGGCCTCTTCCCAGCCATTACCATGCCAAGCGTAGCCCTTGGCTTAGCTTCCCCTGGTCGGTCACCGACCATTCTGGGCTCTATTTCCACTGCGGTCAATCAATCAATCAATCAATCAGAGTTAATTGATAATCAATCAATCAATCAATCAATTAACGGAAGTGGCTCCTGATGGCGAGGCCGAGGGAGCATGGCAAACGAATCTGCGCCTACCCCGTTGAGTTCTACGAGGAAGATCAGGAAACAGTTGACGGGATAGAGGATCTTCGAGCTAAGGACCGTTTGGAGAAGGGCCCCTTCTTTAGAAAGATGGCTAGGGAATATGTGCAACGTCACTCTCCAGGGAACAGTCAGCTCATCCTAGACAATTATCGTGAGAATCCGGTTCCGTTCAGCATCGCAGCGAAAGAGAAACTTAGTCCCGAGGAAGACCACCATGTCGAGGTGGATTGCGCTGAATGTTCTGGGTCCGGCGAGAACCGTTGGGGTGCCCCATGCCGCCAATGTAATGGCATTGGAAAGGTCGGGATCGAGAAGTGAAAGTGGAAATGGTTGATGTGGGCCAGATAGATCCGCCCAGCCGACCCGTTCGAGATGTGGACAAGTACATCAGTGACGAGTTACAAGCCTCAATACTAGACGATGGTTTGTACCATCCGATTCTCGTTCGACCAGTCAAGGATGGGCGTTTTGAGGTTGTTGCGGGGTATCATCGTTACGTAGCTTTGAAGCATATCGCAGCGGAGATGGGCCAGCGTTTGGTGCCCTGCGTAATCCGAAATGTGAACGACGACGAAGCCCCTCTCATCAGCATAGCTGAGAACATCCAACGCAACGCCCACTTGGACCCTGTGGCTGAAGGCGAAGTATTCTCTGAACTTGCCGCTAAAGGATGGAGTGTTGAGCAAATCTCAAAGAAGATTGGTAAGCCCACAACCGGCGACTACGTCCACAATCGAATCCACGTGTACGAGAAGCTCCATCCTAAATTGCAAAAGAGACTCAGCAGCGGACATCTCTCATTCGGAAATGCCAAAGCAATCGCTGAGCAACCTATGCGAGTTCAACTTGAGATCGCGCAGAAATTGAAGCAGTTCCCGCGAGCTCACCCCGCAACAATCTCCACATTAATTCATGAAAAATCGGGATGCACACACGCCTGTCCTAGTCACTGCCCCCCAATCATAGATCAGTAGGATTTGATTGAAGTTTGAAGTCAATAGTCTGCCCGAAATGTGGCGGACGAGTTGTACGTTCAGGACACCATGTCAACTTACATGATGTAGCACAGCAATGGGACTGTGTCGTTTGCGGCACGAGTTTCACGACTCGCCTCGGCTACTTTCCCAGAGGCAAGTTTCCCGCGGCCGCAGTTCTCTACGCGGTGAACAGATACTTCTCCCACCCAACCTTGCAGCAGGTCAAAGAGGAACTTGACAAAATCGGCGTTCATGTCTCAAGGCAAACGATTCTGCATTGGGTTCAACGCTCACGCAGAACATGGCACGGAAAAATGAGACTGGACAAGCAACGATACCCGATGCGCAAAGAGGAAGCAAGAGCTCTAAAGCGGCTGCTGGCTAGTGAGAAGGTTCTCATCGTAGGCTAGTGTGAATGAAGGATTGGGATTATCCTCTACGAGACCTTGCACATTACTGTCGGAAGATTCTGACAATCTATGTTCGTAGAGCGCTGTTTTGGTTGAACCGCAGGCTTCTACCGACCTATTCTTTGATTGAGGATTATGCTCGGTGCGATGACTGTGGTCGGAATGTTCACGATTTCGACACTTCAGACGAACTCTGGAGGAAGGTTTCTGGGCACGAAGATGGTTCTGGAATCCTTTGCTACGACTGCTTCTGCGACCGAGCCGACCGGAAAGGAATCAGAAACTTCTGGGCCACGATATCTGCAGCCTAGTGGGCTGTGACCCTTCAAGCGCCTTTCTCTTGGTTTCTTTGAAGCTTTGCATGAAGGCCCAGAGTAGTGCCATCCGCTAGTAGAAGTTTGACGGAGTCCTCTCCAATGGCAAGGAGATCAGCGAAAGCTCCTTCATGTTCTCCCTCCGCATCGACGAATTTGTAATGGTTGCCAGACTCTATGTGTCGGTCAATTTGCCAACTTAGAATATTCCATAATTCCCGTTCGTTACTCACTTCACTTCACCATTGACTCCAAGAATTTTCTTCTTCTGTTCTGCGTCGAGGGTTTCTCCGACAGCTTTACGGATGACATCGGGCCGACTGCAACGCCAAGCCTTGGCCACCCGATCTAAAAGTTCCAAATCTTGCTTTGTGAATCGAACCTCTACTTTCTCGGTGAGGCTTTCTTCACCCAACTTCGCCATGCCTACTAGGGCAGAATACCCACCAAGCGAAATAAGTCATTCGCACACAGAGTTGTGAATGCGTAGCGAAGCTACTATCAGATGATTCAGCCGCGAAAGGTGGCCAATCAGTAGTGAAAGCCTTCTCGTCCCAAATCACTAAGCAGGTGCGAGAGAATTATTGTCGTGTTCGCTGCCGCTGGTTTCTAACTCAACTTGTGAAACCAGAATCTTCCACACAGCGAGAGTATCCAAAGACGCATGATCACACAGGCAGGAACGGGGGCACCTGGCTGGAACGTAACATGCCTCCACCTGAGCCTGAGCCATTGGCGAACCAGATCGCGGACCTCGAACCCGTCCTATCATACCTCCAGATAGAACGCGACACACTCGAAGCCACCGCCTACCACGACGAACTTGAATCGAAAGGAGAAGTTGTCGCTAGGATCACAGCGTTCGGCGGAGGCTCGCGTGGAATAGACCCGGGAGTAGTCATGAGAGATTCGAAACGGCATCATGTCGATCCCATCCTAGCCCGCTACGACCTTGAAATATCATAGTCCCATCCAAAAAAGCGCAGCGTCGAGACATGTTCGCCGATGAAGCGCTGCGTGTCTAAGTCACCCGAGACCTGCGAGAGTAGATGACAGCCGATACCGTTCCCTCATCGGTAAAAAACAGAACGTCTCTGAGGATGAAATAGAAATTAAAATCGCTTCTCAGTTGGGAAGCAACGCTTTCAGATTAATTTCGGCGTCTCCCTTTCTACAATCGCAAGCGGGAGAAATTCTCTGTTCTGAATCCACGCTGAACAGGCGTGGCAGAAAGCGAGGTGAAACGATTCTATGGCAGTTAATGGTACGCGTATCCTAGCTTTGCTCGCGCTCATCTTCAATCTAGCGCAGGACCTCATTCTCATTCCCGACCCGCAAGTCAGTCTTTACGCGAAGTACGCCGCGATCATCGTCACCGCCCTCATAGCTGCAGTCACAGCTGCAATCCAGTACGGCGTCATCCCTGAGGTCGCTAGGCTGAAAGCACGCAAGCGCAAGTAGTCTTCCCCCATTTTTTCGTGGGACCGATAATCCCGCATTTTTCCCGTCCCCATACTTCATGAGGGATTTGAGTTATGTCAGAATCTAATAGGAAATCTCACTACTGTAAAGAATGCCGCGAGCATGTCGAATCTGCGCATAGAACTGAACGCCCTAGCCACAAGGTTTTCAGTTTCGGCGCCAAGCTAACGAAGCCTCGCCCTGAACAGTTCAAATTCCGATTACTCTACCCACCGAGGACTCTACCCCCCGAACTGGACCTTAGCCCGAACTTCATTAACGGGGGCTTCACCCAGGCTTTTCGGCAAGGCGAACAGGGTTCCTGCACCGCGAACTGTGGTGTCGCAGACTTCATCTATCGGCAGATCATCGGCAACGCTTGGAATAAACAACTGTACTCGCGAGCATTCCTATACGCTGCCACCCGCATCATTGAAGGCACTTTCCCGGAAGACTCAGGCTCCATGATGGAGACAATCGGGAAAGTTCTCGGCAGTCAGGGAGTTTGCTTCGATTCAACGATGCCATACACAGATCAGGACTGTGCGACGAACCCGGATGCTCGGGCCATCGCGGAGGCGCTTCAATGGACCACTGATGCGAAGCAGACGAGGCTAACCTGGAACGAGACCCTACAAGTCCTCAATGAGTTGGGGCCCGTTCGCCTAGGTACACCGGTGCCTCAGAGCTTCACGGAAGCTGGGCCTGACGGGTTCATTCCGGTACCAGACCCCGATGAGCCGATTGTCGGCGGCCACGCCATGCTACCGCTCGGCTACAAGAAGAGGAAAGGCCCTGACGATGTTGTTCGGCTCTACCGTAAAGTGCTCAACAGTTGGGGTACAGACTTTGGAGATCAGCAGGATCCTTTGAACTGCATCTGGATGCCAGACGAATATGGACAAGTGTACGCTAGCGACTTGGACATCTGGGTTCAGTTAGACTCGAAGCCGGGACCCGGCGGAAGCCCCACACCACAGCCCACGCCCGCAGGACTACATCTCCGCCTTCAACGAAAGAACGGATCCTGGAAAACACTTTGGCAGCTCTGAGTTCTCTTGAGGGTTCCAGTAGTCCGAACGCTTCCCAAGAACGCAGAAGTTGGTGACATCATACTCCTTCGTGAAGGAGATTGGGGAACCTCACTCTGGATTGTTCTCGAAGTCTGGCGATTCGGAAAGAAACAACTCAAATGGATCAAGTTCTGAATGAGAGCCATCTTCATCATCTGCTACATTCCGGATTTGAACAAGCCCGACGAGGCCTACGAGGTTTCAGGCGGCTGCGCCTTCTACACCACGAAGGGCGCTAAGAACGAAATCAAGCGTCGAATCGACTCTCGCAGATATGTCATCGTGAAAAGAAAATCAATCTTGGGAAGAGGTAGGTGATTGAAAGATGGATTTCAAATTGAAAGTTCCAAAGATGAAGGCTGGTGAGCAGAGCATGGAGGTTCTCAGCTTCACGCTCACAAT
>Ga0315277_10006000_pt1 | contig 15984 bp, 10 predicted proteins | sample YL17G05_15_MG_FD_203695 | JGI IMG/M metagenome (GOLD analysis project Ga0315277, IMG submission 203695) | Sediment microbial communities from Yellowstone Lake, YNP, Wyoming, USA - YL17G05_15 | ecosystem: Environmental > Aquatic > Freshwater > Lake > Sediment | place: USA: Wyoming | collected...
CTGGCGCCCGAGCTTCGACGTCTCCTACCTATGCTCTACAATCAGAACCACAACCCAACGGCAGGCTGCAGTAAAGCTCCACGGGGTCTTCACTTCCCATTAGGGGTCTCCAGACTCTGCACTGGAACGTAAGGTTCACCGGGTACCAGCTAGGGACAGTGGGACTCTCGTTGATCCATTCATGCAAGCCGCCAATTAAGCGGCAAGGTACTACGCTACCTTAAGAGGGTCATAGTTACCCCCGCCGTTGACAGGCCCTTCTTCCCGTTGAACCGGGTGTTCAGGTACCTGCACTGGGCAGGATTCAGTGATTGTACTAGTCCTTACGGATTCGCAATCACCTATGTTGTTATTAGACAGTCAGAGTCCCCTCGTCACTGCGACCTGCTTCTTGCAAAGCAGGCACCACTTATCCCGAAGTTACGTGGCCAATTTGCCGAATTCCCTTAGCTGGCATATGCCGACACGCCTTAGCCTTCTCAGCTTGGGGCACCTGTGTTGGATCTCGGTACGGTCTTTCAGCTCCCTTTTCACGGACTCCTGGAATTTGCCAACTTGAGTCATTACGCGTTCGCCTGGTTCTCGCCATTACGGCTCTCCACAGGCTTCGACGATTGAACACCCTGGCACGAGTGCTTGACATATCCGGAAGTGTCAGTTTTAATGCTGAAAGGTACAGGAATATTAACCTGTTTCCCATTTGGCGTACTCCGATTAAGGTACGTCTTAGGACCGACTGACCCTCGGCTGACGAACATTGCCGAGGAACCCTGGCCCTTACGGCGATCGGGATTCTCACCCGACTTTGCTGCTACTGCTACCAGGATTTTCGTCCCTGCGCGGTCCACACCTGCTCAAGCAGATGCTTCTGCCCACGCAGAGCGCCTCCCTACCAGATCACCTTGCGGTGCTCCGTGGTATCGGTAATCGGCTTAGCCCCGTCCATTTTCGGGGCCCTGAATCTCGACTGGTGAGCTGTTACGCACTCTTTAAAGGATAGCTGCTTCTAAGCTAACCTCCCAGTTGTCTATGACCCAGGACACCCTTAAGTGTTGACACTTGGCCGATATTTGGGGACCTTAACCACGGTCAGGGTTGTCTCCCTCACGGACTAGAAGCTTACCCCCCAGCCCGGACTGCCGGTCTTCTACGACGACGGCGGTTTTGGAGTTTGACAAGAGAACAGACCCTTTCGGGTCCGGCTTCCCCAATCAGTGCTCTACTCCGCCGACTATCTCAGACCAGGTCATACTGCGATATGTTTCGGGAGGAACCAGCTATTTCCGACCTCGATTGGACTTTCACCCCTAGACGCAGGTCACGAGAGCGATTTGCATATCAACACCTCAAACGGTCCTCCACGCAGCTTTCGCCACGCTTCGACCTACCAGCGCCTAGATCGCCCGGCTTCGGGTCGCATACGGGCGACTGCACGCACTTGTATACGTCGCGCCTCTTCTCATGCGCGCCTGTCGCTTTCGCTGCGGCTGCTTCTATGACAGAATTAGCCTCGCCGCCAATATGCACTCCCTGGTTCGTTCTTCAAAACGCATGTTAGAACGCCGGCAGCTCCTCTCGTACAAATACCTCACGATATATTCCTTCGAGGAGTAGATCCTTGCGCGCCCTAACGCACTATCGCCAGCCAATTTCAGGCTCTTTGCACCTCCCTATTTGGGGTACTTTTCAGCTTTCGTTCACACTACTACTGCGCTATCGGTCTCAAGGTGTATTTAGCCTTGGAGGTTGGTGACCCCCGATTTCCCGCGCGATTTCCGACGCACGGTACTCAAGACACGGCCCCGGTTTGAAGAGAATACGACTACGTGGCTCTCACACTCTGCGGCGGGCCATTCCAGGCCACTTCGACTTCGCCCTTCAGACTTTTGGACCGGCTTATAACACCACATCTCCCTTGCGGGATTCGGTTTAGGCTGTGCCGCGTTCACTCGCCGTTACTGACGGCATCTCGGTTGATTTCTCTTCCTGTCCCTACTAAGATGTTTCAATCCGGGACGTTCCCGATCCTCACGGATCAGTCCGTAGACTAGGATTTCCCATTAGGACATCCTCGGTTCAATGGCTCCATGCGCCTCGCCGAGGCTTATCGCAGCTTGGCACGTCCTTCATCAGCACTTGAGCCGAGCCATCCCCTGGCTGGCATAAGCAGCTTATGCCCCACTAAACTCAGTGAGCGTCTGGTCGCAAAGCTTGTACACGGCTTCTTTGGACCGTTCCTTGCGGGAACGGACCTTGGCCCTTCCACATCGAGTCCGCCTCGATGTGTGCATAATTTTCAATGGACTTGCTGGGATTCGGACCCAGGGCCTCTGCCTTGCAAAGGCAGCGCTCTACCAGCTGAGCTACAAGCCCCAGAGTTCTTTGCCCAGTGCCTCGATCGAGATCGAGGCAGCCACCGACGTTAGTCGTGGCTTTTGATGATTATCAAAGCTGGATGGCTTTTATTTGGTCTTTGACGAACTATTCAGCTTGCCATGACTCGCGTCATGGCTCCCCCCGATTGATTGGGAGACCGACTGGCACGGGAGCGCGTGCAGTTTTGCACGCAAACTTTAGGAGGTGATCCAGCCGCAGATTCCCCTACGGCTACCTTGTTACGACTTAACCCCCCTTGCAAAGCCCAAATTCGAACGTTCCCTGAGGGGACGCTCTCATTCAGACCCTACTCGGGTGGTTTGACGGGCGGTGTGTGCAAGGAGCAGGGACGTATTCACCGCGTTCTGTTGAAACGCGATTACTACGGATTCCAGCTTCATGAGGGCGAGTTGCAGCCCTCAATCCGAACTAAGATTGGCTTTAGGAGATTTCCATCCCCTTTCGGGGTAGATACCCATTGTACCAACCATTGTAGCTCGCGTGTAGCCCGGGATATTCGGGGCATACTGACCTACCGTTGCCCATTCCTTCCTCCGCTTTAGCAGCGGCGGTCCCCACAGTGTACCCGTCACTCCGGAGAGTACGCTGGCAAATGTGGGCGTGGGTCTCGCTCGTTGCCTGACTTAACAGGATGCTTCACAGTACGAACTGACGACGGCCATGCACCACCTCTCAGCTAATCCGGCAAAGTCTTCAGCCTGGCCTTCATATCGCTGTCGGTCCCGGTAAGATTTCCGGCGTTGAATCCAATTAAACCGCAAGCTCCACCCGTTGTGGTGCTCCCCCGCCAATTCCTTTAAGTTTCAGCCTTGCGGCCGTACTTCCCAGGTGGCTCGCTTCACGGCTTCCCTACGGCACCGACCACGGTCGCACCGTGGCCGACACCTAGCGAGTATCGTTTACGGCTAGGACTACCCGGGTATCTAATCCGGTTCGTGCCCCTAGCTTTCGTCCCTTGCCGTCAGGTCCGTTCTGGTGAGACGCCTTCGCCACTGGTGGTCCTTCAAGGATTACAAGATTTCACCCCTACCCCTGAAGTACCTCTCACCTCTCCCGGCCTCGAGCCAGACAGTATCTCCTGAAAGCCCGACAGTTGAGCTGCCGGATTTCCCAAGAGACTTATCCGGCCGGCTACAGACCCTTTAGACCCAATAATAACGGTTACCACTCGAGCCGCCGGTGTTACCGCGGCGGCTGGCACCGGTCTTGCCCGGCCCTTGCTATGCAATGCTTTTTAGGCATCACGACAGCCAGATTTGTAACCTGGCACTCGAGGTTCCCTTATCGCCGTTGCCGGCATTGTAAAGTTTTCGCGCCTGCTGCACCCCGTAGGGCCTGGATTCGTGTCTCAGAATCCATCTCCGGGCTCTTGCTCTCACAACCCGTACCCGTCGTAGGCTAGTAGGTACGCTACACCCACTACTACCTGATAGGCCGCAGACCCATCCTTCGGCACCGGAGCTTTCGTCCTCGGGGCATTCCAGCATCCGAGGACTATCGGGTATTATACCCAGTTTCCCGGGTTTATCCCCGTCCAAAGGGTAGGTTGTCCACGTGTTACTGAGCAGTACGCCATGTATTGCTACATTCGACTCGCATGGCTTAGTCGAACCTCGATAGCAGTAACCTCTGGCAGGATCAACCAGAATTACACACTTTAGGAAGTATATTTCCGAACCAGTCGGAATTGGCTGAGTCGCCATAGACCAAATGTCAGACACGAAAAAACTCGCGTCTCCACAATTCTTATGCCGCAGACTGGAACTCGATCCATCATACCTTTTCAGGATCGCAGCCTTTGTGCCTGCGACGCCTAAGCGGCCCGTTTAGGTTACCAGCCTTAATATTTATTCTTTGCGCATCCACCTGCTTAAGGCTTTATCAACCGATCGACGCAACAGCCCTATAATCAATATCTACAGAGCCTATTGCCTCGCCCTTGCGGGAAGGCCGAACCCACTCAATAACTCCCAGGTATATAATCTTTTTGATAGCCTTGGGCCAAGAGGGCAAGCGCAAAGGGCACGGGAATCGTCGAGTATTAATATCATTATCTCCTACCGGTCAGGATTAAGATTTCTGCTGGAGGTCTTTTATGGGTTACACCTTGACTGAGAAGATCCTGAGGGAGCATCTCGTAGATGGCATCTACGATCCTGGAAAAGAGATCGGCATAAGGATTGATCAGACGCTCACCCAGGACGCGACTGGCACCATGGCCTATCTCCAGTTCGAGTCCATGGGGCTCTCCGATATCGCTACTGAGCTGTCTGTGAGCTACGTGGATCACAACACCATCCAGGTGGGCTTCGAGAATGCAGACGATCACGCCTACCTGGAGTCCATCGCGAAGAAGTATGGAATCTACTTCTCCCGGCCTGGAAACGGAATATGCCACCAGGTCCATCTGGAGAGATTTGCGCGCCCCGGCAAAACCCTGCTCGGCTCGGACAGCCACACGCCCACTGCCGGAGGCCTTGGCTCTATCGCCATAGGCGCAGGCGGCCTGGATGTGGCTGTGGCCATGGGCGGCGGTGCTTATTACCTGACCGCTCCCCATGTGATCGATGTCCATCTCAGCGGCGAGCTGCAGCCCTGGACCACGGCCAAAGACGTGGTCCTCAAGGTTTTGCAGATCTTGACCACGAAGGGGAATGTGAGTTGCGTCTGCGAATACACCGGCGAGGGTATTGAGAAGCTAACCGTGCCGGAGAGAGCAACCATAACCAACATGGGTGCTGAAACAGGTGTAACGACATCCATCTTCCCCAGCGATCTCCAGACCAAGAGGTTCCTGGACGCTCAGGGCCGGGGCGACCAGTGGATTCCCCTGACAGCAGATAAGGATGCGGCTTACGACCGCACCCTTGAGATCGACCTGTCCGAGATCGAGCCCCTCGCAGCTGCACCCCACAGCCCCGGCAACATAGCCAAAGTAAGAGACCTCAGCCTTCCTGTAGATCAGGTGATGATAGGCTCCTGCACCAACTCCTCTTATGTCGACCTCATGACCGTGGCGAGAATGGTGAGGGGCAAGCATCTGCCCGCCGGCGTATCCTTGGGCATCGCCCCCGGCTCCCGGCAGGTGCTGAACACCATCGCCAAGAACGGAGCATTAAGCGACCTCATCTCCTTCGGGGCCCGCATCCTGGAGTCTGCCTGCGGCTTCTGTATCGGCAACAGCCTCTCCCCCCGCACTGATTCCGTCTCTGTGCGCACCAGCAACCGCAACTTCAAAGGCCGCTCGGGCACGCCGAATGCTAACGTTTATCTAACCAGCCCCGTGGTCGCAGCCGTGGCTGCTCTCACAGGAAAGCTGATGGACCCCAGAGACCTGAACGCGGCCTTTCCCAAAATCAAGATGCCGGATCATTTCGAGATCGATGACAGCATGATCATTCCACCCCTGGAGCCGGAGGCGCGAGCCAGGATAAAGATAAGCCGCGGTCCCAACATCGGAGAGCCCCCTGTCAACGGACCCATGCCGAGCGATATCAAGGGCACAGTCACCATCAAGGTGGGAGATCTGGTGACCACAGATCACATCATGCCTGCCGGCTCACGGCTCAAATACAGGTCAAATGTTCCCAAGTACTCCGAGTTCGTCTTCGAGCCCCTGGACAAAGAGTTCAGTAGCAGAGCTGCGGCCTTGCGAGACAGTGGCGCTCACAATCTGATCGCGGCAGGATCCAGCTATGGCCAGGGCTCGTCACGGGAGCACGCCGCCCTTTGCCCCATGTACCTGGGCGTGAAGGCTGTTGTCGCCAAATCCATGGAGCGAATTCACGCAGCCAATCTGGTAAACTTCGGCATCGTGCCCTTCAGCTTTGTCCAGGAGTCAGACTACGATGCCCTGACCGCGGGTGCAGAGATCAGGATACCGGGCATCCGCACGGCGCTGCAGCAGGGCGACGATTCTGTAAAGGCCTTTTCTGGAGGCCGGGAGATAAGCCTGAAGATGAGCCTTTCCAGGCGTCAGAGAGATATTCTCCTGGCAGGAGGACTCTTGCCCTACACGGTGCAGGGAAGAAAAGGAGAGTAGATCTGCCGCTACGGGCAGAACAGTATTGCCCTTCAGACGTTGAAGAGGGATACAATGCCCTGCGAGATTATCTGACCCTTTGCCTCCTTTCCTGGGATTTCGCTGCCGCTAGAGGCGGAAAGGCTGCCCTGAACGGGAATGGACGCCTGGACCTCATTGATGCCAAACTTACTGTTCACATCTCTAGTCAGGAACTGGCTGTTCCACTCAGATGCGCTGAGAGTCGGAGCTGTCACATTGGCTGCAAAGGTCGAGCTGGCGACCGCGATGGGAGTGCTGAACTGCAGGGGGAAGGTGTTCATCCAGATGGCCATGTTGGACATGGTGCTGCTTGCAGTCAGGTTCTGGCCGCCTGCAATATAAGATTCCCAATAGTTCTCGACATTGGGCTCAAAGGTCGACGAGCCGGGGGCGTTGAAGAAAGTCAGCTGGCTGGAACTATAACCCTCGCCGGTGAACATGGTTTGGGCCGCAGCAACGCCCAAGAGGCAAATCAGTGCTGCTAAAGCTAATGTAGTTTTCATTTAAATACATCCCATTATATTCAGTTGTTTATCCTCTGCCAGAGATCTGTCCCAACCTATTTATGCCTTATCGGTGAAGGGATGCCCATGCCGGACCGCTTCGAGATACAGCACAAAGATCTAGCCGGAAGGATCGGCCGGCTTTCTACCCCTCATGGCATCATCGAGACCCCTGTCCTCATGCCTGTGGTCAATCCTCACCTCCAGCTCCTCCCCGCCCCGAAGCTTGCCCGGATGGGCGCTGATATGATCATAACCAATAGCTATATCATTCACCAGGATCCAGAACTCAAAGTCCGGGCAATAGAACAGGGGCTGCATAAGCTCATAGGCTTCCAGGGGCCGATCATGACCGACTCAGGAGCCTTCCAGCTCTCCGTCTACGGAGATATCGAGGTTTTGCCCCTGCAGATCCTGGATTTTCAGTTTGCCATTCAATCGGACATCTGCGTGCCTCTCGATATACCCACGCCACCCGATGTTTCCAGGGAGCCAGCGGAATCTGAGCTTCGTCTGACGGAGAAACGACTAAAAGAGGCCGCCGCCTTGAATAGACCCTCTCTTTTGGCCGGCCCCATCCAGGGTTCAACCTATCCCGATCTGAGAGAAAAAGCAGCCAGGTTCCTGAAAGAGATGAGCTTTGACGTCTATCCCGTGGGAGGCGTGGTGCCTCTCATGGAATCCTACAGGTTCAGGGATCTGGTGAATGTGGTGACAGCTGCCAAGAAGGGCCTGGGGTCGGGCGCGCCCGTGCATCTGTTCGGTGCCGGCCACCCCATGATCTTCGCTTTGGCCTCGGCCATGGGCTGCGATCTCTTCGACTCGGCAGCATATGCGCTCTACGCCCGCCAGGGCAGGTATCTGACGGTCCGCGGAACCTGGAAGCCGGAGGAGATGAAATACCTCCCCTGCTCCTGCCCGGTCTGCCAGGGGCACGACCTAAAGGAGCTGATGGAGAGCCAGCAGAGGATCAAGCTCTTGGCCATGCATAACCTCTACGTCTCATTGCAGGAGATGAAGCTGGTCAAGCAGTGCATCCGTGAGGGATCGCTCTGGGACCTTCTGGAGAACAGGTGCAGGTCGCACCCGCGCCTTCTCGACGGCCTGAAGAGGCTCGGCTCCGAAGGCCAGTGGCTGGAAGGCCTTGACGCCTCACGCAAGTCCACATTCTTCTACTTGAGCTCCGAGTCTAGTTCCCGGCCGGAGGTGGTCCGCTATGCTCGTCGCATCGAACGCTTCGCGCTGGAGGGCGATGTCCTGATTTGCGATGATCCTGGGTCCGGCATAGCCGGTTTCGATCACGTGCTACACTTCAAGCCCCCCTTCGGACCCTATCCGGCAGAGCTGTCTGAGACCTATCCCTTCAACGCCGAAGTTCCAGAGACTGCAGATGATGCGGCGATGAAGCAGGCCGCAAGAAACATGAAACTTCTCATCGAGGCCAATCCCAAGGCCAGCTTCAGCTTCAGGCTGAGATCTCTGCCGGAGGGCACAGGTGGAAGATGACCAGGTACTTTGAGGTTCTGAGGCGAGACGGCCCTGCCAGACTGGGAAAGCTGCTCTTGGAAAGGCAGCTCAGCACACCGGCTTTGATAACAAGCGATGATTGGGTCTCTGCAGGCAGCGTCTATCGCTACGCTTCTCTGGAGGAAGCTGCCGCGGCCACCGGGGCATGGAAAGGCCAAAAGAAGCTGGCCATAGCACCTTACGTTCCCGCTGCTCTTCATTTTGAGCCGCCCATGAGGCTTTCGCCCCCGGAGACCGACGGCCCTAAGGGCCTGGTGGTCCATCCCTTCTCCCTGGAGAAGCCGGAGGACGCAGATGTTTACGTGCTGGCCTCGGCTGGAGTTCTCAGAAATCCCAGAGACCTGGTGCAGGCCGTCGTAGGCGTTAGAAATATGACGCCACCGGATACGGCTCTTTATGCTCCCGCCCTGGCCAGCCCCGCAAACCTGGCTCTTCTGGTCTACCTGGGGATCGATCTCCTGGATTATGCGCGGGTCGTGGCCGATGGCTACCTGGGACGCTACCATACCCGCGACGGTATCTGGAACCTGGGCGACCTCAATGAGCTGCCTTGCCGGTGCGTGCACTGCCAGAGACTTGCGGAAAACCGGGAGGATCGAAAGCTGCTCGCAGATCACAACCTCCTCAAGCTGGAAGAGGAGCTGCTGACTGTACGGGAGATGATCCGGTCTGAGACAATCCGCGAATACATCGAACGGCAGGTGCGGGTGGAGCCCAACCTTACTGCCGCTCTGCGCCTGCTGGACCAGGAGCACTGCTACCTGGAGAAGAGGACGCCTCAGCACAGACGCAGCGTCTTTTTTGCCAACACCGCCGAGTCCCTGCAGCGCGTGGAGGTCACCCGCTTCGCTGAACGGGTGCTCTATCGATACAAAGCCCCCCAGAGCGACGTTTTGCTGCTGCTGCCCTGCTCAGCCCGAAAGCCCTACTCCACCTCCAGATCGCACCGCCTCTTCGCCGAGGCCGTCCGGCCCTGGCATCGGCACCTGCATGAGCTGATCCTGACCTCGCCCCTGGCCCTGGTGCCACGCGAACTGGAGGAGGTTTATCCCGCCGCCAGCTACGACGTTCCCGTCACGGGCCGCTGGGACCGGGAGGAGCGGGCGTGGCTGAAGAGCTGTTTGGAAGCCTATCTGAAGAGGAATAAATACGCCAGGATCGTGGCCCACCTGGAGGGTGAGCTGGAGGAGACGGTAAGGGCTTTGGACCTGGAGGCCGTTTACACCGGCGGCGGAACCAACCGCGAGGCGCTGGCGCGGCTCTCCGCGGCCGTCCATGAGGCCTGCCTTGGGGCTATGCGCCTTCCCGATCTGCGGCTGCAGCGCTACCGCGCCCTGGCGGATTACTACTTCGGCCAAGGCGCAGGCGATGCCCTGCTGGCCGGAAAGGTCCAGGTGAGAGGCCGGGAGCTGCAGGACGAGAAGAAGAGGCCCTTGGCTGCGACCACCCCCAATGGCACTCTGGCCCTTTCCCTGGAGGGTGCAAAGCGACTGGAGCCTCTGGGCCGCTACATCGTCACCATCGGAGATTTCGTTCCCAAAGGCTCCCTGCTTGCGCCGGGCGTGATGGACGCAGACGAGCAGATCCGGCCGGGAGACGAGGTGATATTTTGCGGCGAGCGGGCCTTTGGCCTGGGCAGGGCGAAGATGAGCGGCTGGGAGATGGCCACCTCCCGCAGGGGCGTAGGCGTGGAGCTGAGGCATGTGAAAGAGGTGTAGCGACTCACCTCAGCTCGATAGTGTGCCCGGCGCGCTTCAGCTCCGCGCCGTAGCTCCGGGTGGCCTCCTGCTTGGCAATAGAGGCCCAAGAGGGCATAATAATAGTAGCATGCACGCTCGCAGCGCGGGCTGCCACAGGGCCACGCCCTGGGCGTGGTTGCCCACGGAGGCGGCCACGACGCCCCTGGGGCCTAGCTCTGCCAGACGGGGCTGGATCTTGTAGGTGGCACCGCGAACCTTGAAAGAGCCGCCCCGCTGCAGGTTTTCGAGCTTGAGGTACACTTTTGCACCGGTCATCCTGCTGAAGGTGGGTGGGTAGATGAGGGGAGTGCGCAAAACCCTGCCTTGAAGAACTCGGGCTGCATTTTGGACATCGGCCAGGGAGATCATAATAGTATATCTCTAGCCGAACGCTTAGCTCTTACTCCTTCATTCTCGATCCCCCCGGCGGCAGGAACTGGATGATCTGATCCACGGAGGCGATGGACTTCAGGTAAGCCCTGTCCTCCAATTTTTCTGAGAACAGCCTGTAAATGCGCTTTGCCAAATCGTCGGCGTTGAGCTCGCCCGGCTCGATCTCCACCGCTGGATCGGCTTTGGGCTTCACGGCCGAGACCGGCCCGCCCATCAGGATACCATCCGCTATGCCAAGCATAATGCCAACGGGCATATCTCTGAAGTACCTGCGCGCCCCGCGGATGACAAAGGCGCCCTTCTTCAGGAACTCGCCGTGCTCCGGCGTCTTGGTGACCTGATCGCCCTTGATCAGATAGCAGTCGGCTGCTGCCAGGCCGGCCTTCCAGACGGATGAGTAGCTCACCGCGAACTGCGCTGCCTCCAGGATGGTGCTCTCGGGAACCTCCTCACCTTCCGTCTTTATCGCCGTGAGGGGAGCGCCGGGCGCATCCGTATGAAGCGCCAGGTCGCGCTTCTCCAGATACTTGGCATAGATCTCCTCATTGCCGTCCGCGTCCCGGCCGCCGATAACGAGAAATCCGTCCGAGGAGTAAAACCAGCGGAACCTCTCATACCACTTGGGCTTCCTGCGCCTGTGCGTCTGCGCCGCTCTGGTCTTCTTGGGCTCGGCTTTGCTGGCCTTGAGCTCCTCGGTGATGGCCAGCGCAATTTTCGCACCTGCGGCCTTTTTTGACATCTCCTTGGCTCTCTCGTAATATCTCTGGGCATTCTGGGGCACGCTCAGGCCCGCATTCAGTTCCAGCTCCGTGCTGTCCAAAAATATCTTCATCTCGCCCCTGCCATCCAGGGAGAGAATGGTCTTGGCCTGGGGCAGGTCCGAGCTGCTGATCCTGTTCCAGATCTCGGCATGGGAGAATCCTCTGGCCCTGGCATCGGCTACGACTTTGAGGATCTGCTCAATCGCGCCGTACATCTGGTAAACCAACTCGCCTTTCTGGATCAATGCCATCTCCTGGGCCTCGAACTCCTCAACGGCCTTGTGCTGCAGATGGATCCTGCGGTCCAGCGGGTCCTGACGGGGCGCCTGCGCTGCCGTTTCCACGAAGAAGGCGTCCAGAGCTTCGCTGAAGGTGGCAAAGCTTTTTTGCTCCAGTCCTTCGTAGATCTTCAGCGGCCGGGAGAGGACATCAAAGGGCTCGCCTTCTTTCAGAACGATATGAGGATCAAAGGTCTCATCCAGAAAAACCTCTCGCAGAGCCTGATGAACGCGGCTGATCTCTTTCGAGTCTAGCTCAGCGGCGGGCTTGTTCTTGTCCACTCCGGCGACCAGGCAAACCTCTTCCCCGTAGGTTCCGCCCATGTTCAGGCCCCTCACCAGGGACCTTACCAGATCTTGGCCGGCAGAGGCAAGCCAGCTGGAGAGCTCTTCCCGTGAGATCGTCCTGGGATCGAGCTGGCCGGGATGATAAAGGTACTTTTCTCCGGCCGCCATCTTACTGCCCCGAAAGACCATCTTCCTGAGCATGGTGAGGATCTGCCGCGATTCATCCAGCAGCACCATGCTCCCTTTCGGGAAGAGCTCGACGAGGAGATAGTGGCACAGGCCTGAGCGCTCCACAGCTATCTCCAGGACGCGGTCGAAGTCGTGCTGCCGGATGTCCACGATCTTGCCCCCGGAGAGACGATGGCGGAGCATGGTGGGGAACTGCGGCGGTGTCTTGGAGGCAGGACGCTCTTTATGTGTGATGTTGACGCGCTTCCCGGCCTCCAAGAGCAGATCGAGCCTGCCTTCGGCCGGAGATTGAACCGCCAGCCAGATCTTGTCCGAGGACTGCTGGTAGGCTTTGCCCACGAAGCCGCCCGAAATCCTGTCCTGAAGCTCTCTTACCATGGCAGCGACGTCCACATTGCTCATCGCCTTCTTCATGATGGAGAGGGCGTGATCAATCGATAAATAGTTGCGGATGCTTAAGGAGAAGCGTGGAACGCTTTCTTGTGGACCAGATGCTCTTGCGCCTGGGAAGGTGGCTGCGGCTGCTGGGCATGGATGTGGCCAACCCTGAAAATGCCAGCGACAGCGAGCTTTTGCAGAGGGCAATACAGGAGAAGAGAACGCTCGTTACCAGAGACAAAAGATTGGCCGATGCTTGCCGAAGGAGGCAAGCAGAATGCATCCTCATCAAGGCCTCCCGGCTGGATGAGCAGCTCAGGGAGATGGCCAAAAGGGGCATTCCTCTGGAGCTGAGGCCCCAGAGATGCACGCTCTGCAACTGCACTCTGCAGAGAGTCTATCCTGCTGAAAAGGGGACGTGGAAGTGCGAAGGCTGCAAAAAACTCTACTGGGAGGGCAGTCACTGGATCAACATGGAGAAGATGCTGGAGAAGATCCGCTCCGGCAAAGATTGAAATGCAGGGTTTTTTTTGCCAGACAAAATTCGGATTATCCATCCGCCTGTCTCTAACGTGATCTTTTGACGCCTGACAGGGACGGAAAGGCCTTTTCCGTCTTCCGTGTTTTGCTGCGAATTTTTAGGTAATCAGCCATCTGCGCTTTAACAGGAGTCATCGACCAGAGGTGAGAGGCGTTCAGGCAGAACTGAGGCTGGTACTGATACTGGCCGCCCGTTTGGGTGAAGGGATCTGCGGGCACAAGTTTGGATGGAGCTGAATCCAGAGTGGATTCCAGCAGGCACCACACACCGGATTCGCTCTGGTAGACGACCCAGGCATGGCCGTAAGTTCCATCCGGAGAGGTGACCCTTCCCAGAACGACCCGCACGCAGTGCTCGGATACACCGCTGGCCAGCAGAAGAGTAGCCAACAGGAAGGAGGAGTCCTCACAATCGCCTTTGCATAGCATAAGCGTCTCCTCGGGGAATAGCCAGAAGTCCTCCAGCCCGCAGGCTTGTTTGTCGGTGATATATTCCACTGACCTGGCAACAAAATCCCAAATCCTCCAGGCGCGGAGGTCGAATGTGCCAGCCTCACGCGCTTCAGGCAAACCTATCTCCTGCAGGGCTCTGATTATCACTTCGCTCTCTGTAGAAGAGATCCACTCCCTAATGTCAGTGGGGATATAAACGCTGGAATAGCCGAGGACGGCCCTCTTATCCATCATAACCGTGTCTCTGACAATCGTATCCCCCGTCCAGTTATAACCTGTTCCCATAAATGTCCCCCTCAAATCTATCTTAATAATTTTAGTTTATAATATTTAAAATTATCGATTTGGCGAGGAAGCTCTAATGGAATTTGCCAAAGGAAATATCATTAAATAATTTAAATGAGTTTCAAGCATCGTTGAATTGATTCGCAAAAAAAGGTCGCTTTTATCTATGGGGAGAGGAGAGGAAGTCATGATTAAGTATTTCTACAATCAACGTGAGTTTCTGATCTTTCGCCCTGCAGACTAGAGGTCAAGATGACGTCCTGGCACAGCATGACTTCCGAGAAGGCCCTCGCCACCCTGGGGTCCGGGCCAAATGGATTAGACTCGGAAAAAGCGGCAAGAATCCTGGCCGAGCAAGGTCCCAACCTGCTGGCGAGCCCTTCCAAACCATCTCCCTGGAAGATATTCTTGCGCCAGTTCAAGGAGTACCTCATATTGGTGCTGATCTTCGCAGCATTGATATCCATCCTCGCCGGCGAGCTCACCAACGCCTATGTGATCCTGGGGATAGTACTCCTCGTCGCGGTCATAGGATTTCTTCAGGAGTACAAAGCAGAGCGGGCCATGGAGGCATTGAGAGAGATGGTGGCTCCGGAGGCGGATGTCTCAAGAGACGGGCGGATGGTCTCTTTGCCTGCCAGAGATCTCGTGCCGGGAGATGTGATCTACCTCGAAGCCGGCGACAAGGTGCCTGCCGACGGGCGCGTCGTCGACGAGACACAGCTCGAGGTCATCGAGGCATCTTTAACGGGCGAGTCTATGCCGGTGAAGAAAGATCCTGCGCCTTTGCCGGAGGGCACGCCCCTGGCAGACAGGAGAAATATGGTCTTCATGGGCACCATCATCTCCTACGGCAACTGCAGAGCGGTGGTAGTGGCCACGGGACCGCAAACCGAGCTTGGCCGGATCTCGAGCCTGATCCTGCAAAAGCCAGCAGAGCCGCCGCTAAAAGCAAAGCTTGCACAGCTGGCCAAGAGGCAGGCAGTTTTGGTGCTGGCCATATCCTTGGCCGTCTTCGTTCTGGGCGTGGCCAGAGGCTCGCCCATCATGGATACTTTGATAACGGCCATCGCCCTGGCGGTGGCAGGAGTTCCCGAGGCCCTGCCCTTCGTGGTCACCTTAGCTCTGGCCTTTGGGACCCAAGCCATGGCCAGGAAGAACGCCATCATCCGCAGCCTTCCTGCGGTCGAGACTCTCGGCTCGACAACGGTCATCTGCACAGACAAGACCGGCACCCTGACCACAGGCGAGATGACGGTGCGCGAGATTCGCACCTATCGATCCGTGCAGGTCACCGGCTCTGGGTACGAGCCGAAAGGAGATTTCCTAGAGAGCGGCCAAGCCGTAGATCCGAAGAGCGATGATCTGGCCCAGCTTCTGAAGATCGGAGTGCTCTGCAACAATGCCGATATCGATCCCTCCGGCGGAAAGTGGCGCATCATTGGAGATCCTACGGAAGGAGCGCTGATTGTCGCCGCCAAAAAGGCAGGGCTCCTGGAAGCCATCAGGAACGCCCATGTTGAGATCGTCGAGTATCCCTTTGACTCGGACCGCAAGCGAATGACCACCGTTCACCGATCCCAAGAAGAAGGTCTGGTGGTGACCGTCAAGGGCGCTCCTGAGGTGGTCCTGGAAAGGTGCACATGCATCCTTGATCTATGCAAAATTCGCCCCATAACCAAAGAAGATCGCGAAACCATTCTGGCAGCAGCGGATAGTATGGCAGAGAAGGCCATGAGAGTGCTGGCCCTGGCCTGGAAGCCCATGGACGAGCACGAGCCTCTGGAGATGAGCTACGTCGAATCGGAGCTGATCTTCACGGGCCTGACTGGCATGATGGACCCGCCCAGAGACGAAGCTGTGGCCGCTATTCAAACCTGCCGGCAGGCAGGCATAAGGCCGGTCATGATCACCGGAGACCACCGTCTGACCGCGAAAGCGATAGCCAGAGAGCTGGGCATAGGCCAGGGCGAGGTCATCGAGGGAGCCGAGATCGAGGAGATGAATGATGTTGCTCTCCAGAGCAGGATCGAAGAGGTATCGGTATTTGCCAGGGTCACGGCCGAGCATAAGGTGCGCATCGTCCAGGCCCTGCAGCGCCAGGGAAATGTCGTGGCCATGACCGGCGACGGGGTAAACGACGCGCCCGCCCTGAAAGCGGCGGACATCGGAGTGGCCATGGGCAGGACG
>Ga0315277_10006001_pt1 | contig 15984 bp, 13 predicted proteins | sample YL17G05_15_MG_FD_203695 | JGI IMG/M metagenome (GOLD analysis project Ga0315277, IMG submission 203695) | Sediment microbial communities from Yellowstone Lake, YNP, Wyoming, USA - YL17G05_15 | ecosystem: Environmental > Aquatic > Freshwater > Lake > Sediment | place: USA: Wyoming | collected...
AATAACTGAGTTTGAGATTATGGACGCTGATGAAGAAGCCATTCGAAACGACACTTTCACCGTTAACCTTTATGGTTTAATGAGAGGTCCTTTTCTCCCGACACATATTCAGGGGAGCAAGCAGGTAAGCCCTGAAACAGTTGATGAAAGGGATAATCAAACTGCTACAGGCAAATTCATAATGGAAGAGATGCAACCAGATGGAACGTACATACTTGCTCCGGGAACAACGGTTAAACGCATTGCGGAATTGCTAAGCATAGAAAAGACGGTTCTAGGGGTGGACATCTACAAAAAGGGCAAGGTCATACTTGATGTAGATGAGAGAAGAATTTTGGAAGAAGTGGACGATTGGCAGCATACTTGGATTATCCTCTCACCTATCGGACATCAGGGAATCCTCTTTGGAAGAGGTAACCAGCAGATAAGCCCGAAAATCATCAAACGCGTAGGGAAAGAGCGAATAATCGTTGCAGCAACGAAGAACAAGCTTCAAAGCATCGAAGGAAATGTCTTAAGAGTTGACACCGGCGACGCCAAGGTTGATGCTATGCTCAAAGGATACGTCAGAGTCGTCACAGACTACAGAGAATGGCGGCTCGTGCAAGTCCAGTGAGCTAGCCTCCGAACTTCTTCGTTTTGTCGAGAAAGTTCATGAGTATGGGCATCAAATTCAACCCTCTTAATCGACCAAGCCCACCCATGGCACATGATCTTTCGTCAAATTCTTCCACGTAGTCGCTGCGAACATACGGACCAGTTATGGCTATAGGAACCGGATCGCCCTCATGGTTTCCCGTAAGTGTGGACGTGGTGTGATCGGCAGTGACAACCAAGTAGGTTGAGCCTACGTCAACATTATTCAATAAATAGCCTAGCAAGCCATCGATCTTTTCAATCACTTCGACCTTCTGCTTTGCCTTCCCGTCATGACTGGCAACATCTGCTGCCTTCACGTGGAGGAGCACGAAATCATACGCTTTCAGCGCTTCAACCACTGCTTTTGCCTTCGCCATGTAATCTGTCTGAGGCGTTCCAGTCGCGCCTTTGACCCCAATTGCTCGCATCCCAGCGGCTTTGCACACGCCTTTAACTAGAGGTGCAGCAGCTATGCATGCGGCTTTGATATCATATGTCCGTCGAAGAGGAGACGCGTTTGGAAGAGTGCCTGCCCCTCTGAACAAGACCATGTTTGCCGCAGGAAGCCCACGCTTCATTCTTTCATCATTTATCGGATGGCTTTTCAGAACGTTGCGGAACTCGCGCGCGAGTTTATTGGCGATTCTGGCAGTCAGCCTTGCTTCGTTGCTGTTGTCAAGCGGCTTCATCTCCAGAACCTTCTTTCCAGCTTTTCCAGGATCTGAATCACTGACGGCCGTTGATAGCCTAGGCCCACGAATAACAAGAACAGCGCGATGCTGAATAGTACTCTTGAACAGGAACTTCGCCTTAGAAGATTTTTCAAGCCTAACTCTCTGCAAGCTATTGGCAAGCTTAACCGCATCCTCATTCACGATTCTACCCGCACGCCTGTCCAAAACAACCAAGTTCCTATCAACAGTGGCAAAATTGCATCTGAAAGCCACGTCACCAGGAAGAACCCTTACCCCTGAGCCCAGCGCCTCTAAAGCGCCTCTTCCAGAATAGATCTTCAACGCGTCATATCCAAGCAACGCAAGTGTGGCCGCGTCACTACCCGGTGGGGTTCCAGGCGACAAAGGGTCAATGATCCCGCATACTCCAGTCTTCGCGATTTGATTCATCGAAGGCTTCCGCGCTGCCTCCAATGGAGTCTTCCAACCCAACTCTTCAAGCGGTCTATCCGCCATTCCGTCCGCTAAGACTAGAATTGCCTTCAAACTCAATTCACACCATTTCAGTTGGTTGAGACACGTCGGAGTTTAGGCTCAGTTCAGTTAAAACACTTGCGTATATCTTCTGGGAAGAAATGTTTAATAATTTCTTTCGGTACAATTGTTGAAAGTGGTTGAACATGGGCGATTGCGTTCCACATTGCTGAATTCTTGGGATACTCAGCTCGCATTTGGAGCCGTTTCTCACTAGGGTTATATTCAACCACTAAGGAACATTTGGAGAGATAAGATGTCAGACACAGGAGTTACTGTAAAGAAAGACGAAGACTTCTCAGAATGGTACACGCAAGTCATTCTAAAATCAGGTTTGGCCGATTACGCTCCGGTCAAAGGCTGCATGATCTTCAGAGAAGACTCGTATGCTATCTGGGAGAAAATCCAAGAAATCTTTAACCAAAAAATAAAGGCAACAGGACACAGAAACGTCTACTTCCCACTTTTCATCCCTGAAAGTTACTTGAAAAGGGAAGCAGAGCACTTCACGGGCTTTGTTCCAGAAGTTGCCTGGGTCACAGAGGGCGGAGAGAGCCCACTAGACGAAAGACTAGCAATAAGACCAACGTCTGAAACCATCATGTACGCGACATACGCAAAATGGATCAGAAGCTGGAGAGACCTGCCAATCAAGCTTAACCAGTGGTGCAACGTAGTCAGATGGGAAACAAAAGCAACAAAACTCTTCCTGAGAACAAGAGAGTTCCTCTGGCAGGAAGGCCACACAGCTCACGCAACAAAGGAAGAAGCTGATCAAGAGGCAATGGAAATCTTAAACGCATACAAAGACGTGATGGAAAGCTACTTGGCAGTCCCAGTTCTTGCAGGTAAGAAAACAGAGATGGAGAAATTCGCAGGCGCCCTCTACACGTTGGCTTTAGAGGCAATGATGCCCGACGGAAAAGCACTACAAATGGGAACCTCACATCAGCTTGGGCAGAATTTCTCGAAAGTCTTCGGCATAAAGTTCCTCGATCAGAACGAAAAGGAACAGAGCGTTTGGCAAACGTCATGGGGCTTTTCAACTCGCATGATAGGCGCCATAGTGATGTTGCATGGCGACGACAATGGACTGGTCCTACCCCCGAAGATAGCGCCAACGCAGGTTGTGATAATCCCAATACCCTATAAGGGTGGCGAAGCTGAACAAATAGCAGCAAAGGCCAAAGAATTACATGAAAGACTGCAGAAAAACGGCATCGCAACCGTTCTAGACGACAGAGCTGAATACACTCCAGGCTGGAAATTCAACGAGTGGGAATTGAAAGGGGTCCCAATAAGAATCGAAATCGGCCCAAGAGACCTCAAACAGAAGCAAGTTGTGACGGTGAGACGGGATACCTCCGAGAAGACCGCTGTGAAAGATGATCAATTGGAAACTGCCGTTGGAAAATTGCTCGATGAAATCCAGAATAACCTCTTCAACAAAGCCAAGAAGTTCCTTGAGGACAACATAACCACTGTGAAGACCTACGATGAGTTCAAGGAAACGCTTGAGAAGAAGGGTGGATTCATCAGAGCGTCTTGGTGCTCCAACACAAAATGCGAAGAAAAGATAAAAGAAGAAACGGGAGCGACAATAAGAATAGTACCCTTCGAGAAGGAGAAGCCATTCTCAAAATGCATGTACTGCGGAGGAGAAGCAAAGCAAGTGGTTTACTTTGCTAGATCATATTAGGATGGGTCTAGCGCCACCTTCACTTTTTGGCCGAAATCGCAGGGGACTATTCAGTCAGCTTTACCCGTTTCTCAAGCTGTTTTGCAGCATCTTCTAAGCCAAGTTTTTTCAGCGTTGACTTAGAAGGTATTCCGCGACCATCCCAGCCTCTCCGCTTGTAATATGTCTGCAGCATCGCATCGTATTTTGTCTTGTCAAGTTTTGCTCCTTTCAAGGGCCCTTGAGTCGTCGGCTCCTCAAACCACCTAGCGGGCGGAACGTCCATTTTCCGGCTCCATTTCTCTCCATATTCGCGAACCCAGAAGACACGTGTCAAGTTGAAAATTCTGTCACCAATCAAGTTCAGCACGTCCCAGTTCATTTCCACTCCTGTTGCTGCATGGAGGAACTTGGGGTACCATTCAAGTTCGAAGCCGACCTCAACCCATGGAAGCCTACAGACAGTCAGGGATTCGAAGACGCCTGCCCGTGTTCGCTGCAACTCGATGATTTTGTCAATCTTTTCTGTTCCATAGCTTTCGCGGCCGGTTTTGACCTCCCAAGAGATCACCCAAGCGTCCTTGTGGTGTGCTCCGATGGAACTGGTCGCATAAGCCAGCGCCATACCTGGCGCGGTATGACAGTCATAAGCCGATATTTCTAAGCCTTTTACATGCATGGCCCAACGATCCGAACCTTTGCCAACTTCCTCTGCTGCAGAACGAACGCCCCTAGCTAACACCTTGCCCAAACCACGCCTGAAAGCAATGTCTTCGGCCAAAATCTTGCTTCTAGTGAAGTCGCCCCATGGAACCTTTTCTTTGATAAGCCCTTTTTCCGAGGCTTCCATCGCAAAACCCAGCACATTGCCCAGTGAAATCGTGTCCAAGCCAAGTTCGTCGGCAACCCTGTTCAGAGCTGCAACCTCCTTCAGGTCGCCTAACCCTATGTTTGACCCCAACATCGTGACGTTTTCGTAATCGAGCTCCGATTCTTTCTCGTCGGAATCCTTTACAACATTACCGCAAGTCATGTTGCATTGCGGGCACCCGCGGTTGGAAATCTTTATCTTTTCCATTGCGAAGCCGCCTATGGCTTCTGCCTTCTCGAAAACACCCTCACTATAATTGTACGTTGGGAGGACACTGTTTTCCTGGCTCCACTCGATCGTCATCATGGTTCCCTGACGCTTCCAGAAGGCATAGCTCGGTTTGCCCGAGACTTCTTTGTAGGCCTCGGCGCCCAAATCCTTCATTTGTTTAGGATCAGCGGCATGCAAATCGCCAGAGCCGACGATCACGGCAGCCTTCAGGTTCTTCGATCCCATAACCGCACCGATGCCCGGTCTTCCTCCAGCACGCCCCTCCTGGCAGACAATGTTAGCGAATGCCACGAGGTTTTCCCCTGCCTGACCAATGAGCAGAATGCCCGAGACCCGTCCATAGAGTGCCCTCAACTTCCTTTCAGCTTCAAAGGAATTCAGCCCCCACAGATCTTTGCCATCAACAAACTGCACAGATGCGTCCTGAACAAGCAGAACCGTGGGCTTTTCGGCCTTACCTTGTATGATAATGGCATCATAACCAGCTTTCCGCATTTGAACTGCGGCGTGAGTCCCAACGTTTCCGTCGCCGTATCCTCCTGTTAGTGGGCTCTTTGCAGCAACAACTAGTTTTCCGCTGCTTGGCAGGGGCCAGCCTGTCAATGGACCAGCTGCAAAGACGAGTTTGTTGTAAGGTGACAATGGATCAGTGTTAGGTTGAAGCTCGTCCCAAAGAATCTTGACTGCGAAACCTCTTCCACCGAGGAAGCTTCTTGCAATTGCTGGGTCATACTGATCTACAATTGCTTTCTTCTTAGTTAGATCTACACGCAGGAATTTGCCTGTCCAGCCATACATGATTCTAACCAACCTGGAAGGATTGTGTAACTATCTATTCGAAAGTAGATAAGTTTTAATGACGTGCACCGCTAGATCACAAGTTTTTCAGGTTCTACATTGCGGTTCTTCAAGCCCATGTCGCTGACCTTGAACTTCCTATCTTCATAGAGCAAAGCATACTGTTCGCCGTTGAAAAGCGCTGTGGCAATTCTGCCGATCGCATCGGCCTTCAATATGCCGCTTCCGCTTGCGCCGCCAACGAGCATCAAACCGTTCTCCTCGAAAATCAAGGGTTGCCCATCAATAGTGTTTATCTCGTAAAGCCCAGCAAAGGCGGAAAACGGCTGGCAATCTACGAATTGTGGGAAGTACTTCACGAAGACCTGGTATAACCCGAACGTGTAGTAGTTTTCTTCAGGTTCGGGATTGTCTTCAATCTTGAAGGCTCGTGGAAATTCGTCAGCGTAAGCTAGCCAAAGCGCGTCTTCCTCAGGGGCCGGGCGAATGTATGCAGATGGCTCAGGAAGTATCGTGAAAGGCAGACATCCAGCATTTGTGAATTCCTTCGAGAAAAGTAGTTTCTTAAGCGAGTCGGTCTTCGCTTTTATCGAGAATATCTGTCTTTTCTTAGCTTTGATGAAACATTCGATTCCTAGAGGATCAAGGAGTTGGGTGGTCCAAGCCCCTGCCGCGATTATGGTCTTTTCTGCCTTTACCAAACCCTTGTTCGTTTTCGCTCCTGTAATCATAGTGTTCTGCCAGAAGTAGGGCTCGCCTGGCATTCCAAAGGGCCTACGTGGCTCCACAACGATCTCGTTTACTTGCGTGTTATACTGGATTTTTCCTCCAAGTTTCAGGAACTCTGACTCATAGAATTTTACAAGCGAGTCAACATCGATTAGACCCGCCTTTGGAATCAGTATACCCTTATAGACGTTTCCAAGACCCATCATTCGGGCTTCTTCATCGTTGGAAAGGTTTGTCTTCATGTCAAGTTTTCTTGCCAGTTCGCCCTCATCATATTCCACATATTTGAAGCCCCTGCTGGACAGATCTCTCAAGACAGGAAGCATCTTGCCGTATCCTTCTTGGTCAAAGAACCACAGGTACCCGGCCCACCGCAACTTCAAATCAAACTTCAGCTCATCCTGCACGTGCATGTAGAACTCAACAGAGGAATCGGCCAAGGCAAAGTTTGTGCGAGACGCAAATAAGCAGCGAAAGGCTGCGGCGCTCTTCGCTGTGCTGCCCTGGCCTGCCGCGCCGAGCTTGTCAACAACTAGGACATCAAGCTGGGGATTCCTGCTTTTAAGGTGATAGGCAGTTGATAGGCCTACGATTCCTGCGCCTACTATGAGTGCATCACATTCTGCCATGTTGCTCCGACCGAATTCCGGATGGCACTACTAGAAAATCAGATCTGATTTAAGCTTAGCTGTCCAATCGATTTCAAACCCATATTGTAAGAGAACGCTTATTTACCTCTGGGAAATATGATTAACACCAATCGTTCAGTTTGAGGTAAGAGTTTGCGTGTAATCAGACAGATAAAGGCAATTTCCACTCTTCTCGTAATCTTGTTACTTCTATGTTCTGCGATAATTGGCGCATTAGTGTCATACATGTGGGTTATGTCAAGCTACTATAACATGCCAGAAGACTCAACATTACTTGTGGTGGAAGACGTGACTTTTCCAATAGGCAATTTTTCATATTTTAACCTGACAGTTCTTAATCCTTCAAATTCGGCGTCAGACGTGAACATAACGGCATTCCGTTTGACTGTTAAAGAAACGAATGAAACTTACGATGTTGCAACAATAGAATACCCGGACCAGCTTCCATTTCTGCTCGCAAGAGGAACAAGGCAGACCTTCAAATGCATAGAGAACTGGAGCAACTTCGCCGGGGATACGGTGCGGATCGAGCCCATAGCCGCTGCCTCGACAGAGAGTTATCCGTACGTCACGCCGCGAGAAGAGCTGACAATAACACCTAGTTTTGATTCCAGCCAAACCGTCGGATATTTCAATTTGACGGTGGCCAACTCTGAGAACTCGATCATTAATCTCACAATTTCGGAAATAAGTGTTCTTGGCCAATCTTTATCTGGTACTACTCCAGCTCTGCCGTATGTTTTACCACCAAGCCAGGCCCAAGTATTTCAATGCGAAAGAAACTGGGATGACTTGCGAGGACTAAACGTTACAGTCACCGTGAGAACAGCGGAAGGATACGAGTCAACCTACGAAACAAACCAGCTTCAGGGCGCCGTTCTTTCTATAGATGAAGTCAGATTTGACTACGCGGACACAAAGCATTTCAACATCACCGTTCACAACGCTCAAGACTCCACAGAAGCTGCGATATTAAGCATGGTAAACTTGACGATGGCAAACGTGTCAGCAATCACTCTGGGCACGTTGCCCCCGCTGAATATAGTAGACATCCCCGTTTCTCCAAATGACACATTGGTTGTTGAATGCTTTTGGGACTGGAGCACTCAGCGAAGCATGACAGTCACGGTGAGCGTTTTCACCAAGCAAGGTTTCGCTGCGCCCACCAAGACAGTCGTAACACCTGACGCGGTTGTTTGGAACATAACCGAAGTCAAATTTGACTTGAGCGATACAGACCACTTCTTGGTAAATGTGACGAACACGCCATGCTCTCTGGGCGACATAAACGTGACGATGATACAACTGAATGATCAGAACCTGACATTATCTCCGCCATCTGCAGTTTTGGCCAGCGGGGAGCAGGTGGCATTTTCATGTGCTGTTAATTGGACGAGCTTGATAGGACAGACCGTCAGTATCACGGCATTTACAGATAATGGGATGAGCATTTCCAGAATCACAACGACACCCTTCTTGGGACTGAGATTTCTGAATGAGCCCACGTGGGAAAAATCGCCTATACCCTATGTTAACATTACAATTTCAAACTCGAACAACTCGCTCGTAAATGCCACCCTTGTCAAGGTTATTTTCGAAACAGAAAATCAAACCTACGAAGTTGATGGTACCTTAACGAATCCCCCTTTGACTCCGAATGGAAGCGTCCTTAGAAAAGGCGATAATGTAACGATTGCTTGTCCATGGAACTGGACTCTTTATCCCGCCAGCGATCTAACAGTCACTGTGCAGACAGAAGACGGGTCCAGTATATCGCAAACATTCAAGATTCCAGATTACACTCCATAACATTTATCTTTTCTAGAGGCAGAACCTGATCTCCAGAGGACGGGTCTTTGGTCAAACTACGCATAACTGACAGAGTGTTGAGCATTGAATATGCCATTCGCGACGTTATCGTTTACGCAAAAGAGGTTGCAAGAACTGGCAAAAAGATTTTCTACTTGAACATTGGAGACCCTGTTGCTTTTGATTTCAACACGCCACCACACATCAGACAAGCTTTGATAAAGTCTGTTGAAGAGGGGGCAAATGCTTATGCTCCTTCAGAAGGTGTCCCCGAGCTTAGACAGGCCATAGCCCTTAAGGAAAAAAGAGTTAACGGCGTCGAAGTTACAGCAGACGAAGTGATTGTCACTCAAGGAGTTTCTGAGGGAATCCAAATGGTTATGGCCGCACTTATCGATGCAGGGGACGAGATTCTCCTTCCCGGCCCAACCTATCCGCCATATATTTCCTATGCAAAGTTCTTCGCCGGGAAACCAATCGCATACGAAACGATTGAGAAGAATGGCTGGCAACCAAACGTCGACGATTTGAGGAGAAAAATCTCAAAGAAAACGCGTGGCATAGTAGTCATCAACCCCAACAATCCCTGCGGCGCACTATACGAAGAGAAAGTTGTGAGGCAAATATTAGACTTAGCAGGCGAGTATGATGTCCCAGTCTTGTCAGATGAAATTTACGACCAAATAGTATACGGGAAAAAGTTCGTCAGCACCGCAGCTCTGGCCAAAGATGTCCCCGTGATAGGACTGAACGGGTTCTCAAAAGCGTATCTGATGACAGGATGGAGACTTGGCTACTTATACTTCCACGATGCAAAGGGACGACTCGAAGAGTTGCAGCAGGGCATAGAGAAGGAAGCCAGAATAAGACTTTGTGCAAACACCCCGGTTCAGAAAGCCGGAGTAGCTGCGCTGAATGGCCCCCAAGATCACATAAAAGAAACCGTTCAGAAGCTCAAGCAGAGAAGAGACTACACTTGGAAAAGACTGAACGAAATAGAAGGCATAAGCTGCACAAAACCAGAAGGGGCCTTCTATGTTTTCCCAAGAATTCACGCGATAGGATCTCGATGGAAGACAGACATGGAGTTTGCCCTCGATCTCCTGAGAGAAACCGGAGTTCTTTTCGTTCATGGGTCCGGATTTGATCCGACTTACGGTGCTGGACACGTCAGAGGAGTGATCCTCCCACCAATTGAAACACTGGAGCAAGCCCTTGACGAAGTTGAAAGGTTCATGAAGAAGAGTGAGACTTGACCCTTTCAGCAAGACACGTGATTACTTGTGGACCGGTATTCCCTGCTTTGGATCACTAACGAGTTTCACGAACTCTCCCATCAGCCTTCTAGTTATTGGCCCCGGCTTACCACTATTTATCAACCTTTTGTTTATCTCCCTAACTGGCACAATTTCGGCGGCTGTCCCCGTGAAGAAGACTTCTTCAGCATTGAAAAGCTCGTAGGGCGTTATGTTCCTTTCTCTGACTTCATACCCCAGTTTTTGAGCGAGTTTCATCACTTCGGCAGCGGTTATTCCTGGCAGCGCGCCCGTATAGCTTGGTGGAGTGAAGAGTTTTCCGTTTTTTACTATGAATATGTTTTCGGCCACTCCTTCGCATACGAAGCCGTTTTTGTCAAGGCATATGGCCTCGTCAACACCGCTTATGTTCGCTTCGATCTTCGCTAGTATGCTATTTAGATAGTTGAGCGACTTTATCTCGTGAGACGTTGCATCCACCGGATCCCTCTTGACCCATGAGAGCATAGCAGTGACCCCATTTAGCTTGGCTTCGTCCTTGTGCAACGAGATGGTGTCTGTTATCACGATTATTGTCGGCTTGGAGCATTTTTTCGGGTCCAATCCGAGGTCTCCGATCCCGCGCGTGACCACCAATCGGATGTAGGCATCCTTCAGGTTGTTCTTTCGCAGTGTCTCCAGAACTGCTTGGATCATCTGTTCCCTCGTCGTGGGGATTTCAAGCATTATCATGTGGGCTGAACGATACAACCTGTCAACGTGTTCCTTGAGCTTGAAAACCACGCTAGCGTATGCGCGAATTCCTTCGAAAATTCCATCACCATATAAGAGACCGTGATCAAAAACTGAAACTTTCGCCTGCGATTTCGGATAGTAAACACCGTCTATGTAAACCTGCAATTCTCTCTCCAAAGATCGTCCCCCAAGCTGGAGAAATTAGTCTATGAACCTGAGGTTTGATATAGTTTTTGTAAGAAAACGGCTGTTGTTTACCATTCATTAGCCGTAGAACTGGGGCCTCTTCGAAAGATACTTGGGCAACGGTAATGGCTTGTGAGGCTTGCCCTCCATCGCCTCTCCAACCTCGCCCATCAACTGCTCAAGCTTCATGCTGCATCTTTCCCCTGTTCTCCTGTTTCTTACCGGAAGCAGACCTGATTCAACCTCTCTTTGTCCCACGACGACTATGAATGGCACCCATTCCATTTCTGCTTCCCTGACCTTCTTCTGCAGGGTCATTTGTCGGTCGTCGATGTCTACTCGTATGCAATGGTCTTCCATTTTCTTGGCCATTTTTTCAACGTTCGCCATGAATTTGTCAGATATCGGAATCATGCGTACTTGCGTCGGTGAGAGCCATATTGGAAGCATCGGTGGCTTGCCGCTTTGTTGTTCTCGGTAAGCCTTTTCGAGCAAAGCGTACACGTCTCTCTCGATTGCTCCGCTGGGTGAACAGTGCAGAATTAGCGGATGATGTTTTTCGCCTTTTTCGTCGACATAGTTTATGTCATATCTTTGGGCATTTTCAACGTCAATCTGATCTGTCGAGAGGGCTGCGGCTTTGTCTTGATTGTCTACGAAGTTGAAGTCCCATTTCAGCCTGTAATAGAAGAACGGCTGCTTCCACATCTCAACCAGGAGCGGTCTGCCAAAAGTCTTAGCCAGAGAAGCTATGAATGTCTTGTTCTCCTCGTAGAAGTCCTTCGTGAACCGTACCGCTGCTTCATAATCATTCCCCGAAAGGCCTATTTCCTCAAGTATTTGCTCGGAAAGCTTGAATCTCACCATGAATTCTTTCTTCGCCTGTTCCAAATCCGTGCAGAAGGCATGGCAGTCCGGCATGCTGAATGCCCTGAGGCGCCTTAAACCAACGACCTCACCGCTTTTCTCACGCCTAAAACTGTAGCGGGTCAACTCGTAAACTTTCAGCGGCATCTGCCTGTACGAGAACTGCGCGTCATGAACCATCAGGAATTGACCGAAGCACGCGGCAAATCGCAGAAACAGTTCCTTATCCTCCGATTTCAGCAAGTATTGTCTTGCTGGGAAACGGTTCAGGTAGTCTGCCAAGCTTGGATGGTGAAAATCGTACATTATCGGTGTCTCAACTTCCATGGCTCCGTACTCGACCATTTTGGCCGTGACAAATTGTTCAAGCAATGATTTGATCAGTCGACCCTTCGGGTACCAACGTATGTTGCCTGGGTCGCTTCCCATTTCGTAGTCAGCTATCTCTAGCCTCTTCATCAAAGGCACATGAGGCGGCATTTGTTGGCTCGCTCTCACCTTTGACATTTCATATTTCGCGAACTTCTCAAGGTTTTCAAGTCCTTTGAAGCTGTAATCTTCAACTGGCACCATCTTTCCATTCGATTCAAGAATGTACCAGAACGACTCGAGCTTTTCCTCGGCCTTTGCCGCTTCCGAAATCTCCTCTTTCTCTTCACGCCTCGCTGGCAAGTATACTCTAGATTGTTCTGCCAGCGGATGCCCCTTTATGGCTAAAGTGAATTGCTTGTTCCAGCCGAATGGGGCACGATGGGTTTCTATGCCCTTCTCTCTTGCGAATGCTTCCATGGTTTTGACTATTTTAAGAGCCTCAACCGGCTTGGCCAAGTTGCTGCTCAGATGTGCATAGGGATAAATAAGAATTCGATTTGCTTTCAACTTTTGAAGGAAGCCATGAACTTCATCTACGGCCTTCTCGGCGGCTGCTTTATCATCGCCTTCTTCCACCGCTGTAAACAGCACCACTATTTCGTTTAGGCGGACCAGCTTCTTTTCAGCTTCTTCGGCTATGGCTATTTCTTTCTGAATCGGCTTGTACTCGATGAAGTCTGAATGTAGCTGCAGTATTCGCATTAACCATCACTCATTTAGCCCTTATACCGCATTCTTTCAAGCTGCTTGTCTCTTTTCGTCTTTTTCTTGTATTCCTTGTAGTGTTCCTTGCACAAGTAGGCGCGTTTTTCAGCGCCAACTCTGAAACCCGCAGACCTTACCTTCTCGGCTGAAATTGAACGGATGGCCCCGCTACCACAACCTGAAATGCTGCATTTGACACCTTTGTCAACACGTCCCAAAGCTTGACCCTCCACTTGTCAGAAGTCTTGACGCAATAGAATAAGCCTCATTGCTTTATTTCTTTTTCATAAAGCTCACGTGCTCTCTCATAAACCTGTGGTTTGTCGCCGAAAACTGTAGGTCCGACACCTTCAACAACAAAAGAAGCAGCAGCAGCTCCCACGCAACCGCATCGCAAAATGTTTTCACCGTTTACGTATTCAGCCAAAAAACCGCCCACAAAGGCGTCGCCAGCTCCAGTGGGGTCGACAAGCTTGCTAGGTTTACACGCAGGAATACTATAATAGGCTCCCCCGGCGGAAACCACGGCGCCTTTCGAGCCCAGCGTAACTATCACGGTGCTAACCCCGCAATCATGAACCCCCTTTATGGCTGAATTAAGATCGGACAGATCGGTCACCGCCCTGATTTCGCTTAGAGATGACTTGTAAATGTCAACAAGCCCCAGTATACGTTTATCCTCCAGCGAACCACGTCTGACTTCGCCGTTTTCACCATAGCCTCGCACGAGGCCTTGCGGATCTAAAGACAAAACATCCGTGCATCCCTTGAGCCTCTCCGCAACTTCATACGTGATTTCACCTGCTATCGGAGAGACATGAATCGCAAGGGCTTTCAAAGAGGCTGGCACATCATCAACGGTCAATCGTGGTGCCTGGCTTTTCAGAAAGAGAGCTCGTTCTGACAAGTCACAATTGTACTTCAACTCAAAACGAGTGGTCAGAGCATCCGCAACTGCTGTCAGCCCAGCTAGGTTGATGCCTTCTTGCCCAAGCCACCATCTGTAGGCTGCTGGAAAATCACAGCCGACCTTGGAAATCACGGCTACTCTTGCTGCGAAGCGGCTGGCGGCAAGAGAAACGTAGGCAGCAGAACCGCCAAGGACAACGAAGGGAGACTGTCGGCTCGGGAGGAAAATTGAATCTATGCTAAAGTTCCCCACTGAAACGATGTCGAACACGTGAAGATTAGCCTCCCACCAACAATATCATAGGTATCTCACTTAAATTCGACGCGTGCCATACGCCATAAGAAGGCTGATGTTCAATCATTAAGTCTACGACTGAAGTAACAGAATCGCCTTCGCCAGGTCTCCCCCACTTTCTTCCAGCGCTTTTCTTGCTTCTTCCAAGCTTTTTCCCGTTTGATCTGCCACCAACCTGACGTCCTCTTCTCCTATCATCGTGGCCTTGCGTTCGGCGGCTTTCTCGGTGATCTGCCCGCCGGTAACCTGAAACATTTTCTGCCCTTGCACCTCAAGTGTCGAGACTTCAGGCTCCTTGATGACTATTTCTTTGCTGCCTGTCCTTATGATGACTTCTTCAACATCTTCAACAGCGTTCATGTTCAAACCCATGCGCTGCATCATGCGCTTCGCTTCTCTAGGATTCATACGTCCTCGCATAAGACCACCCTGTGGGCATGTACAGTTTACTATTCAAACGCTATTATACTTAACTTTCTTCCCTAGCTCCACGTCTGACCTTGACCGCTACGCCACGCTTGAAAGCCTTCATCTCTTCGCTGGACAACAGAGCACGACCAACAGCCAAGACCCGATTGCTTTCGTCAACGACGACAACTTCATCCTTTGCATGAATCGCATCATCAGCCTTAACAACGTGAACCGCAAAAACATCGCTGCCATCGACCACAAACCCTGAAACATCGTTCTTGACTGTAACAAAGCACTTTGCCGATAGCACAACTCTGACAACCCGTTTTGCACCAACAATGCTTAAGGAGAACAAGCCGTCAGTAGGTCGCATCGTAGCTAAACGTTTATTATCCAGATGAACGTAGCGGATTCGGCCAGTTCGTCGGGAATAGCTGATCTTTACACCTTCTGGGAAAAGAGTCGTGCTCACGCCTTTTCCAAACTGGTAGTCTGCCACGCTTCTAATTCTCCCAAGGTCGCTGTTCAATCTCTGCACCTTTGATGGCCCTACGCTTTTCGACAACTATAAACATAACCACCACAATAAAAACAGCCTAGGTGCGTGCTGGCATTTGCGCTGTGAAGTCTGCGGACGAAAGATACGTGGAAAACCCTACAAGGTCATAATCGAAGGTGCGAGGCTGACAGTGTGCGACGACTGCTCCAAGCATGGAAAAGTCACGTGGGAAGAAGAACCCAAACCAAAAGCAGTCCTAAAACCGAGAGGACCAAAACCTTCTTCGAAAGTGCAAAGCAGAGCGCCAGCACGAGCTCCGCTTGAGACGACTCTGGAACTTGCGGAGGATTTTGACACGAAAATTCGGCAAGCGAGAGAAAAGCTCGGACTTTCCCACGAGGAATTGGGTAGAAGACTCAACGAAAAAGTCTCGCTGCTCAGAAAGATTGAAACACGAAAGATGACGCCAAACAATCTTCTTGCCACAAAGCTGGAACACGCCTTGAAGATCAGGCTGATTCTTCCAGCATCAGAAGAAAAAGCTAAGATTCCCCCATCAAAGATTGCTAAGCCAGTCAACCGCGAACTTACTCTGGGAGATCTAATCAAGCTCGACAAACAGGACGAGAAAGGCAAGGAGGACAATTCTGAACGCGAGCAATCATAGTTCAACGGCGGAAAGACTTCGAACCATCAAGCCTGAACGAACTCAAAAGACTAGCAGAATCTGCAGGGTATACTGTTGCAGGCCAAATGGAACAGGTCAGAGAGGCGGATTCGCGCTACCAGATAGGTGCTGGCAAGGTGGAGGAACTCTCCCGCCTTGTGGAAACGAAAAGTGCAGACAAGGTTATTTTCGATAATCCATTGAAACCTGTTCAGGCTTACAACTTGGCGAAAGTCACCCATGTCGAAGCAATAGACCGTTTTCAGCTAATCCTCGAAATATTCACGAAAAGAGCCACGACCGCTGAGGCCCAAATGCAGATCAAACTTGCAAAACTGCAATACGATCTAACACGGGCAAAAGAGAGAGTTAGACTTACAACGAAGGGAGAACAACCAGGATTCATGGGACTGGGCGCGTACGAAGTAGACGTCTACTATGAAAGTGTGAAGAGAGAAGTACACGCTAT
>Ga0315277_10006002_pt1 | contig 15984 bp, 4 predicted proteins | sample YL17G05_15_MG_FD_203695 | JGI IMG/M metagenome (GOLD analysis project Ga0315277, IMG submission 203695) | Sediment microbial communities from Yellowstone Lake, YNP, Wyoming, USA - YL17G05_15 | ecosystem: Environmental > Aquatic > Freshwater > Lake > Sediment | place: USA: Wyoming | collected...
GCGGACATCAGGTAGGAGCGCAGCGCCAGCTTGGCTATGGAGTTTATCTCGAATCCGGCGGCCGGGTCGAGCTTCCCGTTGTGGCTATCGAGGTAATCCGTGAGTTTCCTCGCGTCGGCGGGCTGCCTCGCGAGCAGCTCCTTCAGGTGGCTGCTGAAACTGTACGCGCTTCCGAGAAGCTTCTCGCCATCCAGCGCGGCGTTGAAGAGCGCGGACGTCGCCCTCGCGTCGTTGTCGCGGAGGTACGAGGAGAGCTTGCTCCTGCCCTCGTGTAGCTGCACGAGGCTCTGGAACGCGAGCGGCTGGTCCTTGGGCGCGCCCGCGCAGTTGCCAAGAAGCTTCGTCATCCAGTCCTCCTCGGCGATGGGCTTCAGGGGGGCCGGCTGCGTCATCGCGACTTTCGGGACCGCCTTCTTCCCGCCTTCCGTCGCGGCTTCCGTTTTCTGGGTTGAGGGGGCGCGCTTGGCCGCCTCCATCGCGGTCTCCAGGCCGAGGGCCGGGAGCCGGGCCTTTGAGGCGCGGGCGTTCCATATCCTCAGGTAGGCCGCTGCAGCGAGGAGTGTCTGGGCGTCAAGGGGATCCGCGTTGATTGGGGGCACGCCGATGGAGCGGACCTCGCCCATGAAATCCGGGTTGCCCCTTGCCATGAACCTGAAAAGGAATGTCCTCGTGACGAGCGCCTGGCCCTCTGGCGACAGGCGGTCGAGGGATTCGATCGAGTCTATCTTGTGGCGGATCGCGAGTTCCGGGGGCTTGATGGACGGAAGCAGCTCGGAATCGAAGCTCAAGCCCTTCTCGCCCTCCGCGTCCTTCGCCTTTATGACCTTCTTTATCCCGTCGAACATCAGGTTCGAGACGCGCTTTCGCGCGGCCGGGTTGGAAAGGTAACTATCAAGCGCCTGCCTGTTCACGGCAAGAGCGACAATCGCCTCCGCGTTGCCCGAAATCGCGCGCCTGATGATGGCGTCGTCTATCTTGACCGGCTTTGCGGCCGGCACCGCGACTGCCTTCCCGGGTGCCGCCTGCGTGGTTGCCATGCGCTTCAGCTCGTCCGCTGGCTTCCTGATGAGGGCGTCGACCTCCAGCCTCTGCCGATAGCTCAGCTTTTTCTCAATCCGGATGTAAAGAGAGCGCAGGGCGTCCCGGATTTTCTCGGCATCCGCGGAGGGGGATACGCGGAGCGGATACGATTGATACGATTTCTTACCCGGCACTGCCAGGTACACCTCGCCGCCGTCCGTGATGAGCGTGGTTTCCTTCGCGGCCTTCCCTTTCCTGAGCGGCTCGATTTTCGGGAGCTTTCCGCCGGTGACCACCTCGATGAGCGCCCGCCCGAGCGCGGCGCGCTTCTTTCCCTGCGTCCTCTCGGCGAGCTCGAGCAGGCGCCTCTGTGACTCCTCCAGCGTCGGCTGCTTTGGCGCCGGCTTGGGGGCGGCTTTCTGAGGGGCCGGCTTCGCGACGGCCCTGCGCGGGACCGCGCCGCGCGACACCATGTTTTCAAGCTCGCTGTTTGATTGGGCGAGAAGGCGGTCCACTTCCGCCTTCTGGGCGTCGGGGAGCCCGCCCTTCGCTATGCGCAGCCTTGTCTTGAGCACGTTCCCTTTCGTCGTGGAAGGCACGCCCAGCGGTATGGTGTTGCCTGAGACCTGCAGAAAGACGTTCCCTTTCTTGTCAGCGAACAGCCTGGCCATGGTTTCTCACCTTACATTGCGTAGCTCGCAAGGAAGAAGGTAGCGAGCTTCTTATTAAGGGCTTCGCGCTTCTTCGCGTCCTCCTTCGCGCGCCTCTTTTCCTCCTGCGCCCTGAGCTTCGGGTCGGCTATCTTGATTGGCTCGGGCTTCGGCCGCTCTATTCCGGCTACGGACCCGTCCGCCGCGAAGGTCACGCGCATGCCGAACGTTGCCTCTATGTCCTTCGCCTTTTCCGCCGGGTCCTTCTTGTTGCTGAGGCTGAGGATGAACTGGTTGAGGACGGCCGGACCTTTCGCCTCTATGTCCGCCTGCGCGGCCATCGTGAGGACGGCGGCTTCCATGGAATCCGGCTTCAGCGCCTTTACCGCCTTCACCCTCGCGACCGCTGCGGGGCGGTCTTTCGCATCGAAGTTCCCGGCGCTGAGCAGCCTGACCAGCGATTCCCTTGCCCTCTTCTCTTCCTCGGAGTCGAGCTTCAGCGAATTGAGCGCCGCGACGATCCTCTTGGCCTTATCCGCGTCGCGCGCTATGGGCATCCAGACCGCTTTCTTGCCGGCCTGGTCCACCATAATCTTCCTCATCGCGGAAGCGCCGGCGCTTCCCCAAAGGCCGAGCTCGGTTTCCGAGACCGCGGGTGCCGACGCGGGGGCTTCCCCGGTTTTAACGAGCAGCCTTGGGGCGACCTCGAGAGGGTTGGGCTCGGCCGGCCCTGCGGCTTTCTTCGCGGTCGGGACGTAATATCCTCTCCAGAAGCGCTGGAGCTCCTTCTTCGCGCGTTCGCTGGCCTTGTTGTATGCGCCTTCGCCCTTGAGCTCCCCGAATTCGGTGTCGCCCATGAAATAGTCTATGACCCCCTTGGCGTTCCTTATGTTGCGCTCGTTGTCTATTAGCCACTTTATGAGCCCGGTGTTGCCTTCCGAGTGGTCGTAAACGAACCTTATCCTCGCCAAGTCCGCCTCAGGATCGATGAGCGCGGTGATGCCGAGGCGCGAGAACACCTTGTCCGCGACCTGGCGGCTCGTTACCGCCATGTCATAGTTCATCACTCCCCCTGACACGTCCTTCGCGAGCTGGGCGATGTCACCGTAGACCATCAGGTTGGTGGCTTTCAGCATGAACGCGTTGAGCACGTCCCGGATGCCCGGATTTTCCCCATAAAGCTTCAGCATCTCCCTGAAACTGTCGCCGTACTTGTTCGGGTACTTCACCGCCCGCTGGTCATAGACGTCCATGAGCGAGTCCTTTGGTATCGGGTTCTCGAGCAGATATTCGGACGATAAACCCGCTACCTTGAGGCTCTGGAAAACGGCGTAGGGGACCTTCCCCTGCTTCCGCTCGGCGCTGCGCTTCCAGAAGACTTCCTCCAGTATCTTGACCTTCGCAGGGTCCTTGCGCACCTCGTTTATGAAGTCGGCCACGCTCACCCTTGGTAGCGAGCCGTCCATGACTGCCTGCCACGCCAGGACGAGGACCGCCCTCCCCTCGAAGCCCTTCAGGTATTCCGTAGCCGCGCTGCTGAGCCTCAGGTCCTTCGCCCAGTTCTCAACGAAAATCTCGCCTTCGGTGACGAAATAGCCCTTTCCCCTCCACTCGCCGTCCTTTTCACCGGGAGCCCTCATCACCCGCGTCCTGCTGTCGAGCTCGTTGAGTATGCCCGCCGCCCTGTTCGAGTATCTCTCCATCCACTGCAGCCTGGCGTCGGCCTCCTTTTCCGGGGTGTTCTGCTGCACCAGCCAGGTCCTGTAATTGGCGATCTCATCATCGGTCTTGTTCGGATTCGCAAGCCATGTGAGATGCGCCTTTATCCACGCGTCGTCAGCCTTGCGCCATTTTTCCTTTTTCGTGTCGTACAGCATCGCCGATTTATTCAGCCAGTTCCTGTACTCGCGCATGCCCGGATAGTTGTCCAGCTCGCTCTCGTGCTTCTTCACGAGCTCCGCAGCCTCGGCCATCACCTTGCCGAGCGCTGATGGGTTGAGGTAGGATGCCATCTTTCCCGGCCTGCCCTGCATCATGTCCCAGAGCTCGGATTCGGTCTGCGGGCTTGCTGGCACCGCGGTCTTGCGGTTCCCGTTCCGCGCCTCCATGCGCATGTAGAAGATCTCCGTCAGCGGGGAGGAGCGCCTGTTCGCGAGGGTCGCTTTGGTCACCTCGGTCCCCCACACCCTGCCCATCCTGTCCAGTTCCCTCCTCTGCTCCCTCTCCAGCCACGGCGATATCACATACATGTACGCGAGGACGCCTGCCGCGATGACGGCTCCGGCGATGACCTGCTTCTTCACCGCCCTTCCGGTCCTTCTCGGGACTGTGCGGGCCTCCAGCCCGGCTGCCGCAGCCTCCTCGACCGCTGGCACGGCGGCAGCGCCCGCCTTGACTACGGCCCCGGCCAACCCCAACCGGAGCCTTTTCGCCTTGCCTTTCACGACCGGGACGACACCGCGCACGAGGGCTCCCCTTCCCTCGATGTGGGTCTCTCCAGCGGCCACCTCCGCGACTACCGCGGGGTGCATTATGCGCGTAGCCTCTATCTGCTGCGCGAGGGCCCTGTTGTCCACCCCTCCTCTCAAGAAAACTGCGGCCTCCCGCGCCTCGTGCGGAGGCTTGGAGAGCACCTTCACCATGTCAGCGCGGTTGCTCGCCTCCGCGAGCCGCTTGTAGAATCCTTCCACCGCCTCCCTGCGCGCCTTCGCGGATTCGGTTATCCTCTTGATGGCCTCTGCCAGACGCGCCTGGATGCCCTCCACGTCCTTCGCGATCTCCGTGACCGTTTTCCTCGCCTGGGACCGGGCGGCGTCAATCTCGCGTTTCCCCTTCTCCCTCGCGATGCGGAGCGCCCTGGCCTCCGCATCGTCTATCTTCTGCATCGCCTGCTTTTTCAAGCCGGCCATCGCCTTCGCGTCGTTGAACAGGTCCTTGAACGCCGTGTCGGCATCCTTGAGCTTGCCCTCTGATTCGGCCTGGACCGAGCGGAGCAGCCCCTCCAGCACAGCCCTTCTCGCCGGGTCAGCGGTGCCTGCGAGCCTGTTCCTTATGATTGCGTCCCTCGACGCATGGGCGTTTGAATACATGGAAGAGATGTGAGGAGACCCCTCAACCTTGCCCTGGAACTCCAGGCCGAGCATCGCCTGCTCGGGAGGGGAGAGGGAACGCGCCGGTATCCCGAGCGCCCTTGTGGCCGCCGGAACAGAACCCCCGTTCCTCACTCCGGCTATCCTCGCCACTCCCATGATATGCTCGCTGAGCAGGAATCTTTCCGACGGCCCGGCTGCAGCGGTCCAGTTTCTGTCGTAGGCCGGGAGAATGACGGTGGGGGAAGTGCCATCCTTCGCGATGCTTTTCTGGATTTGCAGCAGCGGCCACTCGTACCAGTCTTTGAATGCAAAGAGACTGTCCCGTATCTTGAGCTGGTGTATCTGCTGCTGGAGCGCTGGCACGTCGCCGAAACCCACCACGCTCCTCGCGTAGCGCATCGCATCGTACAGGATGCGGTCAGCCGCCTTCAGGGGCTCGAGGATCACGGAGCCCTGCCCGTACGGGAACCTCTGCTGGACCGCGGGGTGCCCGTATAGCTTGCCGAGCATCAGGCTCATCGCCTTGGCGCTCTCCGCGTCGATTTCATGCGTCTTCATATGGTTGTAGATCAGTTTTATGAGGTCCGTGACCTGCTTAGCATCCATGCCAGCCATGGATTTCCGATACCTCGCGCAAAGTTTCTCTATCCCGGATTCGGGATTGACGATACCTACGACGTGCTGGGGCGCGGCGAGGCGCTCCGACTCTTTCGTTTCGGCTTTTGCGGCTTTTTTGGTTGCCCTGGCTGCGGCCCTATCCTTGAGCCAATCGGCCATTTTCTCCCCGTAGTGCTGCCTGACTGCGGCCACCGGGCCTTTCGGCTTTGCCGCCGGTGCTGCCTCTGCTGGCGGCGCCTCTGCAGGCGGCTTTGCAGCCGGTTTCTTTTTCGTCTTAAGCGGTCCTGTTCCTTCATCATCGCCCATTTCATCACCCGATAATAATCATGATCGCTACTTCGCCCTCTTTTTGCTTCGTTCTTCCGCCGCCTTCCTCGCCCGCTCCTCCAGGGCTATCATGTCCCTGTCGAACGCGTTCATGGCCTCGGCCTCGTTAGCCGGCGGCCTCCCCACATATTCGCTTCCCCTGAAGGCCCATCCAAGGGTCTTCATCGCTGCCCCCCATACCGCCGGTGCGACCGCGAGATACATCACCGAGCTGCCAGCCAGGTGCTTCATCACCGGCCCGACGCCAAACGCCGCCTCGTACTCGGGCACGAGCCTCGCGAGCCCTCTTTTCGTGCCGACGGAGACCGCCGCGTCCTTGAAGCCCTCGCGCTCGGCGGTCGCGATGTCCCTCCTTATTTCGCGCGCCACGAAGCCCCATCCCCTTTCCCGGACCAGGTTGAGCAGGGATGCCTGCGCCTTGGGGCTGAAAGATGTGAACGTGAGGAAAAGGGCGTCCGATGCCGCGCGCCGGTCCCTGACAGTCAGCCCGGCCGTGTTCCTAAGCGCATCGTAAAGCTCTTTCCCGGCCTGCTGGTTCATGGTGCTCCGGAGCTCGTTCGATATCTCGGCGAGAACCCTCTGCCTGAAGCGCTCCTTGCCCGCGAACGTGAGCGTGGATGAGAGGAAGTCCTTTGTGGCGGATTTCGCCGCCCACGCGTACCTGCCGACCCTGCCGCCCGTCTGCTGGCGGATGTACTGGCGGATGATGTCCGTGGTCAGCTCCCTCTCGCCTGCCATCTCCGCGAGGTCCCTGCACACCCTGCGCCAGCCAAGCCCTCCGCCGCTCGGCGGCCTGGCTATCCTCCAGAGGTCCTGGAACTCCCGCTCCTCCAGGCCGAACGCGAGCATGAACGTGTCCATCTCGGGCCGCGTCATCGCCAGCCTGCCCCCCTGCTTCCCGATGGATGACGCGAGCTCCCTTCCTGTCACCCTCGCGCCGGTCGTCGTCGCGACCTTGCCCACGATGGTCAGGTCCAGGCCCGCGAACGCGAGGTTCAGCGTGATGCTGAGTATCCCCCGGCCGCTCGGCCCCTGCTCCCGCATGATCTTGACCTCTTTCAGTATCGCGTCGAGCTTCGGTAGGAGTGGCACGAGCTCGTAGAATTCGTTGACGTCGAAGAATTTCTCCCTGCGCTCGCCCCTGGCCCTGCGGGCGTACATCTCCGCCAGGGACTGGACCTCCAGGCCGGTTATCACCTGGCCCCTTTCCAAATCGAGATAACGGAACTGCTCGGGCGCGATGAGGCGGTCCAGTGCCGTCCCCGGTACCCGCACGACCTTCGGGCCGTATGGGCGGATCGGCCCCTCCGGCTCGCCTATGGTCGGGTATTTCCTCAGTTTGCCGAGTCCTTCGATTTCCGAGAGGCTCCTCTCCAGCGTCTCGGCCTGCCCCTGCAGGAACCTCGATTTGACTCCGGCCTCGCTCAGGCCCCACCAGGCGGACAGCGTGGACTGCGTCGCCCTCGCCTTTCTCTCGAGCTCCCTCGCGCTGGCCGCTATGCCCTGGACCTCTTCCCTGAGCACGGCCGCCTCTTCGCTCACGTCCTCGCGCTTCCTGAGCCTCAGGCGCAGCTTCCCGGCCTCCGCCCCGATCTCTTCGAGCCGCGCGTGGAGCTTGTATGCCTCTTCGACCTGCTCCTGCTCCCGCTGGCCTTTGGTCTTGGAAAGCTCGAGCCTCATCTTCGCTTCCTGGTCGAGCTTCTGCTTTCCGTACATCTCCTTGGCGGTATCGAACACCGCCCTCAGCTCCGGAATGGCGCCGAAGTAAATGAGCTGGTAGCGCTCCGAGTTCATCAGCGCATGCGCGGCCGCGCCGTTTATCTGCCCTTTCAGCTCCTCTGCCCTCTTCACGAGGCTGTTGAGGTCCCTTATCAGCATCCTCGCTTCCTGGGGCGACACGAACATCAGGTGGATGAGCATGCCCTCGGGGCCGAAGCCGGGCTTGTTGGGGTTGAATGGGAAGCCTGCCCTCTTTCCGGCAAGCTCCATCCTGTCAAGGAACAGGTTGAAATCGGTCTCGATGGTCATGAGGCGGTTTGAGAACTCGCTGAGTTGTTTCTTATTCTGGGCTAATGCGGGTTCCGCCATAGTATAATTAGGAGAGAAAAAGTTTAAAAAGGGGAAGAAAAACGGCCTCTCAGTGCCGCCGTCACATCGAGTAGCTCGCGAGGAAGTATTCCGCGAGCCTGCCGTTGAGGGCCTTGAGCTTGCCGCCAAGCGACTTGAGCTTCCTCTTGTCCGTTTCCTTGGGCAGCTCGATGCTCCTGAGCGAGCCGTCGGGGTTGAAAGACACCTTTATGCCGTATCTCTCCTCTATCTCCCTCGCCTTCTCGCCCAGGTCCTTGCTCCTGCTGAGGCTCAGGATGAAGTCGCTGAGGATGCGCTGGCTCTGCGCGTCGATGTCGGCCTGCACGGCCATCGTGAGGATGGCGGCTTCCATGGAGTCCTGCTTCAGCGCCTTGACCGCCTTCACCCTCGCCACAGCGGCGGCGCGGTCTTTCGCATCGAAGTTCCCGGCGCTGAGCAGCCTGGCCAGCGCCTCCTTGGCCTTTTTCTCCTCCTCGGATTCGAGCTTCAGCGAATTGAGCGCCGCGACGATCCTCTTGGCTTTGTCCGCGTCGCGCGCTATGGGCATCCAGACCGCTTTCGCGTCCTTGGCGAAGCCCGCCATGGCCTTCTTCAGCGCCACGGCGGCATCGCTCTCCCACAGCCGCGTCGCCGCCTTCGCCGCCTCGGCTTTCGCCTTCTCGGCCTTGTCCGCGGCTGTAAGCGCGTCATTGAGAGTCCTGAGCTCCAGCTCGAGCTGCTTTTTCGCGTCCCATAGGGCGTTGAGCCTGGCCTCCTTCTCCTTTATCTGCTTTTTCTTCTCTTCCACGAGCTGGTCGGCTCTGGCTTTCCTGGTTTCGATGCCCTCGCCGCTCCTGAAGAGGTTCTTCGCCCATGCGCGGTCAAGGCCCTTCCTCTCGCCTTCAAGCGCAGCGAGTTCGCTCTTGAGGTCCGCGAGCTCTTTCTCGATGCCAGGGGCGTCCTCCTGCGCCGGAATGCCAAGCTCCTTGTTTATCTCGGCGAGCTGTTTCTCAACCGAGGCGATCTTCTGCGCCTTGTCCTGGCGCTCCTGCCTGGCTTTCTTATCCCTCTCCGAGGTCTCGAAATCGAGGTAAAGCCCGGCCCTGACAGCCCACCTGACCTTGGGGCCCTCCGGCGCCTTGAACGGGTCGTAATCCGATATGAAGCCTTTCTTGCCCTTGTGCACCATGGCCTCCCGCACGAAGAGCTCTTCCTGGCCGACCTTTATCTTGATCGCCGTCTTCTCCGAGCTCCTCAGCTTTCCAAGGAGCTCTTCGAGCGACGGATATCTCATGACGAACAGCGCGGTTTCCACTGTCTTCAGGTTGTAGAGCCGCATGATTTCCGCGAGCCTTTCCCTCATCCGGTTCTGCTTGAATTCCCTTTCCCTGCGCTCGAGAGTCCCATTTGCCAGCGCTGAATCCGCGAGCTTCGTGTAGGCGACCCTGCGCAGAAGCATGGCGCGGGCGTCGTCTCCGACATCAACGAGCAGCTTCGCGAGCGGGTCCTCCAGACCTGCTTTCCCCGCTGGCATGGATGCGGGCGCGGTTTCCGGCTGGACAGCTTCGCCTGCCCCTGCCGCGGGTTTCGCCCCGGCTTCGGCCGGCGCGGGCTCTACTGCTCCCGGCCTGGCGTATTTCCTGACCGAAGAGATGAAAAGGTTCCTTAGCGAAGCGTTTCTCCCGAACTCTTCGTAAACGCCGAGCAGGCTCGCCGCGTCCGCAGGCTTTGCCTCCGGCAACTGCTGCCTTGCGTCGGCTGCGCCCTTGCGCAGCTCTGCCGCGGCTTTCATGATGCTATCCGCCTCTTCCGGTTTCATTGCTGCGAGCATCACGAGCACGTCCCTTTCGGTCCTCTCGCTCGATAGATACGTGTTCACTGCGCCGAAGAAAGCGGCCTGCCCCGCGTCCGGGGATATCCTGTTCGCCTCGCTGCTGCGCAGCAGGTATCTGTTCATCCCGTCGGCAGTGCCCATGAAGAACGTGACAGCCGTGTGTGCGCGGTCCAGGCTCTGCAGGTAATCGTCGACTTTGAATGCCCTGAGGAGTTTCGCCGCGTTTGCCGGTTCCTCCACGGCCATCTGAACAACATCCGGCGTGCCCAATGCCTTCTTCGCCTCGTCCATCACGTATCCAACGAGCTTGTCCGCGTTTTCCTTCTTCAGGAAAAGCTCGTCGGAACCGAGCCTCACCCATCTGCCGACCTGGTTCCTGAATACGGGATTGGCGATAAGGAAGTCGACGTGCTCTTTCCCGTGCTCTTTCGCGTGGATTCCGAACGAGTTGGCGAACTCGATGTCGGCGCGGCGCTGGACATAGCCCAGGCCGTAGAGCTCCCATACGAACGGGAATTCCTGGAGGCTCCTGGCAGCCAGCGCGTTCGGAAGCTTGCGCGCGTCCTTCGGCAGCCCTCCCTTAACATCCTTGAACCTCGGGTCGTTCATGAGCGCCTTCACGAGCCTGTCCGCCATGTACGGCTCCCTGCTGAGCACAGGGTCGGTGAGGGTCAGGTCGTCAGGCCTCGGCTTGCGCCACGGCATGAGAGGGCTGTTGCTCCTTGCCTTGCTCCTCTCCTTCGGGTTCTCATAGACTATGTCTTCTATCACGCTGCCCCTCCTGAGCTCTTCCAGGATGGTCAGGGGGCCCGGTATCTCCCCGCCCCCTTTCGCCCACGGGGACGGCTGCATCGTTTCCCTTAGATACTTCAGCCTTCCCCTGGCGAGCCTTCCGGCTTCCTTATAGGCGTGCGCGCTGGCGTCCTTCTCCTTCATGCCGGCTTTGCGCGCCGCTTCGTAAGCCTCCTTCACTTCCTCAGGAAGCAAGTTCCCGACATTGTAGAAGAGCTTCATCTCGTAGTCGCTATACCCGGCAAGCTGCCTGGGAAGCACGTAGCTCCCCCGGGTATCCGGCTTCGGGCCCGAGAGATTGTAATGCCAGTTCTGCGGGTTGACCCATGCGTTCTTATCCAGGCCAGCGAACGGGCTTCCGTGGAACGGCCATTCACCGACAGGTGGCATTCCCCACTTCAGTTCAACGGGCCATTGGACGAGATGCGGCTTTTCAGCGGCCAGGCCGTATGCCGTGACTATGGTCCACGCGGCAGCGAACGGTCCCGCAAGAACGCCCCAGAAGACTCCGGATAGGCCCATTTCCCTGAGCCTGGCGTTCTCTGCCATCGCCGTCCTGCGCTCGTTCCTCAGCCCGAGCTGGCCAACGACGACCTTCTCCATCGTGTCATCGAGCAGCTCGGCCTGGGTTGATGTCAGGCTCTTCATCTGCTCGAGCACCTCGGGTGTCAGCGCCGCGAGCTCCGCGTCTGTCTCGGGAATCAATTCCGCCCTTTTCGCGATCGCCTGGCCGAGCATGTGGAGGTTCTTCTCCACGCCGCTCTCCAGTATCTCGTGTGCGAGCGCGCGCGATTCGAGAAGCTCGGTCACCGCCTTGCCCGAGCCGGCCTTCAGCATCTCGAGCTCCTTTGCTTCTATGTCCCTGATTCTCGCGCTCGACTCCTCGTCGATCGCCCCTTCCATCAGCTGCTTGCGCTCCGCCCGGAGCCCGGCGAGGTCGACGAAGAGCTTGAATTCCCCGCTCTCCCTGAGCGTTCTCCGTTCGCCGTCCGTGCGGACCAGCTCCCTGAGAGTGCCGCCCTTCGAGATGTCCTTGGCGAGAAGCTCGTTCACGCGGTCTTCCCGGCTCTTTATGGATTCCATTTTGCGACCGATTTCACGGTCGAGTATGGCCCGGTATCCCGAATCGAGCTCATCCAGCCGTTCTCCCGCCTTCCTGCACCGCTCCTCTATGAGCATGGCTGCGGTGTCGTTCGTCTTCGCGAGCAGCGCGGCGCGCTCGGGAGTCATGCTTCCGGAAAGCTGGTCGTTCGCGACCGCGTTCAGGCCCTCCAGCCTTTCTGTGAGCTTCCGGTCGCCCCTCAGCGTCCTGCCCTTCGCCCAGAATTTCGCGTAATAATACGGGTATGTGGACCACAGGAGCGGCAGCGAGAGATACGTCAGGGCCGGTGCCACCAGCGCAGTCACGATAGGCGCGAGAATGGGCAGGGTCCGCAAGCCGTGGCGGAGGCGCATGTGCCACACGTACCTGTGCATCCTCCTTAAACGCAACCGGACTTTCCCCAAAAGCTCCGTGAAGCTCTTGTTGAGCCACGCGAGCTTCTTCGCCGTCCACATCCCCCGCTTCTTGGTGCCTGGCATTTCATCGGGATTGCGCTCCCCGCCCTCGAAGACGTTGAGCGCGATTATCGCGTCCGAGAACTTCAGGGTGCGGTGGCCTGCCGCGACCGGCTTCTTCTCGTACTCCTCGAGCAGCCTGTGGCAGACCTCGCGGACCGGGTATCTCATCCGCCTGTTGAAATCGCCGAGCAGCTCCGCCGCCTTCTTCTCCTCGCCTTTGGCGCAGAGGGATTTCACGTCCCGCAGCGTCGAGTCCAGCTCCTTCTGCACAGGGCTGAGCGCGAGGGCGGGCGCGAGCTCGCCTATTTTCTCGGCGTTCTCTTTCTTCTTCTTGTCCAGTTCCTCGATCTCCGCCGGGGCTTTGGCGATTTTCCCGTTGAGCTCCGTGCGGATGTCGAGTGCCTGCCTTAGCTTGTCTATGCTTGTGAGCACGTCCGGGGGCAGGCCGGGCTGGGACCTCACCCACGGCTCGAGCCGCTCCAGGGTGTCCATGACCGCCTTCTCCTCCCCTTCCTTTGCGAGCACGGCCTTGAACTTGCCGAGCTTGTCCGGCGGGTAGCAGTGGCTGAACGCCCCGGCGAGGGCCGCGATGTTGGACTCGTTCTCCGCCTTCCTCCTTTCTAATTCCGTGAGCAGCTCTTTCTTCGCCTTTATCTCAGCTACTATCGCGGCCCGCGCGTCCACGGCGCCCTGCAGTTTCGCGAAGCCCTCGTGAAGAGCGCTCGGAAGCGGCGTCGTATGTGAATATTTCTTCTCGAATGCGGCAATCGCCTCGACCGCCTGCCTCTGCAGCGCCGGCCGCTCCTGCGAGCACAGCGTCTCCACGCGCTCGAGCAGGGGGGAAATGTCCCGCTTGAGCGGCGCCGGGGCGTCCATCGCCTCGATGTCTTTCAGTATGGCGCTTATGCGGCGCTCCTTGCTCTCCTTTATCTCAAATTCAACGCTCTCTTTCTTCTCCCTCACTTCGAGCAGTTCCGCCCTCACTTTCAGCGTCTCCTTGAGCTCGATGAGCAGCTTCCTCGCGTCCTCCGGCAGTTCGCCGCTGAGCGCCGGCAGGTGCTTTTCGGAGTATTCCTCGAGCATTCCCTGCGCGAGCGCGACGGTGTCGTCCGAGCCGCAGAGCCTCGCTGCCTCCTCTGATTTCTCTCCCAGCTCCCTGCGGGGCGATGGAAGGAGGTTGTTCCTGAGGTTCTCCACCCTGCTCTCGTTGCTTCCCGCCACTCCGTCTGTCGGGGCAGCCAGGTCCTTCGGCTTCATGGCCTCGTGGAGCCTCTCAAGCGCCTCGAACTCCTCATTCGTCAAGGCGCTGGACTCGAAAGCCTCGAGCGGCTTCAGGATACGCTCGAACTTCGCAAGTGGGTCCTTGTCCGGGGCCTCGGCCCCGACGATAAGCATCAGGTCTATCGCCAGCTTGTCGACGATCTCTTTCGTCATTATCTCCCTTTCCCCGATGCCAGGGACGTTGCGCTCGGTCACCATCTGCCCGGCCGTGGCCTCGGAAACCGCGAGCACGTCCTTGCCGAACCTGTGCAGGAACTCGAGGAGGTCGCACGTGAGATAGCTGTTGACGAGCCTGACGTCGATCACGCCTCTTTCGACTTTTAACATCCTGAGCTTATCGACGGCTTTAGGCACCAGTGACTGCTTCTTGGTGAGCTCCTTGAGCACCGAAGCGATTTCCTTTCCCGGCCCTGCCGGAGCCCTTGTGGAATCCTCTCCGAACATCCAGAGCGCATCGAAGAAAGCGTCGGGCGGCGAGGATATGAGGTTGTGTTTTGGGTTGTCGCCCCAGTCGGACCACACCGGAATCTCGGTGCCAGGGAAAACCGCCTCGCCGACCATGGCCGCGAATATTATCTCTATCTCATCGAGCGACAGGTCTCCGGTCTGGCCGGCCTTGAGTTTCGCGGCGAGTTTTTCCCTTACCTCCACCATGGAGCCGTCGTATGGATTGTCGTTCTGCTCGTTCAGGGTCCTGAGGTCCACCGAGAGTTTCTTGCCTATCGGGTCCCTTATCGACCTCTCGCCGGTCCTTATGACGTCGAGGAATGCGTCGGTCTTCGTTGTCTTTATCAGCTCTGCGACGAGCGGGTCGTCCGTGCCTGGGATCCACGCGGCGCCCCTCCTGAAGATGAGCTCGGTGAAGGATATGAACCTGGGAAGCGAGTCCCCTTTTTCGGCGCCCACCTCGCTGCCTGGCCTGGCCTGCTGTTTCTCCAGCTTATCGGCCCTCTGCTTCTCTTTTTCCTGCCATCTGGCCTCTTCCTTATCATGCTTGTGGGCCCGCCTCACCTTTTTCCTTTCGCTGGGAACCCCTGGGATGTAAGAAGTAAACGTTTTCACCGAGTCCTCTGTCCAGGAAGCCGCTCCCTTGACGCCGTTCCACACCCTGCCCATTTAATCTTCCTCCCGCTGTTTGTATTATATTTGATAGTAAATCATGTTTTGTGGGAAATGGTTTATAAAGATATGTCTCTGACGGAAAACAAGGGAGGTCAGGAAAGCATCCGGTCCACTATTTTGCGGGCGTCGAAGCGCTCCAGATCCTCGTATTTCTGGCCGGTGCCCACGTAGATGACGGGTATGCCGGTCGCCTTCGTTATAGAGAGCACGGTGCCGCCCTTGGGGTCGCAGTCGAGTTTCGTGAGTATGACGCCGTCGACCCCGACCTCCCGCTGGAAAGCGGATACCTGCTCGATTATCGAGGAGCCGGCTATTGACTCGCCTATGTATATCTTGAGGTCGGGCGCTATGACGCGCGACATCTTCTTCAGCTCGTTTATGAGGTTCACGTTCGTGTCCTGCCTTCCGGCAGTGTCAATCAGCACCGCGTCTATCCCGTGCGCCTTCGCGTACGCGACCGCGTCGAAAGCGACCGAGGTCGGGTCTGCCCCGTAGTCCCTTTTCACGACGCGGACCCCCAGCTTTTCGGCATGCGCCTCCATCTGCTCGATGGCAGCCGCCCTGAAGGTGTCGGCTGCCGCGAAAACTACCTTCCGCCCGTTCTTCATGAGAAGGTTGGCGACCTTCGCGATCGTGGTGGTCTTGCCCGCGCCGTTTATCCCCAGGAAAATTATCTTCACGGGCTTCTCCTTCGACTCGACCAGTTCCAGGAGATCGAAATCCTTTTCGCCGGTCATGGTGTCCAGCAGGGTTCCGCGTATGGAATCCCGGATGAAGGAATCCAGCTCGCCCTTGTCCACCTTTCTCCCCACCAGCTTCTGCGCCAGTTCCTGCCTTATGCTCTCCGCGACGCCGATCTCCACGTCCCCCTCGAGCAGCTCGAGCTCCAGGTTCTCGAGAAGCTCCCGCACGTCGCTGTCTGATATCTCCACCTCGCGGGTGATGAACGACTTGATGGCTTTGAGCGGGCTGAGCCTCACCTGCGGCTTTTCCTCTTTGGGCCTCTCCGGCCGCATCTGGGGAAGCGCAAGCTCAGGCTTCGGTTCCTGTCTGGATTCCGGTTTGGGGGCGATCTTCGGGGCGGGTTTCGGCGCTTCCTTTGGCAAAGCGGGAGCTGGCTTCGGGATTTCTTTCTCCCTGCGGGCCGGTTCCTCCTTGCGGACCGGCTCAGGAACTTCTTTTGCCGGGCCAATCCTAATCGCTGGCTTGGGTGCCGGCCCGGGCGTTTCTTTCGGCGTTTCCTTTGTCACCGGTTTCGGGATTTCCTTTTGCGGCGCGGGCGCGGGTTTTGGTTTCTCTTCTTTTGCCTTTTCCGGCCCGGGTTTTTCCTCAGGAACAGGTTTTGGCGTTTCCGCTTTCGCCTTTTCAGGTTTCGCTTTCACGGTTTTCGCGGGCTCAGGTTTTTGCGCGGTCTCTGTGATTCCGGGCTTCTGGATTTCCACGGCCGGCTCAGGCTCCGGCGCTTCTATTTCCGGCTCGGGCTTCCTCTCGATCTTTTCCGCGGCCGCTTCCGGCGCCGGCTCTGGCTTGCTCTCCTCTTTCTTGGTCAGGCCGTCGATGAAGCCGGATATCTTCTTTTTGAGTATGTCGAACATAAGAATCGGCTTGAAAAATTATTAAG
>Ga0315277_10006003_pt1 | contig 15983 bp, 11 predicted proteins | sample YL17G05_15_MG_FD_203695 | JGI IMG/M metagenome (GOLD analysis project Ga0315277, IMG submission 203695) | Sediment microbial communities from Yellowstone Lake, YNP, Wyoming, USA - YL17G05_15 | ecosystem: Environmental > Aquatic > Freshwater > Lake > Sediment | place: USA: Wyoming | collected...
TGCCCCGCGTGCGCTTCCCGGGCGGGCAGCCTGCCGCAGGCTGATCGGGACGTCGTCGTCCCGAAGTGAGGGAAAGGGACATTTCGGGGCGTTGGCGCCAGCTCAGGCAGCGGGCCCAATCGCCTGCCGGAGCAAGGCTATCTCACGGAGCCAGCCCAGGACCCAGCTCGAATCCACGATGGTTGGGACGCCACCTCCCCGGAGACCCTCGTCCGGACACTCGGCCTCAGTTCGCGGAGCGTCACTCGAGGCTCTCCTCCTCGCTCGACGGACGCCGAACCGCCGCAGGCAGTCGCGCAGCCCACGAGGGCCGCCACGGTGCTCAAGCGACTCCTGCGCCCATCACTGCTCAAACTCGGTCAGATCATTGCTCCCTGATGTCCCGCGTCCCCGGGCTTGCGGTGCGGGAACCGCGCAGGCTAACCTGCCCACTCGTGCCGGCAGGTGTCCGGCCGTTCCCGTCAGACCCCAGCCGAAGGTCCCATCCATGCGCGAATCCTACTCACACGCGCGGTGGCGGCGCGCGCTGATCGCCTCGATGCCCGCCGCCCTCGTGGCCCTCATGGCCGCAAGCCTCCTCGCCTCCGCACAGCCGCCGCAGGGCAAGCCGCCCGCTCCGATCTGGGGCCAGCCCCAACCGCCGCAGACGACCCCGCCGGCAGCGCCGGTGCCGGCGACGCCGCCGGCCCAGCGCCCGCCCCCCCAGCAGCAGCAGGCGCCCGCGGCTTCACCGGTCATCGCGCGCATCGAGGGTCGCAACCTCACGCAGCTGGACTTCGACCGCCTCGCGCAGCCGTATTTCCAGAGGCTCAGGAGCGAGATGGGGAGCGGCTTCAGCGGCGAGGTCCAGAAGATCGCCACCTTCAACGTGCTGGACGAGCTGATCCGGCGCGAGCTGCTGGCGATCGAATCGCAGCGGCAGAAGATCGAGGTCTCGCCGGACGAGATCGACGCGATCCTGAAGCAGGACCCGTTCTTCCTCACCAACGGCAAGTTCGACCCGGTCAAGTTCAACGGCTACAAGACGAGCCTCGAATCGAACTACCTGCAGGTGCTGCCGAACCTCCGCGCGATGGCGGCGATGGTGAAGCTGGAGGAATCGCTGCGCAAGCGCTTCACGCCCGCGCCGGCGCAGGTGCGGGCCGAGTGGACCAGGCGCAACGACCAGGTGCGCTTCAAGGTGCTGCCGCTGCTGGCGCGCGACATCTCGATCGAGCCCGAGGCCACGGAAGCGGAGTGGGCGCAGTACTACCAGGCGCATCCCGACCAGTTCATGCGCAGGACCCGCGTGCGCCTGCGCTACGCGCGGCTGCCGCTCCCGGCCGCGGGCGACTCGACGCGCGCGGCCGAGGAATCGCAGGCGCTGGAGCGGGCGAAGGCCATCGCCGACTCGCTGCGCGGGGGCACGCTGCCCGACACCGCCGCGGGGCTCACCGACTCGGGCTTGTTCGAGATCCCCGCTCCGGTCATCCCCGGTCTCGGCCGCGTGGCGGGGCTCACCGACACCATCGGCAGGGTCGATGAGGACTCGACCATCCGGGTGGTGGGGCCGTACACCGCGCCCGACGCCGTGATCGTCGGTGTGGTCGCGGAGCGCCAGCCGAAGCGCGTGCGGCCGATGCGAGAGGTGCTCGGCGACGTGAAGCGCCGCGCCGACACAGAGAAGCGGCGGGTCACGGAGGAGGCCGAGCGGCGCGCGTTCCACGAGGCGAACCGCGAGCGCTGGCGCGGCACCCGCGCGTCGCTCACCCGCCTGACCCTGAATGCCTCCACGATCGCGGTCAAGCCGCCGCCGTCGCGGGAGGTCGACCGCTGGTACGCACAGCACGGCCGCTCGCTGCTCGGCCTGCCCGACAGCTCGCAGGCGGGGCTGCCGCCGCTCACCGACTCGCTGCGCGCGGCGGCGCGGGCGCGGATGATGGAGGAGCAGCGCCCGCAGCGCGCGGCCGAGGCCATGGGCAGGATCGTCACGGCGCTGCGCACCGCCCGCGACGCGCGCGCGCTGGCCAAGGCGCACGAGGCGGCGGCCGAGACGCTGACGTTCGCGACCGGCTCCGGCCCGGACACGCTGTTCAACGCGCCGTTCGTGGATTCGTTGCTGGCGTCGGCGTCGGCCGCGAAGGGGACGCTCCAGGGACCGCGCGCCTTCGGCGCCTACTGGGCGGTGTGGCGGGTCGATGCCGCGGACACGTCGTTCGTGCCGGCCTACGAGGCGGTGCGCGCCCGGTCCGACCTGGAGTTTGCCGAGGACCGCCGCAGGAAGGAAGAGGCAGAGGGCAGGGCCTACTTCGAGCAGCAGCGGGAGGGATTCAAGACGCCGGTGAAGTACGCGCTCGACTACGTCGCGGTCCGGATCCCGCCGCCCGACTCGGTGCGCATTCCCGAGGCCGAGATCCGCCGCCAGTACGACGCGAACCCCAAGGAGTACAGGCAGGAGGAGCAGGTCAAGGCCCGGCACATCCTGTTCATGACGCGTGACGCGGGGCCGGAGGCGGAGAAGAACGCGCAGGCCCGCGCGGACTCGCTGCTGGCGGCGATCCGGAAGGACGGCGGGGACTTCGCCGAGCTGGCGAAGCGCTTCTCGCAGGAGCCGGGCGCGGCCGCGCGCGGCGGCGACCTGGGCTGGTTCGGACGCGGGCGCATGGTGAAGGAGTTCGAGGACGCCGCCTTCGCGCTGAAGCTGGGCGAGATCAGCCCGGTGGTGAAGACGCAATTCGGCTACCACATCATCAAGCTCGAGGAGCGGAAGGCCGCGGGCACGAAGCCGTTCGACGAGGTGCGGGCCGAGCTCCGGATGCAGATGGCGCAGTCGCGCGGCGACTCGACCGCGCGGCGCTCCGCGAACTCGCTGCGTCGCCGGCTCGCGCTCGGCGGCGACGCGCAGGACCTGGCCGCGCCCCAAGGCGGCGTGGTGTCCGCGGCGCCGATCGCGGCGAGCGAGCCGGTGCCGGCGATCGGCATCGCGCAGGGCCTGGCGCAGGACCTGCCGGGGATGACGCCCGGGAAGTGGGCGCAGAACGTCTATCGCGCGGGCAACAGCTACCTGGTGCTCCGGGTACGGGAGAAGATCCCGCAGCAGCCGGCCGAGTTCGACGAGGTGAAGATCCAGGCCATCGAGGACATGAAGCGGGCGAAGCGCCGCGCGGTGCTGGACCAGAAGGTGGAGGCGATCCGCTCCGGGCTGGCGGCGGGGGCGTCGCTGGATTCGCTGGCCGCGCCCTACGGCGGACTCAGGGACAGCGGCTTGCTGGGGCAGATGGCGGGCTTCGTGCCGATGGTGGGCAGCGAGCCGCGCGTGGTGCAGAAGGCCTTCGCGATGAAGCCGGGCGAGGTGACGGACACGCTGCAGGTGGCCCAGGGCGTGGTCTGGCTGCGGCTCGAGGAGAAGAAGTCGGGAGACCCCGCCGCGTTCCAGGCGGCCTCCGCCCAGATCGAGGGCGAGTTGACGAAGAGGAAGTACGACGAGTGGGTGGAGGCAAAGAAGAAGACGGTGAAGATCGAGATCCTGCGGCCCGATTTGAAAGGCCCGCGGCCGTCGCCGTTCAGGACGGTGACGACGTCGACGGGGGGATAACCGCGCTGTGGCACGAACGGGTGGAGCGGACGCCCCCGGGTCGGCACTCCGTTGCCCTGAGCACGGGGAGCGAACGACATGTCCGTGGACCTGAGCACCCTGCCCAGAGTCCGAATCGGCTGCCTGCCGACCCCCATGGTCGCGCTCGATCGGCTCGCAGCCGCCCTGGGCGGACCGCGGCTGCTCATGAAGCGCGACGACCTCACCGGGCTGGCGCTGGGCGGCAACAAGACGAGGAAGCTCGAGTTCCTGCTGGGCCGGGCCCTGAGCGAGGGCTGCGACGCGGTCATCACCGGCGGCGCCGCGCAGTCCAACCACTGCCGGCAGACTGCGGCGGCCGCCGCAGCGACGGGCCTGGAGTGCCATCTCGCCCTCGGCGGCGAGGCGCCGGAGAACCCAGGCGGGAACCTGCTCCTCGACCACCTGTTCGGCGCGGTCATCCACTGGTGCGGCGAGCAGCGGAAGGGCGAGCGCATCCCCGAGATCGCCGCGGCGCTCCGGGCGAAGGGCCGCAGGCCGTACTGCATCCCCTACGGCGGCTCGAACGCCGTCGGAGCGATGGGGTTCGTGGCGGCCGCCGCCGAGATCGCGGAGCAACTGGCGGCTCGTGGTGACCGCGTCGACTGCGTGGTCATCCCGTCCAGCTCGGGCGGGACGCACGCGGGCCTCGCGGTGGGACTCGACCTGTACGGCCTGTCCGTGGAGCTGGTGGGCATCGAGATCGACAAGCGTGGACCGGGTGAGGCTCCGTACCCGGCCGAGCTCGCGAGGCTGGCCAACGAGACCGCAGCGGAGCTGGGGCTGGAGCCGCGGTACGCGCCGGACGCGTTCCGTCTGAGGAAGGAGTACCTCGGCGGCGGCTACGGCGTCGTCGGCGAGCCGGAGCGCGAGGCGATCCGGCTGGTCGCCCGCTGCGAGGGGATCCTGCTCGACCCCGTGTACACGGGCCGGGCGATGGCCGGCCTGATCGACATGATCAGGAAGCAGGAGTTCTCCTCTGGGCACACCGTGCTGTTCTGGCACACGGGCGGCATCCCGGCGGTGTTCGAGTACGCGAGAGCGCTCGTGGGCGCGTGAGCGGCCCCGCCGTTGCGGGTGCTGGGGTGCCGACCGGTCACTTCTCGCAGCGCGGCACCTACAAGGGCGAGCCCTTCGAGATCTCATCGCGACAGACCGAGGCGTACATGAAGAGGAGCGAGAGCTGGCGGGCCTTCTCGGCGCACGCCACGAAGATGCCCAGGTAGCCGGGCAACGGAGGTCGGAGGGTCAGATGGCGACCGACATCGAGGCGATCATTCGGGACATCGAGTCGTGCTACGACTTCACCGGCAAGTCGGTGATCCACGTGGGCGCCGGCGGCGGGCAGTTCGTCGGCTACGCCGGCAGGACGCGCAAGGTGCTCGGGGTGGACCCCGACCCCGATGCGGTGGAGCGGCTGAAGCAGGCCATCCGCACGCAGGGACTGGAGAGCCGCTTCAGCGCGCTCGAGGGCGACATCCTGACGGTCACGGCAGGCGCGGACGTCGTGTTCTTCGAGTTCTGCCTTCACGAGATCGCGGACCCGGGCGCGGCGCTGCGGCACGCCCGCACCCTGGCGCCCGAGACCCTCATCGTGGACCCGGCGCCGGGCTCGACCTGGGCCTGGTATCTCTGCGAGGCGGAGAAGGTGCAGCGCGGCTGGGCGGCCGCGGAGGAATCCCGGCTGGCGCTCGACCGGAGGTTCGAGGGCGTGCAGCGCTTCCACGACCACGCGGAGCTGCTGGCCAAGGTGCAGGTGCTGGGCGAGCCCGTGATCCGGCGCATCGAGGAGTTCCGCGACCGCCGGGATTTCACCATCGACATGCCCTACCGCGTGGCGCTGCTGGCCGGATGAGGCGGCCCGCGATCGCGGTGGCGGCCGTGAGCCCTCCTGGTCCACGTTGTCGTTCCAGATCAGCGGCGGACAGGGCTGCAGCTGCACCGCGGACGTGCCGAGCCCGGGCCCGGGATTTGGCGGCAGTTCGCTCAGCGGGACGGGGACGACCTGGCCCCGCATTCCCCTCGTGGCTCGTGGTCGGGACAGGGGCGCCCATACCAACGACCTGGCGTTTGACTCGTTCAGGTGGGCTGGCCTGGGCATCCGAGACCAGGGCGCCGGCGGGCGCCCGCCGGGTGTAGACTGGGCCACGCTCGCATCGAATCGTGCTCTCGGTGGCCGCTTCAGCACTTCCATCGGCCGGCCGGCGTTCGCGCTCACGCGCTCGGGCACCCGCCCGGGGGCACGCAGGCGCGAACCGACGAGGGCGAGACGGAACTGGACGCGGGCCGGTCCGCGCCGACGGCGCCTCGTCACGGAGGAATCGAGCCATGACCGCAGATTGGACGCGAAGGGACTTCGTCAGGACTCTGCTGGCCAGCCTGCCTTTCGTGGGTCTGGACTGGTCGGCCTTCCCGCGCCGGGCCGCGGCCGCCGGCGCCAGCGACACGTGGGACGCGATTGTGATCGGCTCGGGGCTGGGCGGACTCTCCTGCGCGGCGGCCTTTGCCCGGCAGGGCTTCCGGCCACTGGTCCTCGAGCAGCACGACCGCCCGGGCGGCTACGCCACCACCTTCAAGCGTCCGGGCGGGTTCGAGTTCGACGTCTCGCTCCACAGCACCGCGGTGCCCGCACGCGACGGCGCCTACAACCAGATCCCGGGCTTTCCCGAGATCACCGAGGTCGAGTTCGTGCCGCACCCATCGCTTTACCGCGCCCTCTTCCCGGAGCACGACCTGACCGTGCCGAACCGCGACCCCGACAAGTATCTCGCGCTGCTCAAGGAGCGCTTTCCCGACGAGGCCGCGGGGATCGACGGCCTGTTCGCTGCGATGCGGGGCCTCGTGGACGACGTCGGCAAGCTCAGCGCGGCGCGCGGCCAGATCGACTACAGCCGCTTCCCGCTCGACTTCCCGCATCTGGCAGCCGCCTACACGCGCACCTGGGGCCAGATGCAGGACGCGCACCTCAAGGACCCCAAGCTCAAGGCGATCGTGAGCACGTTGTGGGGCTACTACGGGCTGCCTCCGAGCCGGCTCGCGTCCATCTACTTCGCGCTGCCGACCATCGGCTACCTGCGCGACGGCGGTTTCTACCCGCGCGGGAAGTCGCAGGCGATCAGCAACGCGCTCGTGAACTTCATCGAGAAGCGCGGCGGCAAGGTGCTCCTGAAGACCCGGGTGGAGAGGATCCTGGTCAAGGACGGCGCGGCCTACGGGGTGGGGACGGCGGACGGCGGGCAGCACCTGGGCACGGCCGTGATCTCGAACGCGAACGCCTACGACACCTTCCACCGGCTGCTGGCGGATGACGGCACGCTGAAGGACTACCACGCCCGGATGGACACCATGAAAGTGTCGCTCTCCTCCTTCCAGGTGTTCCTGGGCCTGAAGCAGGACCTGGTGAAGCAGGTCGGGCTCAAGGACAGCGAGTTCGCTTGCGAGAACCGCTACGACCCCGAGGCGGCATTCCAGGCGTGCCTGGCGGGCTCGGTCGAGGACGGCGGCTTCGGTCTCACGCTCTACGACAACCTCTACCCAGGCTACTCACCCCCGGGCAAGAACACGCTGACCATCATCACCCTGCAGGGATATGACTACTGGAAGAAGCACGAGGCGGACTATCTCAAGGGGAAGAAGGAGGCCTACCGCGCCGAGAAGGAGCGCATGGCCGACGCGCTCATCCGCCAGGTCGAGAAGCGGCTGATGCCGGGCCTGCGCAAGGCGATCGAGGTGCGCGAGGTGGCCACGCCCCTCACCAACCTGCGCTACACGAGCAACTACCGGGGCGCGATCTACGGCTGGGACCAGACGCTCGACAACGCCATGCCCAACCGCATGGCGCAGACGACCCCGGTCAAGAACCTCTACCTGGCGAGCGCCTGGACGCAGCCCGGGGGAGGCTACGGCGGGGTGCTGTGGAGCGGCATCCAGTGCTTCGGCGAGGTCATGAGGCGCCGCGGGTAGGCGGTCCGGCGAGCCGGGGGCTCGGCTGCCAGCACCTCAAGGTCGCGGGCAGTGACGCCCCCAGCACATCGGGATCGCAGGCCGACACGACCGGCTCCGCGCGCCGGCGCGGCGAGGGGCGCCGGATGGTGGCGATCGTTCCGGACGGATGCGAGCGTAATCTGTCGAAACGGGAGGACTGATCGTGGCGACACGCAGGCTCAGGGGCGGCCGCGAACTCGGCTTCGCGACCAAGACGATCCACGCCGGGCTCCACCCCGATCCGACGACGGGCGCGGTGATGACGCCGATCTACCAGACCTCGACCTACCGCCAGCCGGCCCTGGGCGCGGGGTGGAAGTTCGACTACGCCCGCACGATCAATCCGACGCGCCTCGCGCTCGAAAGCCAGATGGCCGCGCTCGAGGGAGGCCTCGAGGCGCGCGCGTTCGCCTCGGGGATGGCCGGGATTCACGCGGTCCTGCAGTTGCTCCGGTCCGGCGATCACGTGGTCGTGTCGCGCGCCGTCTACGGGGGCGTGTACCGGCTGTTCGAGGGGCTGCTGCGGCAGTTCGGCTTGGACTTCAGCTGGGTCGACACCACCGACCTCGCGAACCTCGAGGCCGCCCTCCGGCCCTCGACGCGCATGATCTACGTCGAGACCCCCACGAACCCGACGCTGGGCCTGACCGATATTCGCGGCGCGGCCAGGATCGCGCGCAAGCACAAGGCGCGACTCGTCGTGGACAACACGTTCATGAGCCCGTGCTTCCAGCGTCCGATCGCCCTGGGCGCCGACATCGTGGTGCACTCGACGACCAAGTACCTCAACGGCCACAGCGACAGCGTCGGAGGCTGCGTCGTGGTGACGCGCCCCGAGGACGCGCAGCGTCTCGGCTGGCTGCAGAACGCGATCGGCGCGATCCTCTCGCCGATGGACTCGTTCCTGGTCCTGCGCGGGATCAAGACCCTGGCGCTGCGCATGGCGCGCCACGACGCGACCGGGCGCGTCCTCGCGGCCTGGCTCGCGAAGCACCCCAAGGTGCGGGCCGTCCACTACCCCGGGCTCAAGAGCCACCCGCAACACGCCCTGGCGAAGAGGCAGATGGGGGGGTTCGGCGGGATGATCTCGTTCGACCTGGGCTCGTACGCGAAGGCGCGCACGTTCCTCGGGCGCACGGAGCTGTTCGCGCTCGCCGAGAGCCTCGGCGGGGTGGAGAGCCTGATCTCGCACCCGGCGTCGATGACCCACGGCTCGATCCCCGCCGCCGAGCGCCGCAAGATCGGCGTCACCGACGGCCTGGTGCGGATCTCGGTGGGGATCGAGGATGCCGCCGACCTGAAGGCCGACCTCGAGCACGCCTTTGCGGGGATCTGAGCGGTCAGACCCCTCCCGCGAGGCATGCGAGGGAGGCGAAACTCCCGTCGAAGATCGGGAGCATCGCGACTCCCCAGACCTCGTAGAGGTGCAGCTCCGCGATCGCATCGCGCACCGCCGCGAAGCGCGCCAAGGTCGTCTTCACGACGAACAGCCGCTCGGACGCCCGCTGCACCGCGTCCTTCCGCCGACCGTTCGACACGAGCCCGGGCACGCGCTCGTCTGGGCCCCTGACCCGGCGCGGCCGAGGCACCTTTCCGCTGAGCCGGCTCGGACCGCGGCTACCTCCGCGCTCCCCGGCTTGGCGCGGGCTCGCGCGTGAACCGGAGATGGAGCACGCGGCCGGCGTAGACTTCGAAGCCATTCACGGCGCCCCGTGACCCGCGAGTGAACTTGAGCTGATCGCCGGACCGGATGGCGCGGTACCCGTCGGGGTCCATCGGCACCAGGCGCTCTTCCCGCAAGACCGGCCGCCGAAGGAACAGCGTGTCGCCGCGAGCAATCACCGAGTAGCGCACGTCCAGCTCCGCGCTGTGGTAGGTCCCCGCCAGCTCGGTCGATCGGCCTCGCGCATGCGTGGCTTCCGCCACCTCGAGGAACTCGAAGGGCTCGTCCTTCCCCACGCTCATCGCGCGCTTCCCGGCCAGCCGCCGGAATCGAACCTCGGTGTAGGCCCAGCCCGCCGTCCTGAAGCGGGCCTCGCCCAGCGACACCAGTGGCGCGCCGGCGCCCCAGCCGTAGCGCGCGGCTCCGTCGCGCACGGTCACCCGCTGGACTTCGGCGGTCACGGTGTTCCGGTACAAGCCTGCCCACGACTGGAGTTCCTCGGGGGCAAGCTCGATCACCGGCGGGGCCGCAGGGCGCTGCCCCGAGACGAGGCCAAAGACCGCCTCCGCGACCCGGCGCGCCAGTGAATCCGTGTTCGCATCGCCCCGGTTGCAGAGGAGCGCGATGGAGAGCCGCTCGCGGGGATGGCGCGTGAGGTAGGCGCGGTAGCCCGCCGTCGCCCCTCCATGACGGATCTCCTGAAACCCGTCGCGGTCCACGATGCCCAGACCGAGACCATAGTCGGTCGAGCGCCCGTCGCGCAGCTTGATGGGCGTGGCCAGGAGCGATGCCAACCCAGGCCGGCCCACGCGATCGGAGTCCAGGGCCGCGTTCCACCGCAGCAGATCCTCGACCGTGGTGAGCACCCCGCCGGACCCGTAGACCTGGCTGAAGGGCATGTCGAGCTGGAACTGGCCTCCGCTCGCGCGTGAGTAGGCCTGCGCCCGGCCTGGCACGATGCGCCTGAAGTCGTCGCGCCAGGAGGTGCTCGCGAGCGCGAGCGGCCCGCTCAGCCGCTTGCGCGTGAAGGCGGGGAGCGAGTCCCCCGAGGCGCGCTGGACGATCAGACCCGCGAGGATGTAGCCCAGGTTGCTGTAGAGGTAGCGCGTGCCCGGCTCGAAGTTGAGCCGCTTCTGCCGCCGCGCGAGCGCGAGCACCTCGGGCAGGGTGTGGACGACCTCGCCGGTGGGGCGCCCCGCGAGGTCGAGCAAGGTCCAGTGGTCGCGCAGGCCGCTGGTGTGGCTGAGCACCTGCCGGATCGTGACGGGACGGCCGAAGTCCTGCAGCTCCGGCAGCCAGCGCCGGAGATCGTCATCGAGCGACAGCCGGCCTTCCTGGGCGAGCAGGACGATGGCCGCCGCGACGAACTGCTTGGAGACCGAACCCGCCTCGAACAGGGTCGCGGGCGTGATGGGGACGTCGTGCTCCAGATCGGCCATCCCGTACCCGCGCAGCAGCACGGTGCGCCCGTCGAGGCTCACACCCACGGCACAGCCCGGGCAGTCGCGACGGGCATAGGGAGCGAAGATGCTGTCCACGCGTCCGCCGAGGGAATCCAGGCCGGCACTCGCGCTCCCCGCCAGCGCCCGGGGCTCTGACGCAGGCCCGGCCGCAGTCTCGGCCGCGGGTGCGGGCTCGATCAGACCCGCGATCAGCGCGATCGCCCAGAGCCAATGCGCTCGTTTCACAAGCGCAGGCTATCCGCGAGGCCTGACGTTCGCAAGGCAGGCGCGCGAAGTTGTCCTGCGCCGCGGCATGGCCGGGCGCCAGCGCGGCCGCCATCAGGACGGCGCAGATCACCCGTACCCCGAACGTCTCCACCGCCGATTCGATCCTCGCGGGCGGTGACCATTGGAATCCGACGAGCGCCGGAACCCGCGAGCCCGGCTCGACTCCGGTCACGGCCCATCACACGGCCGCGATCCGTCCTCGCTACTGCACCGCAGAGACCCGGCGCCGCCACGCGTCGGGGCCGGAGTGGATGATCCGCTCACGGTAGCGCTCGCGCAGGGCGCGCAGGAACGGCAGGTCGCGCGCGGCCGGGGCCAGCTCGGCGCGCGCCGCCACCAGTTTCTCGAGCGGCAGGTAGAGCGCCTCACGCGAGAACTGCGGAGCGCAGAGGAGGTGGCTGGTGAGGCCGGGCAGCTCGTCTCCGGCCTCGAAGCGGTAGGTCGCATGATCGCCGACGGAGAGTTCCTCCAGCAGCCACGACCGTCCTCGCCCCGCCAGGAGCCAGAGGAGGGCATCGGGGGATTCTGCGGGCGACGGCGCCCGCGTCTCCGCGGCGCCTGCGGAATCGGCGGCCGGCGCTTCACCTCCGGCGGCCGGCGCGCGCGCCGTGTCGTCGTCATCCGCCGCGGGCCGCGCGGCATCGAGCCGCGAGTAGCCGAAGAAGAGCTTGCCGGGCGCGCCCCAGGCGAGAAGCGCCTCGGCCTGCGCTCTCCGCGGCAGGACTGCGATCCAGCTCGCCGCCAGAGCGGCACGCGAGCCGGAGGCGACCGCGTCGAGTTCCTCGACGGTCAGCACTCGCCCCGGCAGCCAGGCGGCAGCGAGCCGGGCGCGCGCCGCCAGCGGCAGCGTGGGCAGGTGCGCGGCAAGCACCTGGCCCGCCCGTTCGGCCAGGGCCGCGCGGCGCTCGCCCAGGGCGCCCAGGAGAACTTCGGTCTCTCCCGCGAGCTTGCCCAGCTCGATGGCGGTCCCGTCCCAAGTGGTGACGGTGATGACGTAGCGGGACTCGTCGAAGCTCAGCTTCTCCTGCAGGGACAGGAAGAGGGGCTCGACGTCCCCGCCGTGGGGTGCGAGCGCGAGCAGGTCGTCGAACAAGAGCGCGCGGAAGGCGCGCGAGGTCCCGCCGCGCGTGACGCTGCCCGCGAACGGCCGCCCCTCGCCGCTCCCCGCGATGCGCAGCGCGGCCGCGCGCTGCGGCAGCCAGAGGCGCCGCAGCCGGTCCTGCAGGCCGGGCCCGTCGCTGCCGAGGCGCGAGAGCGTGCAGGCGCCGTCGCCGATCCGCAGCTCGATCGCGAACTCGTCGCCGCCGATCCCCGCGATCTCGCGGATCGCGTAAGGCTCCGGCGCGCTTCCCTCGGGCGCGAGGACCATCACCTCGTCGTCGAGGGACCACTCGGCGCGGCCGGCGAATCCGGGCCGCGTGAGCCAGCAGGGGCGCGACATCAGGCGAGCTTCTGCCCGCACTCGGGGCAGAACTTGTCCTTCCCGTCCACCTTGGCCCCGCACTTCGGGCACTCGGTCTTGGGCCTGAGCGGCGCCCCACATTCGGCGCAGAACTTGCCGGGCTTGGTTTCCTTGCCGCAGGACGGGCACGCGACCGTCGCCTCCGCGGTGACGTTCAACCCCGCGGTGAGGTCCTGCTCGCGCAGCTTCTGCTCGGCCTGCTCCACCGTGATCTCGGCCTGCTTCGCGGCCAGCTCGCGCTGCAGGATGGGCGCGCAGTTCTTGCACAGCGCGCGCTCGGCGTTCCAGCAGATCTCCTGGCACACCCACTTGCCGCAGCGCTTGCACTGCACGAACCGCGGTTTGATCTCGGCCACCGCGGCCGCCAGGGCACGGTCGTGCTGCGGCCCGCCCACCGCCTTCTGGATCTCGTAGCTGCCCGAGGCGGCGCGGCCGAAGATGCCGCCGAAGATGCTGCCTGCGGCGCGCAGGGCGTCGCCGGCCATGCCGAGCTGGTTCGCCTGCCAGCTCGACATGTAGCCGTTGCCGCACGACTCGCAGATGAACTTGAACTGGAAACCCTGGTCGGTGGAGAGGTCCTGATAGTTGTCCGTGAACTCGATGTGCGCCATGGGAAACCTCCGGGAGAGGCGCGGAAGCTAGCAAGCGGTTGGACGGAGGGTCAAGCACGAGCGGATCTCACGAGCGGATCTCAGGATCTCACTTCCTTTCAAACCGCCCGACCGCTGGACTGGAATCTCCCTGCGGCATCCGCATCCGGCGGCAGCGTCGGCCCATCCCGGTGTCGCCCGGCCTCGGCCCGCCCGGTGTAGAGTCCGGGGCATGCGCACCCGCATGCCCCCGGACGCCGGGACGCGATCTCGCTGGCGCATGCTCGCCCTGCTCGCGCTGGCCGAGCTGCTCGGCATGTCGCTGTGGTTCACGGCCAACGCGGCGGGTCCGGAGCTGCGCCAGCGCTGGAACCTCGATCCCGGGCAGCTCGGCTGGCTCACGGCCGTGGTGCAGCTCGGATTCGTCGCCGGCACGGCCACCGCTGCTCTCCTCAACCTCGCGGACCTCTGGCCCGCGCGGGCCTACTTCGCGGGCTGCGCCCTGCTCGCCGGCGCGTCGAACCTCGCCCTGCTCTCGGACCAGGGGTACGCCCTGGCGCTCCTCACGCAGTTCGGGACGGGGTTCTTCCTGGCGGGCATCTACCCGACCGCGATGAAGATGGCGGCCACCTGGTTCCGCTCGTCGCGCGGCCTGGCGATCGGGATCGTGGTGGGCGCGCTCTGCGTCGGCAAGTCGCTTCCCTATCTCGCGCACGCCGCGGGCGGCGCGAGCCTGCGAAGCGTGACGGTCGCGGCCAGCGCCGCGGCGGCGCTCGCCGCGATCCTGATCGCGTCCCTCTACCGCGACGGCCCCTTCCCCTTCGAGCGCCGGCCCTTCGACTGGGCGCTCGTCGCGCGAGTCGTGCGCCACAAGGAAACCCGGCTCGTCCTCTGGGGCTACCTCGGCCACATGTGGGAACTGTACGCGATGTGGACCTGGGTCCCCGCGTTCCTCGCCGCGAGCCTCCACGCCGGTGCCCGCACGTATCCCGCCTGGACGGGGGACCTGGCGGCCTGCGGCGCGCTCGCGGCCGGGGGCCTCGGCTGCGTCTGGGGCGGCTGGGCCGCGCGCACTCGCGGCTCCGCACGGGTGGCGATGGTGGCGATGGCGGCGAGTGGCGCGTGCTCGCTCGGCATCGGCCTCTTCTTCGGCGCGGGATTCTGGGTGCTGGCTCCGCTCGTCTGGCTCTGGGGGTTCTTCGTCGTCGCCGACTCGGCGCAGTTCAGCGCGCTGGTGACCGACGCGGCGCCCCGCCACGCGGTCGGCACCGCACTGACGCTCCAGACCTCCCTCGGCTTCCTGCTCACCATGGCGAGCATTCAGCTCGTGCCCGTTCTGGTGAGTGCCGCCGGCTGGCGCTGGGCGTTCCTGTTGCTCGCCCCGGGTCCCGCGCTCGGGATCGCGGCGATCGCGAGGCTCGGCTCCGGGCGGGCGGCGTCGGAGACGGCCGGACCCGCGGTCCAGGCCCACTGACCTCCGGCACTTTCGTCCGGGCCGCGAACTGCCCTAGAGTCCCCGTCATGTTCGACGTCGAGTTCGCGCGCGGCCACTTCCCCGCCCTGACGGATGACTGGGCTCTGTTCGACAACGCCGGCGGCACCCCACCGCTGGGCGGGGTGATCGACCGGATCCGCGACTATGCGAGCCGCTGGCAGGTCCAGCTCGGAGCCACGTACCGGCACTCGGCTGCGGCCGCCGCGTGGGTCGTAGAAGGAAGGCGAGCCATGGCCCGGCTCGTGAACGCGGAGCCGGACGAGATCGTGCTCGGCCCTTCCAGCACCGCGAACGTGCGGGTGCTCTCCCGGGCGCTGCGGCCTCTGCTCTCGACCGGCGACGAGGTCGTCGTGACGAACCTCGACCACGAGACCAACATCGGCGCCTGGCGCGAGCTCGAGAACGAGGGCGTTCGCCTCCGGGAGTGGAGGTTCGATCCGGAGCGCCTGGAGCTGACGCTCGAGGGGCTGGAGCCACTCCTTGGCGCGCGCACCCGGCTGGTCTGCTTCACCCACTGCTCGAACATCGTGGGCACGATCCACGACGCGGCCGCCATCATCCGCCGCGCGCACGAGGCTGGGGCGCTCACCTGCGTGGACGGAGTGGCCTACGCGCCGCATCGCCGCGTGGACGTCAAGGCCCTCGACGCGGACTTCTACTTCCTCTCCCCCTACAAGGTCTACGGGCCCCATCTCGGGATGCTCTACGGGAAGCGGCATCTGCTCCGCGAACTGCGCGGTCAGAATCACTTTTTCATCCCAGAGGACGAGGTTCCTTCCAAGTTCGAGCCCGGCGGCGTGGTGCACGAACTGGCAGCCGCGCTGCCCGCGATCCTCGACTACCTGCTGGCCCTCGACGAGAGACACTTCGCCGCCGCCCCCCTGCCCGAAGCGGAGCGGCTCGAGCGGATCTTCGACTCGATCGCCCGGCACGAGGCGGCGCTGGCCGCGCCGCTGCTCGAGTTCCTCCGTTCCCGCCGGGGCGTGCGCATCATCGGCGGCACCGAGGCCGACACGCCCCGGCGCGCACCCACGATCTCGTTCGTCGTGAACGGACGGGATTCGAGCGAGATCCCCCCGCGCCTGGACGAGGAGAGGATCGCGGTCCGCTACGGCCATTTCTATGCGCACCGCGCAATCGCTGGCCTCGGGTTGCTGCCGCGGCACGGGGTGGTGCGGGCGAGCATGGTGCACTACAACACGCCGGCGGAGGTCGGGCGCCTGATCCGGGCCCTCGATCGCCTGCTGGAACGGCCGTGAGCGCGACGGATCCCGACCGCGGCCGCCTGGAGCGGCTCTCCATCGCGCTCCAACTCGTTGGCGTCGCGCTCATCGCGCTCTACCTGATCGCGTTCGTGGCGCGCAACGTCCCACTCCAGTGGGACCTCAAGCTCTACCTGCAGGCCGCGCAGGCGGCGCGCGCGGGACTGGATCCCTACCGGCTCGAGAACCTCGCCAGCGCGGGCCG
>Ga0315277_10006004_pt1 | contig 15981 bp, 10 predicted proteins | sample YL17G05_15_MG_FD_203695 | JGI IMG/M metagenome (GOLD analysis project Ga0315277, IMG submission 203695) | Sediment microbial communities from Yellowstone Lake, YNP, Wyoming, USA - YL17G05_15 | ecosystem: Environmental > Aquatic > Freshwater > Lake > Sediment | place: USA: Wyoming | collected...
GTACTCCTTCCCCTTCACAAAGAGCCAGATGCCAAAGGGGGTGATGTTCTCAACGCTTACGGAAATGGCTTTGCCACGCTTGGGCGATTTCATCTCTATGTGCCTCAACGATTCTCTGAACTTCATTCAGTCTTCTTGAAAAAGTAACCGCATCAGCAACCGTCGTGTGAACGGCATCCTCAGGCAATTGTATCGAATCCCGGGTGCTGGAAGGCTCGGGCGTTGGGGAAGGCGGTCTCGACTTGGCGCAGCAGGCGTTTGAGGGTGCCAAGCGAGAAGATCGCGTCCTCGTGGTCGGGGAAGCGGCGCAGCAGGGTCGCCCAGGCGGCCATGGATCGTTCAATGCCGATGATGGCGAGCTTCTCCTCTTCGCCCATCGCGTAATTCATGCACCGCGACGTGAACGCGCACCGCTCGCACCACCGGTCGCAGTAATTGTAGATGCCCGGAATGAATCGCGGGTCACGCGCCAGATCGTCCATTCGGTCCTTGTCCATTTGCCACCTGTGATTGCTGAGAAGTCATGCTCGGTTCGTCCCGTCCATCAGCCGGCGTTCTCCACGATGCGAGTTTTCACCAGCTTTCGCACAAGGGTCGCCGGCAGGGGATGGTCCGCCTGAAAACGGATGGCGCCTTTGCTCGTTTCGTAGCCTTTGAGATCGTCCTTGTGGGTTTCCACCGTGGAAGGACTCATCGGGTAGAAGGCACAGTGGTTCGCGGCCGCACCGAAGGCCACAAGCACTCTCCCGTGGAGGCGGAAAGCGGGGAGCTGATAGCTGACGCACTCTTCGGCCTTCGGCGCCGCGGCTTTGATGGCCTTTCGAAGTTTCTCAAGTGCGGCTCGTTTGTCGTCGCTCAAGGCGGCGAGGTACTCGTCGATAGTCTTGGCCTTGTCTGCCATTACCACCACCTCGGATTATTCTCCAGGAACTCAATGACGGCCTGGTACTTGGGGGCCTCGGAGGTGGGCTGGCCGTGATGCTCCATCAGGCCCCAGGAACCCCACTTGGACCAGGTGCCTGTGGAAGAGAAGATCACGGCTAGGGTGCCGCCGTTGGCCTTCCAGCCAGCCAGGTACGCCAGGTAGAGCTCCTTCATTCGCGGGTGGCGGTTGGCGGCGTGGAAGAGGTCCTCCATGGGCTTGTTGTTCTCGGCCCCGCCATGACCGACAAGGTGCTGGCCCGCCTCGTAGGCGACCAGGCGCAGGCCCCGCTCCTTGGCCGCGCGGGCCTGCTCGGCGATGGTCTTGTTGTTCGCCTCAATGTATCCGGCGCACTTGTCGAGGACTTGATCGACGGTCGTTTGTGCCGTCTCGTTTTGCGTCTTGGGATCACCCAGGGCATTGCCAAAATAGGGGGCAATACCGAGCACATCGGCGTGCTTGCAGGCGTCCTCGAAGTCCATCACCTGCGTGCTCGTCCAGGGATTTGCACTCTGTGCGGCTAAGACGCGAACCAGGCGGTCCTTGCCGCCGAAGACTTCCTCCCAGATATTGAAGATTTCGACGGATCGCTTCGAGTAGTACCGCAGTTGGGCCTGGAAGTCGTTGTCGCTGAGCTTGAGCTCCTTGCCTTTGTCGCGACAGTAGCGGGCTTGGCCGAAGATGCCATTCCAGCATTCATTGGAGTACTCGATGTAGATCTTCAGGCCGGGCTTGAGCCGGGTCTTGACCATCTCGGCGAAGCGGCGGACGTAGTCATCACTCGCCAGGTGCGGCATGCAGAACCACGGATCGGCGTCGAGCGCGTTCGCGAGTTGGATGAGATATTCCAGAGCGACGCCGGCCTCGCCGCCCTGGGTCTGCATGTCCGGCGTCGGGCGGTCGGGCCAGTTTGTCTGCTCGGAGTTGTTGGTCCGCTGCAGGTCCATGAATCGCAGGACCTTGAATTTCTCCCATCGCTTGAGGAAATCCGGATGAAACGGCTGATCCTTGTACGTGCTCTCAAAGCCCGGCAGGATCACGCGGATGTTTCTGATCGGATCGGCGGGGTCGGTCTCCGTGACGCGCAGGGTCAAGAGGTCCTGATCGGCGTTAACCTGCACCCGGATTCGCCTGGGCGCTTCTTCGACCACCTTGGTGCGATAGGCGAACAGGATTTTACCCTTTCCCTCGTAGAGGCAGGTGTACACACCGGCGGGGTAGCCGAGCGGCGGCCGGCTGAGGATGATCGAGTCGGCGAAGTGGCCGTCGCCGCGGAGCGAGCGGATCCAGCCGGTCTGTGTAAGGTCGAGCGGGCCGCCCTGGGCGTAACCGGCGCCCGGCACCTGGCTCTTGAACGTCTGCGAATGCTTGAACAGGTCGACGAACACGATCTCCGACGACCAGTATGTCACGCCTGCGATGTTGATGCCCAGCGCGGAGTTGTCATTCGGTGCGGCGACCAGATGTGTCACACCGATCATCAGCAGAATCATAAGCCCAAGGCATCGTGCGTTTGTTGCTTTCATCAGATGTCCTTTATCGGGGTAGCGGCGAGGTGAATTCATACGAGCCGGAATCGACTTCATACACGGCGTAGCTGTCTTCGACGCGCAGGAAACGGACGTGATCGTCCGTGCGAATCATGTCGGGCCCCTGAGTGCCGACTATCTGATTGTCGCTCGGAACGTACACCGTCGCGGTCGTGTTCACGGGGACCACGATCTTCAAGATGAATTTGTCGGCCTGGATTTCCCACGAGCTTTTGATCGTGCCGTACATGGACTCGTGCCGGGCCCGGACCCATTTCACATCGCCCAGCAGTTGCGGCTTGATGATGAAGTGCTTGAAACCCACGGCCTCGGAATCGGGCATGATGCCGCCCAGCACCTGGTAGAACCATGCGCTGATGTGGCCGAACATGATGTGGTTGCGGGAGGCGTTACCGTCCCACTGCTCCCAAAGCGTCGTCGCGCCCTCCGCGATCCAGCGGCCCCAGCTCGGGTAATCGGTTTTGGTGGCCATCGTGTAGACGATATCGGCCCGGCCGCCGGCGGTTAGCGAGTCGATCAGGTACTTGGTGCCTAGGATGCCTGCGTCGAGGTGGCCGCCGTTTTTCTGGATCATCGCGATAAGATTGTCGAGGACCTTCTGTCGCTGGTCGCCCGGAACGAGCCCGTGATAGAGCGCACAGCTCATCGCGGTCTGCGTCCCGCCGGCGTAGAGGCCGGTCTTCGGATCATAGAATTCCTTGTTGAACGCCTCGCGGATTGACTGGGCCAGGTCGCCGTACTTCTTCGCATCCTCAGCCTTTCCGAGCAGAGCCGCGATCTTCGAGACGATCAGCGCGTCGCGGTAGTAGTAGCCGGTCGAGGTGACCTTCTCCGGCGTTGCGGTCTTGGCGGGCACCCAGTCGCCCAAGCCGATGGCGACGATATGATTCTTCGCTTTGCCCGTGAGGTAGTCCACGTAGCGTTTGAGCCTGTCGTAATGCTCCGCGATCACACGTGTGTTGCCCTGGTATTCGTACAGGTACCACGGGATGAGCACGTAGGCGCTGTCCCAGGCGGGCCCGTTGCCCCACTGGTATCCCCAGCCGCTGGTGGGCACGATGCCCGGCAGCTCGCCGCTGTCTCGCTGCTCGTCCTTGAAGTCGTTCATCCATTTCGCATAGGCGGGGGCGGAGTGGAAGTTGTATAGTCCCGCCTCGGCGGCCAGGTGCGCATCGCCGGTCCAGCCATTCTTCTCCCGGTGCGGGCAGTCCGTCGGATAGCCGAAGAAATTGCTGACGTATGACCACAGCGTATTGTGCTGGATTCGATTGAACAGCTCGTTGGAGCACTCGAACGTGCCGGCCGAGTCGAAGGCCGTATGCACGACGCGTGCCTCCAGAGTGTCGAGGTCGGGTTTGCCCGGCAGGCCGGTCACTTCGACGTACTGGAAGCCGTAATAGGCGAATCGCGGCTCCCACACTTCGGACCCTTTGCCCTTGAGGATGTACGTGTCGGTTTGCGGCTTGCCGGTCTTGATGTGTTGGCCGATCTCCCTCTGATCGAGCGTGCCGTCCGGATTGAGCCGCTCGCCATATCGCATGATGACCTGGGTCCCCACCGGACCCGAAACGTGCAGCCGGGCCCAGCCCGTCATGTTCTGGCCGGTATCGAAGACATACACGCCCGGCTTGGGCTCGGTGAGCTTGGCGGGCTTGAGCGTTCCGGTGACTTTGATCGCCGGCATCATTTGGGCCCTGATCTCGCCCTTGGGTCCCGCATCGATCTGCGCCGCGGGCCAGTCGGCGCCATTGTACTCGGGCGCGTCCCAGTCAGCGTTCTCAAGCCGTGCGTCATAGGTCTCGCCGTTGCGGATGCTGTCGAAGACGATGGGCCCGGTGGACACCCGCCAACTCGCATCCGTGGCGACGACCGTCTTCGTGCCGTCGGCGAGCGTGACCTCCAGTTGGCATCGCACGACGGGCCGGTCCCGCCACGGCGCCTTGTCGAAATCCCACACGGCGCGTGTGTGCATGTTGTACCACCCGTTGCCGAGGATCACGCCGAGTGCGTTCGGCCCTTTTCTCAACCGGTCCGTGACATCGTAGGTGACGTAGAGCGCCCGGCGGTCATAGCGCGTGAAGGCAGGGTCGAGGACATGATCGCCGACCTTCGCGCCGTTGAGGTGCAGCTCGTAGTAGCCTAGGCCGCAGATATACACGCGGGCGCTGACCGGCCGCTCCGAGAGCACGAATCCCTTGCGAAACATCGGCGCCGGCCGCGGAGCCTTGTCCTCATCGGAGCCCGGCGTGCTGATCCATTTCGCTGTCCAATCTTGCGGCGTGAGCAACCCCATCTCCCAGGCCGCCGGCTCGCTGAACTCGCTGGCCCTGTCGTTCTCATCCCAGATGCGCACCTTCCAGCAGCATCGCGTGCGTGACGAGAGCGGCTTTCCCGCATAGACGACATGAATGGACTGGTCGGACGCGACTTTGCCCGTATCCCACAGATCGGCCCGCCCATCGTTGAGCATTTCCTCGCTGGCGGCGACGAGAATCTGATACGCCGTCTGCTTCTGCCCCCGCCAGAGCGATTCGAGTTTCCAGCTCAGCCGAGGCTGCACCACGTCGATCCCCACCGGATCGACCAGGTACTCGCACCGCAGGTCCACAACCTGCACATCGCTCACCAACTGCGGCGACCCCGCCGTGAGACCTGTGCCGCTCATCACGTGCACCAGGAGGATCGTTCCCAACCGAGTCATTCTCTCAACCTCCAACACTGCATTTTGAAATGCTCCTCACGATAGCGATTGTCCCGCAAGGCCCAGACAAAATCAAGGACTCATTTCGCCGGGTGCGCTACCTGAGCACGGCTTACGCGGATGGACGCAGATGACACCGGCTTCGGTATGCGCTCCACGATCACGCGTCAGTCCTCCCAAACGCTTTCCGTCAAGTGGAGGTCGAATGGAAGAGGGTCGCTGTTCAGGACCGTCACCATGTCGGCGACCTCCGACGTGGTGAACATGCCCATGATGATGCCTTGTCCGCGGATTGGCACACCGGGATTGATCGTGGGCGCCGCGATCGCCACGTTGTCGAGTAGGATGGCCAGCGGCCGGCCACCGTTGTCTTTCGTGAGACTCCAGAAGAGATCGCCCCCGCGCTGATCCAGCGTGAAGCCTATGGCGCTTCGTCCCATATCGTCAGTCGTTGGGTAAGCGTTCTCGAGCTTCCATCCACCGGTGTCTGGTTCGTGCAACATGGTTTCGTCGGGCCTGTTGCTTGCCAGGACGTAGTGCTTGTTGCCTGATTGTCCCACGACGGAGTCTGGATTGTGCCACTCGTCGATGTCTCTGATCTCGACCCATCTGTATTGGTTGTCCGAGGCCGACCCGGGTCCCTTTTCCGTCAGGGCCTCGGTGTATCGCTTGATCTCTGCGGCACTGAGCTCAGCCCGGTCGGTTGTGGGCAGAACCCGGAACTCCAGCAAACCCCGGCGCCCGATGAAACGCGCGAGGTCTTCGACAAGCTTCTGCTGCTGTGGGAAGAACCGCCGGTCGAGGGTGACCACTACCCTGTCGGGCGGCATTGTCGCGACCTGTACCCCTCCCCGGGCGAAAGGATCGAGGCGTCTGGCGACCACAAGCCGGGCGGTCTCCAGGGATCGCGCGTCATGGGAGCCGTCCGGCTGACCCGGAGATTGCCAAGAGAACGTGAGGCGATACCCCGGTTTAGACAGCCAGGCGGCCAGCCCCTGTCTCGACGAAAAATCGGAGTATAGGTAGGCCGCAGCGGCGATGGACAGCAGACACAGAGCCAATATCCCTGCGGCACAGCCGAAGACGCACCTGGCTCGCGACCATCGAGCGAGCCAGGCGGCAGCCGCCGACAGTGCGGCGCCGGGCAGGAGCAGAAGGACGGTGGCCCCCAGGATTCGCACAACCAAGTCGGGGAGCAGCATCGGCAATAGAAACTTGGCGATGAATGCACAAATGCCTATGGCAGTCACCATCGCCGACCCGACTATCAAGAGAATCGCAACGAGCCGAAGTCGCCCGTCCGGTTCTCGCCGATCCTCCGAACCGCTGCTCGTCGATGAAAGCCCACCCGCGCCCTGCCAATCTGCCATTGTGCGCCCCTTCAATCGATTTAACGCAAGGTCAGCAGTACGTGGAGCACGGACTTCCCACGTGTCGTCGCGCGCTCCACACAACGCATGCCCCGTAACATGCCTGCATGGCGGCGATTGTCCTGCAAAGCCCAAACGAAATCAAGGACCGTGGTTGACTTCGCGTCCCACCCGAGGCTACACTCCTGATATGAACGCGGTGAGACATTGCGGATTGATGATTGTGTTGCTCCTGCTTCCGACGACCTGCCTGGCGGCGCCTTGGGGGTACGAGTTGCCGATTGGCGACGGTTACGGCATTATAGTCTCCACGATGGGCACGGTTTGTGCGAAGGGCAGTCGTGTCGTTCTCGACCCTGGCGATTACCAGGGTGCATCCTCCTGCATCGACCAGTATGCAACAACGCGACGCCATATATTCATTCGAGACTACACCGCGTTCTTTATCCTTTCCAAGGGCGACGATTCGGTGACCGGTCCGTTGTCCGGGGCCGAGTTCGAACAGCATCCCATTGTTCTTGCCTCAGGGCCGCTTGACTGGAGGGAGCCCCGGCATCCTCATCAGTACGGGACCATCCTATTGCTTCTCCTCATCAATCCCTTCTTCGTCTTGCCCGCGGCAATGGTCCTTCTTTTTGTTGTGGCGATGCTGTCGCTGGCGTACCGGCGTCTGAGAAGTGCGAACGGTCCTATTAAAGCCGATAATACAGACGTCGCCTAGCACTCTTGACCTGCAATCGCTCGGACCTCGATGGTGTAGTACCTGTAGCGGTGCTCGTCCCAATCCGGTGGCGGACTACTTGATTTTGGCCGCGGTGCCCTGTTCCAGGGTCTTTAGCAGGCCGCGTGCAAGCGAGTCGTTGCCTTCGACGGTGATCCGCAGGACCGCACTGCCCGGCACGGCCGGCCGGACTTCCACGACCACCTGCCGGCCCGCCAGCGACCGGCCCAGATACCAGTTGCCCTCGGCCATCTCGCTGGTCCGCACGATGGTGACGCCGGCCTGTTTCATCTCGCTTTGGGCCACTGCGGAGATGGCCGCCATATCGGTATTAATCCACACCTCGCTGCTCACCCCGCCGACCTGGGGCACCGCCGTGGCCCGTTCCCGCTCCAACTGGGCCCCGAACTCCGTCGGCTCCGGCGGCGTCTCGCACCCCGCTGCAATCAAGCCCGCCATCGCCGCCACGATCAACCGCCAACTCCATCTCGCGTTCATTCTCGTCTTCTCCTGAAATCAGATCACAAAGCCGCTCACACGCTACGCATATTGTTCCCCGCTACAGCGGCTGCGTCAATGACGAAATGTGCCTAGCGCACGCTGTTCGAGGCGACAAATTCTGCGTTTTGTGATATGATCGCCCTTGTTATGAATCAGCGATTCACGGATCAACTGGTGCATTGCGAATGTTGCCCGCGCAGGTGCGGCGTCAACCGGCTTGAAGGCAAAACCGGGTTTTGCCGGATCGGCAGTGAGGCGCAGATTTCCTACGCCGGCCTGCACTTCGGCGAAGAGCCGCCCATCTCGGGCACGCGAGGCTCCGGCACCATTTTCTTCGCAGGGTGCAATCTTCGCTGCGTCTTCTGCCAGAACCATCAGATCAGCCAGGAATTTCAGCCGAGCCGGATGAAAACCCTGACGGCGGAGGACCTTGCGGCCGAGATGCTGCGCCTTGAAGGAGCCGGCGCTCACAATATCAACCTGGTTTCCCCTTCCCACGTGATCTTTCAGGCGGCCGACGCGATCGTGGCGGCCAGAAACAAGGGCTTGGCGATTCCTATCGTGTACAACTCGAACGGCTACGATTCCGTGGATGCGCTGCGGCAGGTGCGCGGGCTCATCGACATCTATCTGCCGGACATCAAATACCTCTCCAATGGTCTGGCCCGGCGATATTCGGGCGCCGCGGATTACGCCGAGACCATTCCCGGCGTGCTCCGCGAGATGCTCCTGCAGGTCGGCCACCTGGAGCTGGACGACGACGGCATTGCCCGCCGCGGACTGCTCGTCCGCCATCTGGTCCTGCCCGGTTGCGTGGACGACAGCCGCAACTGCCTGGCCTTCCTGGCGGAACTCTCCCCAACCACCCACGTCAGCATCATGTCGCAGTACTCCCCCCAGTACCGGGCCGCCAAGCACCCCGAGATCAACCGGCCGCTGGCCGCCCGCGAGTACGACGAGGTCACCAACTACGCCCTTGAACTGGGCCTGGACAACGCCCTCATCCAGGAGCTCGACAGCCGCCACCGCTACCTGCCCGACTTCAATCTCGACCGCCCCTTCGAGTAATCGCGGCCCGATGGGGCGTTCGCACTATGAATCTGAGCGTATCATGCTTGACACATGGCCCCAGACACGTGAAGTGCATCCCGAACGAGCAGCGGGCAGGATAGGGATTTCCCGACTGACACCCAGATAATTCCCAAATAGAACTGTGTAAGAGACGGCGTATAGAAAGCGCCTGCATCATAAGAAAGTTTGCTGTCGAGCGTATTGCTTCCATAAAGGAATTCACCCCTCTTTTGCCAAGTGCTTCGTGGTGTCGTGTTATGACCAGGAGCCGAAAGTCCAGAATGAGCGGTGACGCAGGCCCGCCACAACGGGAGGAAGAACGCTTGCGCTCGGACAAGCCGCAACCGCAGCCCGCCGGCCGCATCGACGAGTATACGGCCCAGATCAAAGAGCCTGCGAACACAGATGCAGAGGAATCGGTGCGCGAGGCGGAACAGAGATTCAGAACGATCTTTGACAATACCAGCGACGGAATCTTTCTCCTGGATTTGGAGGCCCGGAGATTCACGATGTGCAACAAGTCCTGCTTGCAGATGCTGGGCTATACACAGGAAGAGTATGTGAATCTGGGCATCGCGGATCTCCATCTCCCGGCAGACCTTCCCTTCATCTACGCGCAAATCGAGGAATTCATGAAGGGGAGGAAGGGAGTGCGCCATGACATTCGATTCAAACGAAAGGACGGGAGCGTCCTTTTTGCCGATCTGAGCCCCGACCTGGTTCTGCTGAACGGGAAACGATACGTGGTGGTCTCCCTGAAGGACGTCACGGAGCGCAAGCAGATGGAGGAGGCGCTCGCGGAGAGCGAGAGGAAGTACCATTCCCTGGTGGAGAATATTCCCGATGTCACGTGGACGACGGATCGGCAGGGACGCACGCTGTTCATCAGCCCGAACGTGATCGACGTCTATGGGTACTCCGCCGAAGAGGTCTACGCAGGGAGTGGCGCCTGGCTGGAAAACGTTCATCCCGACGACCGGCCATACGTGGAGAAGGCCTTTCGCGAGTTGTTCACCAAGAAGAAGAGGTATGATGTCGAATATAGAATCCGGCGCAAGGACGGAAACTGGATCTGGCTGCACGACCGGTCGGTGTCGACCTACGAGAAGGATGGACAATGGTATGCCGACGGCATATTCTCTGATGTCACGGAACACAAGCGGATGGAGGACGAACTCCGACAATACGCGGAGCATCTGGAGGAACTGGTGGCAGCCCGAACGGGCGAGCTGCAGGAAAGTGAGGCGGGGCTGGCCGCCGCCCAGCGCCTGGCTCACCTGGGCTCCTGGCAGTGGAACATTGACGCGGACACGGCCAGTTGGTCGGAGGAGACGTTCCGGATTCTCGGCATCGCTCGCGGGCCGCTTCAGCAGCATCGCGAGGACTTCCTCTCACGAATCGTTCCAGAAGACCGGCAGCGCGTCGATCAAGCTCTGGCGGATGCCTTGAGCGGCACCAGGGACTATGCTCTGGACTATCGAATCGCACTGCCGGACGGCCGAGAGAGGGTGATCCACGCACAGGCGCAGGTCCTGCGGAGCAGCGACGGGCGGCCTGTCATGATGCATGGGACGGTCCAGGACATCACCGAGCGCAAGCGGGCGGAGGAGGCGCTGCGGGAGAGCGAGCAGCGGTACCGGCGGTTAGTCGAGAACCTCAAGGGGTCTCATTTTATCTACAGGCATGACCCGAACGGAATGCTCACGTACGTGAGTGAATCGGTCACCCAGGTCCTCGGTTATACGCCGGATGAAGGCATGCCTCATTACGGCAAATACTTCACAGATCATCCTGCCAATCAGGCTGCACACCGCCATACCGAACTTACCCTTCAAGGGATTCACCAGCCGCCCTATGAAGTTAATGTGTGGCACAAGGACGGATCGACCCGGTGGCTGGAGGTGCAGGAAGTGCCGGTTCTTGACGCGGGCGGCAAGGTGGTCGCGGTGGAGGGGGTGGCCCAGGACATTACCGAGCGCAAACGGGCGGAGGAAACGCTGCGCGAGTTGAATGCGACGCTGGAGGCCAAAGTCGCCCAGCGTACGGAGGACCTGCGTCATACGGTCGACCGGCTGCGAGAACTCACATTGGAGCTGTCGCAGGCCGAAGACCGCGAGCGCAAGCGCATCGCCGGTATCCTCCACGAAGACGTGCAGCAGACGCTGGCCGCGGCCCGGTTCCACCTGAATCTGCTGGCCAGTGGGACCCACAGTATCGAGGAGTCCCAGGGGATTATCGAGTTGGTCAGACAAATGCTCCGGGACGCGATCACGAGGTCCCGCAGTCTGTCCCACGAGCTCAGCCCGGCGATATACCAGGTCGAGTTGATAGAGATACTGAACTGGCTGGCCCGGTACATGAGGCAAAAACACGGTCTGACCGTTCACGTGGAGGCCCACGGCCGGGTCGACTCATCCTCGGAACCGCTGAAGGCATTCCTGTACAAGGTGACCCAGGAACTGCTGTTCAACGTCGTCAAGCACGCGGGGGTCCACGAGGCCAGGGTCCGTGTGCGACGCCTGGGACAGTGCATCTACCTGTCGGTGGTCGACCGGGGACGGGGGTTCGACGTGCAGAAGCTGGAAGGGGCAGTCGGATTCGGGCTACTCAGTATCCGTGAACGCGTCCAACTGCTGGGCGGTCGGATGAAGATCCGGAGCAGGCCGGGCATGGGCAGCCGCCTTGCGATTGCTGTCCCGGACCAGCCGATCTCCGGAGCCGCCGTGCCCTAGGAATCCAGCAGCTTCACGGCATCGTCAACGGTGCTCTCCTTGCAGGCGGAGCTCTCTCCGGCCGCCCCTTCGGGTAATCGCGTCTCAAACTGCCTTGACCTGAGAGGTCCCAGAAGTTATGATGAATCGAGTGGGGCCTTGTGCCGGATGCAGAGTCCGCAAGCCGGCTCGGTGGCGGACGATGCCGTCCTGGCCCCTCAGAGAGAATGGAGGAAGAGTGACCGGATCATTTTTGCTGGCGGCGATTTTGCTTGTGGGCCAGGTGGCGCAGGTGGATGTCACCGGCCCGACGGACCTAATCCGAGGTATTCCAAACGATGGGGACTGGCCCGGCGGCGAATCGCCGAACCTGGCGATCGACGATAGCACCGGGACGAAGTTCCTGCACTTCAAAGGCGAGACCCAGCCGACGGGATTCCAGGTGAGCCCGGCCATCGGCGTCACGACTGTCACCGCTCTGACCCTCACGATCGCCAACGACGCGCCGGAGCGGGACCCGGTGGCCTTCGAGCTGTCCGGCTCCAATGCGGGGATTGACGGGCCTTACACGCTGATCGCTCGCGGCCAGATCGTGGATTTCGCCGGGCCGGCCGGTTGGCCGCGATTGACGAAGAATACCACGCCGATCACATTCCCGAATACAGAGGCCTACGCGCACTATCAGCTCCTGTTCACGAGCGTTCGGGACGCCGCCAGCGCAAACAGCATGCAGATCGCCGAAGTGGAACTCTTCGGCACTCTCGCCGGCGTGTCGCCTCCCGAAAGTAATTCAGACGATCCAAATACACAATTCGGCGACGGCTCTGTCGTGATCAGCGAGTTCGCAGCCGCCAAAGGAACCTGGATGTCGACCACCGTGGAAGGGAAAACGGTGTATCCGGACTGGATCGAGATCCAAAACCGTGGGGCCACGGCGGTGAATCTCGGCGGCTGGTATCTGACGGACGATCCGGACAATCTGGCCAAATGGGAAATGCCGCCGGTCCAGATCGCGGCGGGCGGATTTCTGGTCGTATTCGCGTCCGGGATCGAGCAGGCCGATCATCCGGAGAATTGGCCCTACCGGGACCAGAAGGGATACTACCACACGAATTTTGCACTGGACGGCGACGGGGAATATCTGGCGCTGATTTCGCCCGACGTACAGGTGGTGCACGAGTATGGGGGCTATCCTCCGCAGCGGGCCGATCTCTCCTACGGCCTTTATGGCGACCGGGAGCAGTACTTCAGTCCGCCGACGCCCGGCCGGGCCAACACCCCCGGCTACGACGAGGTTTCCGCCGAGCCGGTCTTCTCTCACGAGGCGGGCACCTTCAGCGGCATCTTCTTCCTCGAACTGACCTCGCCGAATCCGGCGGCGGAAATCCACTGGGCGTGGGACGACCAGGTCCCCACCCTGATGTCCCTCAAGTACACGACGGCGCTCCCGATCGTTGGCACGAAGGAAGTGCTTGCGCGGGCCTGGGAGCCGGGCAAAGCCCCGAGCGCCGTGGTCAGCCGCACGTATGTCGCTCTTGCCCCGGACGTGCTGAGCTTCAACTCCAACCTGCCGATCATGATTGTCGATAGCGGTCGCCAGGGTATTGGCGGGGGCGTTGCGAGGGTCTCTTCTGTTGTCATTGATACAGGCGAGGACGGGCGTGCGAGAATCACCGATCCGGTGGATTTCGTGGGACGGGCTGGGATGCGAAGACGCGGCTCCAGCACCGCCGGGGCGGCCAAGCCCTCGTACGCGTTCGAGGTGTGGGACGAAATCAACCAGGACAAGGACGTCTCCATTCTCGGCCTGCCCGCCGATTCCGATTGGGTCCTGTACGCACCGTTCAGTTTCGACCGGGCGCTGATCAACAATGCGTTCGTATTCGACCTGAGCAACCAGATCGGCCGATACGCCGTCCGCACCCGCTTCGTCGAGATGTACCTCAACGCCAATGACGACACCGTCGCGGCCGGCGACTACGTCGGCCTCTACATCCTCATGGAAAAAATCAAACGGGGCGAAGAACGCGTCAATGTGGAAAAACTGGAACCCTGGGACAGCATCGAGCCGAAGATCACCGGCGGGTACATGCTGAAAATCGACCGGCCCGATCCCGGCGACCGCGGCTTCCGCACGGCACGCGGCAATCCCACCTACGGCGACGGGACCTTCTGCTACGTGGACCCGAAGGAGGTGGAAATCACGACGGCGCAGTCCGCGTGGATTCGCGGATACCTCGACGCCTTCGAGACCGCCCTCTATGGCCCCGACTTCGCCGACCCGCAGACCGGCTACGCCAGGTACATCGACGTGGATTGCTTCGTCGATCACAACCTGCTCAACATGCTGGCCATGAACGTGGACGCCCTGCGTCTGAGCGCCTACCTGTACAAGACCCGCGAGGGCAAGCTTGGCATGGGACCGCTGTGGGACTTCGACCGTGCCCTGGAGTCCACCGACGGACGCGACGACAACCCGCGAACCTGGCACGGCAGCGGCGACGGGACCGACTACCTCAATTACGTCTGGTGGGATCGCCTTTTCAAGGACGCCAACTTCTGGCAGCGGTACATCGACCGGTGGTTCGCGCTGCGCAAGGGCGCGTTCAGCACGGCGAGCCTCAATGCCACGATCGATGCGATGGCGGACGAAATTCGCGAGGCGCAGGTGCGCAATACCCAGAAGTGGCCCGGCCAGGGCCCTCGCTTCGGCGGCTTCCAGGCCGAGATCGGTCACCTCAAACAGTGGCTGGAGACTCGCTGCACGTGGGTCGACAGCCAGTTCGTCATCCCGCCGCAGATTGTCCCGGACGGCGGCCATGTCCCCGCCGGCGCTCTCGTGACCCTCGTCAATCCCTCTTCACCCGGCGCGTTGTTCTACACGCTCGACGGCTCGGACCCGCGTCCGGCCGGCACGGTCACGAGCACTCGCGAGTCCACCACGCTGGTGGCTGAGAGCGCACCCAAGCGCGCGCTCGTGCCCACCGGGCCGATCAGCGACGCCTGGCAGGGCGGCGCCGAATTCGACGACTCGGCCTGGACCAGCGGCGCCGGTGGCGTCGGCTTCGAGCGCAGCAGCGGCTACCAAACCTTCTTCAGCATCGACCTGGGCGCCGCGATGTACGGCCGCAACGCAACCTGTTATATTCGCATCCCCTTCGTCTGCGCCGACCCGGGTGCGTTCAACTTCCTCACCCTGCGGATGCGCTACGACGACGGCTTCGTCGCCTGGCTCAACGGCGTCGAGGTCCAGCGGGCCCTGTTCACCGGAACGCCCGCCTGGAACTCCGTCGCCGGCGGCAGTCACGACGATTCGGTCGCGGTCCTCTGGGAAGACTTTGACCTCTCCCCGCAACTGGCCTCGCTGAAAAAGGGGATCAATGTGCTCGCCATCCAGGGCATGAACGCCTCGACGACGAGCTCGGACCTGCTCTTCAATGCCGAGCTGGTCGCCGGTCGCAGCACGGCCACGGTGGACGACGCCAACGCCGGCGGCATTCACGAGTACGCCGGACCCTTCCCGGTCACCGCCGCCTGCCGGATCAAGGCCCGCCTCCTGGCGCCCGGCAACACGTACAGCCCCTGGAGCGGCCTGGCCGAGGCGGTCTTCGCCGTCGGCCCCGTCGCCGAGAGCCTGCGGATCAGCGAGATCATGTATCACTCGCCCGACCCGAACACCGAGTTCATCGAGCTGACCAATATCGGTGCCGAGACGATCAACCTCAATCTCGTCGCGTTCACCGACGGCGTGGAATTCACATTCCCGAGCATTGATCTGGCCCCGGCCGCGTACGTCCTGGTGGTCGAGGACCCGGCCGCCTTTGAGGCCCGCTACGGCCCCGGCTTGCCTGTCGCCGGCGCCTACACCGGTAATCTCAGCAACGCCGGCGAGCACATCGAGTTGCAGGACGCCGCAGGGCAGATCATCCACAGCTTCGACTTCGACGACCGCTGGTACGGCGTCACCGACGGCGACGGATTCTCCCTGACCCTCAAGGACCCTGCGACCGCCGATCCGAACGCCCTGGAGAAAAAGTCGGTCTGGCGCCCCAGCGCCGAGACCGGCGGCTCCCCCGGCTCCGCCGATGCAAACTAGGAACCTGTCCCCTCAGGGACATTCCCGTTGGTAGTGACGCCGTAAGGCGTTTCCGTAGCATGGGCGTCTCGCCCATGATTCAGCATCACCGGCAAGATGCCCGTGCTGCGTGATGCCCTTACGGGCACACTGATATGGAACGACCTCTGTCAACAGGTTTTCGTCAATTCTTCATTGTTGTTTTTTTTGAAGACGACCTTGGGTGCAGGCTGCTTCGACGACGAATCAGTCTGATATTCGTGGATTAGTCCGGCACAGCCGAACCAGAGCCGACAGGGAAACGTTTCGTCGAGGGCCCGGTGTTCTACGAACGCGAGTCCGGCGGCCGAGGCCGCCTG
>Ga0315277_10006006_pt1 | contig 15977 bp, 11 predicted proteins | sample YL17G05_15_MG_FD_203695 | JGI IMG/M metagenome (GOLD analysis project Ga0315277, IMG submission 203695) | Sediment microbial communities from Yellowstone Lake, YNP, Wyoming, USA - YL17G05_15 | ecosystem: Environmental > Aquatic > Freshwater > Lake > Sediment | place: USA: Wyoming | collected...
TGTGGAGAGGGTTCGGCCGGTAGCGAGTCGGGGACAGGCACGTGCATCGTGCCTGTCCCCACAGAGAATCCTATGAATCCCCGCGTGAGGTAAGGCACAATCTACCGCGGAGCGCAGCCCGGGGACAGGCACGTACATCGTGCCTGTCCCCACAGAAACAGCGCCATGATCGGACAAGTCCTCAACCACCGCTACGAGATTCTGGACAAGGCCGGCGAAGGTGGGATGGCCGTCACCTACCGCGGCCGAGACCGCGTGCTGGGTCGGGTGGTGGCGATCAAGGTGATGAAGCCGGAGCTGGCCGCGGACGCGGAGTTCCTGGCGCGCTTCCGCCGGGAGGCGCGCGCCGCCGCCGGGGTGGTCCACGAGCACGTCGCCGGCGTCTACGACACCGGCGCGGATGGTTCCTACCATTACATCGTGATGGAGTATGTGGAGGGAGAGAGCCTGAAGGACCGGCTCCGCCGCGAAGGCGCGCTGCCGCTGGAGGAGGCGCTGCGGATCACCGCGGAGACTTCGGAGGCGCTCAGCGCGGCGCATTCCGTGGGAGTGGTGCACCGGGATATCAAGCCCCACAACATCCTGCTGGGCCGCGAGGGGCAGGTGAAGGTGACGGACTTCGGGATCGCCCGCGCCATCTCCTACACCGGCCACGCCGAGACAGGCCGCATCCTCGGCTCCGTCCACTACCTGTCGCCGGAGCAGGCGCGGGGAGACGTGGTGGGGCCGCAGGGCGACATCTATTCGCTCGGCGTCACTCTTTTCGAGATGCTCACCGGCAAGCCGCCGTTCGATGGGGGTGACCGCCTGGCGGTGCTGCACAAGCACATCTACGACCGGCCGCCGCGGGTGACCGAGCTTCGCCCCGGCCTCCCGAAGGAAGTCGAATCCGTGGTTTCGCTGTGCCTGGAGAAGGACTTGTCGCGTCGGTTCGCCTCGGCGCGGGAGTTGAAGAGCTACCTGCTCGCCTGCCCGCACGAGGAGGCGAGAGCCTGGCGGAGGGGAGGGGCGGGCGGCGCATGGGCGCAGCGCCTGTTGCGGGGACTCGGCGATGCCGGCTGGTGGGCGAGGCGGCGGGCGCTCTGGCTGGGCCTGGCGATGATGGCGGTCGCGGCGGTGGTGGTCGGGGTGACGTTGTGGGCTTCGGCGCGGGGAGCGTCCTCTTTGGTCACCGTCCCGGATGTGGTCCGCATGAGCGCGACGGCGGCTAGGCAGCGGCTGGAGGCGGAGGGGCTGGGGTACCGGCAGGTTGGCGCCGGTGGAAGTGAGGTGATACCCGCCGGCGCAGTGCTCTCCCAAGACCCGTCCGCAGGCCTCAAGGCGGCGCCGAAGAGCGTGGTCAAGGTGGTGCTGAGCAGAGGGCCGCAGCAAGTGGTGGTGCCCGCGGTCACGGAGATGTCGCTGGAGCAAGCGAAAAGCTACCTTGAGGACAAAGGTCTGGTTGTCGGGCAAGTGAAGGAGGATTACCACGACCGGATCCCCGCGGGCTATGTTGCGGGGACGTTCCCGGTCCCTAACACGCGGGTCGCGCCAAAGAGCAAGGTTGATATTGTGGTCAGCCTGGGCCCGCGGCCGCCCATGCCGCAGCCGCCACCTCTGCCGACACCGCCGGGAACGCAGACAGGCCGCGAGGAGACCATCATCTACTCCCTCCCCAGCGACCTGCCCGCCGGAACCCAGGCCAAGGTGACCATCGAGGTGGTGGATGACAGCGGACGCCGCCTCGTCTACGAGGGCGTGCACAAGCCCGGCGAGGAGGTGCCCCCGCAGAAGATCACCATCACCAGCCCGACCACCGTGCGCATCCTGCTCGACGATGATGTGCGGTGGGAGAGGGAGTACACGCCCTAGCGCCCGCCGCCCGAGGCTCCCTCACCCCTTCCTGTCTGCCGTCCAGCGCAGCGCGTCTTCCACCAGGCGCTTGGCCTCCGCGATGGTGTCGCAGTCCACGCTCAGCATCAGCCGCCTCGGGTCGAAGGAGCGGATCGCCTGCTCGACCTCCGCGGGGTTGATGCCGAAGGTGATGTTGACTCCGGCTTCCTGGATCTGGCGCAGCATGGGCGCGTGGAGCAAGGCGCTGGTTCCCGGAGCAGGAACCCATTGGATGCACCGCAGTCCGCCCTCGCCCACCAGAGCGGGCACGTGCACCTCTGTGCCGATGCCATCGAGATGGAAGCACCCGTGGTCGAGCGAGCGCCAGGTTTCCCCCAGTTGGTGGGCGAACAGGTCCGAGAACACTTTGGGCGAGATCATGGCGTTGAAGTCACACTGGGTCATGTAGGTCCGCCCCGGGGAGACGACCGGCCACCAGGGGGTGGTGACGTCCTGGTGGGGAGCGATGTGGGAGTAATCCAGCTCGAAGGCCTCCATCCACAGCTTGTGGCAGTGCTCTACCGCCGCCTTGACGGCCTCCGGACGTTCGACACAGTCGAACAGCAACTGCTCTGTCCCCACCGCGCTGGCGATGATGTCGGCGGCGCCGCCGATGTCGGTGAAGCTGACCACTAGCTCATCTCCCAACTCCTCCAACAGCGCCTGGGTACTGCGCCGGATCAGGCTCCACCACCTGCCTTCGGGGTGAAAGCGGAGGGAGGGGAATTCCTCGATGTCCGAGAGGAACTGCGGGAACCACACGGTATCGGGGGAGGTGAAGTCCGCCTCTCCGCCGATGCAGCCGTGGAGAATGCCGGGGCCGTAGTTCACGAAGAAGTGCGGATAGCCCTCGGCCAGATACGTGGTGTGCGCGAGGCGCCACCGCGCTACCGCCACCATGTTCTCAGGAAGAACGCGGTCCTCGGGCTTCTCCCACGCGGGCTTGGGCACGGAGATGCCGGGGTCCTCCCGCGGGGCAGAGATGAACAGGACGGGCCGGTCCGTATCCGCGCCCTGCCAGAAGCGCTGGAAGCGTTCGAGAATGTGGGGGTAACGCTGGCGGAAGTTCATGCTGGCTCCTGATCGGTCACTGGCTTGATTCCCGAACACTACCATGCCGGGCCAGCAAGGTCCTCTTTGGGCAGGGGCCGACGCAGGGGTTGCAGACACGTCACTGACTATAGCAGCAGTGTCTCTGTCTGTCAAGAGGCTAGAATGCTCCACGTGGAACATTTTTAGGCTAGCCTAACAAATGAATACGTATAACGGGCGATTGGGGACAGGTGGGGATTGCGTCCGGTGAGGTGGTGGGAGATCGGGCGGAGCCCGGGCTTCCTGGCGGTGAACTGAGGGCCGGTTATCTGGATAGCCATCGGTGAATTCCATTGGCGAGGGCCACATTGCGGCCTATGATACGCGAGAGGAATCGCCGAACGCGGGGCTGGGCAGGGCGCGAGCCGGGTTGGCTTGCACCGCGGGGGGCGCATGATGGGGGGTGGACGCGGGACACGAGCCAAGCAACGGGGGTGTGACTGCGTCCCCCCTTACCCCAGCCCAGGGGTCTTGCGGATGTACCATCCAAGGGATTCCCAGATTGCCACCTGCGCGTGCCAGAGAGCGCGCACACTCAGCGCCTTGGGTTGGAGCAGGCCTGTGACGAGGGCGATATAGGCGGCATTGACCCCGGCTATGCCTTTCCCGGCTATTGCGCTGAGTTCACGCATCCAATGCGCCAGTTGCCGCGCCGACGGTTCCCGTGTCTCTTCGTGGCGATCAGCCATTTCCCGGATCGCTAGAGCCGCGACCCGCCAGAACGCTGCCGGGTCCCCACGGTGGCTCAGGAGGGACGCCGTCTCGCCATTGTCGAGGTAGTTGTGGCGGTGCAGCGACCAAGCCAATGTACTCCCCGTGAACCAGCAGTAGGTGAACCCCATCGCGACTAGCTTGATGATGGCGGCATGGTGCGCGTCAGAGGATACCAGGGACCGCTCCAGCGCGACGTCGAGGGCGGATCTTGTGCTGAAGTGTTGTGCACTATCAGGCGCTTCACCCGCGTGGATCAGTCTCGTAACGAGATCGTCGCTCCATAGAGGCAGGTGCTTCTCGCGCGCGAGCACAACGCCTGCCTTCCACGCTTGCTCGTCTTCGCTGACCTCCGAGAGTGGCTGCATTACGACGTAACCAGAATCCGTGCCCGAAACGGCTGACTCGATGGCATCAATGAGCTGCAGCGCCTCTCTGTGCGTCTCCTCTTCCGCGACGTCTTGGTTGAGGGAGTACACGGTCCACGGACTCAGCAGCACAGTCGGCACTCGCTCCAAGAGGGCATCCAGCAATCCCATGTCGTGCCATGTGGAAAGTGCGACGCGGTCAACCACTACCCGCTCGGGGGTCTGGCCCAGAGCGGTTGCGTCGTCATCCTCCCAGTTGCCGGTACTGCGTAGATGCTCGATCGCCGCGTCTCTCTGTTCGCGCATGATGACGCCAGTGGACCAGAAGTGCTCGACTAGCATGGCAGTGGTCACGATGTCGCCTGGCATCGCCTCAGAGGGCCTATGGCGCTCCACGCGCGAATCCACGAGGTAGGAGGCACAGGCTCGTTCGCACAGGAAGCTGTCGTGGAGACTGCCACTCTCGGGCCAGGCTCCCAGGTCGGGACATATCGTCTTCCACCTGTCGATCACCCCGGCCACGCTGAGTTGGTCTCGGATCCTTCGCTGGCCGCGTGCGCTCAGGTAGTTGAGCCGTCTGTTCAGACCAATGCGATCGTACTGGATCTGCTCGCTCACCGCCGAAGGCACGTAGACGTGTCGAAAACACTCCGCCGCTAACTGCAGCATTCCGATCTGGGCTAGGGTAACAAGGGCAGCGTAGTCGATGACGACTTCCTGTGCAGGCGAGGTCGCCTCATGGCCATGCCTCTTCTCTGCCGTCGAGCCAGAGTCAGCCCAGAACGGCACGCGTGCTCTGCTCATCACAACCCGATAGAGCGGGAGCGCCAGATTCAGGCGCTCGGCGGCGAAAGCTATTGGGAGCTTCCGCTCTTGGTACAGTTGTTCGAGCTTGGCTCCTCGTTCGAGCGACTTCCTGTAGATCTCGAAGCCTTGCTCCTCTGGAACTTGTATCATCCCCGGGAAATGCGGGAACCGGTCCTGCAGGTCCTTGAGAGCCGGGAAAGCCTGCTCTGCGTGGCCAGTATGGAAGGCGATGTTGAAGTAGTGAAGGATTACACTGGGGTTATCCTTGTCTCTACTGAGCGCTTCAGTCACCCACTGGAACGCATCCTCACTCTTACCGTCGGCGAGATGTAAGTGAGCCAGCCCTACACACACTTCCCAGTTCTGCCGGTCGGTTTCAGCGATGCGCTCCAGCAACGGCCGCACCCTGTCCCTTCTGCCCAGGCGCCACCAGCAGACAGCGGCGTTGTTCATGGACATCGCGTCGCCGGGGTGCTGTCGGATATGCTCCTCATAGGCCTCGGCGGCCGCGCCGAGCTGGCCCATGGCGAAGAAGGCCCTGGCCCGGATCTCGCTCAACTCCCCCACGGCGACGCCCCTGCGCTCGTACTTGTCGATGAGCTTGAGAGCAATACCGGGCCGCCGCAATCGGAGGCAGCAACTGGCAGCACCGGACAGGGACTCCGGATTGGGGGCCAGCCAGAGCGCCTTCGCATACCGAGACAGTGCGCGCCGGAAGTTCCCGGCACGCGCATTCACCTCACCGGCAATGTGGAGAATAGCAGGCTCCCGTGGATACGTGGCTACGGCGGTTTCGATTTCCGTCTGCGCATCCTGCACTCTGTCAAGTCTGAGGAGGAAGTCGGCCTTCTCGACGATGATCCTCGGCGTGCTCTGCATGCTAGGCGTCAGGCTTTCGATGAGTCTGACTGCCTCTTCTCGCGCACCTGCCTCCCAGAGAAAGCGCGCTTGGAGGGCGCGGGCCTCCACTCGCTCTCGCGGTTCCCAGTCCTCGGAGAAGGCCCTCGCGATCTGATCTGCCGCTGCCCTGCTATCGCCTTTCGCCGCCACCATGGCCGCGAGTAGTGTGGCTAGGGCGGCACTCCCCGGGTCGTCCTTTGCTGCCTTCTGCAGTGACTCCTCGGCCGCAACGAGGTCACCGCAATCCATCTCGCAGCGAGCCCGGGCCATCCACGCGTGGACGTCCGCGTTCCCGCACTCGGTTGCCTGCACCGCTACCTGCAGCCCTTGGTCGCTCTGCCCTAGCAGTCCGAGGATCGTCACGAGCTGCACCCGAGCGCCAACCGAGTAGTCTCTGAGTCCGTGCGCATCCCACGACGCGACCGCCGTGGTGAGAGCGTCTCTTGCCCTCTCCAGGTTCACGCGTCGGGCGTCGATGCCGACAACGGAAAGGCCTGACTGGAGCCCTGGCGATGAGAACGCTACAGCGATCTCGATGTAGGCTTTCTGAAGCAGCAGTTCGGGATCGTCGGGCTCGATCCGAAGCGCCTCTTCCATGCATGCCAATGATCCATCGTACCGGCCCGCAGCCTGTTCGCATGCCGCCTTGGTGCTTGGCGTTGCAGCGCCTTCCTCATCTGGCAGTTCCGCGAGGTGACTTCGCGACAGATCCATGTCCCCCGCGTGGGCAGCTACAATAGCCAGCAGACGACGGGCCGCTGATGCCAGCTCGGGCTCGTCCAGAAGGGGGACCGCATCGTCCGCCGCCTGCTTCAGCATGCCCATCCGGAGGTGAAGCTCGGCCACGGCAAGCCGCAATTTCGGGTTGGGGCAGCCATGTGTGGATGCTGCCGCGAGTGATCTGTCTGCCACTTCCAGATCCCCGAGCCGCAGAGCCGCAAGACCATGCAGTCGCCATATGTCTGCCTGAGTAGCACCAGCGGCACGTGCGAACGTGTCCCTGCCAAGGAGTTGCTCAAGGAGAACAAGTGCATCGGCAAAGCGCTTTCTCTTCAGAAGATCGCGCGCTCGGCCCACGTCGGCCTCGTAGTCATGTTGCAGCTCGGCTAGAACGTTCGGCGCGGTTGACTCCGCTTCTGTCAGACGCGAAGGTTGGGGGTGCTTCTGGTCAGAAGTCGCGACATCGGACCCGCCTCGTCCGGGCGATCCAGGTTTGCGTAAGGCAGCTGCAGAGGGACGCGGCATCAGAGCGATTACACCAGTCTCGGCACCTCCCAGGAGGATCTGCCTGATCTGCTGAACCTCCGAGTGCGTCTGCTCGGCAACCGTGAGCGTCAGGAGCTGTCGAAGGGTCGCGTTGTGTCGTACGTTCTCCCTGAAGAGCCCGACCAGACGTCCGAACACCTCGTCGGGTGTCCGCGGCTGTTGTAGTGTGGAAAGATCGTAGCCTCCTACGCTGACCGCTAGCCCGAAAGCATCAGCGCATGGGTGCTGGCTTGGGTCGAAGACCTTGAAAAGCTCGTCGGCGACGGCAGAATCGGCGAATGCGTCATGGATGCCTATGTCGCTAAGTTCTGGCATCTCACTCAGTAGCCCCGCAATGGCGCTCGCCATCGCAGATGCCATTGCTCCCTGCTCAGCCTTTGCCTCCCTACCGGGGAACAGCCGGGTGGCGAATCTGGAGGATAGAGTGATCACCACGGTGGCAACGGCGTTGGACGCGACTGAGCTCAGCGATGGGCATGACTGAAGCAGCAGTTTGGCAAGCGATGCAGCATCCATGGTTACAGGTCGGTCTGTCCGTGCATACCGCGGCTACCCCACCTCATAGACCTCTAGCCCCTCGTCGCTGTAGTGTGAGCCTGCCCGGCCAGGGGTCGGGCGGACCCTCTCGCGCATTCTAGGCCGCAGTGCAGTCCTCGTCAAGAGGATCCAGCGGCTTGCCTGCTAGTGTTCGGTTGGCAAGAAGACGATCTCACCGCATCCGCCTTCGCCGAGGCTTCGGCGGACAAGTCGGAGCCCAAGGGGTATGGCGGTCAGGCGGCAACCGCAGATGAACCCGCCAGAGGCGGGCAGGCACGGATGGACGCAGCCATTCATGCTCCTCCGGAACACCCGGAGAGGATGAAAGGGGATGCAGGCGAGACGCCTGCGCTCCCAGGAACGGCCATTTCAAGGCAGATGGGAGGGCAAGTGGCGGGCGCAGAGGGCGCACGCAGTGCGCCCCTACCTCGCTCGCGCCTCGACCTCACGGCCCGAGGGCGCACTGCGGTGCGCCCCTACGTCGGCGGACTGGAAGTCCGCCCAACCGGCAGACTGCAAGTCTGCCCTACCCGGGCGCCAGGCCGATAGTGAAGAAGAAGGAGCCGCGGGACTTGCGCCAGCCGATGGTGTAGTCGAGGCAGTGGGCGGTGCGGGTCAGGGAGAAGCCCATGTCTCGCGTCTCCCGTCTCGACAGGTCGTAGAGCTCCTCCACGCGCACCCGCCACGCCGGGTTTAGGCGGAAGCCCGCGTCGGCGAGCAGCTCGCGGCCGATCCCGATGCTGTCGAAGAGGAAGGGGGACTCGCCGGAGCCGCGGCGGGTGATGTAGGCAAGGGAGAGGTCGGCGTTGCGAGTCGGTTTCAGGTCGAGGCTGTGCCGGTAGAACCTGATGGTGAGCGCGTCTCCAGGCGAATAGGAGGAGTGCCGCCAACCGATGGCGTGGCTGAGGGTGAGGCCGCGGATCGGGGAGTAGGGAGCTGTGGAGAGGAGGGCGGTCATGGAATCCCGATCGGCGCGGGCGCGGGTCTCGACGACGCGGGAGTAGCGCTCCGAGTAAGCCCCGCGCAGCCACTCGCCGTGCAAGGTCAGCGACCTGCCGATCGCCAGCTCCGGGAGGCGGATGCCGTACTCCGGGGCGCGGTTCACCAGCACGCTCTGGGCGCTGTACTCGATCTGGTCGGGGTGGAGGTCCTCGTCGGCGACATCCTCGCGGCGGATGTAGCCGGCGACCAGCTCGGCGCGGCCCAGGTCCTGGCGGAAGCGGAGGTGGCCGCGAATGCCCCGGTAGGTGGTGTAGCGATAGCTGAGGTCGGCGAGGGTCTTCGCCTCCGGCTTGCCGAGGGTGTAAGACACGGAGCCGAAGGGCCCGTCCTCCCGGCTGAACCCGGTGACGGGGAAAGGCGTGTTCCGGGGCTCGTGGATCCGGCTCACAGCGACCGAGTAGTTGGGCAGGGAGAAGAGACGGCGGTGATGGTAGGTGAGGCGGGCGCGGCTGAGAGTGAGCCGGCCGGATTCGGGCGGCTTGCCAGGCACGGAGCGCTCGGCGGTGAGGGAGATGAGGCCCGCGGTGAAGGCGTAGTGCGGGTCGGGCAGATCGCAGGTGGTGAACTGGGCGTCGTGGGCCACCAGCTTCTGGGGAGACAGCTCTATCCGCTCTCCCTTGATAACGATACCTTGCTCCTCCACCCGGGCCTTGGTCAGCACACCCCGATCGGTGCGCACGTTGTACTGGAGCAACTCTCCCTGCAGCCGCCTGTGCGATTGCACCAGAGAGAGATCGCCGGCGGCCTCGACGTCGCCTGTCCCCTGGTCTGCAGTGAGATGGTCGGAGTGCAGGAGGAGGTCGTGGTAGGAGAGGGCGGCGTTTCCCTCCGCCTGGATCACGCCGCGATCGAGGTCGAGCACCACCAGGTCGGCATCAACGGCCGCGGTGTCCGAGGGAGAAGCAGCGGAGAAAGCGGCCGGCGGGAACCAGAGGGCGGCCACCAAGGCGGCAAGAAACCACGCCAGACGCATCGAGCTAGAACTCGATGGTGACAGCGGTCTCGGCAACGTGATCGCGCACCTTTGGGGTATCGAAGACGTAGCTGGAGTACTCAAGCAGGGAGTAGGACAGCTTGACCGATGCAGATGGCGCGAAGCGGTAGCCGACGCCGAGGGAGGCGAGGTAAGCCGTGTCCAGCGCGGAAAGACCGTGACCGCGCCGCGCGATCTCCTCATACGCCAGGCTGAGGGTGAGGGCGGTGGTCAGGTCGTACTCGTAGGCGGTGCGCAAGCGAGACACCCGGGGGTCGCGGGGCGAGGCCTCGGCGTAGGCGGAGGTGGAGGCAATGCTGGTGTTGGCGTCCGCGGCGGAGAGAGCGAGGTAGTCGAGCAATCCTGGCGGACGCAGATCGGGCTGGTAGGTGAGGGCGAGAGCGCCTCTGGCAAAGGGTACCCGCACGGTGTCATCGGACGGTGCGACGGCGGTCAACGCCGGAAGACCAGCGGACCCGGAAAGGGCCTGCGACCGCCACTCCCGGAGCGCCTCATGGTTGGACAGCGCCTCCAGCTCACGGGCCACGCCTGCCGGATCGAAGCCGAGTGGGCGCAACACATCCGCGAACTCGGCGGCCAGCCGCTTGAGGTCGCCGGCCGCGGCTGCGATCTGATCCTCCGACAACTGTGGACTCAGGCGCAGAGCTCGGGTTGCCGCGTGCGCTCTGACGACCGGATCCGCCTCGGCCGGGAGGGAAGCCGTCTCTCGCTGCAGCGCGGTGAGCGGCTCGAGCAGGGCGATACCGAACTCGAAGCGGGTGAGCTGAGGATGACCGGAGAAGGACACGCCCCCGCCCGCGGAGGAGAGCACGTCGAGACCCACCAGGCGCGCCGAGACAGGATAGGCCCAGTGGTCTGAGGGCACCTCAGAGAAGGGACCTGCCCACAGGGCTGGCGACGCCACCAACATCGCCAGGACACCAAGCACGAGTCCCGCGCCACGCACTTGTATCACTCCTCCCAACGACAGCCGAGGGAATTGTACCACAAACCGGCCGGCTGCGGCAAGCCGATTCCATGCCCGGCTGGAGGTCTCATTGTCAATCGGGCGGAGAGCGCCCCAGATGGAGCGCTGCTCCGGTGCTCCGGTTTGCAGGGTCTGGTGACGTGTCCTAAGGCTGGTAGGAGTCGCCAGCAGCGGCTTCCTCGTAGTCCGGCCAGCGGATAGCAAGGTGAATGCCGTGAAGGACGCAGAGGGCATACAGGGCCAGCGCCCAGCCGGACACGCCGAACACGGAAAGCACCAGCCCGTAGCCCGCCAGGCTTGCACCCAGCGCACCCACCAGGATCGCGGTGACGGGGACAGCAGACTGCAGATCGGCGCTGGACCGCGCCCGTTTGAGCATGTGCCGCTCCAGGAACAGGGAGATGGCGTAGTCGGCGGCCCCCACGACCAGGAGGATGGTGCCCAGGAGCTGGCCGGTCTGAGGCGACAGTGGGTGACCAGCCTTCACGGCAGAGCCGATGGCCGGGCAAGCCACGAGGGCGCTCAGGTACAGCGAGATCAGCATCACCCGGACGACAGGCAGAGACAAGCCGCGCCTTTGCTTCATCTGTCAGCACTCCCAGTGCAGTCAGGACCAAGTCGTAGTATTCCGCAGGAACGGCGTCAGCGATGGCTGATACATGATGCGTTGAGACTACATCCGCGCGGAGGGCGGTGGCCAGCCGGAAGCTGCCCTACGGCTTACGGTTTCTGCAGCTCGGCGAGCAGCCCCTCCACGAGCACGAACCTGCCCAGGGGGATCACCTCGGTCTGCTGCGGGAAGCTGCGCAGGAAGAGACGGTTCTCGCACATCCCGCCGGAGAGGTGGAACCGGGGCGGTTCGCCGATGAACCGGTGGGCGTTGAGGGCGAGGCCCCGGGCGAACCTGGCGACCGCTTCCTCCTCGGAGACGCCCTGGGACACGAGCTCGAATAGCTGCTCCATCCCCAACACTCCGCAGGTCACAGGCACGGACTTCTGAGACGGCTCGATGGTGTCGTAGTCGAGCTGGTAGTAGCGCCCAAGCAACTCCAGGGTGAACCCGGTGAGGGAGCCACAGGTGGTTGTCCAGTCCATGCCCAGGAGACGTCCTTCGCCAAGACGCACGTACTTGACATCGCGGGAGCCGACGTCGAGCAGGATGAACTCCGGCTCAGAGATCAGGCGGCGGCCGCCCTCGGCGAGGGCGATCAGCTCGTTGACGTGCCGGGGGCCGCGGCGGCGGGCGTTGTGGCCGGTGGCAATGTCGGCCTGCAGGTGGCGCGCCTGGCGGGTGGGCAAGACGCGGCGCTCGCCCGTCCCGGTGTCGAGGAGTTTGGTCCAAGTGGTGCCGAAATCGCCGAGGAGCGCCATCAGCCCCACTCACTCGCCCGCGGAGGCGCACGTGACTCCGCGGAAGCGCAAGAAGGCCTCGATTTTCGCTCTCACCGGCTGTGACAGCGCGCCGTCGGCGTCCACGTGCAGGCCGTCGTACTTGCGGGCGAGGCGCTGGGCGGTGATGCCCTTGGCGCAGAAGGTCTGGGAGAAGAACACGGTGGGCGGGCCCTCCGGCGCCCACATCTCCAGCTCCCAGTCGGCTGGGGTGCGGTTCTCCAGGCACCGCGTCCAGCCGAGTACCTGCGTGCCATCGGGGAACAGCTGATAGATGGAGAAGTCAGCGGCTGGCACGCCCCAGATGGCGGCTCTGGGGCGCGACTCGCGGCGCAGCTCCAGGGCTTGCGGGGCGACGAGTCCCTGCAAGATGAGTTCGACCTTGCGCACGACAGGCAGGTCGGAGTCACAGATCGGCGTTCCCGCTCCCGCTCGGTTGTCGTTCCGGGTGCGGATGACGGGGATGCCGAGGAGGTCTTCGAGCAGGTCGGCCAGGCCTCGGGCGGAGTCGCACTTGCCGTAGCCCTCGTCAATGAGGATCTCGTCCGGTTTGAGGTGAAGGGCGTTGTCGAGGAGGCGGCGGATGATGCGGCAGGTGGTGCGCGGGAGCAGCGACTCGCTGCGGCCCGGGGCGCCCTCCAGGGAGTTGTCGAGGTCCACGAGATGGTGGTGGCGGCGGGCCGCCAACTCCTCCTCCGGCGGGCACCCGACGAAACCAATAGCTCGCTTGCTGTCGCCCATGGACGCTGTTCCTGCCTGGCATGTGACCTTCGCCAGGGGGGAGGGGCGCCCCTTCGACATCTGTCGAGCGAGTTTCGGAGGCCACGCAGGAAAAGGGGGGCCGGTCGGCAAACAGCTAGGTCCAGCCTGACGTGCTGAGGGGATTGATGTGGCGATAATAGATCCAAAGGAGCTGACCGACCTCGAAGCAGTGGCGGTGAGCGTGTGGTGGCTGGGGAACGCCGGGTTTGCCATCAACGCGGCGGGCCGGGTGGTGCTGGTTGACCCGGTGATCGAGCTTAGGGATGACAGCGACCCGGTCACCTCGGAGATCGGCCTGCCGCTGCTCACGCCCCTGCCCATCCGGGCGCGCAACATTGACCGGGTGGACGTGGTGCTGATCACCCATGACGACGGGGATCACCTGGCGCCGCGCACCGTGCCCGAGCTGATCAGCCGCACACGCGCAGTGTTCGTGGGCACGGAGCGGACGGCGAAGAAGCTGCGCGAGTACGGTCTCGGCGAGGAGCGGATCCGCGTCGCCCGTTACGGCCAGAAGCTTCGCGTCGGCGACGTGCTGGTCACCCCCACCCCAGCCAACCATCAAGAGGAGGAGGGTCATACCCAACGGGGGGACTGCTGTGGGTTCATCATGCAGGCGGCAGGGGTGACGTTGTGGCATCCGAATGACACTTCCTTGCTGGACGAGCACCTGAAGGTGAAGGGCGTCACCGTTCTGCTGCTGCCGATTGCGCCGCACGTGCTGGGCACGGAGGGCGCCATCAAGCTGGCCAACTCCAGCGGGGCGCGCTACGTGATCCCGTGCCACTACGGGACATATGACAGCGATGTCCGCTGGTGCACGGGTGACCCGGGCGCGGTGGGGGCGGGGATCGAAGACCGGGACCGCCGGTACCACAAGCTGGCGATCGGGGAGCGGCTGCTGCTGCCGGCCGGGCGCACTCCCTAGCCGCACCCGCGGCCGGTCCAACCGAGCGTCTACTTGCAGGAGAAGGTAATGCCAGTAAGTTACCCCAGCGAGACGTATCTGCGCGAGGAGCTGGTCGCGCTGGAGGAGGAGGGGTTCGACACCTCGGAGTCGCGGGAGGAGCTGGACCGCATCGCCGGGCGGGAGGAGGCGGGGCCGGAGCGGCAGGCGCTGCTGGAGCGGCTGGGTGCGTTGCCTGGCCGCGCCGGCTTCGGCTATGTGGAGCCGTCTGATCTTGGGCGGATCCGCGGGGCGCGTCCGAAGCAGCCGAGCGCCTTCCCGGCCAGGGGCTATCCCCGCAAGGTATCCAAGCGATCGCTTGCAGATCGGATGCTGGGTGCGTGGCTGGGACGGTCGGCCGGTTGTCTGCTGGGCAAGCCGTGTGAGGGTTGGCGCCGGGAGCAGATCGAGACGGCGCTCCGCGCCGTGAACGCCTGGCCGCTTTCAGACTACTGGCCGGTGGTGCGGGACCTGCCCGAGGGATTCGTTCGTCGCACCCCGGGGCCTGCGGCCCCGGAGGTGCACCCGTATCCCTCGCCTGAGGACGCCTCGCTGAAGGAGAACATCAAGCAGATGACGCGGGACGATGACATGGACTACCCGATCATCGGCCTGCACATCCTGGAGAGGCACGGCGCCGGCTTCACCACCAGGGATGTCGGGAACGCCTGGCTGGAGCGGCTGCCGTACCACTGCGTCTACACCGCAGAGCGAGTGGCCTACCGGAACCTGGTGAACGGGCTGCACCCGCCGGACACGGCGACGTTTCGGAACCCCTATCGGGAATGGATCGGGGCGCAGATTCGCGCGGACATCTGGGGCTGGGCTGCTCCGGCGAACCCGGAGCTGGCTGCGGAGCTGGCCTGGCGGGACGCGGCCCTTTCCCACACCAAGAACGGCATCTACGGCGAGATGTTCTTCGCCGCGCTGTTGGCGGCCGCGTTTGTGGAGTCCGACCTGCACGAGCTGATCGAGATCGGCCTCTCGCAGATTCCAGGTCAGTGCCGGCTGCGCGAGGCGATCCTCGATACGGTGAAATGGTGTGGCGAAGAGGCGAGCTGGGAGACAACCTGGGAGAAGATCAACACCAAGTACGGCCACTATCACGGCGTGCACACCATCAACAACGCGGCGGTGGTGGTGATGGGGCTGCTGCACGGCGGCGGGGAGTATGAGAAGGCGATCACCATCGCGGTGATGGGGGGCTGGGATACGGACTGTAACGGCGCCACCGCCGGCTCGGTGATGGGGACGATACTGGGGGCGAAGGCTCTGCCCGCGCAGTGGATCGCGCCCCTGCGCGACCGCATCTCCAGCATCGTGGTCGGCTTCACGGAGATGAGGATCTCCGAGCTGGCGCGGCGGACGCGGGCGCTGCAGAGAGCGGGTGGACGGTCCCCGAGCTAGGTCTGCATTCCGCGAGGGCTGGTAGGGGCGACCCCGCCGGAGGCGGGCAAGCCCCAGCGGTCGCCCGGCCCTGACTGCCGGGAGAGCATGAGCTATGAGCGAGCGCATACCCGCCTGGCTGGTGCCGCGAGAGCCAAAGCGGCGGCATCTCCAGGAGATGGGCAGGGAGCTGGCGGAGATGGGGGTTCACACCGTGTGCCAGAGCGCCCGCTGCCCGAATGTGGGGGACTGCTTCGCCCGGCGGACCGCAACCTTCATGATCATGGGCGAGGTGTGCACGCGCAACTGCCGGTTTTGCGCGGTGGAACACGGCACGCCGGGGCCGCTCGACCATGGCGAACCAGAGAGGGTGGCGAAGGCGGCGAAGCGGCTGGGGCTTGGCTACGTGGTGGTGACATCGGTGACGCGGGATGACCTGGAGGACGGCGGCGCCGGTCATTTCGCGGGGACGGTGGCGTCGGCGCGCGACTTTCTGCCAGGCGCGAGGGTCGAAGTACTGGTGCCGGACTTCCAGGGGAAGCCGGAGTGCGTGGACAGGGTGTTGGCGGCGGGCCCGGAGGTGTTCGGGCACAACCTGGAGACGGCGCCGCGGCTGTACCCCTCGGTAAGGCCGCAGGCGGACTACCGGCGGTCACTGCGAGTCCTGGAGCAGGCGAGGGAGACGTCGCCGGAGATGGTGACGAAGAGCGGGTTCATGGTTGGTCTCGGTGAAAGCCGGGAGGAAGTGCTGGCCCTGTTGAGCGATCTGCGCGCGGTCGGCGTGCAGGCGGTGACGATCGGGCAGTACCTGGCGCCGAGCAGAGAGCACGCGCCGGTGGTGGAATACCTGCGGCCGGAGACGTTTGCGGAGTACCAGTCGGCGGCGAAGGGGATGGGCTTTGCCCACGTCTTCAGCGGGCCGCTCGTGCGCAGCTCATACCGCGCCGAAGAGTTGGTTGGATGCCTTAACCCGGGGTA